>Ga0126381_100009226_pt1 | contig 11068 bp, 6 predicted proteins | sample PanSoiMetPlot_28_FD_96465 | JGI IMG/M metagenome (GOLD analysis project Ga0126381, IMG submission 96465) | Tropical forest soil microbial communities from Panama - MetaG Plot_28 | ecosystem: Environmental > Terrestrial > Soil > Tropical forest > Bulk soil | place: Panama | collected 2016-02-17
CTTCTCGCGCGGCTCGCGGACGAAAAGCGCAGGTCAAACGTCGTTTTCGCGTCGAACGATCATCGAGCCGTCTACGCCGATGTAAGGGGCCCCGATACTTTCGAAGCTGCCCTTCGCCATATTGTTGCGAACGCAATCGAAGCGAGCCCGCCAGATGCCAAAATTCGGCTCAACGTAGACGAATTCGAAGGGATGGTACGCGTCGTGGTGCAAGATCAGGGCCCAGGTATGAGTGCCGATTTCATTGCCAACGAACTCTTTCGCCCGTTGCGCACGACCAAGGAAGCTGGCTTGGGGATTGGGGCCTATCAAGCGCGCGAGATTATGCGTAACTTGGGGGGAAGGATTGACGTGCAAAGCGTGCCGGGCGCAGGGACCGTTATCAGCCTCTTGTTGCCCGTGACTAAGGCTGGGGACGATTGGACAATCGCATGAGCGCAAAGGCGCCTGATGATGGCGGAGCCCGTGGAGAGGGTCGGATTCTGCTCGTGGAGGATGATGCAGGCCTTCAGCGCCAAATGCAGTGGGCACTAAAGCCGTGGCCAGCTGTCGTTGCCGGGACACGGGCGGACGCATTGAAACACTTCAGAGGCTCAGACGATTTTCAGACGGTTATCCTCGATCTGGGGCTGCCGCCCGATCCGGATGGCGCGTCTGAGGGCCTGATGGTTCTCGACGCGATCCTCACCGAAGCCCCTCAAACGAAAGTCATCATCCTCAGTGGAAACACGAACCGTGACGTTGCCGTGAGCGCTGTCGCACGCGGGGCCTTCGATTTTGTTTCGAAGCCTGTCGAATTTGATGTTTTGAAACTCATCGTTCAGCGCGCGATGCGGATGTTCGAGCTTGAAGAAGAGAACCGCGCGTTGCGGCGTCACAGCGACGAACGACTGCCAGGAATTGTATTTGGCTCTCCCCAAATGCAGCAGGTGGCACAGACAGTCGAGCGAGTCGCCCGAACGGATGCAGGCGTTCTTATTCTTGGTGAGAGTGGCACAGGAAAAGAACTCGTAGCGCGAGCTCTTCATGACTCGTCCGCGCGTAAGGCGGCAAAGCTTGTAGCCATCAATTGCGCGTCGATTCCCGAGAACTTGCTCGAAAGTGAGCTTTTCGGCCACGAGCGTGGTGCGTTTACGGGAGCAGTCAAACAGAATATCGGCAAGTTTGAGCAGGCGCATGAGGGAACGATTTTCCTCGATGAGATTGGTGACATGCCGCTGACGCTTCAGGTTAAGTTGCTGCGCTTTCTGCAAAGCCGTCAGTTTGAGAGAGTGGGCGGACGACAGACGCTCAGTGTTAATGTTCGTCTGATTTCGGCCACCAACCAGCCTCTGACAACTTTGGTCAAAGAAGGTAGGTTTCGCGAGGATCTCTACTACCGCTTGAACGAGATCAGCGTCGAACTACCCCCACTGCGTGACCGTGGGGGCGATGCGATTATTCTAGCCCATCACTTTCGCAACATTTACAACCGCGAATTCTCGAGAAATCTGCGCGGGTTTACGAACCAGGCACTCGTCGCTTTGCAGGCCCATCCTTGGCCGGGCAACGTTCGCGAGCTCCAGAACCGCGTGAAGCGCGCCGTCATCATGACCGAAGACAGTACGATCACGGCTGCCGATCTCGAATTGGTCGCGGCGGAACCACGCAATCTCAATCTCCGCCACCACGTGCAGCAAATCGAGCAATCTTTGCTTCGTGAAGCGCTCGCCGTATCCGACAATAACGTATCCAAGGCAGCAAAGCTGATGGGCATCAGTAGACCTCAAGTCTACAGTCTTATGGCCGCCCAAAAGCAGCGTGTCTAAGTCCAACAGAGGGGTGAATTTCGTGATGATCGCAGGCATGGTTCGGAGGAGCGCGCTTCGCAGAGCGTTCTTCATCGCGGCTGTGAGCGGCGTGGCCACTTCGGCCTTGTGTGTAGGTTTGGCCAATGCGGCGCTCGAGACTACCCCGCGTGTCTCAAAAGGTCAGGTAAATCCACCTGGTCTGGGGCCGCTGTTGCGTCAGGCTCGACAGGCCATGGTACAGGGGCAGCCGAGACTTGCCATCATCTACCTAAAAAATGCCGCTGATCTCGCCCCCCAAAACGGAGAGGTTCATGCTGAGCTGGGCGTCGCGCTGCTGGGCAGCGGAGATGCCGGTTCGGCGGAGCGCGAACTGCGAACCGCGCGCCATTTTGGTATGCCCGATGCAAAACTTCTTCCGTTCCTGTTCGATTCCATGCTCCGTCGCGGGGAGCAGCAGCAACTGCTCAACGAATTTCCGCCACCCGCGCAAAATGATCACAGCCCGACAGCCTCGATTGTTCTGAGCGCTCGCGCGATTGCCCTCGCTCGCGCAGGTCAAAATCAGCTGGCTGTTGCGGCTCTCGAGCAGGCGCTGTCCTTTGACCGGAGCGCGGGGATTCTCGCTGAACGTGCACAGCTCGCCTACGCGGTCGGAGATCGCGTCCTGGCAGAGAAGTTGACAGATGAGGCGCTGTCAAAGACACCCAATCGCCTTGATGCGCTGATGCTGAAAATCGCGCTGCTGCAGCAGTCCAAGCAAGGCAATCAAGCACTCAATGTCGCTGATATGGCCGTCAAATATTATCCGACCGACCCGCGGGCCTTAATGACACGGGTGGGCGTCTACCTCCAGCTCAATCAGGACGCCAAGGCCGGCGGCGACGTCGACAAGATTCTAGCAGCCCATCCAGGATTTCCCGAAGCGGTTTATTATAAGGCGATCTTGCGCGAGCGCGCGAAAGACCTGCAAGGAGCCTGGTCACTCGCACAATCCCTTCCCACGGACTATGTTCGGTCAAGCGCCAAGATCGGACTTTCCGTGGCGCAGATGGCCGCAAATGCGGGCCATCTTGAGGTCGGGGCTGCGACAGTTTCGGCCATAGTTGTCAAGTTTCCTGACAACGCGGATGCGCGCGTTCGTTTGGCGTCTTTGTACATTCAGTTGAAGGATGCTCCTCGCGCACTGGAAACGCTTCAGCCGATGCAAGGCTCCCAGGACCCCCGGGCACTTGTTCTTCTTGGAGAAGCGTACGCTCTCGAAAAGCAATTCGGCAAATCAACGGAGTATTTCGAACAGGCGAGTGCAGCCGGATTTGGCGGTGACGCGCTGAAACGCGAGATCGCGAAATCCAGTCTCCAGTCTGGAAATCTGGATACGGCCATTCCAGAATATCAGGCGCTAAATGCAAAGGATCCCGCACGGCCAGAAATCGCGGGCCCCCTTATCGCGGCGCTTTTGCGCAAGGGCGACGCAACTGCCGCAAGAGGTGTTGCTGACCGGTTTGCTGCCGCAGCGCCTCAGAATCCGCTTGGCCCCCTCTTTCAAGGCCAATTGCTTATGGCAGGTGGGGATTTTGGCGGCGCGGTGTCGAAGTTTTCGCGTGCCGCATCTATCAATCCGAAGTTCATCCCCGCACTTTACGGTCGCGCCTTGGCCAACACCCAGCGCGGCGAGATCGAAGCAGCCAACGGCGATTTGCATGCGATTTTGGCCATGGACCCCAAGAATGTCTTGGTGCTCATAAAATATGCCGAAAACGAGGCGCGGCTCGGCCAGGCACAGCAATCGCTGCACTTGTTGCAGCAGGCCGTTACCCTGAACCCAAAGGACGTGGCTGCAAACGTGGCCCTCGCGAATTTTTTCCTCGCGCAGCATCGGACGAACGAAGCTGCGGCCGTTATTGCGCGCTTCCTAAAGGCAGTTCCTGGCAACGCGACCGCCCTTCTCCTGCGCGGTCAGATTGAGCTGGCACAAGGAACGCCCGATCAAGCGGTTGCGACGTTCCAGGTTTTGGAAAAGCAGTATCCTCAATCCGCGCAAGTTGAGATTTTGCTGGCCAAGGGGCTTGCCGCAAAAAAGGACCTGAATGGCGCGATGTCCGGATTTGGGAAAGCAGTCCAACTGGCTCCGACCTCGGCGTCGCCCCGGGCCGAGCTTATTCGTTTCGCTCTTGCCACGAATAACCAGGATGCTGCGTTGACGACCGCGCGCGATTATGTGGCGCGAAGCCCTGGCGCGGAAGCAGATGCGTTGCTAGCGGGAACACTTATCGCCCTGAAGCGGACGGATGAAGCGGAGGCCGTTTTGACCCGCAGTGTTGCGGAGCACCCAAGTTCAGCGACCGTGATCGGACTTAGCCAAATCCTCCGTCAAAGCGGAACCTCTTCTAAGGCCGACGCGCTCTTGAACAACTGGCTGAACACGCATCCGAACGACCTCGCAGTCCGCCTCGAATATGCACAGGCCTCGATGGCAACCAATCCATCGGTCGCCGAGGGTCAATTCCGGATTGTATTGAACACGCAGCCTTACAACATCATCGCTTTGAACAATCTCAGTTGGCTTCTAAAGGACAAAAGCCCGAAAGCCGCTCTGCCCTACGCCGAGCAGGCCGCAAAGCTTGCGCCAAATTCCGCTTCCATCCTCGACACTTTGGGTGCCGTGAGGCTGCAACTAAAAGACAATGCAGGGGCACTCTCTCTTCTTCAGCGCGCGCATCAAATCGATCAAGCCGACCCCGAAATCGCCTATCACTGGGTCGTCGCACTAAATGGGGCCGGCCATCGAGATGAGGCCAAAAAGAACTTGGATGTCCTGTTGTCAAACAAGCGCAACTTTCCGGATCTGCAAAGCGCGCTTGCGCTGAGCGGGCAATGGCACTGAGACGGCGACGGCACAATCGTGTTCGCAGTTGTGACTGCGGCAGGGGCATCACCTAATCGTTCGGGGCCTGATACCGATATGCGGCTGCAGTTGGGCACCAATTTCGGCGAACTCTGTGCGATTCCGGAGACGGCTGCTTCGGGAAGTGGCAAAGGCGCAGATTCTGCTTGACGCTAGTCGAGGGTGCGAAAAGCAAATGGTCGGCGATCATACGGCGCCTTTGGTCCTTGGCCCCGCAATCGTAGCGAAGTCATGAGCGTTAGGGATGCCACAAAAAGGCCCGCGTAACGAACGCTCACGGCCGGTCGCGTTGGAACCGTACAGCGAAGACAACGCCATCATATCGCGACGCCAACCAGTGGACACAATCTGACCCTGGCGATAATGCTGACCTGCTCCAGGCGAAGTGGAGAGGCTCTGCTGAAAAATGCTGACTCGTGTCCTCGCACTCCTTTTTCTTCTTCTGGCCAACACGATTGGCGCTGCGGCGCAGGTCACGACAATCGTGTTACACAATTTTGGATCGTCGACTCAGTCAGCGCCCTTTGTCACGCCGATGTTCGGCATGATGTTTCACAAGGGGGATATTCCGAATGGATGCATTGGGCGAGCGCCCCAGTTCATCATTCAGGGTCAGACGACACCGCTGGGGTTCAGCGAAAGCGTTCAACCGCATTGCTGGAATGACGGCAGCTTAAAGGCAGCAGCCTTTATGTTGCTGGATACGACAGCGGTAGGTGCAGGAACCTCCAGCGTTCAGACAATCAATGTCTTCTCTGGCGGCTCGGCACCAGTTGCTTCAAGCCGCTCTCCGAACGACTTCAACCCGTCCAGCGTGGGTGGCGGCAATTGCGATATCAACAACCAAGTGGTCGGACTCGACAACCTCAGTGGTAGTTGGGAGGCGGACCTCTGGAACGGTTACGAAATGAACGGAGCCGACTACAAGTACATGGACGGTATGGCGGGGGCCGTTTGGCGCATTCGGGCCTCCTACAGGCAGAGTGGCGCCGCGCATGGACAGCTTGAGGACTGGTACTATGCGGCGAGCCTACAGGACCCACGAGGACGCTACTACGGAATGCGCTGGCTCGGACGGACGACGATGCCTTACTACAACAACAATTCGAGTCCCCACGCGCTTCAATTCGCCAGCTTTGCCTCCTACAAGGACTACGACCGGTCGACGCAGCTGGCCGATCTCTGGAGCGGACACGGAAACGCGATCGGATTCGACTGGAGTGGCACTGGCAATTGCCAGAACAATCTATGCCTGACGACGGGTTCCGGTTCGATGAATTGGGAGTACGGCAATCTTATTCGAGTGACGACGACTGGCGGTGCGACACCGCCGACCGGACTCTTCACCGGAACGAGTTATTTCGTGGATAACGGACCTGCATCGCCTTATCAGATGCAAAAGTTTCTGCTCTTCCAGAATTCGGCAATAGCTGGAAGTGGTGTCGCCATCACGGGTTATTGCAGCCTCTCCTTCCGCTGTTTCGCGACGAGCTATCCGTACGTCACTGCCTTCGGATCACTTTTCGATGCCGGTGGCGGGATCGGCGTGCCAGCGGGTATGCCCTACTGGAACTATAGGCAATGTGGTGGAAGTGGTCCGTCAAGCGACGCGACAATTCAGATCTTTGAGAACAACATCTATGCCCGGAAATCAATGCTCATTCCGCCTTACGCTTTCACGAACTTCATTAACGGGATCACTCTTAGCCCGACCGACACTTCGTCTTATGGATATTTTCCCATGACGGCTGGGCCGGTCGAGCGCTACCTGGAGACGACCGGCGAGCGTAAAGACATCGGACCATTTACCGGTTGGGCGAGCACCTACTTTTTCAATGTCGGCAAGCCGTTCGACAACGACGGCCTTACGGACGAGCGTGTGATTAGGATTGTCGGTCTAGCGCCGGGTAACTGGCCTATCAATCTGCGTGACTACAGTACGAAATCTTTGCCATGCTTGAACAACGGAGAGAACAACTCCGGCAGCCCTTATGCAGGGATGCCTGCATGCATGTACTACAAATTTCGCTGGGATGCGACAACGTCAGATAGCGGATTCACAAATTCGAATTGTGGACACTGCACGCTTCCAGAGAATTCGAATGTATGGCTTGCCGGGTACTCAATTTGGAACTCGTCGCACGCCCCTGACTTTGAGATGCCGGCGTTCCTTGTTACGGGCGAGCCCCAATACATGGACATGATTGAAGAGTTGGGCGACTGGGCGCTCTATCAACGCGCGTCGGGCGGCACAAGCCCAAGCGCCGCCGTCGTCAATTCGACAACCGAACAATTGGCGCCATGTACGGGAGGTTGCTCGGAGAGCAAGAACTTCTATGTCAACGGAATGTACTATTACGGTGCGACTCTGAATGGCCACAATGAGCTTCGCGTGGACGCGTGGGCGCATAGATTTGTGGCTGAAGCAGCGATGATTAACGATCCCGAAAACTCGAGCTATCATCGGTATTTCCAAGACGTGGAGGCCGCATATTCCGGTGCAGCACTTGGCTTCTTGGACATGTTCTCGACAGTCAACCCGTACGTTGCGAGGTACGGCATCTGGAACGAAGGTGAGTCGCCCCTGGTGGCGTGGACCCTGGACTACATGATAGGAGCCACGGCGCAGGGCTACGCATACGCCGAGAATTCCAACGACCTGATATTTCTCGACAAGCTAGTGTTGATGCCCGAACACATCGACGCCATCGCGGGACAGGCATATTCGGCGCCCTATAGCATCATGGTCCGACCGGCGCCAAATGCGGTGACCACTCAGTACCTCGCCAATGATACCGGGCTCGCCTACGCATCGTTTAACATCAGCTGGAAAGCCAACAGCACGACGTTTTCTTGCTATCAGAATGCTTGTCTTGGCGGCTGGCACGGCTATACGCCCAATGCTGGCGACACGATTTTGTTCTGCGCGAATAGCGCCTGTGGCACAGTCGCGCCATCTGGCCTAACTCTGGAAGCCTATTACATCATGTTCAACCCCAAGGGTTATACGTTCAATCTTGGCCTCATGGGCGCAAACTGCACGCAAGCAGTGCAAACAGCGTGCATCGCCGTGACGCCTGGTAATAGCGCCAGCGCACAGGCTGCGTTTTTCTATTCGTCCCGGATCCCCGCGAATGAATCAATCACGAGCGGTGTCGGCGGTGACGGAACGGGGTACGTCGCAATCGCGTACGGAAATTTGGAATACGCTTGCGCGGTGGAGATGGTCGTAAATGGCTCAACCGCGGTCACTTCGCAAATACTCTCCGATCTTCAAGGCATCATTGCGAAAGACCCTAATTTGCCCGCTGGCTACAACCTCGACCCCAAATACGCGCTTCAATGCGGGTTCTAATGTGTGGTCTGGGAGGCCAATTTGTTCGGTCCGGCGGATTGTAATTGCTGCCTCATTTGCCCAGTCCGATCCGGGAGTAAACGTTCCCTCGATCAGATAATTCACTTCGTTCGCTGTGGGGGACAGGAGGCAGCACAGTTACACTTGTCGCGCCAAACATCCCATCGGCTCGAACGTGCTTTCTGTTGCAACATCGAGAGTAACTGGGCGAATTCTCTCAATCCCCTCCCACTTTACTGGACCGATCGGGCCTGCGGATTTCGTCCAAGAGCGCGCGCGCCGAATTGTTGATGCGTGTGAGGGCCTCCCAAATGTCACGGCAATTGCCCTCTTTTCGCACGACGTCAAGGTTCGATAGCTGTGCCAGGAGATTTTCAAAGTGCGTTCTCTCAGCCGTGCGGCTATCAAACCTTTCATCTCGAAACCTGAACTTTGCGATGCGTTCACACTGAACCTGATGATCAACAGTCAAAGAAATGGCGGTGTGAGGAAGTCCTGCGAGCGTTGAACGGATGAGCCTGCGTAACGTCTCCAGCTCAGCCGACAGCTCTGGAGTTGAACGCTCTGTAGTCTCAGTCCACAAATTGGATCTTGCCGTCGCCATTCCGCGCCGCGCAGACCGAGCGCGCGAATTGGCACTCGATTTTCGAACCGATTCCTCTGATTGCGCGGCGCGCAAAATCCTATTGCCCCAAAGCCATGCCGCTATGAGCGCCAGGAAGCCAGTCGCAAGACCCTGCCAATCATGGAGCCAGCGCCCCACTTGGTCGAACGCGATCGGCAACACAGTGCCAAAGACAAATATTGCCCATGATTGCAATGCCGCAAACGATGGTTCGGCCATGTTGGTATGACATTTTTGCCCTTCGAGAATGCGACTTTGACACGGGCGCCGTTGACACGCAACGACGAGCCTAATGCCCTCTTAGAGCGCGACAAAAATGCTTGCGGGGCGAGAAAGGGATACGCAGTGCCCGTCCCATGTTCGGGAGAAAGTTTGTGCTACTGTCGCCATCTCGCGACTGCCTTGACAAACTATAGTTTATCGATATAGTATATATATCAAGAGACATGATTTGCGGCGTTTGTGTGATTTACCAATTGTTAAGGGAGGGCTCCTAGGTTCATTTCGGAGTTCCGTATGAACGAGACACGTTCATGATCATCGTCCATTTATTTGGATGGCTGACTATTGTGCTTGTCGCCTGGGGTGCACTGTCAATATTCGTGACGCCATTGATCGGACAGTTCTTAGCTGGCGCCCTTCACGAACCAAATAAAAGGGCCACAGGTTCGCGCAGCCCGCAGAGCCGTTACAATCCCATTCTGGATTTCGGCGCTAAGCTCGCCTCTCCAGCGGTGAAACCCGAATGTGCGCCCAACTCCGATTTTGAAGTACGCCAGCCCGAGAGACTCGTCCAATTCCGGACGCCGGAATCAACGCAACCTTGATCGCTACGGTGTTGAACGGTTGTTCTAAATCGAAGCTGGCGATCCCGAATACGCCAATTCGGCCCGATTTGCGTCGAGCATAAACTTGCAGGCCCAATTTAGGTACTGCCACTTTCCATACCAGCCATCGATGGGATCCGAGCCTTTGACGCCGCCCCGAAATTCACGGGTGCCATCGACCACGATGGTGCGGCGCACGTAGCCGTTTAGCCGTTCACCGAGCCGCGAGAATTCTTTGTTGTCGGTCAATCCGGCAAGAAGGAACATACTTTCGGCAATTTGGGCGCTCCCAGTCAGGCAAACCCAGCTTGCACGCGCCTGCCAGCCGTCATCAAGTCTCCCGGCGAGCCTCCCATCGGTGGCAATCGCGCCTGCTATTCCCCGGGCCATCCGACATGCTGCTTCGAGGAAGCGAGGTTCTTTTGTAGCGAGGTGCGCTTCAACAATTCCCCTTAGCGCATAGCCAAGTGTGTGCGTTAGTGGCCGTCGCTGATCGGTCAGACAGCAATTTGCGAGCCAGCCATTTGAATGCTGCTGCGTCAGCGCCCAGTCGACTTGGCGGACAGCTGCCTCAAGGTAACCTCGGTCGGGGACACGGCGGGCCGCACGAAACAAGCCAATCGATACGTGCGTCTCATACGTTTTCTCTCCGGCCGCAGCGAATGGCGTGTTGATTTTCCGCCAACAGCCATCAGGGTCTTGCACGGCGAGCAACCAATCCCCTGCACGCACCATTGCCTCGAGATAGCGAGGGCTAAGTGCCGCGCCTGCCGCTAGACCGATCACGATTTGCCCTGTGTCGAACGTCGCGGAGCACTTTGGAGTCTGATCGACCATACCACCCTGAAAGGAGCCATCATCGAACTGGATCGAAACGAGCCAATCCAACATACGTAACGCCCGCGTTTCCAGCGCTCGATCAACTTCGTCTGCCGAAATATTCAGCAGCGTGTCGGCAATATACCCCGTCGTCTCGGGATATGAACTCGCCCAACCATCCAAGAGACTGAAATGACGCGCGACGCCGCCGTCTCTCGTGCGCGAATTGTCCTGAGCCGTCTTCAGCCATTCAACGCCGGCCCCGATGGCCCGGCGAGGGCCCGGGTCGGCGCTCGCCGTTCCGAACCGGTCACGCAGACTCGCACTGCGTGCGGCGGCCGGTGCTTCTATCCAGGCGCGCCAGTCTCTAATTCGGTCTTTCAACATCCGCAATGTCTCGCTCTAGTGCCTCGTCCTTGCCGACACTGAAGCGCGCCCCAACTGCACGTCCCAAAGGTCGGCGACCGTCCGCGCCTGCGTTCGCGCGTTAAAATTGGTGTCGAACCACTGTGTGGACTTACTAGCTTTCGGCGGTTCCCGCAGGAACAAAGCAATGTGGCGATCGATCTTCGCGTCGCTGTCGCTCGGATCAATGGAAACATATGCTGATCCGCTCTGCGCCAAAACGCGGTCTGTCGGCGAACCCTTGGTCGTGAACGCAAGTATGGGTTTGTGATGCCTCACGTAGTCCAGAAGCTTCGAAGGCAATTGAACCGAAGCATTGCTCCGGTTAAGGTCCAAGACGAC
>Ga0126381_100009227_pt1 | contig 11067 bp, 12 predicted proteins | sample PanSoiMetPlot_28_FD_96465 | JGI IMG/M metagenome (GOLD analysis project Ga0126381, IMG submission 96465) | Tropical forest soil microbial communities from Panama - MetaG Plot_28 | ecosystem: Environmental > Terrestrial > Soil > Tropical forest > Bulk soil | place: Panama | collected 2016-02-17
GTCGACAGTCGACCGAACCCCTACGCTCCGAATATTTCCTTAAAGAAAACCTGCATCCGGTCCCAGGAACGTTTGGCAGCCTCGGCATTGTAACCGATGCCCTTCAATCCGGTGGCTTCACGAATCTTGTCCGCATCGGGGTTTGTGAACGCGTGAATGGCACCGGAATATAAAATTAACTCGTAATTCAGTTTTGCGTCGTTCATTGCTGTGGTGAAACTATCGACTTGTTCTTTGTCCACCATTGGATCGATCGCGCCATGCAAAATCAGAAACTTTGCCTTTGTCTTCTCGACTGCGTCCGCCTGCGGCGGAACCAATGCTCCATGAAAGGCTACAACGCCGGCAACTGGTGCTCCGCTGTACGCCAACGTTAAACAGGCCGCCCCACCAAAACAGAATCCGATCGCGGCGACTTTCGTTTCGTCGACCACGCCAGTCTTAAGAAATGCATCCAGACCCGCTCTGGCACGGTCAACGATTAATGGTCCGCCATGAAACGGTCCCGTAAGTTCCTTTGCTTTCGCCGGGTCAGTTGTCGTTTGTCCGTCACCATACATGTCGACAGCAAACGCGGCGTACCCCATCTGTGCTATCTGCTCAGTTCGTCCCTTGATATAATCGTTGAGTCCCCACCATTCGTGAACGACCAGAACTCCTGGCAGTTTCCCTTTTGCTGACAGGGCGTCATCATACGCGAGGTACCCTTGCAGTTTTGTTCCATTCTGTTCATACTGGATCGGCTTAGTAACTATTTTCCCGTCCGCCAGCGTCCCTAGCAATAGCACAACAAGAGCTACAAAAACGGCTTTCATAAGGGGGTCTTATGTTTGGGGGTCTTATGTTTTCTACCAAATCTAGCTTGAAGGAGTGCAAGAGTCATTCAGATAGTGCGGGCGCTACCTTCCCACTAACCCGCATTTGAAAAATGCGCCCCGAAGGGGTCGAAACCGCCGCTCTGGCTTTTACCAGAGCGGCTCTGCGGGCCGATCTAGACGCGACGGGCTTTGCACTTAATGCGAAACCTGGGCTAACTTTCGCACCGCAGCCTTGGCCGCTTTTGAATATGGAACTGACTGCTGAAGGACGTAAGTACGGCCATCCATTTCCGTGATTGTAAATTGAAAGACGCGCAGACTCTCCTGTTCATTAAACACCCAAGGCAGGCCGGTCGGAGTTAATTCAATCATTCCACCGCTTCCGGTCCATTTTCCGTCCTGGAGCTGTGGCGCAACATCATTGATCATCAGCACCCTTTGCGGACCCGACACGTCCTCGACCCGGATCGACCGGAATTCGATCGGTTGTTTGGGCTGAATGGAGAACGCCCATCGGACATAATACTTGCCGTCCAGATTCACTGTCTGCAGGTCGGCGCTAGTCACAGTAACTCGGTCGTTCCGCGAGGGCTTGAACCTGCCGCCACCGGAATGGGAAGAACTCGCGCAGCCGCTAAGCCAGACGATGCACAATGAGATAACCGGCAGAATTGTCCGCATACCGAAACTACAATGAATCAGGTTTGTAGAAGTGCCTAGCCCGGATTTTTGGGTTAGCGTGCCATACTCGTCAGCTCCCTGACAGCCCTGACACAAGATTGATGGCGAATGCGAGGATAACCGTGTTAAACGCAAACGAAAGCATCCCATGCACAAGTGCCAGACGCCGAAGTTGGTGAGAACTGATCTGTACATCAGAAACCTGGAACGTCATCCCGATCACAAAAGAAAAATAAGCGAAATCCAGAAAATCCGGTTGACGACTTCCTGGAAATTGGAGGCCATGGCCTTTTTCAAGTCCGCCGTCTGTTTTGGCTTGTCTGTAGTAGGTATGAGCGTAGTGCATGGTGAAAACCGTGTGTACAAGGAACCAGGAACAAACCACTGTCCCAGCAGCCAACAGGATGTGTCCAGTCAGAGCCCTGCCATGCAGTCCTTTTGCAGTTCCAAGCAGGAAAGCAACAGTAAACAGACTGGTGCATGCAGCGGCGATGACGAACAGAAAGATGGCGGTTCGGCCGGCGTCTTGAAGCTTTGCCGAACGGACTACGGTGCGAGCATCTGCAAAAATGATCCTGATCCAGCAGAGTAGAATGATTGTGAACGAAAACGCGTTCCAGGTAAGGATTATTTGAAGGGCAAAACGATGCAGGCCTGTTGCTGAAAAAAAGACAACTGCGCCGACTGCAATCGCGGTCACTACGCGCTGATGCGCATCAAATGAACGAAGAAATCGCATGAGTTGCGCACCATCTAATCGTAAAGGATGTGCGTTTCTCAACAGCTTTTTTCGGCGTAGTGGCGTGTCGGCGTCGCAATGTACGCGCGCTGAAGCGCACAGGCGTTCGACGCTTGCGAATGAAGGGCGCGGGCCTTGCGTTGGGTGGTCGACCTAGAAGGTCACCCACTTTGGGTGTCGCCGAGTGGTAAGGTAACGCCTATACCTGAAGCGCGACCCTTGCAATATCACTTCTCTGATTCCAACCACCGCTCCAATGTCGCCTTCGCTCCGTTCTGATAAAAACTCTCGAACGGTTCAGTGACCGCTTTTACAAAGCGTTCCGAATTGGCGAGCTCGTCACTGAAGAGTTCCCTCATCGCAAGAAACTTGCGAGGATCTTTGAAGGCAGCCGTTGCACGCAACTTGTCGGCCATCGGATCGATGATCGGCATCTCTTTTCCCTGGTCGTCCTTTCCAATCAGATATCGGAACCAAGCGGCAACAGTGAAACTCAGGAATTTGATCGGTCCCCCTCTCTGCAACTGTTCGGTGATCGACGGCAAAACAAACTTCGGAATCCGCGCCGAGCCTTCAGTTCCGATCCGGGAAAGCTGATCGCCAATCGCCGGATTTGCGAAACGCTCGATTAAAGTAGCTTTGTACTCGCTCAAATCGACTCCGGGCACTTTCGGCAATAATGGTGTCGCCTCTGCATTCATCATCGTTTCAACCAATCGCCGAATCCGCGCGTCGCCCATGGTTTCGTGCGCAAACTGATATCCCAACAACATCCCGATATAACAGAGCGCCTGATGACCTGCGTTCAGGAGCCTGATTTTCATCTTTTCGTAGGGAAGAACATCGGAGGTCATTTGAGCGCCGACCCGTTCCCATTGAGGCCGACCGAGAGGGAAATGATCCTCGATAACCCATTGCTTGAACGGCTCCGTCACGACAGGCCATCCATCTTCGATCCCGAACTCTTTCTGGACGAGTGCTCGATGCGCGTCGGTCGTGGCGGGTGTAATCCGATCAACCATGCTGTTTGGGAACGCGCCATTCTGCTCCAGCCAATTACGCAAAGCGGGTTCCCGTAACTCGGAGAAGGCCAGGAACATCTTTCGCATGACGTCCCCATTACTCTGCAGGTTGTCACACGACATGATAGTGAATGGCGGAAGTCCACGTTTTCGACGCCGATTAAGCGCCTCACCCAGATAACCAAATGAGCAGACCGGTTCTTCAGGATGCGATAGATCGTGCTGAATATCCGAATTCTGCGCATCGAACTGGCCGGTCCCCTGATGCACATAATAACCGCCTTCGGTGATAGTCAGCGAAACAATCCGGCAATCATCGGAGGCCATTCTCTCCAGGACTCGTTCGCGATCGCTCGGGCCATGCAGGAAATTGAGAATCGACCCGATGATACGAGCCGTGTTTCCTTCCGAGCTCTGCTCAACCACTGTGTAGAGATAGTCCTGAGACGCCAGAACCTCTCCGATCCGCGCATCCTGTTTTAGCAGACCGATGCCGCAGATTCCCCATGTGCTGTTCGGTTCTAGATGCAGCAAGTCATCCGTGTAAACCGCCTGATGCGCTCTATGAAAACCGCCAACACCGACATGAAGGATCTGTTGACCAACTTCACGCCGGTTATACGCCGGGGATCGGACAGTTGGAGACAGCGATCCCAGATTTTTTTCGCATAGTTTGATGGCCATAATTTTGGAAGGGGGACCTCCGGCCCGGGGGTGTTGGGCAAATATTCACTCGCTGGACAAATATTCAACCTGAAAGCTCTGACGGGAGGAGTCGGCGTGTCGGCGTATCGGCGTGTCGGCGTGTCGGCGTATCGGCGTATCGGCGTATCGGCGTGTCGGCGTATGGGCGTGTCGGCGTGTGGGCAAATCAGTCTCCACAAGCGGTAGGATCACGATTGACCGCGCCCACAACGCTTCCGCCTATGGCGGATGCGGCCGGTCGTGACTTTCGAGAACGCTTGCATCCCCGAACAGCTGCCAGGCCGACACTCCGACACGCCCATACGCCGATACGCCAACACGCCGGCACGCCGATATCCGCCCCTGCCCTTCAAACGCAACCGTTTCGCTCCAGATAAAGCTGCCGGAGCCGTGTCGCCAACCCTCCCGGTTCGCCATTACCGATCTGATGGCCATCGATTTCCACAACCGACAGCAGGAAAGTCGAGGCGCTGGTCAGAAACGCTTCATCAGCCGCCTTTGCTTCGTCTGGGGTGAACGCTGTCTCGCGAATCTCAAGTTTCAGGTCATCCCGCCAGAGTTTCAGAATATTCTTGCGTACGGTGCCTGCCAGGATCCGCTGGTTCTGCGGGTGGGTATAGAGAACTTCTTCGCGAACGATAAAAGCGGAAGTCGATGATCCTTCCGTAATGTGCCCCTCCTCGACTTGCCACGCTTCAAAGGCGCCGGCAGACCGCGCCTTCTGCTTGGCTAAAACCTGCGGCAACATGGACACGCTTTTGATGTCTCTTCTCAGCCAGCGCAGATCGGGTAGGGTTATCACCTTCACACCAGTTTTGAGCTGCTCGTGATTCACAATCTTCATTTCCGAGCAGTAAGCGAACACTGTCGGTTTTACTTGAGCCGGAAACGCAAAATCTCTGATCCCTGCCCCACGGGTGATTTGCAGATAGATGATTCCTTCGATTAGCTGGTTTTGACGAACCAACTCCAACTGCATGTCTTGGACCTGCTGTCGCGCAAGCGGGGCTGCCAACTCAATGGATTCCAGCGACCGGTAGAGCCGATCGAAATGATCGTCATGTTGAATCATTCTGCCGTTTGCGACCGCGGTGACTTCGTATACACCGTCAGCAAACAGAAGCCCTCGATCGAGAATTGAGACGTTCGCACGGTCCAGTGGCAGGAGTTCTCCATTTAGAAATGCGATGTTAAGCATGCGGGTTTGGTTTCCGTTTCGGGTTTCTAGTTCTGGGTTACCGGAGTGTCTGTTTCAGACAATCTATTCATCATCTATGCCCCGACGCCAGAATTCCTTGATAAGAGAATCTCGCGCAGAGATCGCGGAGGAACGCAGAGTTTGATTTTTGTTTTCCTCTGCGTTACTCCGCGGCCTCTGCGTGAACCAGAAAAATGCATTATCTATTGCGACGCCGTGTTGAACCCGATATCATCAGCGTCCGGGGCGAATGAACGAGGATTCCAGGAAATCTGAGACTGGGGAATCAGAAACGAGACCCAAGTTCCTGCGGCCCAACATCATTGCGATCCTGGCGATCGGTTTGCTGCTGCTGATCGCTTACCAGGTCTACAACGGACTAGCGTTTCAGGAGATCGGCTTTGGCCAATTCAGCATCAAGTTCGCTCAACCAGCGTTGAAGACACCGGAGGCTCTCGACGCGTCGCGCGATTTCTTTGTCGGGCGGTGGCAGGTCGAGCATCAAATTGGCGGATACAGCGGATATAGCGACGCCACGATCATCGACTATTTTAACGACGGAAGTTTTTCAGGCTCCGGACAGTCATTCCAGGGCGAGAGCGGAAGGCGCATGTCGGTCTTAGGCCAATGGGGTTTTGCTAGATTGGCAAGGGACAAGTTCCGGCTGACGGTGAGATTTTCCAATGGGCAAGAGTGGAACGGTGACTTTACTATCATAAATCACGACCGAATCCACAATGTCGACGAGAATTACGATGCGGTACGCGTTCCCCGGTAACCTGAAATCTCTTCCGCCTTGCCAGTTAACGCCACAACACCGGGATGTTGAAGCCGGCGCTGCGCGGTGATTGCGTATATTTCCATTTTCAGACCCTTGGCGATTCCGATCTTTTGCAGACGAGAAGAACGTTTGATTTCATCCAGAACCGCCGAATAAATCGGGACGAATCCCAGACCTTGGGCGCCCAGATCAGTCAATAGCGCCGTGTCTTCAACCTCAGCAATCACCCTGGGCTGAATCTTGTGTGCCTCGAACCAGTGCTCAAGCTGGCGGCGCAACGCCATCTCAGTTGCCGGCAGTATCGCCGGCGCTCCATCTAAGGAACGTGGAAAATCTTTGAGCAGACGTTTTGCCAACGGCGGAGCCGCGCACAACATGACCTGCGAGTTTCCGACCCGTTGATTGAAGGTTTTTACCGGCAACGCGCTAGTCGACGGTTCGTCCGCCAGAACAACATCAAGCTTATGCCCGGCCAACTGTGTGATCAGTTCTTTCAGCGATCCTTCTCGGCAAATTACGTGTACTGATCGGCTGAGTTGAAAAACCAGAGCAAGCTGTTGGCGCACGATCGTTTTCGGTAACGAATCAACAACCCCTACGTTCAACCGCAGAGGCCGCTGCCCCGGCACTTGCCGTACCGCAGTTAAAAGCTCGCGACCAAGTGAGAAAATTTCCTCAGCATACTCCAACACGGTCTGCCCGGTATCGGTCAAAACCAATCTCCGAGTGGTACGGGTAAAGAGAGAGGCCTCCAGAAACTCTTCCAGTTGTTTGAGCTGGGTACTGATACTCGGTTGGGAGACATGAAGGACTTCGCTGGCTCGCCGCAGGCTGCCTTCTTTGGCGATAGCCCAGAAATAGAACAGGTGATGGTAATTAAGAGAACTTTGGGTCATCGGACTCGAACCATTTACGATCTTCTTCGGAAGGACGGTTAACTAAAATCTAATAATCAGTTCCTATCTTCCTATTAGTCAAACCATTTAATGTTTGGCAGTTTTCCAACAGAAGAAATCAGGAACTGCAATGAATGACCTACCATCAAAAAAGACAAACCTTCTTCAGCCACCGGCAGCAAACGAAAGCTCGACCCACGATTTGGTTGTGCGACTTTTGTCGCAGGACCAGCTCTACGTCGATGCAATCATCGAGACGGGAAGTAGTGCAATCGAGGCGAAGGATCTTCACACAATCTTGAGTAAGCGGGACCTCATTGCGCGAAAAGTTCGGACCATCAGTGAGGGATCCGCAGAGTTGACCCATGAGTTCTGGGAAATTCTGCGAACGCTGGAAGCGGCGGCGCTAGTGAACACCAGAGATCCGCTGTCGCGATGTCTGGCGGAGGGCGCATTCGCTGTCGCATACTTACTCGAGGAGGAAGATCTGATTCCGGACAGTATTCCTGCCGTCGGCCTAGTGGACGATGCGATAATCGTCAAACGAGTCGTTTCACGTAACGGGCGCGAACTCGTGCGCATGGATCCACCCGACCTCAGGTAGCGCCCGGGTACCGTATTCGCCTGGAGCGACCGAGGGGAAACCCGGTTGGCGACAAAACTACTGATAGGGAACCGGCTCAATCGTTACCAACGTGCATACAACTCCTTGGTTCTGGATCATCTTTAATGCCAGCGTGCTCGTGGTGCTGGCGGTCGACCTCTTCGCGTTCCAACGTAACGCGCATACGCCTAGCACGAAGGAAGCAGCGATTTGGACTGGTGTTTGGCTGACGCTTTCTCTCGGCTTCAACGGGTTGATCCTGCAATGGATGGGACCAGGCAAAGCGCTCGAGTTTCTGACCGGCTACCTGGTTGAATACTCGCTCAGCGTCGACAACGTTCTAGTCTTCATCCTTATCTTTTCCAATTTCGCAGTACCGGCTGCTTATCAACATCGCGTCCTGTTTTGGGGCGTTCTGAGCGCGTTGGCTCTGCGTGGGATCATGGTTGCTGCCGGCGCCGCCGTTATCGGCAATTTCCATTGGGCGCTGTATCTGTTTGGAGCTTTTCTGATCGCAATCAGTATAAAGACGTTGTTCAGCGGAAAGGAAAAGATCGATATCGCTCGTCACCCGCTCCTGAAGTTTGTGCGTCAGATATTACCAGTAACCGATAACTATCATGGGGCGCGCTTCTCCATCCGCCGTCATGGTCGCTGGATGTTGACGCCTCTGGCAATGACCTTGGTGATGGTTGAGGCGACCGATGCTGTATTTGCTGTCGATTCGATCCCGGCGATCTTCGGCATTACCCGTGACCCGTTCATCGTCTACACCTCAAGCGTTTGCGCCGTCCTTGGTTTGCGTTCGCTCTATTTCCTGGTCGCCGGGTTTATCCACAGACTGGCATACCTGAAATACGGTTTAGCGATCGTTCTCGCTTTCGTTGGGCTCAAGATGCTGCTTAACGAAATTTACCCGATACCAACAGCGATATCCTTTGCCGTTATCGGCTCAATCCTTCTGATCGCGATTGGCTTCTCTTTGCTGGCAAAGCGCCAGCATGCCGCCCCGGATCGCGAAAAACTCACCTCTGTTCAGTCGCAAACCAGCCACGTGCTATGACAACCGATCGGCATATCTCAAATGCACGGCTATCAGCTAAACTTGAGACCCTATGCAGGCACCTGAAAGGTAGATCGCCCACCATAGCCGAATTGAAGCACGCGCTTGGAGGACGCGGTTCGGCCATGCTGTTGATCTTCTTAGCGTTGCCATTTTGCTTCATCGCTATTCCCGGCCTGTCCGTACCTTTTGGTAGCGCTATTTGCGTAATCGGCACATGCCTGATGCTCGGCCGGGACCCGTGGCTGCCAAACTTCATTATGCGCCGGCGCCTCTCTTCTACCAATGCGGCCCAACTATTGTCGGGCGCGGCTAAAATAGCGTCTCATCTGGAGAAGTTAATACGGCCCCGACTCGCTTTTCTCCATGCCGGACCCGGCATGCTTCGGTTGATCGGTTTCGGCATCGTGATCGCCGGATTTGGACTGATGTTGCCATTGCCAATCCCTTTCTCAAATAACATCCCCGCCTGGGCAGTTGTGCTTCTGGCCATCGGAATGATGGAGCAAGACGGCTTATTCGTATTGTTCGGTCATTTGACCGCAATTTTTAGCTGGGTCTTTATCGGTCTGACTTCTGCGTTTATCATTGAAGGTGTCCAGCTGCTGCTAGGCTTTGTTAATTCATGACCAATTCTATCGCCGCGCCGCATGAGATCTGTTAATAATTCAACTGAATTTCTTCGCCGCATGTCGCGCCAACGTCCATCGGCTAAAAAGAACGCTGCATCAATCCAAGAGTACGTTGAAGAAAGCGCGTCGTCGCTCACACAAGAGGACCTTGAAAAGCTGCGGGCTAAACTGCCTTTGTTGAAGGTTCGGTTCGCAGGTATCGAGGCGCCCGAGTTCCCGCACCTGCGGCAACAGTTAGATTTTCTGGCCGATTTCTTCGAAGATACGTGCGATGGATTCTTTCCAGCTGCTTCCGAAGAGCTGCGCAAGCAAAGCGCGTTTGCACTAATTTACGCGATCAAAGAAGCCGATATCATCCCGGACTCTATTCCTGAGATTGGTTACGCAGACGACTCGCTGATCGCCCGCATTGTTCTCACTCAGAACCAGGACGTTTTCCGCGACTACTGCCGCTTCCGAAAGATTCGCTGGTCCAAGAGCTTCATCACTCCTTAAGGGAACGCCGCGAATGCCGTGATCGCCGTGAGCGTCTCGGACTACGCTGGGGGCGGGACTTGAACCCGCGCTCCCGCCGAGGCGGGATTATGGTCCTGAGTGAGGTCAAAAGCCTAAGGTTTTACGCCGAGTGACGAAGCCAGTTCGTTAATCGCTGCAGTTTCTGCTGCGCTGACCCTTTCGCCACCGAACCCGAAGAATCCACCCTCGGTTGCCGCATTGGCAACCTTTACAGCAATTTCCAAGAGCCATTTCTTATATCCCTCGGCCTGGTCGGGGGGCACTTTGCCTTCCAGAATGGCGGGAATTTTGGCGAGCTGCGCCGCGACCTCCGCTTTCACTTCCTCGGGCTTCTTACCTGCCACGCTGATCGGGGATTGAAGCCGTTCGTGCTTCGCAGCCATCTCCTTGAAGCTGACAACCAATGAAGCGACGACTTGATTCGAAGCTGCGGTCCCCGCTTCCGTGATCGCCTCGAAGGGCACTAAGCTCTCCTTAATGGCTCCAAAAAGACCCTGACGGAGGTCGGAAAGCGCTACGGACAATCCTGCCAAGAACGGGGCCGACTCAATAAGATTCCACTCTTCCGGGGAGAATTTCGCTGAAAGATCTGCAGTATTCTCACTCATAGCAAGGCACCATACACCCATGCAGGGGAAACAAAACCTAGTTTGACAAGCGCCCTTAGGAATAGCCTATTGTCCGCGGGGGATAGGGTTATTAAGCATGCCCCACGATTAGCCTACTGGCAGCATGCACCAGCAAAATTGCAGCCGAGCGTAATTGCTGCCACGAGGCGTTTGACAATCTAAACTTACGACCGCAAGTCCGTTTCCCCGTCTATCAGGCATCTTCCTAGTATGCCATCGGAACCGTGCCATAATCACTGAGTTTTCGCAGACTTCGTTTGATCCAGAACGAAGCGGCAAATTGGATTTGCTAAGTGTTGGCGGCGTCTAGAAATTATCAACATTATTCGCATGCCGGACAACTCGAGATCAAGAAAGCCGTTCGAATTCGGAAAGCTGATCCGACTAGCATACCTGGTCGTGTTCCTCGCTGCTTTTTCATGGGCGAAGGAATTCTTATTGCCGATTATTCTTGCGATGCTGATCAGCTTTTTGCTGACGCCTGTGGTCTCCCGCCTCGAACGCTTGGGGTTTCATTCGGTGTTGGCCACGCTCAGCGTTGTGGCGATTGCTTTCGTCTTTATCGGGGCCCTCTGCGCCACACTGTCGGTGGAGGCCCTAGATCTGATAAATTCCCTTCCACAGTATCGCAGTAACATCAGCGCGAAAGTGGCAGCAGTTCAGCAAGGGCCGCCTGGACCGCTAAATGAGGCCTTTCGCAATATTGGCGAACTGGCAAAAGATCTAGCTAAACCTGCCGCAAGCGTTGGAGGTGCCGAGCGGCCGGAACCGACAAAGGTTGAA
>Ga0126381_100009228_pt1 | contig 11067 bp, 7 predicted proteins | sample PanSoiMetPlot_28_FD_96465 | JGI IMG/M metagenome (GOLD analysis project Ga0126381, IMG submission 96465) | Tropical forest soil microbial communities from Panama - MetaG Plot_28 | ecosystem: Environmental > Terrestrial > Soil > Tropical forest > Bulk soil | place: Panama | collected 2016-02-17
CGCTCCGGCGAACGCGACCGCTCCGGTGACCACCATCAGGTCGTTCAGCCCGGCCGCGAAGCCGGACCTGAGCGCGGCCACCGCCGGCCCGCGCAGCGTGCCGCCGCCGCCGTGCCGGACGGCTGTGATGAGCCGGGCCGCGGTGGCGGCGGGCATCTGGGCCGCGAGGTTGCGCTGCATGGCCGCGGTGAAGATCGAACCGAGCGCGGCGATGCCGGTGGCGATGCCGATCTGGCGGAACGTGCTGTTGATGCCGGAGGCCATGCCCGCTCGCTGCGCCGGGACGACGCTGATCGCGGCCGAAGCCAGCGGCGGGTTCACCAGCCCTCCGCCGAGGCCGGCCACGATGAAACCAGGAACGAGATGGGTCCAGGAAGAAACGCCGTTAAGTCCCGTCATCATGATCAAGCCGATGCCGACAAGCAGCAGGCCAGGACCGATGAGCCAGCGGGCGGGAATCCGGTGGCTGAAGCGGCCGGCCAGCGTGGCGGTGACGAACTGCGCGCCGCTGATGATGGCCAGCCGCAGGCCGGCCTGGAGTGCCGAGTAGCCGAGCACGTCCTGCAGGTAGAGCACCAGGTACAGCAGCACGGCGTAGAGCGAGCCGTTCATCGCGAAGGCGGCGATCGAGGCACCGGCGAAGGCGGGCTTGCGCAGCAGGGACAGGTCGAACATCGGGTCCGCGGCGCGGCTCTCGACCGCGATGAACGCCGCCAGCGCCGCCCCGCCGATGGCCAGGCAGGCGACGACACCGGTTTCCGACCAGGCGTACTCGCTGGCCCTGATCAGGCCGTAGACGAGGCTGACCAGGCCCGCGGTGAGGGTGACGAAGCCGGCCCAGTCGGGCCGGGACGCCCGCGGCGAGCGGGACTCGGCCACCTGCCACGCGGTGATGGCGATCGCGCCGACCCCGATCGGTACGTTGACCAGGAAGATGCCGCGCCAGCTCCAGCCGCTGGTGATGACGCCGCCGAGCACCGGGCCGAGCGCCGTCGCGACGCCGGCGATCGCGCCCCAGGCGGCGAACGCGACACCGCGGTCCTGGCCGGTGAAGCTGTGCCCGAGCAGGGCGAGCGAGACCGCGAACATGATCGCCCCGCCGACGCCCTGGCCGCTGCGGGAAACGATCAGCATCAGCGGGTCCTGGGCCAGGCCGCACAGCAGCGAACCGAGGGTGAAGATCACCAGGCCGATCTGGAACAGCAGCTTCCTGCCGTACCGGTCGGCCAGCACGCCGGAGGTGAGCAGCAAGGCGGCCAGGGTCAGCGCGTACGCGTCGATGACCCACTGCACGTCGGTGAACCCGGCGTGCAGCGCGCTCTGGATCTCGGGCTGGGCGACCATGACGATCGTCACGTCGAGCAGCAACATGAACGTGCCCGCGCAGACGGCGAGCAGGGTCCACCATTTCTTATCCATGCCCGCCAGCGAACCTGATCCGGTCCTAGTGCTCCACATCCTTGGCCCTGATTGCCGGATCTCGACGTTGATACGCTCCCCCTCGTGGAAAATCCCAGCTTCGACACCATCGACCGGCAGATTGTCCATGTGCTGACGATCGAGCCCAGGGCTTCGTTCCGCACCATCGCGGACGTGGTCGGTGTCTCCGACCAGACCGCGGCACGACGTTACCGGCGGCTGCGGGAATCGGCCGGGCTGCGCGTGCTCGGCGTGGTGCGCGGATACCGTCTGGGCTGGGTGGACTGGCTGGTCAGGCTGCAAACCATGCCCGGCAGCGCGGACGCGATCGCCGAGGCCCTGGCCCGCAGGCACGACACCAGGTGGATACGGCTGTTCTCTGGCGGCACCGAGATCGTGTGCGTGCTGCAGGCGCGCACCGCGGAACAGCGCAACAGCTTGTTCCTGCGCGGGCTGCCGGGCAGTCGCCGGATCGTGCAGATATCCGCGCACGCGAACCTGCACACGTTCAGCCCGGTGGCCTGGGTGGGCATAGCGAACGCGCTGTCGCGAGCCCAGCTGGCCAAGCTGGGCGCCGCTCCCGCGCCGCGCCACGTGCCGGGCTCGGAGATCGTCAGCCTGCGGCCGGGAGACGACCTGCTGCTCGCCGAGCTGGCCAGGGACGGGCGGGCGAGCAACGCGGAGCTGGCCGCCGCCACGCACTGGCACGAGTCGACCGTGCGGCGCCGGATCGACGAGCTGTACCACGACGGGGTGCTGTACTTCGACGTGGACCTAGGCGACGTGGCGGTGGGCGTCGGGGTCTCGGCCATGCTCTGGCTGTCGGTCGAGCCAGCCCGGCTGGACGAGGTGGGACGGGCCCTGGCCGGGCACGCCCAGATCCCGTTCGTGGCGGCGATGACCGGTCCGAACAACCTGGTGGCGAGCGCGGTGTTCGGCGATACCCAGCAGCTGTACGAGTACCTGACCGGCCCGCTCGCGGCGCTCGCCGGGGTGCGCTCGGTCGAGACGGCACCGATCATCGGCACGATCAAGCGGACCGGCTCGCTGGGCCTGCTCTGAGCTGGGCCTTCAGAGCAGGCCCAGGAGCACCGTGATGCTGTGGCCGCCGGGATTGACGGTCAGCACGGTATTGAGGGACACCAGCCCGCTGACCGAGATGGTGATCGTGGTCTGCTGGCCGGCCTGTAGCGTGCCGGACGACGGCGTCACGCTGAGCTTCCCGAGCAGGCTGCTGGGCTCGCTGATCGACCAGGACACCGGGCCGCCTTGAGCGGCGAGCGTGACCGAGGTTCCGCCCAGGGTGCTGAGCAGCACCGACGTCGTCGACACGATCAGCGTGCCCGGGGCCACCGAGCTGGGCGGCGGGGTCGTCGGCGGCCTAGAACTGGGTGGCCTCGTTCCCGGCGAGCTCGAGCGCGGGGCGGGCGACGAACGCGGGGAGGACGCGCCCGGGCTGGGGCCTGTTCCGCCGGGCGGGGTGCCGGTCAGCACGCCGCCAGGAGTCGGCTGGCCGGTCCCGATCGGGCCCGTGCCGCCGTTGCCCGCGCCGTTCGACGCGCCGCTGGAAGCACCAGGAGCGCGGGACTGGCCGGACTGGCCTGGAGCCGGCGACTGGCCGCTGGAGACCGCGCCAGGCGCGGGGCCACCGCCGGCCGCCTGAGTGCTGTGCGGCCCGGTGTTCCCGAGCACCACCGACGCGGTCACGATCACGGCCGCGGCGGACGCGGCCGCGGCGGTCACCTGCGTGGACCGGGTCTGCCACCAGTGCTTCGGCGGGTCCAGTGGCTTCGGGAAGCCCTGCTGGCTGAACTGAGTAGTCCGCGCGGCGAGGGCGGCCCGGTGCGCGACGGCATCGGGTCCGTCGCTCGAGGCCAGCCGCAGCACCTGATCACGCAGGCCGGGGGGAGCGGCCGCGGCGAGCGAGACGGCGGCCACCGGCGCCAGCCCGAGCAGCATCGCGGGACGCAACGCGCTGCGCCTGCGTTCTGAGCAGACCGGGCAGCGTTCGACATGCCGGTTGAGCCGCTTGCGCATGAGTGCGGTCAGCTGCCCGTCCCAGCCTTCCAGCAGCGTGTCGAGCGCGGTGCAGGCGCTGCGCCCGGTCCGGGCCACCAGCAGCACGCCGAGGCAGACTTCGAGCTGGTCGCGGGCGCGGGAGATCAGCGCGTGAGCATGATTGCGGGTGATGCCGAGTACGTCGGCGACTTCTGTGCCGTCCAGCCCCTGGCGGAGCTGCAGCTCGATGACCTCCTGCTCGGCGGGATTCAGGCCCCTGACCGCGGCGCGCATCAGCGCCCGCAATTCGGCTCGCTCGGCGTTTCCGCCTACATCGGCCGTCATGTCGGTCACGTCGGGCGCCTCTTCCAGCGCTGAGGTCGTCGTCCGCGCCCGGATCCGGCGCCGGCACTCGTTGCGGGCCACGGCGTAGAGCCACGGACGGAGCCGGTCGCGGTCGCGCAGGCTGTCCAGCCTGGACGCGGCGATGACGAAGGTGTCTTGTACGGCGTCGGCCGCGTCGGCCGGTTCACGCAGGACCGAGCGGCAGTAGGTGAACAGCGGTGCCGCGTACTTGTCGTAGGCCGCGGCGAGTCCCTCCGGGTCTCGCGCCACGATGGCCGCGACGAGCTCACTGTCGCGCATACGCCTACCGTAGTCGCGTGGCTCAATATGTGGACATCTCTAGACGACATTTGTCAAGGTCGTTGCGTTAACGGAATATTCGGACAGTTGAGCGCGGATGGTGCCGGGCGGACGGCCGGGACCCTGCCCCCCCACGAACCAAGATCCCGGCGCGCCGCTTGTCCCCATCCGCACCCCACAGCGGTATGAGTACGACCGGCCGCGCGCGCCAACAGTTTTCCTGAGAAGTTTTTCGCGCGATTTCGGGACTTAACCACCCGCGGCGCTTCGCGGCCGTCCCCCGGCCGCCTTGGGTGATCGGGGGTTGTGGACCACAGCCCACGTTCTTGCGGCGGTGGTGGGCCACAACCCCCGGTGCGCCCGCGCCGCCATCCGCACCTGACGACCGTAGGAACGGGGCGAGCCGGGATATTTCGGACAAGACGGCGTGGGGGACGGCCAGGCTCCCGCTACAGAGTCGAAGGGTTGGACGGCGCTCGCGTCCGCTGGCCCCGCCCAGGGGACTCATTGGCGCCATTGACACGCTCTAGCGGGCTCGATGGCCATTGACACGCTGCGCGGAGGTGCGGTGCGGTGTCGGCGCTGTGGGTCAGGGGGCCCACGCGGCGTGGATGGTGGCCTGCTCGGCCTGGGCGCGGAGGGCCTGGACGGCGCGGGCGGGGTCTTCGGCGCCGTACACGGCGGAGCCGGCCACGAACACGTCAGCGCCCGCATCCGCGCAGCGCTCGATGGTTTGCTCGCTGACCCCGCCGTCGACCTGCAGCCAGACCTCGGCGCCGTGCTTGGCGACCATCGCGCGGGCCCGGCGCAGCTTGGGCAGCACCACGTCGAGGAAGCGCTGGCCGCCGAACCCGGGCTCGACGGTCATCAGCAGCATCATGTCCAGCTCGGGGAGCAGGTCCTCAAAGGGCTCCACCGCTGTGCCCGGGTTGACCGCGAGGCCGGCCCTGGCGCCCGCGGCGCGGATCGCGCGCAGCGTCCTGACCGGGGCACGGACGGCCTCGGCGTGGATCGTCACGTTGCGCGCGCCTGCTTCGGCGTAACCAGGTGCCCAGCGCTCCGGCTCGGTGATCATCAGATGGCAGTCGACCGGCAGGCTTGTGTGCCTGAGCAGCGCCTCCACCACGGGCAGCCCGAGCGTGAGGTTGGGCACGAAGTGATTATCCATGACATCGACATGCAGCCAGTCCGCGACGCCGGCCACCGCGGCGGCCTCATCGGACAGCCGCGCGAAGTCCGCGGAGAGAATACTCGGTGAGATCTGAACGGCCATGGTAGGGATGAGTTTAGCGGCGACCCCTCGGGGCGCGCCGGAGCCTGGGCTAGCATCGCGGGAATGTCCGACCCACGGGTTAGAGTTCGAGACTGAATTCGACTAGACACGATCGGGGGGTTATTTGTGCCGACAGAACCGTCAACCGCACTGCTTGACCGGGTGCGCAAGCTGCTGGCCAAGGCCGAGGCCGACGGCGTCACCCCGCCGGAGGCGGAAGCGCTGACCGCCAAGGCGGCCGAGCTGATGGCCAGATACGGCATCGACCGGGCCCGGCTGGCCGCCACCCGGCCAGAAACCGACCAGCCCGGCAGCCGCATCATCGACATCGCCAACCCCTGGGCCCAGGTCCGCGCCCACCTATTGGCCGGGCTGGCCGGCGCGCTGCGCTGCCAGGTCATCCTGCTGCGCCCCGACGGCCCAGGAGCACGCGTCCACGTCTTCGGCTACACCTCCGACCTGGAACGCACCGACATCCTCTACACCTCGCTGCTGCTCCAGATGGCCCACGGCCTGACCGCCGCCACCCCGCCCGCCGCGGCCCGCAGCGTCCGCGCCTGGCGGCGCAGCTGGCTGCTCGGCTTCGCCGCCGCGGTCACCGCCCGGGTCAGGGCGGCCGAGGAACGGGCCGCGGCCCGCGCCGAAGCCGAAGTGCACCAGGGGCCGAGCACCGCGCTCGTGCTCGCCGACCGGTCGGTGGTCATCAGGCGGCAGATGGAACAGGCCTACCCGGTCACCCGGCAGGCCAGGATCACCTACACCGGCAACGGCTACCGGGACGGCTACAGCAAGGGCCAGCAGGCGGACATCGGAAGCACGCGGATAGCCAGGAAACAGGCGCTCACTCGCGCCTGAGCAGGGCGAGGAAAATCGCATCGGTCGCATGACGGTGCGGCCAGAACTGGGCGAACCTCTTATCGCGGGGAGTGGGCAGGCCGGGTATTCCGGCGGGGACGGCCCCGGCGAGCACGCCGGGCGCGTCGAGGATGGTGACATCGCTCCTGGCGCCGACCACGGCGGTGACGACGTCGTGAGTCTCCGCCGGATGCGGTGAGCACGTGACGTAGCCGGCCACTCCCCCGGGCCGCACCGACTCAATCGCGGAGCTGAGCAGCTGGCGCTGAAGCTCCGCCAGCTCCGTGATGTCCGACGGAACCTTCCGCCAGCGCGCCTCTGGACGGCGCCGCAGCGATCCCAGGCCGGAGCACGGCACGTCGGCAAGGACGCGGTCGAACGTGCCGGCCCGCCACGGGACACGCCGCCCGTCGGCGACCAGCACGCCGGCCGTGCCGACGGGACCGAGCGCGTCGAGCACCAGCCTGGCGCGCTGCGGGCGCAGTTCCCCGGCGACCAGGCGGGCGCCGCGCTGGGCGGCGAGGTGATGCAGCAGCCGCGCCTTGCCGCCGGGCCCGGCGCACATATCGAGCCAGCGCCGGTCGGTGCCCGTGCCTGTGCCCGCGCCGGTCAGTGGGACCTGAGACAGGGCGATCGCGGCGAGCTGGCTGGCCTCGTCCTGCGCCGCCGCCTGGCCGGTCGCGATGAGCGGCGCCGGGTCGCCGCCGGCCAGGCGCAGGCCGAACGGGGACCACCGCGTCGGCTCGGCCACGCCGGGCGACGGCTCGAGCAGCCCGGACCGCGACCCCGGCGGCTCGGGGAGCACGGCCAGGACCACCTCAGGGCGGTCGTTGCCCGCGGCCAGGGCCTGCTCGGTTTCGCCGAATCCGGGGTCGGCGAGAGCGGGATCGGCGAGAGCGTCGCTGAAGGCTTCCACGATCCAGCGCGGGTAGCTGTGCCTGACGGCCAGGTGCCCGGCCTCGTCGGCCGCGCGATCGGGGGCGACGATGGCGATCCAGGACTCCAGGTCGCGGGTGGCGACCCGGCGCAGTACGGCGTTGACGAAGCCGGACGGCCGCGGACCGCATACGTCCTTGACCAGGTCGACCGACGTCGCCACCGCCGCGTGACCGCCGACCCTGGTGGCGAGCAGCTGATGAGCGCCGAGCCGCAGCACATCGCGGACCGGCGGATCCACCTGATCCCTGTCGCTGCACGCGGCTAGTACAGCGTCGTAGGTGCCGAGGCCGCGCAGCGTGCCGTAGGTCAGCTCGGTGGCGAACGCCGCGTCACGGCCGCCGATACCGCGCTCGGTGAGCAGCGAAGGGAGCAGGAGGTTCGCGTAGGCGTCCCGGTCCGCGACGGCGCGCAGCACGTCGAAGGCGGCCAGGCGGGCGCGGTCGGTCCTGTGCCGCCCGGTCCTGGCTCGCCGTGCCTGCTTGACGGACACGTCAGCCGAACCGGACCGGGCCGTCGGAGCGCAGGCCGCGCGCCCAGGCGGCGGCGGGCATGCGCCGCTTGCCCGGGGCCTGGACATCGCCGAGCAGGACCGCGCGCGTCCCGGTGCCGGCGTAGACGCCGTTGCGCTCGACCAGGACTTCGCCGGGGGCGAGTACGGGCTGGGCGTCGGCCGGCGTGACCGGGGCGAGCTTGATCCGTGCGCCGTCCAGGGTGGTCCATGCGCCGGGGTCGGGCGTGCAGGCGCGGATCAGGCGGTCGACGGAATGGGCCGGCAGCTTCCAGTCGACCTCGGCGTCGGCGACGGTGATCTTGGGGGCCAGGCTCACGCCTTCGGCCGGCTGCGGGATCGGCTTGAGCGTGCCGTCCTCGATGCCGTCGATGGTCGCCACCAGCAGGGATGCCCCGGCGACCGCCAGCCGGCCGAGCAGCGTGCCGGTTGTGTCGTCGGGCCGTACCGGCTCGGTCAGCACCCCGTACACCGGGCCCGCGTCGAGCGCCGCGACGATCTCGAACGTGGTCGCGCCGGTCACGTCGTCGCCGTGCCAGATCGCGTGCTGCACCGGCGCCGCGCCGCGCCAGGCCGGCAGCACGGAGAAGTGCAGGTTCACCCAGCCGTGCGGCGGGATGTCGAGCGCGGACTGCGGGAGCAGCGCCCCGTAGGCGGTGACCGGACAGCAATCAGGGCTGAGCTCGCGCAGCCGGCCGAGGAATCCGGGATCGCGGACCTTGACCGGAGTGAGCACTTCCACCCCGGCGTCGGCGGCACGTTCCGCCACCGGGCTCCGCTCGACGTGGCGCCCGCGCCCGGCCGGCGCGTCGGGACGGGTGACGACCGCGACCACCTCATGCCGGGAAGCGAGCAACGCCTCCAAGGCTGGCACGGCAGTGTGCGGCGTGCCCGCGAACACCAGGCGCATGGGCGGCTACTGTGCCTTCCCCGGCGACTTCGTCACAGGGCCTTCCCGAACGTCTCGTGCGGGGACACTCTCACCTTGGGGATGGGGTCCCCCCACCACTGCGCCGCGCGGATCGCCTTCATCGCCTGCTTGCGCTGCGCGGCGTCCATCCGGTCGACGAACAAGATGCCGTCCAGGTGATCGGTCTCGTGCTGGACGCAGCGGGCCAGCAGCTCGGTGCCTTCGAGGGTGACCGGGTCGCCGTACATGTTGAAGCCCTTCGCGACCACGCCCCACGCGCGGGTCACCGGGTACACCAGGCCGGGAAACGACAGGCAGCCCTCGTCGTCCTCGTCGGTCTCCTCGGACAGGTCGAGAACCGGGTTGATCAGGTGCCCGGGCTCGTTGTCGTCCACGTGATAGGTGAAGACCCGCAGCCCGACACCGATCTGCGGCGCGGCCAGCCCCACGCCCGGGGCGTCCAGCATCGTGTCGGTCAGGTCCTTGACCAGCCGCCGCAGCTCAGCGTCGAAGTCGCGGACCGGCTCCGCCGGTGTCCGCAGCACCGGATCACCGAACAACCGGATCGGCTTGATACTCATGTACTCAGTGTATTCGTCAGCCGACCTCTACCGGGTCGAGCTGAACGCGAACCCCTCCCCCCTCCTTCCGCGCGCTGCGCCGCGCCTGCGCGGCGTGCAGGGCGCGGGCGAGCTGAAGTCCCTGGCTCCTGCCGATCCGGATGAGCGCCCGCTCGTTTTCTTCGCGGTCGCCAGCCGGGACCGGTCCCAGGACCTCGGCGCCGGGAGGTAGCTCAGCGGTCAGCAGGAAGTCAGCGAGCGCGGCGGGCTCCGCGGTGATCGCGGCCATCCGCACCGCTGGCGGGAAGCGGAGCTCAGCGCGTTCAGCCGATTCTCGTTCTGAGAAAGTGACCGGATCCCACCGGATGAGCGCCTGCACCGCCGGCATGGCCGCCTCGGCCAGCACCACCACCGGCGCGGCGGGACGGGTGAGCGCGGCAGCGTTGAGCCACCGGCGCAGGGCTTCCTCCGCGGCGCGCAGGCTGGGGCGGCCGAGCAGCGCCCAGCCGTCCAGCAGCAGCGCGCCGGCGTAGCCGCCGGCCGCGACCGGCTCGGCGCCGGGAGTGGCAATGACCAGGGCGGGCTCGGCGAGCACGGCGGCGAGCACGTGGTCGCCGCCTGAGGTGCGAACGGGAACCCCTGGGAACGCGCGGCCGAGCTCCTCGGCGGTTCGGGCCGCGCCGGTCACCAGCGCGCGGACCCGGGTGCCGCCGCAGCGCGGGCAGGCCCAGTCCGGGGCCAGCGCACCGCACCACCGGCAGTCAGGCACCTCACGGGAGCCGGTGATCTGCATCGGGCCCTGGCAGATGGCGCAGCGGGCCGCGGCGCGGCAGCGGTCGCAGGCGAACGAGGCGAGGTAGCCGCGTCTGGGCACCTGGACCAGCACGGGGCCCGGCTGGATCGAGGCGTCACGCGGGCCGCGCAGGGCCTCGCGGGTGGTACGCAGGGCCAGGCTCGGCAGCCGGGCGCTGAGCGCGGCGGCGTCCTTGGCCAGTTCGGCGTCGTCGGTGGCACCCCACGCGGCGCTGACCCTCGGCGCCAGCCCGCGGAGGGTGCCGTGGCCGCCGGCCAGCGGCTTGGCCCAGCCGTTCGCGACCAGCTGGGTCAGCTCCACGGTGCGGGCGAAGCCGCCGATCAGCGCGGCGGCGTCCGCGCGGTGCGCGCGCAGCGCGAGGACCTCACGCGCGTTGGGGTAGGGGGCACGCGGCTCGGCGTGCAGGTCGTCGCCGTCGTCCCACAGCACGACCAGGCCGAGGTCCGCGACCGGGGCGAACATCGTGGCCCTGGTGCCCGCGACCACGGTCACGGCGCCGCGGCGGACGGCCAGCCAGCGGCGGTAGCGTTCGGCCGGGCCCAGGTCGGCGGCCAGGGTGACATGGGCCAGGCTGAGCTGGCTGAGGGCCTCGTCCACGCGCGCCAGGTCGCGTGCGTCGGGGACCACGATGACCGTTCCGCGCCCGGCCGCCGCGGTGGCGGCGGCCGCGATGGCGATCTCGCCCGGCCAGCCGGGGCCGGGCAGGGCGGACCAGGCGGCCCGCACCGGCCTGCCCTCGGCCAGGGCGGCCAGGAACGCCTCTCCGGCCGGGTACCTGGTCCACGAGCCAGGAGCCGCGGGCTTGCTGGCCGGCCCGGGGGCCGGCCCGGGCTCGCGTTCTGTCGCCGCGTGCCGGGGCGGGATGGCCAGCCGGAGCACGTCGGCCAGGGTGCCCGCGTAGCGGTCGGCCACGGCCCGGGCCAGGCCAGCGATCTCCGGAGTCAGCACCGGCTCGGGCGACACGACGCGATCCAGGTAGGCGAGCCTGCCCTGGTGCTCGCTCGTCTCCACGCGTTCCAGCAGGTAGCCGTCGACCAGCTGGCCGGCGAACCGGACCCGGACCCGGCAGCCGGGGACCGCGACCTCGTCCATCCGTGCGGGAACCAGGTAGTCGAATGGCCGGTCGAGGTGGGCCAGCGACATGTC
>Ga0126381_100009229_pt1 | contig 11067 bp, 8 predicted proteins | sample PanSoiMetPlot_28_FD_96465 | JGI IMG/M metagenome (GOLD analysis project Ga0126381, IMG submission 96465) | Tropical forest soil microbial communities from Panama - MetaG Plot_28 | ecosystem: Environmental > Terrestrial > Soil > Tropical forest > Bulk soil | place: Panama | collected 2016-02-17
AGATTGCCTGAGGGCGCGGTGCGCAACATCTCTGTTGTGATGGGGAGCGAGCCTTCGGGGCCGTGCGCGTGGGTCGGGACGGCCTTGAGCAGTGTCGGGTCACTTTCCAGCACCTGCGATGCTGACAACTTTGGATTGGTGTTGGGACTCATTGTCTTGCGGGCTCCGCAGCCCGTTGTGCAGGTGCGGGCAGCTTTCGTACGAGTAGGAGCGCCGAACAGAGAAGGCCGACTGACATGAGCAGGTATCCCGCCCGCGAATTTCCGGTGATTGCCTGCAGCATGCCTACAGAATAGCTGCCGACGAAGGAGCCAAGTGCTCCGGCGCTGTTTACCATTGCCATTACTTCTCCTGCTACCTGCTTCGGCACTCTCTCGGGAATCATGGCAAAGAAGGCTCCGTAGGGAGCATACATACAACCTCCGCCGATGACTAAGCAGGCGAAGGCTGCGGCAAAGCTTTGTTTTGCGAAGAGGAACGAGCCCAGCAGAGCCAGTCCGGCCAGAAGGAGAAAAGGCCAGACTACTTCGCGACGGCGCATGGTTTTGTCCGAGTAGTAGGATGCGATGGGCATGAGCATAACTGCTGCGATGTAGGGAATGGCGGACATCAGGCCCGTCTGCGTCATTGACAGGCCACTCCCGCTGCGCACTATGGTTGGCAGCCAGAGGACGAAGCCATAGACGCCGAGGCTCCACAAAAAGTACTGGAGTGAGAGCAGAAGAACATCGGGGCGTAGCAAAGCTTCTCGCAGGGACATCGAGTTTCGGTCGACTCCCAGCGATTTGCGTTCGTGCTCAATCTGGGTTTCGAGTTCTGCTGCTCTTCCTGGGTCCATCCATCTTGCCTGTGATGGGCGATCCCGCACGAGGAGGATCCAGACTGCAGCCCAAAGGATTGACGGAAGTCCTTCGATGATGAATGTCTTCTGCCAGCCGAGTTTTTCGATCAGAAAGCCGGTGAGGGCTGACATCCACAGCACGGTGACCGGGTTGCCCATGATGAAAAAGGTATTGGCACGGGATCGTTCGGCCCGAGTGAACCACTGCGTGAGAAGGACGAGCATTGCAGGGAAGATGGCGCTCTCGGCGATGCCGAGCAAGAGCCGGTCCATTGCGAGAAGCCAGAATTGTCGAATGACGCCGGTTAGCGCGGCGCAAATGCCCCACGCAATCAAAGAGATAAAGACAACGCGTGTGGAACTGAATCGGCGCGAGAGGGTTGAACATGGGACCTGGAAGAGGAAGTATCCGAGGAAGAACAGGCCGACGAGCAGGGCGCTTCTTTGTTTGGTGATGTTCAGCGTTTCGGCCATGCCTGCGGCAGCGCCGAACCCGAAGTTTGCACGATCCAGGTAGGCCAGGCTGTATGTTATGAAGACCAAAAATAAGAGATGACCGCGTCGCATGTCGCTGCTCGAAGGCCGCGCCCACGGCCGGTTGGGCTTAGTGGCTCTTGTGGTGCTTCCTTGTGCTTGGTGGACCGTCTGTGGTGCCTATTGACACGCAGGAAGTATACCGGGATTTGGGAGGAACTATGACTTAGCTAGATATCTGAGTGCTGCCTGAGCGGCGTGGAAGCCAGCCATTCCATGGACGCCACCACCGGGTGGCGTTGACGCTCCGCAGAGGAAGAGACCACTGATTGGTGTGCGATAGAGCGAAGGAGTGGGGCGGAAGATGAGTTGTCGCAGGTTCATGTTGCCGGCCGAGACATCGCCACCGACCAGGTTGGGATTCCAGCGCTCGAGCGCTGCAGGAGGAGAGATGGAGCGGGCGAGAATGCAATCCCGGAAGCCGGGAGCGAAGCGTTCGATCTGACGTTCCATTGACTCGAGACGATCGGCGGCGCTGCCGTTAGGAACGTGGCAATAGGCCCATGCGGTGTGGTGTCCGGCGGGAGCGCGAGTTGGATCGAAGAGTGAGGGCTGCACGAGCACCATAAAGGGAGCGTCGGAAGTGAAATGACGCTCGGACGCGACGACCTCTTCCAGCGTGCCTCCGAGGTGGACAGTAGCGGCGCGAGAGCACTCCTTTGCGGTCCAAGGGATGGGTGAACTGAGAGCGTAATCGATTTTGAATACGCCGGCGCCGTAGCGAAAGTGTTCGAGTTGCCGGCGATAAGAAAGTGGTAAGGCGGACCCGGCTATGCGGAGAAGCTGATGTGGAGTGACGTCCGCGAGGACCACGTCGGTTTGTGGCAACTGAGTAACTTCGCTGCCAATCTCGATGCGGCCACCGAGGGATTCGAAGTGGCGCGCCAGGGCATCGGAGAGGGCTTGGGCCCCGCCCCGGAGGATAGGCCAGCCTTGGGTGTTTCCTGCGGCCATGAGGACTAGAGCGACGGCAGCCGAGGTTGGCGCTTCCAGTGAAAGGACGGAGTGAGCGGCAATTCCTGCGAAGAGAGAGCGCGCCCTGATGCCTGAAAATCGGGAGCGGGCAAGGGATGCTGCTGGCTGAAGCGCCGAGAGGCCGAAACGAGCGAGCAAAAATGGATGTCTCGGGATATGTTGGATGGGGCCGAGAAGGTCTGGGACAAGCTCAATGAAGGTGGCGGCTAGCGACTCGATCAGCGAGCGATAGTTTGGTGCGTCGACCGCATCGAGATTGGCAATCGTGTCATCGACGGAATTTTCGAGCAGAACGGCGGTGCCGTCATCGAGTGGATGAGCACATGAAGCGGGCGGTACGATCCAGGGGATCTCAATGGGAAGGGAGCGGAAGAAGGGGCTTGCGATGCCCATGGGGTAGACGGAAGAGCCGAGGTCATGCAGGTAACCCGGGAGTGTGATCTCGGCAGTGGAGCAGGCGCCGCCTATTTGCTGGTTGCGTTCGACGACGGAAGTGGGGACTCCCGCGGCGGCGAGTGAAATTGCGGCCGAGAGACCGTTGGGACCGGATCCGATGATGGTGGCCGTTGCCATGGCGCGCAGATATATGTTGAGACTTCTCCGTCGAGGTGTTGGTGACAGCAGCTATAGCATCCAAGATTCTTAGACGGTGTGCAATGAACAAGATGGAGAGCACTTACCGCTACTTATTCGATCCGGAATATGGCTCAGCGAATCACTTTATCGCGCGATGGCTCTTTTTGCGTGCGCTGGGTTTGATTTACTTTTCAGCCTTTTTCTCACTGGTCTTTCAGGTACGCGGACTTATCGGATCTCGAGGGATTCTGCCTGCCGCCGAATACCTGCAAGCCGTGCGGAGCCTAGGCTCTCTGCGCTTTTGGTATGCCCCTACGCTTCTCTGGTTTTCGAACAGCGACCACATGCTGATGGTCATATGTTGGGCTGGGCTCATCGGTTCGTTGATATTGGTTGTAAACGTCTGGCCTCGCGCGATGCTGCTCCTTTGTTTCGTATGTTTTCTCTCGTTCGTCAGCGCAGCGCAGGACTTCTCCGGGTACCAATCGGACGGCATGCTGCTGGAGGCGGGCTTTCTTTCGATGTTTCTTGCGCCATCGGGTGTTTTTCCCGGCTTCGGAATCAGCAAGCGTCCCGCGCGAGCGGCGATACTTTTGCTGCTATGGGAGTGGTTTCGAATCTATTTTGAATCGGGCGTGGTCAAACTCGCGAGCGGGGACCCAACCTGGCGAAATCTGACGGCGATGTACGAGTACTATCAGAATGGTCCGCTGCCCACTTGGATAGGGTGGTACTTGCAGCACCTGCCGCACTGGTTTCACATCGCTACGGCTGGCGCCACGCTTGTGATGGAACTCGTTCTCGTGTGGATGGCTTTTCTTCCTCGGCCCTGGAAGATCGCGTGCTTTTTCATTGTTACGGCATGGCAGGTTGTGGTCATCGCCACTGCAAACTACACGTTCCTAAACTATCTTGTTCTGGCGCTTGCGATCTTTTTGTTGGATGACTCATTTCTGCAACGATTTCTTCCACGGCAGTGGCGCGCTGGTTTCGTTTGTGAGGCTACGGGGCTGAGTGATGCGAAGTGCGAAGAGTTGACTCCCGCTGAGGAGGATGGGACTGACGTGAAGTCGCATCTGTGGGAGAACCTTCGCTGTGCCGTATATGCTGGCGTTCTCACGTGGATCTTCTACGCGACCACAGTTCCTCTTGTGCAGATGTTTTGGCGCGGGGCTCCGCTTCTTGGAAGGCCCATAGCTGTCCTCGAGCCGTTCCGCATCGCCAATCAGTATGGACTGTTTGCGGTCATGACACCCCATCGCTACGAGATCGAGTTTCAGGGATCGAACGATGGAGAGAATTGGGTCGCCTATCCTTTCCGCTACAAGCCGCAGGAGTTGAAGGACCGGCCGCGCATCTATGCCCCATATCAACCCCGTTTCGATTGGAACCTTTGGTTTGCATCGCTTGGCTCATGGCAGCAGAACATTATGGTTCCTCGAACCGAAGAGCTTCTTCTTGAGAACGATCGTGATGTTTTGGGGCTTTTCGCAGGGAATCCCTTTCAGAATGCGCCGCCACGCGTTGTGCGGGCGGTGCTCTGGCAATATTGGTTTAGCAGCATGGAACAGAGACGTAGCGAAGGCGTTTGGTGGCAACGCCAACTTGTCGGGGCATACGCTCCCACTCTGACGAAGCTTGCCGATGGCAGATTCGCGGTGGTAGAAGCGCCGACGCTGATTGAGCCTCGACAGCGCTGACGTAAACCAGATGCGATCAAAACAAAGGGAGTGTCGCTGCACTGATCGCGCAAGCCCGGGAATCCTCATAGTCACATCTATACAAAGCTGTAGGTCGTAATACCTGGGGGGCTCATCTGATGGCGCATCTAGCTTAGGAGAGTTCAGATTCTCATAGCATATAAATTTTTCAAAAGCAGAATATTACCAATGGGGATGTTAGTAACCTCTTGTGCCTTTAGATTGCCATTCGAGCTGGATCTCCTAACTCAAGGCCTGCTATCGGTTAGCAAGAAATTAGCCCGTTCGCAAATCCAGATCAGGGAGCTAGAGATAAGCAGGATGACTGAGCCGTCCACTCGGACGTAATCCGGGCGGGGATGTAGTCATTAACCATCGAGTGGAGTGGCGATCGGACTGCTTCTTAGTCGGCGAAAGCGTATCTACTTGAGCCTCGTGTGATCGTCTTACCACTCGATCCCGGCTTGTCTGTGCCTTGGAGATAGACCGTATGCTGAGAGGATTCGCCGCGAGAAGGTGCGATTAATTGTTTACATGTGTGTGCAAGAAACTACACGTTGAAATCGGATCCAAAAAGCCAAAAATGTTACTAAAGCTGTAATCTCTACAAAATCAGCAGCAATTTCACTCCTCTCGTGTCGAGGCCGGATGCATTCATAGTGGCCATTAACGTGCTCCTTGATGGCGTATCCAGAAGATGTGCGAAGTCTGAGCCGCACCGCAATCTCAGGATGTAGCTCACAGGACGGAGCTCTGTCTCTCTGGTGGATTCGGGCCATTCGTACGATAGATCCAAGCTGCAAGAGTAAGCCGAGGATGTGACTCGCAGGGCGGAGCTGTATCCTCTGGGGGGATTTCGGGCCAAGAGACCCATTAGTACATGCAAGGAAAAGAGGGTTGTGACTCTCAGGGCGGAGCTACGTTCTTCTGACAGGCATTAGAAGAACTGTCCTAATCGACGAGCGGCGGAGCAACAATGACGACCTCACAGAATGTCGACATGAGGATGTGCGATTCCCAGGCGTGGTGGGCTCTGTACACTCGTCATCAGCATGAGAAGACAGTGGCAGAGATGTTGTCCACAAAGGGCTTTGAAATATTCCTGCCGCTCTATGATTCGGTACGAAGGTGGAAAGACAGAAAGAAGTTGCTAAGCTTGCCGCTGTTCCCTTGCTATGTATTCGTCCGCGGCGGACTTGATCGTCGATTGCAAGTGGTGACAACTCCAGGAGTTCACATGATTCTGTATCACGGTGAACACGTCGCAATGATCCCGGAAGTGGAGATTGAGGCGATCCGAAGAGCAGTTGAAGGGTCGCTTCGCATAGAACCGCATCCTTTTCTTAAGTGCGGCGAGCGAGTTCGCGTCACACGGGGATCTCTCGAAGGGGTCGAAGGGATACTGGTCCGCAAGAAGAATCTGTATCGCCTAGTTCTCTCCGTCGATATGATGGCGCAGTCTGTCGCAGTGGAGATAGATGCGACGGATGTAGAACCCGTGACAGCACGAAATTTTGCGGGCATCATTCAATCCAAGCAGTCTGCGGAAACCGGCAGGTTTGGTGAAGTGTTGTATTAGCAGTTGGCGTCAATAGCAACGCTAATCGCGAAAGATCATCATGGAAGAGATCTACGAGGAGCAGAACTCGGAAGGCCTCGACATCCAGCGCTACCTACAGGTAGTACGCCGCCGGTACATTCATTTCCTAATTCCGGCATTTCTTGGATGGCTTGTGGTTTGGAGCGCCAGTTGGATTCTCCCGGCACGCTATAAGTCGAGCACGTTGATCCTGGTAGAGCAACCTACCATGCCGAAGAATTACGTCACGCCAAACATCAATGATGATTTGCAGAGTCGACTCCAAAGCCTCACTCAGCAAGTCCTAAGCCGCACGCGGCTTCTCATCATTATCGACAAGCTACATCTCTATAACGACAGCAAACACCCGATGACGCCTGATGACGAAGTCGAGCATATGCGAAAGGATATTGATATTGAGACCGTACGTAATATCTATTCAGGTGACGTTACGGCGTTCAAGATAAATTACTCGTCGCGAGACCCGCATGTCGCTCAGCAGGTGACGAGCGAATTGACGAGCCTCTTCATTAACGAAAACTTAAAGGTGCGCCAACAGCTGTCGGAAGGCACGACGAAGTTCATCGGAAGCCAATTGGAGATTGCGAGAACGAATCTCGCAGAGCAGGAAGCTAAAGTTCGAGAATTCAAAGGAGCGCACGAAGGCGAGTTACCCTCGCAGGAAGCGAGTAACCTGCAAATTCTTAGTGGACTCCAGGCACAGCTACAGAACGAGCAGGCTTCACTGAACACCGCGAAGCAACAAAGAGTGTATCTCCAGACCATGGTCGAGCAATATCGGACACCCCATGCGACCACCCGGAACCCAGACGGAACACCGACTGGCTTATCAGCCATTGACCAGCAGCTTGTTCAGCTTAAGATGAAGCTCGCAGATCTTAGCACGCGCTATACGGATAGTTTCCCAGAAGTCATAAGCCTGAAAGACGAGATAGCGAAGACTGAAAAGATAAGAGACACACTCGTTGCGGAGCTAAAGACGAAAGGCAACAGTGGGAAACAGGCCGATGATGGAACTTCTGCGGTTGAGGCTGACCTGTCTCAAAATTCGGCGTCTTTGCAGTTGCAAAGTCAACTGCATGCCAATCAGGCCGAAATTGCGAATCGCGAGCTGGCGATTACGGAGCTCAAAGGGAGGATTGGTAGCTATCAGGACCGCTTGAACGGCGCACCTGCGCGTGAGCAACAATTGGCAGATTTGACCCGCGGCTATGATCAATCTAAAGCCAATTACGATGATCTCCTAAAGAAGCAAAACGAATCGGAGATGGCCACTAACATGGAACATATGCAACAAGGTGAACGATTCACGATGCTGGATCCGCCGAGTTTACCTCTGAAAGCAGATTTTCCCAACCGTCTCAAATTTTGCGGAATTGCCTTAGGCGTCGGTTTTGCACTTGGCCTCGCACTTGTTGTGGCCCTCGAGTTTATGGATGGTCGCTTGCACAGTGAAAAAGATCTCAAGACGCTGCTGTCGATGGCGGTAATAAGTGAGATTCCTGAGATTGTGAGTCCAGCGGATGAACGAAGGGACAAGAGGCGGACGGTATTGGGCTGGGCGATGGCCGCGCTAGTTATAGTCATGATTTTGACAGGTTCTGCGATCAGCTATCTACACGGTTAGATCCAATTTCCCAATGTACAATGCGTTCTTCCATCTCACGCGAAACCCATTTGATCTGACGCCGGATCCTACTTGCTTTGTCCCCACCAGGCGGCACAATGAGGCGCTGGCTGCGCTTTACTATGGCATTCGGCGACACAAAGGATTTGTTGTGTTGACCGGAGAGGTGGGTACTGGTAAGACCCTGCTGCTTCGATGCTTGCTGGGGCTGCTAAAAGAGAGCAAAGACATCGCCTACGCCTATGTGTTCAATGGCCGGCTTTCTCCTACCGAGTTCCTACAGTACATTCTCTCGGACTTCAGGCTCCCTGTTGCTGGCAAGAACAAAAGCGACCTGCTGTTTGACCTGGGTCAGTTCTTGATCTTTCGGGGTTCGAGGAAGATGACGACCGTCCTCATCATCGATGAGGCACATCATTTGTCGGCAGACATACTCGAGGAGATTCGCCTCTTGTCGAATCTGGAAACAGACGACGATAAGCTCCTGCAAATTGTATTGGTTGGACAACCTGAACTCGACGAGAAGCTGGATTCCGTCGGACTTAGGCAACTGAAGCAAAGAATTGCGGTACGCGCGTATCTTGGTTCGCTGGATTCTGAGGAGACGGAGCGATACATCCAGCAACGATTGCAGATTGCTGGCGGGAACGGGCGTTCTAACCCGCTGTTTTCCGCACAAAGCATCACGGCGGTGCATCGCTATTCGCGAGGGCTGCCGCGACTGATCAATACAATCTGTGACAATGCGCTTGTCAGTACTTACGCTCGGCGACTGCCAAATGTAACTCCAGACGTGATTGGCGATATAGCAAAGGATTTCCGCCTCGACGTAGTTTATGCGCCAGAGGGTGAAAAGAACGACGGCTCCAATCAGGTGTACACTCAGCGATTCACAATCGCTCCTTGATTTGCGTGACGCGAAGTTTTGTTGCGAATGCTCGCGGTTCTAACGCCTGTAAGTGACTGAGTTGCTCAAACATGAGCCACATATTTGACGGATTGCAAAGATTAGAAGGTGACCGCCCTGACTTTGATGCGTCGTCACAGCCAGGAGTGACTGAATTGCTCCGACTGGCTGAACGCCGAGCGGCATCAAAATGGGAATCCACGGTTCTGGCTGAGCAGCCGATTGCCGCGAAACGCCCAGATGACGGCTTGACGTTGGATCTGCAAAGGATATTGCCCGTTGAGACCGTATCAGGAAATGCGACAGCAGTGGCTGAACCGGCTTCAGCTGATGAACACAAGGATCTGTTCGACCATTTCCAGTCGCTGCAGGTCTCGCTATCTCCTCAAAGCAGGCTGCCATGCCTTACTGACAGCGGAAGTCCGGCCGCGGAAGCATTCCGGCTTCTAGGGGTCCGGCTGCGGCATCTCCGACGGGATCGGACCCTAAAGAAGGTGCTGATTACAAGCACAATTCCTCAAGAGGGAAAGAGTACGGTTGCTGCCAACCTCGCTTGTACACTCGCACTGGAAACGCATCAGAAGACGTTGTTGTTAGAAGGAGATTTGCGACGTCCATCGTTATCCGAGATCTTCGGGCTCCGAGGGCATCTTGGTCTTGGTGAGTGGCTAGAGGAGAAGTGTAGTCTCACGAAGTGCATCTACCATCTGGAAGGCCAGAATGTATGGGTGCTGCCAGCAGGGAGCGCCCGTAGGAATGCGCTGGAACTCCTGCAATTGAGAAGACTGCCGGACTTACTGGACGAGTTGGCTGTATTGTTTGATTGGATGGTGATCGACTCTCCTCCTGTCCTGCCTTTAGCTGATACGAGCGTGTGGATGCGATTGGCGGACGGAATCCTTCTGGCTACGCGTCTAGGAGTTACCGAAAAAAAGCATCTCAAGAGAGGGCTCGAGGCGGTCGAGAATAAGAAGCTGATTGGTGCGTTAGTGAACAGTTCCACGAATGCTACTGCGGACGACTACTATTACTATGGCACTACGAGCGCTTCACGGTCGAACGATGTCGCAGCGGCGCGATGAACTGTCTAGTGCTTTCCAAAGCAGCGGTGGTAATTCACGAAATATCAGGTTTGTCTGTCCTAAGGTTCAGTCTGGGCCACAAGAAGTGAAGTCATGGTAGAGAGGGGGAGTTAGTTGTGACTTTGCTACGCATGGAGAAGGCTCCAGTATCTGATGATCCTTTGCTTGAGTGGTCATCCGCTGGAGCACGCGATACCCTGAACGAGGCAGCATTCAGGAGAATGATCGCAGTCGAGCGCAAAAGAACGGAGCGTTCCGGGGATCCATTCCTATTGATGTTGCTGGAGGCAGGTGAGCACCAGACCTCGTCTAGAAACGAGAGGGCTCTCGACCGTATTCTTTCCGCCTTGCCACTGTCAATCAGGGAAACCGACGTGATCGGTTGGTACAAGGACCAAACTGCTATTGGTGTGATATTTACTGGCCTAGAGCGAAACGAAAAGAATTCGGTTTTGAGCGTAATCCTAGAGAAGGTGAGTCTCACACTAAGAGGCCAATTAACGCTTGAGCAATTCAACCAAGTTAAGATTTCATTCCATTTCTTTCCCGATGACTGGGATCATGATCATACCGGGCGGCCAAGTGATTCAATCTTGTATCCAGATCTTTTGAGTGCGAACAAAAATAGGAGTTCGCTACTGCGTGTAAAACAGGGCGTAGATGTTGCCGGCAGCGCCTTAGCGCTAATCCTTTGCGCTCCTTTGTTCCTCGTTATTGCTCTAGCGATCAAAACTACATCGAGAGGCCCTGTGCTCTTTCGACAGAGACGAGTCGGGCAGTACGGCCGCTGCTTTACATTTCTGAAATTCCGGTCGATGCATACCGACAATGATCATAGTGTCCACAAAGAGTATGTAACCAAGCTGATTGCGGGCCAAGTCGACCACACATCGTCGGGCGGTAGTTGCAATGGTGTATACAAACTCACGAACGACAGAAGAGTCACAGGAGTGGGGAAGTTCCTGCGCAGGACAAGTCTGGACGAGCTACCGCAACTGATCAACGTTTTGAAAGGAGATATGTCGCTCGTCGGACCTCGTCCCGCTATTCCCTACGAGTTGGCCGCGTACCAGACGTGGCACCGTCGCCGGGTATTGCAAGTGAAACCAGGGATTACTGGACTCTGGCAAGTCAGCGGCCGGAGTAGCGTCAAATTTGATGAAATGGTACGGCTAGATCTCCGTTACGCCACGTCATGGTCTCCCCGGCTCGACTTTTTGATCCT
>Ga0126381_100009230_pt1 | contig 11067 bp, 9 predicted proteins | sample PanSoiMetPlot_28_FD_96465 | JGI IMG/M metagenome (GOLD analysis project Ga0126381, IMG submission 96465) | Tropical forest soil microbial communities from Panama - MetaG Plot_28 | ecosystem: Environmental > Terrestrial > Soil > Tropical forest > Bulk soil | place: Panama | collected 2016-02-17
ATCGATAAGAGCGTAGAATTGCCGATCGTCCTGCCGCTCTACCGCATCAAAGGCCAAGAGGACAACTCTAACATTTTCGTTTTCCTTCATAGGTTTATCAAAAGTAGCCCAATTTTTGATCGGTAGAATCAGTCAATTTTCACGCTGGTACACGCACGCCGACGGGCGCGGCTCTTCACTAATAACGCATCGATGCGCATGGTGGATATTGCAAGACGGCGGTCGTCGTGCAATATCCGGGGTAATGTCCGGTAGAGGCACGATTTTTCACCACGCGCAAACTCTTGCGAAGCTTCCAGGTCGACACTGCCACCAGGATGGCGCACGACAGGAACGGACTTGACAGGAGTATGAGGTCTGGAGAATCAAGATCGTATTCCCATGTTCAAGATTTTTTCCTCCCCGTTGGATCCGAACACTGTTCTGACAAGAATTAAGAGCATCGTAGATGAAGAAGAGATTGATCCGGCAAATCCGACACAATTTACCGGATCGCGGCCGATCATCGGGCGAGTGGAAGCGGATCAGTTCCGGCTCCAGCATCGTGTTAACACTCCCTGGTACCTCTGGTGGGCGACACCTGGTCAATGGTTTAAACCGTATCTGAGGGGAACGGTGAAGCCGCGGAACAGCGGGAGCCGTCTTATAATCGAAGGCGGCACACCAATGCTGGTGAAAGTGCTCTGGGCGCTGACGTTCATCGGCGCTGCCGCTTTGATCGTCCTGTTCACCTGGTTCACATATCCTTACAACATCAGTCACAACCCGGAACACGCCGCCAGCCTGTATCTCGCGGGTATTATCTGGTTAAATATCGTCGCCGGGATTGTAATCCTGTTGCCGATCACCGGGTGGCTGCTGACTCGACGGCATCTGCCCGACATGCTGGAGCAGTTGCGGCAACACGCGCAGTTGAACGAGGAGCGATCGCTTCCCGGCCATTCAGTCTAGGGAACGCAGATGTTCCGCTACCCGCAACGCCTGAGCGGCGATGGTTAATGCGGGATTAACCGCTGCGGACGACGGGAAAAACGAGCTATCGACCACGTAGAGATTTTCAACCTCGTGAGCCCGGCAATGTTCGTTGAGGACCGAGCTCGAAGGATCGGTACCGAACCGGAGCGTCCCGCACTGGTGCGAGTTTGTTTCAATCCCCATGCGCTGGGTTAAGACGATGGGGTACCCTGCCCGGCTCATCATCCGGCGAGCGACAGCGATCAATCGAAGATGTGCTTTGAGATTGGTTGGACGCCAATGCACACGAATGTTGCCTTCAGGGCTCAGTTCAATGCGGTTTTCTTTGTCCGGCAAATCTTCGGACATTACCCACCAATCGACACTGCGATCGGCGATTGCCTTGAGAACGGCTCTCGGCATCAAAGGCTGATTGGCGGTCAACATGCCGGCCTGCAGTTTTCCGAGCAGTTGCAGATTACCGAGCGGATAACGCCACCCTTGCTCGCCGTGAAGATAAAAGTCGTTCACCGCTGTCGTCTTCTGAAAGACGGTCGGATTACGGCGCACCGGATGAATCGCCATGAGCGCTGTGTTGTTGTGAACCATGTAATTCCGGCCAACCAGCCCGGATCCATTGGCAAGGCCGCCCGGATGTTTTGCGTTGGCTGAACGCAATAGCAAAATGGCGGAGTTTACCGCGCCACAGGAAACGACATATCGGTTGCCATGAACCTGGAAGCGTTCGCCGTCCCGTTCCACTTCAACGCCAGTGATTCGTTGCCCGGAGTCATCCGTCGCTAGTCGTCGAGCGGACGCGCGTGTCATCAAGGTGACATTCGGAAATTCCAAGGCGGGTCGAACCCCACAAACATCGGCTTCGGCTTTGGCGTAGACCCGGCAAGGAAATCCGTCGCAAGTCTTGCACCGAATACAGCGTCCTCCTTCGCGTAGGTCGATCCCAAGCGGAAGAAAGAAGGGGTGCAGCCCTTGCTTCCGTAGCCGGCCGCAAAGATCTGCGATGTAAGGTTCGTGCGGAACCTCAGGGAATGGGAATGGAGTTGAGCGCGGTGGCTCAGTCGGGTCATCACCGGTTGCTCCGTGGACGTTATAGATCTGTTCTGCTCGGCCATAGTATGGCTCGAGCGTTTCGTAGCTGATCGGCCAGGCCGGTGAAACACCTTCTTCGTGTTTCAGCTCGAGAAAATCTTCGCGTCGCAATCGCGGAAGCGCTGCGCCGTAGACCTTGGTGTTACCACCGACGAAATAGTGGACGCCCGGGTGGAACGGGTTTCCAGATCCGTCGTACCAGATTTCGTCCGGCTTATAACGGTGGCCGTGAAAGACAGCGGACGGATCCCAGTTTTCGGGCTCGCTCGGTAAATAGTCGCCGCGTTCAATCAAGAGTATACGGAGTCCGGAATCCCTGAGTGCATAGGCCAGCGTTCCGCCGCCCATACCGGTTCCGGTGATGATCAAGTCGTATTCTGGGGGTAGGTTGGGCATGAGGACGCGGTATGAAGTATCCAGGACGGACGCGCTGGGACACTAGATCGATCTAAAAAAGATGCAAGCACTTTTTAGATCGATCTAAAAAGCCCCTTCACCTTCTCTATCCCTCGCCCTGCTAGACAGGTAGGGTTCGCGCTCCCGCGCGACCTGAAGTCTGTGCATGCTGCCGCATGACGTCTTGGAAGCTCAAACCGGTACCGGGCCAACCCTGGCGTCGAACGGTGCCAAGATGGCATGACTTGGATTCAGGTCGCGCGGGAGCGCGAACCCTATCTGTCGATTGAAATGTCCCCACTTGGATTCGTGTCTTTTCCGAGATTGTCTGCCGGGTGCTTCTTTCGCTTTGTTGAACCGGATTGGTAATCCGTTCTATGTCCCGTTTTTTCGTCAGGATCTGATTGGCGATCAATTTCATCGAACCCTCGATCTGACCGATTACCACTATTTCTTCGCCTGGCTTAGGTAATTGCATCGCTTCGGGTATAGCAACAGTTAAAACCTGCGAGGCAGCTCCTGAAGCGCTGCGGGCGGACTTCGAATCAATCAGCGTAAATATTTTGCTATCCGATTTTAGGGTCCCAACGATTCCGATGACCGCTACACTTTTTCCCTGATAAAGACCGGAATTTCTTACGATCCGGCCGACATCGGCGGTTTTTTGCTGTGCGAGCAACGGGAGTGAGGTCACGTGAATCAGTAGAACGGCTCCGAACAATTTCGCGTTCATTCTAATCTACAACTTTAAACGAAAGTCGCGCGACTCAGAAAAGATTCTGCAAACACGCGCACGAGTCCCGCCAAGGCGGGATAAAGCTCGGCCCTACCGACACTGGGCGCGTGTCGAATCACGGTTGGGCTGACCACCTCATTGCCTTGCGGCATACAAACGATGGTGAGCGGCCCGGAGCTGTAGGTAAAGGTCCCGATAAATTTCTTGGTACGTGACCTGCAGTTTCTTAGAGCGCTCCGAGTCTGGCTCGACCACGATCTCTTCCCGGCGCGCAGCCTGTACTGCAGCGGAAGGAGTCGCAAACATTCCGCAACCGATCCCTGCGAGAAGAGCCGATCCGAAGCTGACTGTTTCTCGAACCGGATTTACGTGGATCGGGACGCCGTACACATCGGCTTTGATCTGGGTGAGAAGCCAGTTCTCAGACGAGCTCCCGATGGTCAGTATTTTTTCAAATTGAGGCAGTCCTCCAATGGCCACCATTGCGTCGGCAATTGCTCGTGCCTCAAAGGCGAGTCCTTCAAGAATTGCTCTGAACATGGCTCCGCGGGTGGTGTTCGATTTGAGACCGACGAACGCGCCCGCAGCCTGAGGATCCGGGTAAGGTGTCAGGCTACGCACCAGGTGAGGCAAGAATATCGGCACGGACTCGCGGGCTGCTCTCGCTTCTTCGACCAACTCCACGATACCTGCTCTGCCACCGAGCTCGCGATGAAACCATTCGACCGCGGCTCCGGCGGTCTGCACTCCACCGGTCAAATAATGGATGGGTTCATCGATCCAGATCGCTCCGTGCGCCAAGCCGTGTTCAGCGACGCGTCTATCCAAAATCGGTTTTTGAAAAACCGTGTTCAATGATTCCGAGGTTCCAATGCTGTCTAGCAACACGCCGGCACCCAGTCCGCCGGCAGCGAAGGCTCCGCTGATGTGATCGTGCAGCCCGACGCTAACGATCACGGTTTCCGGAAGATTGGTTCGTTTCGCGGCCGAATGAGTGACGCGACCGAGCACAGTCCCGCTCTGACGAACCGGCGGAAAACAAGAGGGATCAACCCCAGCGGCCTCTAGTATATCTGTGGACCAGGCTCTTTGATGCACATCATATGCAAGTGTACGACAGGCCAGGCTCGGGTCGGTTGCCGGGACACCGCAAAGGCAAAACGCTATATAATCTGCCATCAGGAGCCACCAGCCAGCTTTTTCAAATGCGGCGCGATCATTGTTCCTGGTCCATAGAATCTTACAGAGTGAGAACATCGGATCCGGGTTAAGGCCGGAAACGTTGAAAAGCCTGTCGTATCCGATGTGGTCGCAAAGCCATTGGTATTCTGTCGTAGTCCGAAGATCGAACCAGGCGATAGCAGGTGCCAAAGGTCGACCTTGCGAATCGATCGGCACAATTGATTCGGCCATGCTTGAAACAGCGATTCCTTTGACCGCTTCCGGCCGTTCGAGTTGCGAGACGACCGCGCGAATGGCCTGGCAAGCGGCATCCCAAACTGGTCCGGGTTCGAAATCGGTCCATCCAGGTCGTGGATGAGAGCGCGGAGTCGGCTCAGCGGCTTGAGCAACAATCTTTCCATCCGAATCGACAGCGAGACATTTGATGTTGGTAGTTCCAACATCGAGCCCGAGAACCAGGTCTGGGTGCGGCATAGTTGAAAAAGAAGAATTGGATGGGTTTCGGTAGTGCGGCATCACTACAGCGAGACCGTGAAAGTCATGATCTCACGGACTCAAGGGAACGCCACAATGACCTCCACATTTGCTCGGACAAGGGCTTCGTCGAGGTCGGCCGGCGGCGAGGAATCAGTGACGAGGATATCTATTGCACCAAGAGGAGCAATCTGCGCGAAAGCGTTGTAGCCAAACTTGGTGGCGTCCGCGATCACAACGGTCCGGCGAGCAGTGGCAATCATTTGAGCGAACATTGAGGCTTCTTCGAGAAAAGTAGTCGAAAGTCCGTTCACACTGGTGATACCGCTTACGCCCAGCACGGCAGTGTCGACATTAACGGTTCCGGAACTGAAACTGACTGGGCCGACGATCGATCCAAGGTTGGCGTTGTATTGACCGCCGATAACGTAAACGTTTTGGACCGAGTCAGCCGGCACAACGGAGAGCATTGCTAGGTTGTTCGTAACGATCGTCAGGTTTCGCCGAGGCCCAAGATTGGCCGCAAACGCGAACGTAGTTGAACCTCCGTTAACGATCAGTGTTTCGCCATCGGAGATCAGCTGAGCTGCAGCTCTTCCGATACGTGTCTTAGCGTCGGCATGGGCAGTGGCGCGGGTTAAAAACGGGGTTGCCCGGTGAACCAACAGAGCGGTGGAAACTGCGCCACCATGGGTCCGGAGAAGCAACCGGCGTCGTTCCAGAGTCTGGAGATCGCGCCGGATGGTATCGTCGGAAACGCCAAAATGATCGGCCAGATCATCGACGCTGATCTGGCCTTTGGTTTCCACCAGTTGAAGCAGCTCCTGATGACGTTGAGCGAGGGTGATACTCTGGTCTTTACTCATTGCTCTGCTTCGGTGGAGTAAAATTTTAGGCTCAACGCTGGTGATCGTGAAGCCATTCTTTGCTACGATCACGAACGCTGATGCGTTTATTCCGCATTACTAACATCAATTGTTGCACGAATAACGCAAGAATGCTAGCGTTGTGTGAATCTCTCCGCAGCCGAACCTTGTGGGGAGGTCCAGCCTCTATGTACGTAACCAAACCTCGTTTGTTCTTCGATTACGCTCTTCGGAACCGTTTTGCCGTTCCTTCATTTAATGTGTGCAACCTGGAGATTGCCCGTGGGGTAGTGGCAGCCGCAGAAGCTGAGCGCGCGCCGGTGATGCTGCAGACTTATTTTGGGGATCTGTACCACGGGGGCGAGGATGTTTTGCCACAGCTGCTGCGGATTTTGGCAGAGCAATCGGCCGTTCCCGTGCTGGTGCATCAGGATCATCCCGACAGCGATCAAATGATTCTTCAAAATCTTCGCCGCGGTTACTACTCGGTTATGTACGACGGCGGCCACTTACCGTTGAAGGAGAATATTAAAGGTGCTGCTTACATTGCTCAGATCGCACATGCAGCGGGCGCTGCGGTGGAAGCCGAGCTCGGCCAATTCGGTGGTGAGCATCAAGGGGGACGAGTAGAGAAAACTTCACCTGGTGAAGCGAAGATCATGGTTGAAGAAAGCGGTATCGACACATTGGCTGTTTCTGTTGGATCGGTGCATGGGCAGAGCAGCCGGCTCGATCTTTCACTACTGGAAGAGATTGCTCAGACAACGCCGGCGCCGCTGGTTTTACATGGAGGAAGCGGAATCCATCGGGACGATCTCCGGGAAGCTATTCAGATGAACGTGGTAAAAGTGAACATTGGAGCGGACATCGTACGGGCGTGGATGAAAGGGATCAACGAAGGGATCTCAATGGAATGTGGCGAGAAACCTCCCCACGAGGTCATGTTGCGGCACGTGGAAGGAAAGGTAAGCGAGGTTGCCCGGTTGAAACTCTCCTTGGTGGGTGCTTCTCGACATGCGGAGGCGCTGTTGCGGCGCCTCATTGAAGCGAGCGCGGATCTGGATTCAATTTCGACTCCGTCACCGCTGGCCAAGGCTGTGCTCCAGCGTTAGTAGGGTCACGCTTGTCGCGAAGCGACTACCGAGACAACCACGTTGCTTTATCCTTTGACCGATCCCGCGAGCAGCCCTCTGACAAAGAACCGGCCGAGAAAGACGTAGATCAGCAGCGTTGGCAGCGCGACCAGGACTGAGCCGGCCATGACAACATTCCAGTCAACGGAATAGGAGCCCTGCAGATTGTTCACAGCGACCGTGACTGGTTGAGCCGCCGGGTTCGGAACGACGCTGATTCCGAAAAGAAAGTCGTTCCAGATATTGGTGAACTGGAAGATGCCGACGACGACGAATGCGGGGCGGCCCAGTGGAAGCATGATTTTAAAGAAGGTCCGGATTACACCGGCGCCATCGATTCGGGCTGCTTCGAGCATTTCGTCGGGGATGTTGGTGAAGAAATTTCGAAAGATGAGCGAAGTGATCGGCAGGCCATAGATCACGTGAACCACGATCAGACCGGGGATGCTCCCGTACAGCCTCACCATCTGCAAGAACTGAACCAAAGGAATCAGAATGCTCTGATAGGGAATGAACATTCCAAACACCAAGAGAGCGAAAAGATAGTTTGCCCCTGGAAATTTCCATTTGGAAAAAATGTAGCCGTTAATCGATCCCAATATGGATGAAAAGATCGTCGCGGGAATGGTCAGCTGAAAACTGTTCCAAAGGCTCGGACTCAGTTTATTCCATGCTTCTCCGAATCCACCACCAGAGATCTGGCTCGGCAGATGCCACATCGTCGAGAGGCTGACGTTCTGGGATTGCTTCAGGCCGGTTACAACCATGACGTACATCGGCATGAGGAAGAAAGCGGCGCAGAGCAAAAGAAAAATAAGGATCAGCCAATCCCAGATGGAACGGGGAAGCGCTTCTTTCAGGTTGACGGATAAGGCGCGCACGTTCAACGACTCCTCATGTTACGCCAGAGATAAGGAACGATGATGCTGGCGACCAGCGCCAGCATGACAACCGAAGCGGCCGCGCCGAGGTTGTTCCTCATGGCTCTAAACGTCATTTCAAAGACAAAGATACCGGGCACGTCGGTGGCGAAACCTGGCCCGGTCCCAGTCATGGCAAAGATCAGATCAAAGATTTTAAGCGAGACGTGTCCGAGGATGATCGCGGTGCTCACAGTCACCGGATTCAGCAGCGGGATGACGACTTTGGTGTACACCCTGAGCTCGGTAGCCCCATCGATTCTCGCCGCCTCGCGGAGTTCGTTGGAGATCGTCGCCAGACCGGCGATATACATTGCCATGGCGAACCCGGTGAGCTGCCAGGCAGCGGCGACCACCACCGGAATGAGCGCCATCGGGATACCAAGCTGGACGCTATAGGTTTTCAAACCGGGAAACACATGACCAAGTGTCTCATTCAGGGACCAGAGGATCGATGGATCGGTTGTCCATCCTGGTTTCAGGGGTTGTCCTCCCATCGAAACGAGTAAATGATTCAGTCCGAGGCCATCAAAGAGGAGGTTGATCCCGGTTTCCGGATTAAAAATCCAGCGCCAGGCGATCCCGGTGACAATGAACGAAAGCGCATACGGGAAGAGAAAGATGTTTCGAAACACGGAATGACCGAGGAGCCGGCGATCGAGGAAAAGCGCGAGAGTTAGACCTCCGCCGAGAGATGCCGCCAGAAAAAGGATTGTAAAAACGAGAATATTACGCAGGTTGGCATGCCAGCGGGTCATGGAGAACATCTGCTCATAAGTCGCCCACCACGGCTCACGCAACCGCAGATCCATGTGTACCGAGCCCCATCTGGATAACGAAACCCAGATTGTAAAGAGGATGAAGAGGTACACGAAAGTGATGATCGCCGCCATGGAAGGCAGCACGATCAGCGGCGGCAGAAACCTCTGGATCGAGAATGGCTTCCGGGGCCGTTGTTGGTTCACTTCTGGAACAGCAATTGTCTCAGCGATGGATGGCTCAGCCATGATTTAGCAATTAATCGATTGTAGAGATCCGCGGCTCGCAGCACTCAAACGCGCCACCTCTCCCGCCTGAACAATCCTTTTCACCCGCGTTGCTAGCAACGCTTCTCCAAATCCTGGAGGAGCGCCAATCCAGTTGACGCCCTCCGCCTGCCTTACCCGCCGGTTATTTGGGGGCGTTCTCTTTCTGGGCGCTGACGAGAGCTTTCGCAAAATTGTCGACGTTTTTATCCACTACAAATTGGGTAACCGCGTCGAGCAATGCCTGTTTGAAAGCCGGGGGCGCAGCGATACCGTGCACCATGCTTGGTACCAGGTGCCCAGTCGCAAAAGCTTTCATCGACCATTGGTGATACTGGTCGAACTTTGATTTGTCCACGTCGGTTCGTGCCGGAATCGAGCCTTTCAAAGGATTAAACGCTTCCTGTGCTTCTTTGCTGCCGATGCTCTTCAGCCAGGCAATTGTCGCTGTCCTGTGAGGAGCGTTCTTTGCCAGCGTAAATCCGTCCGCGACGATGATAAAAGAACCGTCGCTGCCCGGGTGAGCGACCCATCCGAAGTCTTCTTTCTCTTTGAGGTTCGCTTTGATGAACTCGCCATCGGCCCAGTCACCCATTGAGCTGAACGCGACTTTACCTTCCTGTAAGGCTTTGATCGCCTGATCCCAGCTCAGTGCAGAGTGATCGGGATTCTCAAAGGCCTGCATTTTGCCGAAGGCGGTCATTGCCTCTTTCACTTTGGCGTCATCCCAGCTCAGTTTGCCGGCAAAGAGATTGTTCCAGCCATCGGCGCCAACTGTCCCGAGAAGCGTGTTCTCAAAGAGCTGCGCAGAGGCCCAAATGCCGGAATCGCCAACACCAAGTGGAGAGATACCGGCAGCTTTGAGTTTGTCGCAAGCGGCAAAGAACTCATCGAGTGTCATCGTGTCGCCGACTTTGACACCGGCCTTGTCGAGGAGTTTTTTGTTGTACCAGAGGACGTTGCCACGATGAACGCCGACCAGGACGCAGTACGGCTTGCCGTCGTTACTGGTCATCTTTACCAGCGCCTCTGGGAACGCTTTATCCCAACCGGGCGTCTTGTAGACCTCGGCAATTGACTCAGCAAAACCAGGGTCTACATACTGGTTAATCAGCTCCTGGCCTGGATGGGTTTGCCAGGTATCTGGCGGATTGCCGCCTTGCAGACGTGTCTGCAGAACTGCTTGAGCCGCGGTACCAGCGCCGCCAGCAACGGTGGCGTTGATGATCTCGACGCCGGGATTCTGCGCCTTGTACGTCTTGAACAAGGCATCAAGGGCGGCGGCCTCCCCACCGGAGGTCCACCAGGAAAATACTTCTAACTTGTTGTCAGCAGCTTGGTTTGAAAGGGGCGCCAGCGTGATGGATAAAAGCGCGGCAGCCGCCACAATTGGGGGTTTGATTCGCATATCGGATTTGTTCGATCGGAGGTTTAGTTCGGGTTTTCTTAAACGCCTGTTAATCCTCTCTATAGAGGAATGGCGTCCAATGCAGCAATAAAGAAATAGTCACCCCACATGACACTTTCATCCACTCCCAACCGCTTGCGTTCGTGGTAGGCGCCATGTTTAAGAATGCCTTCCCACGCGGGGGTTTGGTCGGCCAGGAATTCAGGGGTCATCAGAGTACTCAGAATCGTGCGAGCATACGATTCATATTTTCGGGCAATCTTGTGTTCGGCAAGTTGCTTGGCAAGATGGAAAAAGCCGCACGCTGCGGTAGCCGCCGCAGAGCTTTCGTAGGGCAGCCGGGGGTTCGGTTCCTCCCAATCGTTTGGCGGGACACCGTGCGCTGGGGTGCGCGAAAGGTAAAAATCCGCGCATGCTTGGGCGGTCGCCAGCAGGCGAGGGTCTCCGGTTAATTCGTAAGCCATGCTGAAGCCGTACAGTGCCCAAGCCTGTCCTCTTGCCCACGAGGAATCGGCTCGCCAGCCTTGGTGAGTAGACTGTCTCAGGAATTCACCGGTCTCGAGATCGAAGATTCCTTCGTGCGCGGCACTGCCATCCCCACGGACCAGGTAACGGCGGGTTGTGAGGCAATGTTGAAGACCAATGTCCAGCAGCTGCTGGTCTTTTGTTTGCTTTGCGGCGTAAAGGATAATCGGGACGTTCATCATGATGTCGATGAATAAGCTTTCGGGGGCGACAAACGATCGGAGATATTTGCCTTTCTCCTGGAATCGAAGCGCCAGAGTTCGGCCGGCTTGTACCACGACATCGTTTTTGGCCGGATCACCGGTTAAATCGTACCAGGCTTTCCAAGTTGGTAGGAA
>Ga0126381_100009231_pt1 | contig 11066 bp, 8 predicted proteins | sample PanSoiMetPlot_28_FD_96465 | JGI IMG/M metagenome (GOLD analysis project Ga0126381, IMG submission 96465) | Tropical forest soil microbial communities from Panama - MetaG Plot_28 | ecosystem: Environmental > Terrestrial > Soil > Tropical forest > Bulk soil | place: Panama | collected 2016-02-17
ATCGTCGTCTTGAGCTCCAGGATCTCCCCGCGCGCGTCCACGTCGATCTTCTTGGTCAGGTCGCCCTGCGCCACCGCCGTGGTCACCTGGGCGATGTTCCGCACCTGGCTGGTCAGGTTGTTCGCCATCGAGTTGACGTTGTCGGTCAGGTCCTTCCAGGTGCCGGATACGCCGCGGACGGCCGCCTGGCCGCCGAGGTTGCCCTGGGTGCCGACCTCGCGGGCCACCCGGGTGACTTCGTCGGCGAATCCGGAAAGCTGGTCGACCATGGTGTTGAGGGTGGTCTTCAGCTCCAGGATCTCGCCGCGCGCGTCCACCGCGATCTTCTGCGTGAGGTCGCCCTTGGCCACCGCGGTGGCCACCTGCGCGATGTTCCGTACCTGCGTGGTGAGGTTGCCGGCCATGGCGTTGACCGACTCGGTGAGCTCTTTCCAGGTACCCGAGACGCCGGGTACGCTGGCCTGACCGCCGAGCTTGCCCTCGGTGCCTACCTCGCGTGCCACCCTGGTCACCTCGGCGGTGAACTGGTCGAGCTGGTCCGCCATGGCGTTGAACACGACGGCAATCTGGTCCACAAGCGGGTCGCCGGTCAGGGCGAGGCGCCTGCTGAAGTCCCCTCCGCGCACCGCGGTCAGCCCGGCGAGCAGCTGCTCCAGAGCCGGACTGTCGAGCCGCGGCCGCTGGCGGTCAGCGTCTGTCATCGGCTGCTCCCAAGCTCGGCCGCCGCGGAATCCGCAGCGGCTTTCACTGTTCCACCATAGGTGCTCTCGGCCGGCCAGAATTAAAGTTCACTATCGACCGAACGAAGGCGTGCCTGCTGTCCCAGCCAAGGCACTTCTGCTGAAACGTTAATTTCCTCCAAAGATGGTACGGTGCTCCGCATCGCGGGACCTGTCGGCGGGAGGCGGTGTTCGTGATAGGTGGCGGTGACGATCTGCGGCTAGCCGCGGTGGTCGAGCGCCAGCGGCGCGAACTCGCGCGGCTGCGCGCGCAGGAAGATGTGGCCGCTGTCGTAGCGATGGCCAAGGGCGCGCTGATGGAACGCCTCGGCTGCGGCGCGGCCGAGGCCGCGCGGCAGCTCGCCGACATGGCAGCGGCGGCTGGACTTCCGCTGCGGGAGATGGCCGCCGCCGTGCTCGGCCAGGATCCGCCGCAGGCTGAGCGACAGCAGCAAGCGCCTGGGTATGAGCCGGAGCCGCGCGATCCGATGAGCCTGGCGGCGGCCGAGCGCGCCCAGGACGGCGCGGAACTCGTGGGGGTGCTTGCCGAGCAACTGCGGCAGCGCTTCGGCGCGGCCGCTGTCGCCGTGTGGCTGCTCGAGGTCGACGGCGCGCTCGAATTGGTCGGCGCCGAAGGCCTCGGCGGCACCGAGTCGAGCCGGTGGCGGCGGCTGCCGCCGCAGTTCGACTGCCCTCAGCAACGAGTAGCCAGCACTGGCGAGGATCTGTGGTGGCCGGCCGGCCCGCCTCGCGGGGAGGCTATCCCGGTCACCACGCCGTGGGGGAGGAACAGCCCCCGCGCGGTACTCGCGCTGCGCGACCGGGCGGGGACCCTGCTCGGCGTCGTCCAGGCATGGTGGGAGGCGCCGCGCGACGAGTTCACCCCCGGACTCCGCGCGCGGCTGTCGGACTCGGTCGCGGGGTTCTCTGAGGTGCTCGGCCTGCGGCTGGCGCACGGCCCGGTAGGGTCGACGGCGCCGTCACCAGTAGTGTTCGGCGCGCTGGACCAGATCGCGAACTCCTTGCTGCTCGTCCGGCCGTTGCGGCACGCTGACGGGAACATCGCCGACTTCGCCATCATGCACGTCAGTCCCGGGTACATCGACCCGGCGGGCCGCTCGATCAGGGAGCTGTCGGGATTGACGCTGCTTGAGGCGTATCCCTCGTCAACTTCCGGGGACGGCCTGTTCGCCAGGGCCGAACGGGTGCTGACAAGCGGCCGCGCCGAGTGCGTGGACGGCACCGTCACCGCGCCGCTGACCGGGGCGGCGGACTGGGTCGAGGTTTCTGATCTGCATGCCGCGCCGTTCTTCGCCGGCGTGCTTTTCACCTGGCGCGCGGCGGGCGAGGGCGAGCGGATGGCTGAACTGCTCGGCAATGCCGAGCGGCTGGGCGGTATGGGCAGCTGGGACGAGAATCTCGGCACCGGCGTCGTGCGCTGGACCGAGGCGGCCTTCACCCTCTTTGGCCTTGATCCGGCGCGGGCGGCGCCGATCTCCACCGCCGACCTGCACAACTTCGTGATTGCCGCGGACCGCGCGCTCGTCCGCCGGTTCAGGCAGTCGCTGCTGCGGCGCCGCGAACCCGACGTGACGGAGTTCCGCATCATGCGGCGGGATGACATGGTGATCAAGCAGATCCGGATCTTCGCTGAGCCGGTCATCACGGGCGATGACGTAGTGGGCTTGCGGGGCGCCTTCCAGGACGTCTCCGCCTACTACCACACCCGGGTCGCGCTCGACGCGACCCGGGACCAGCTCGACCTAGCGCTCCTCTTGCAGCGCGCCGTGATGCCGCAGGACGAGGCGCCGGTCGAGGCCGCGGGGGTGGACGTCGCGGTCCGCTACCGCCCTGCCGACCTAGTGGCCGGAGACTGGTACGACGCGCTGCTGCTGCCGGGGAAGGGCCTGCTGCTATCGGTGGGCGACATCACCGGGCACGACAGCAAGGCGGTGACACGAATGGTCAGCGCGCGTATCGCGCTGCGCGGGCTCGCCGCGACCGGGGGAGGCCCCGCCGACCTGCTCAAGTGGCTGAACTACGCGGCCTGTCACCTCCCAGAGGAGATCGCGGGAACCGTCGTCTGCGGGCGCTATGACCCCGACAGCAAGATCTTGCGCTGGGCGCGGGCCGGGCATCTGCCGCCGATCCTGGTGCGCGACGGCACGGCCGAGACGCTGCCGCTGCCTAGCGGCGTGCTGCTCGGCCTTGACCCGGACGCCGAGTACGAGGAGGCCGAGCTCCAGCTGCGGTCTGGGGACACATTGCTGCTGTTCACCGACGGGCTGATCGAGCGCCGAACGCGCTCGATCAACGACTCGCTGCGGGATTTCACGGCCATTGCCGCCCCGGCGGGCCCGGACGCCGCGGCGCACGCCGACCGGATCTTGTCGACCGCGGTCTCTGACACCGACGACGACAAGTGCCTGGTCGTGGTCCGGATCCTGTTATGTGACGAAAGGCCCTGCGACAGGTGCCGTTCGCCGCGGTCCTGTGGGCCGCGGCCGGATGCAAGCTGACGGCATGATGGTGGCAAGCGCCGTCCATCGTACGGCCGGATGGCTGACTAGGCGCTCCGCGTGGCTGCTGCTGATCGTCACGTCCGGCTGCCTCGCCGCCGGGGCCGCGGGCTGGCTGGCCGGCGCGCACGCCTTCGCGGACGCCGCCTGGCTGGCTGCGGCGGCGGCAGGCCTTGGCTACGCGCTCTGGTCCGCCGTGCAGGCCATCGGTCACGGCCGCCCCGGGGTGGACGTGATCGCGCTGCTCGCGCTGGCCGGCGCGGTCGCCGTGGGCGAGCTGCTCGCAGCCGCGGTGATCAGCCTCATGCTGACCAGCGGCCGGACCCTGGAGGCGTGGGCCTCGCAGCGCGCCACGCGTGACCTGAGCGCGCTGCTCGGCAGGGCTCCGCGGACCGCGCGCCGCTATCGCGGCGACCAGCTGGAAACCGTGCCGCTTGAGCACATCTCGGCAGGCGACCTGCTGCTTGTGGCGCCGGGTGACGTGGTCCCGGTGGACGGCACGGTCGCCGATGGCGTCGCGGTGCTCGACGAGTCCGCGCTCACCGGGGAAGCCAGGCCGGCCGAGCGCGTCCGCGCGGACCTCGTGAGCAGCGGCGTTGTGAACGTCGGCGGCCCGTTCCGGCTGCGGGCCTGCCAGACCGCCGCGGACAGCACGTACGCCGGCATCGTGCGCCTGGTGGCCGAGGCGCAGGACTCGCAGGCGCCATTTGTCAGGCTGGCGGACCGTTACGCGCTCTGGTTCCTGCCGTTGACGCTTGCCGTGGCGGGGGCGGCGTGGGCGCTGGCCGGCCCGGCCCGGGCCGTCGCCGTGCTCGTCGTGGCGACGCCCTGCCCGCTCATCCTGGCCGCGCCGGTGGCCCTGGTGTCCGGCCTGTCGGCGGCGGCGCGGCGCGGTGTCGTGGTGAAGAGCGGGGGAGTGCTTGAACGCCTCGCCCAGTGCACCACGCTGGTGCTCGACAAGACCGGGACGCTCACCGTCGGGCAGCCGGAACTCGCCGGGATTACCCCGGCCGCTGCGGGCGATCTGTCCGGCGACGACATCCTGACCCTGGCGGCCTCCCTCGATCAGGTGTCCGGGCATGTGCTGGCCGCGACGATCGTCCGGGCAGCGGCCGAGCGCGGCCACCGCCTCATCCAGCCGGTCGGCGTCAGGGAAGTGCCAGGCCAGGGCATCGCCGGCACGGTAGGCGGGCGCGCCGTACGGCTGGGCCGTGCCGGGTGGGCCGGCGCGCCGGAGTCGCAGCCGTGGGTCGCGGCCGCGCGCCGCGCGGCGCGACTGGACGGCGCGCTGACTGTGTTCGTCGCCGTCGACGGTCAGCCGGCGGGCGTCCTGCTGCTCGCGGACCGGGTCCGCCCGGATGCCAGGCAGACGATCCGAGCGGTACGCAGGGGCGGCATCAGCAGGATCGTGCTGGCCACCGGCGACCGGGCCGAAGCGGCCGAAGCGGTTGGCGCGCTTACGGGCGTGGACCACGTGGTCGCGAGCTGCACCCCGGCGGACAAATTGGATGTGGTTCACCGCGAGCAGCGGCGGGCGCCGGTGGTGATGACCGGTGACGGCGTCAACGACGCTCCCGCGCTTGCCCTCGCCGACGTCGGTATCGCCATGGGCGCGCGCGGGGCCACCGCGTCGTCGGAGGCAGCCGACGCGGTGCTCACCGTGGATGAGATCGGCCGGCTCGGCGAGGTGGCGGCGCTGGCCAGGCGTACCCGTCGGATCGCGATGCAAAGCGTGCTGGCGGGCATGGGCATGTCGCTGGCCGCCATGGCATTCGCGGCCGCCGGGCTGCTGCCCGCGGTGTGGGGCGCGCTGCTTCAGGAGGCAATCGATGTCGCCGTGATACTCAACGCACTGCGTGCCCTGGTGCCGCCCGCCCCCGAGGTTCGGCTGCGGCCGGCGGATGTCGCGCTGACCGCGCGCTTCCGCGGCGAGCACCGGGCGATCCGGGCTGACGTCGACCAGCTCCTGCTGGCCGCGCGGACCCTCACTGAACCTGGCGCGATGACGCGGGTCCGCCGCGTGCATGAGCTGCTGATCAGCGAGGTCTGGCCGCACGAGCACGCTGAGGAGTCCGACTTGTATCCGGCCCTGAACCGGATGCTCGGCGGGGTCGACCCGACGGCCCCGATGAGCCGGGCGCACGCCGAGATCGCCGTCCAGATCGCGCGGTTGGGAGCCCTTATCAGCGACATCGGCGACCGGGCACTTACCGAGGAGGACATCGCGGACCTGCGCGCCATCCTGTTCGGCCTGCACGCCATCGTGCGCCTGCACACGGTCCAGGAAGACGAGACCTACCTGTCGCTCGGCGATGCCGCGCCGGCGGGCCGGTAAGGACCACCGTCGGTTACCTCGGGACTCCCGGCCGGTTTGCGGCTGGCCAGAGTGGCGTACGTACTAAAGGTGGGGCATGTCACGAGGGGTGATGACAATGCGGGTCAGATTGGGATTGCTGCTGGCGGCGGCCGGAATGATGATAGCCGGAACGTTCACCGCGTCAGCGGCTTCCGCCGCGACTCAGCCAGCACCATCGGGCCTGGGCGGCACTAACTGGACAGTCGTCCCGGCCAAGCCCACAGTGGTGGCTCTTACCTTCGACGCGGGCGCCAACGCCGACGCGGTCCCCAGCATCCTTGCCACGCTCGCCAAGTACCGCGTGCCCGCCACGTTCTTCCTGACCGGCAACTTCGTGCGGGACTTCCCGGCGGCCTCGAAGTCAATCGCGGCGGCAGGGGCGAGGATCGGGAATCACTCGGTGTCGCATCCGTATTTCGTCGGCGACAAGCTGACCGACGCGCAGATCCGCGACCAGGTGCTCGCCGCGCAGACCCAGATCAGGCAGGTCACGGGCGCTGACCCCTGGCCGTGGTTCCGGTTCCCGTACGGGGACTACAACCAGCACACGATCTCGGTCGTGAACTCGGCCGGCTTCGTGCCCGTCGGGTGGACCGTCGACACCCTCGGCTGGAAGGGCGCCTCCGGCGGCATCACCACGCAAAGCATCGTGAACCGGGTGCTGGCCGGCCTGCGTCCCGGTGAGATCGTGCTGATGCACTGCGGCTCGGGCGGCACTCAGGCGGGCGACCACTCCACCATGGACGCGGACGCGCTGCCCGCGATCATCCAGAACCTCAGCTCCCGCGGATACTCGTTCGTCACGATCGACGCGCTGCGCGGGCTCGGCTACCACGTCCTCGCCTCCGGCGGCGGGGTGACCAGCTTCGGGGCGCCGGGATACGGGTCGGCTGCCGGGACGCTGGGCGGCCTGAAGGCGGCCGGGCTGGCCGTCGCCCCGAAGACCGGCGGTTACTGGATCCTGAAGTCCAACGGCGGGGTGGCGAACTACAACGCCCCTTGGTACGGGTCGCTGACCGGGAAGGTTCCCGCCGGGCAGACGGTCACCGCGATCGCGGCCAGCCCTGGCGGCGGGTACCTGGTGCTGACCTCCAACGGCGCGGTCTACGGCTTCGGCGCACCAACGTACGGCTCTGCCGCCGGGACACTTGGCAGCCTGAAGGCGATTGGGCTGGCGGTCGACCCCAAGACCGGCGGCTACTGGATCCTGAAGTCCAACGGCGGCGTCGGGAGCTACAACGCCCCCTGGTACGGGTCGCTAACCGGAAAGGTTCCCGCGGGCCAGGCGGTCACCGGCATCGCCGCTACCTCCGGCGGCGGATACCTGGTGCTGACCTCCAACGGCGGGGTGCACAACTTCGGGGCGCCCTGGTATGGATCCGACGCGGGGAAGCTGCCCGCCGGCGTCAGCGCGATCGCCCTGACCGCGGATCCTGTCACCGGCGGGTACTGGATCCTGAAGTCCACCGGCGGCGTCGACAATTACAACGCGCCATGGTATGGGTCGCTGGCCGGTAGGATCCCGGCCGGCCAGACGGTCACCGCCGTCGCCGGCGCGTAACGGCCACCCGGGTCAGCTTCGATCGAGATCGATGAGCGCCAGGCCCACGTCAGATTGGTATGTCTTGCGCAGCTCCGCGGGCGCCTCACGGACGACTACCTCGAGGGTCGGCCACACATGGCCCTCGAGCAGATGCCCGCCACGGGTGCTGCCATCATGCAGCCCGAGCACTGCGTGCAGGTGCGGCTGCGGCTGTCCTGGACCGGATCCGCCGCGGCTGTCGCCGATCGCGATGTCGCCGATCAGCGAGAGCACCTCGCACTGCTGGTCCACGAGAATGCGCCGGTAGTCTTTGGCGGCGCGGTCGAACCAGCCCACGGTCGCCCGTTCGAACGCGCCGACCGCGGTCACCTGGGCGGCGGACAGGTGCTGCCTGGCGGCCCAGTCCGAGAGGGCCGCGAATGCCTCCTCCCCCTCGTCGAGGACCGCGACGTACGTCGCAGTCGCGCCGCCTGCCACCTGTTTCGCTTTCATCACAGCCTCCTTCCCGCAGGGGCTACCCGGTCCTGCCCCGTTCACCCGCATGCCTGCAGGCAGCAGGGGTAGCGCCAGGTCGCGTCATGGCCGCGGCGGCGTCACCCGCCGCTGAGGCGCTTGCCATCTCTCGCTTACGCTAAGAGACGGCGGTGGAGCCGGGGCGACGGCAGGATGCGCCCATGGCTCGGAATGTTGCGCCGGAAACGTCACGGGGGTGACGAACGTGAGTGAGGACGAATATCCGGTTCCTCAGCCGGTGATAGGACGCGGGGCGCTGTTCGTGGAGCACCGGCTGAAGACTCCGCAGGTTTCGGAGTCGGCGTACATCGCGCCGACGGCCGTGCTGGCCGGCGATATCACTGTCGGCCCGCACAGCCGGGTGTTGTTCGGCGCGGTGATCACCGCCGAGGGTGGCCCGGTGGAGATCGGGCGGAACTGCGTAATCATGGAGAACGCGGTCATCCGAGGCGTGCCAGGCCAGACAACCCGCATCGGTGACGAGGTACTCGTCGGCCCGCACGCTCACCTCACCGGCTGCGTGATCGAGGGCGGCTCGCGGATCGCGACCGGTGCGATGGTGTTCAACGGCGCTCGCATCGAGGCCGGCGCTGAGATCGAGTTCAATGCCGTGGTCTACGTCAATACCGTCGTGCCGTCAGGTACGGCGGTACCGATGGGCTGGTTCGCGGGCGGACAGCCGGCCGAACTGGTGGCACCGGGAGACCGGGACCGCATCCGCGCCATCATGGGACCTCTGAACTATCCGGGCACAGTCTTCGGAGTGGGTGCCAGTTCACTACTGCCTGACATCGCCCGCCGCTACGCTCGAGGGCTAGCGCTACATCACCGAGATCACATTGTCCCCGACGAGCGCCACATGCTCGTGCCCGAGGACGCGCGCTAGCCGGCCGGCGCGTCCTCATCAACGGGCCTGCCCCGCGTCAGCGCGCACCCATCGAACCGGGTGCTGGCGGACGAGGGATGGGCGCATCGTTCAGCTGCTTGTCGATGTCAACGAGAATGGCGTCGTCTTCGATCTTGCATGCGTAGACGGGAATGGGGCCGCAGGCGAACACTCCGACTGCCTCGCCGGTGGTCAGGTCGTAGCGTGACGCGTGGGCGGCGCAAACCAGGGTGTCGTCCTCCTGGAGGGTGCCCTCGTGAAGGGGTTGCTGCTGGTGGGTGCACGTGTTGTGGATAGCCCTGACATCGTCATCATCGAGGCGGATGAGGCAGATCGGTTCCCGCAGCTCGTCAACGAGCATGGTGTCGCCCACCTCTAGGTCGTCGAGGTTGGCGACGACTACGAACGTCATGGCTGTGTCCTTCCACTTGCGGGTCGGCGGGCCGGCTGGCTGCCGCGCACCTCGATCCAGCCGTTACGGATCCGGGTAGGGAGCACGGGTTGCGGCTGGCTCGCCGGGCCACGGCCGACGCAGCCGTCGGCGAGCGCGAAGCGGGACCCGTGCAGCGGGCAAGTCACGGTCAGGTCTGCGACCGTGCCGCGGCTGAGCAGGCCGCCTGCGTGACTGCAGGTGTTGTCGAGGGCGTAGAGGCGGCCATCGTGGCGGTACAGCATGATCTGACGGCCCTCGGCCTCAACGGCCGCCGGCGAGTCGTCCGTCAGGTCGGACTCTTGCAGCGCGCGGGTCCACCGCCGTGGGCCGATGTCCCACGCCACCCGGTTGACCATCACGCCTTTGGTGAATACGAGATGACCGCCGAGGTAACCGGCCGCGGCCGTGACCGTGAGGCTAGCCGCGCCGAGAGCGCGTGCCGAGCCACGGTGGCCGGCCAGCCGGGTGCCTAGAGAGGCACATTGCAGCCCGAGGGCCACCGTGTTGAGGAGGCCGTGGAAGAGCCCGACGCGGCGGTCCTGTTCGTTGCTGACGGTCCAGTCGGTCAGACCGGTCAGGGCGGTAGCGCTCGCGGCGGCGATGCCGGCCGCGCTGAGCATGCCTGCGGCGTCGATTCCGCCGCGGCGAGCCGGGTCGCGGTCCACGGTGTCCAGCAGCACGACGCCGGCCTGCAGCCCAATGGGCAGATCGCTCAGTGCTGGATGCAGCGGGTGGCCGACCCATCGGCCACCATGCAGCAGCTCAAGGCCACGATTGTCCTGGTGCCGTTCGCGGAACGGCTCCAGCACCCCGATCAGCCAGTCGCTCAGGCTTCGGAGCCAGCCGAGCCGGTCGAGCCAGGCCGCGAGATCGTTATGCCAAGAGACCCATCGGGTGGCACCGAGCTGGGAACTGATTGCCGGCTCGGCCTGCTGGCCGGCTGCTGGCCGATCGACGGCCTGGCCGCTGCCTGTTCGCATCAGGTGCCTCCATGGTGGCGTCAGCATGTGGCTCGACCTTGAAGAGAATCTTTTAGGTCATCGCTCATCGCGCGCGTCTCACCTTGGAGCATGTCCGGGTGCACGGTAACTGCCGATCTGGCCCAGTAAGGGCAAGTCAGCGGCCACGATCGCTGGTCAGGGGGTCCAGACGGAGCGATCGTGGGCGAAGTACACGATGCGAGGATCGAGTTGCTGGAGGGCATCGATCCAGTTCGGGATGTCAGGCAGGGGCTGGCTGTGACTGTCGCGATGGGCTCGCCAGGAGAGCTGGTCCGCGGCGTATTGCGTTGCCGTGTCGTGGCTTTGGCCCGCCAGGATCACTGCTCCATCGGCGCGGCGGACGATCAGCGACTGGTGACCGCCGGTGTGACCCGGTGTAGGCATGAGGAACACTCCCGCTAGTACCTCAACCTGGCCAGTCACTGGTTCGAAGCGGCTGTTCTCGATGAGTTCGGGCAGCGTGTAATCCGGCGTCCGGCGGGCGGCGTCAAGCTCGGCGCCTTGCACGTAAACCGGGATTGCGCCGAGCAGCGGGTTGCCGCCGCAATGATCGAAATGCAGGTGGCAGTTCGCGGCAAGGCTGAGATCAGAGGTCTGCGCCCCTACGGCTGCCAGCGCTTCGCGCAGCCCGGCCCGGTGGGGTCGGTAGTGGGCGTCGACCTCCGGGTGCGAGCCCATGCCGGTGTCGAACAACAGCATTCCCCGTGGGTGGTCGACGACGTAACCGAGGCACGGCTCCACCCGTGGCTGACCGCTGCCTGTCTCCTGTGCTGGCCGGACGAAATAGCCGAAATCAACACGCCGTACCGCGACATCAGCCATGTCGCGATACTGGCAGATCATCGCGAAACACCGAGCCACCGGGGGCCGCTCTCGTCAAGCCTTGCGCCACGTCCACGCCTCAGTGGCAGCTGTTTCCCCTACGCTTGGACGCTGTACCTGAGGGGAGGGGTCGTGGCGGACACGATGAGCCCGGCGCGCGCGATGTGGACGATGTTCGAGCCAGTCCACGATGTGACGTACTTCGCGCCCGAGGCGCTGAGCGCGTTTACCGAGGCCGGCTTGCGCGGCTACTGGCGTGGCTATTTCGCCGGCC
>Ga0126381_100009232_pt1 | contig 11066 bp, 8 predicted proteins | sample PanSoiMetPlot_28_FD_96465 | JGI IMG/M metagenome (GOLD analysis project Ga0126381, IMG submission 96465) | Tropical forest soil microbial communities from Panama - MetaG Plot_28 | ecosystem: Environmental > Terrestrial > Soil > Tropical forest > Bulk soil | place: Panama | collected 2016-02-17
ATGCGGCCGCCCAGGGCGTTCGCGGCGGATATGCCTGCGCCGGCGTTCTGCGAGCCCGTGCGGCGCGCTAATAGGGCGTCGGCGGTGTCACCGACGGTCTGGTTCACGTCGGCCGACCCGGGCAGCGACCCATTCCCCCCGGACATGCCGCTGCACGCGGCCATGCCGAAAGAAAACAGCATTGCCGCTACGACGAGACCGATCGGGGGACGTGCCATGCTGACGCACTCCGAGTTGGTAAGCGAGGGGTCTGTATGGCTTGATACTAGGCCACGCAACAATGGTGTCACATGAGAGCAAAATGAGAGGCTGATGAGGATCTTAACCCTGGTCAGCCGAGGACTCCGGACGGCTAGCATCGTACCCAGGTCTGCCCCCTATGGGTAGGTGGTCGAGTGGTTAAAGGCACCGGACTGTAAATTCGGCGCGCGAAAGCGCTACGCTGGTTCGAATCCAGCCCTGCCCAAATTTGTTTGCGGGCGTTGCATAGTGGTAATGCCCTTGCCTTCCAAGCAAGAGTCGCGGGTTCGATTCCCGCCGCCCGCTCCAGAAGAAGCCTTAGCCTACAAGGCTTCCTCAGCTCGCATAGGCGCGTAACACGTTTTACGCGCGAAGCCTTTATCGCTTCCCTGGATCAGCGGATGACGCATCACCCGGACCCAGACTATGCGGTGGCCCTTCGGTGGGGCTTCTGGGCTCGAAAACGCCTATGTTCCTAAAAACCCTGTCACGGGAAAAGACAAAGACGGACTGTCAGGCCGATCTTGATATGATCGAGAGGGTTTGCCTAGTTGCACGGGGTGTTGGGATCGTCCACTCTCAAGGACGGACGCGGGGACATGCGGCCCGATTTATTACTCTCCGACGAAGCTCAGACAGTCGCAAGCGCCCGCACCGTGGACGCAGTGGTTGCCACAATCCGGATCGGCTTCGATGTGTTCAAATCGGGGGTGCTCACAACAGGCGCAGCGATCGAACATGCTATTAGTGAGCGACTTGTTCATATTACGCTTCTAGGATCGGCGTTAAACGCCGGCCTCTTTTGGGGCGATGACTTCGGAATCGTGATAGAGTAGATCCCACCCAACGGGCGCTGTCCACCGTTTACAACCGCAGAGCGCATTGCATGATCCTTCCAAGTCATGATGGATGCTGCGCGTGTGGCCACAAATTGCGCAAGGGCTTTGCACGAGATCGGGAAACGGATAAGGCGAGATAAACATAAGGTGCCTCCGCCCCCAGCTTAACCCTAGTTGCGGTGGCTGCGATATTGCAAAAATTGCCTAATTTGGGACGATCTTCGAAGCTATGCGTAGAGAACGCGGCTGTTCTTGGCTCCGGTAGATAAAGCGTAAGAAGCTCGCGGGCCTGGCACCTGTCGCATTTCAGCCTTCCGTCGCACGCGGTTATCCCGCCGACGCTCCTCGAATCCGGCCAGTAATTCGGCTAGCGGGCTACAACGTAAGCAGCCACAGGTCGCACAACTCGTTGGCGTCACCAATTAAGTTCGGGCCATACCCACCGAACAACCAGAATCGTTTTTCCTCATCGGTCCAGGTAGAACAGTTGGACCTGGGCGAGGGCCACGGTTTCGAGCCCTCTCCGTCGCTGAGCAACCTCCATTTGTGCGACGGGGGATCGAATCTCCACAAATCATTGAGCAGGCTGCTGTGGTGTCCCGTGCCCAACCCTCCAAACAAGTAGATCTGATTGTCGCGATCGGAAAATAGGGTTGCGCCTACCCGTGCGGCGGGACCATCACACTCGTTGCCTTCGTTAAGAGGCCAAAATTTTTTCGCAGTCGCGGAGCGCTTGTCGAATGCCCAAAGGTCGCTGATGGCGTGGCCATGTCTGTCGAGCGGGGGCAGCCCATCGTAGACCCAGCATTCATCGGCGGCAATACACGACGACGAACTCGTGCGCGGCGACGGAAGTCGGCCTTGTTCGAAGCCGTGTCGGCACCAAGTGTCGTCGGCTGAAGAATGACTCCAAAGGTCATCCAGCACCGTTATTTGACCGCTTTGGTCGGCACCAATGCCGCCGAAGAGCCGAGCGAAGCGTTCGCCATCATGCCATACTACCGACCCTGCGCGTCGGCCAGGGCTGGGATCCGAACCCTCGCGCTGTGACCATGAATCGCCTCGAGTGTCGAACGACCACCAATCATCGAGCAATTGGCTACCGAGTGTCCCCCCATACATAAATAGCACGGAGCCCTCTACCCACGCAGCGGCACTCAAACGCCCGGTGGGCCATTTCCCTACAGCAGCCTGCACTGACCATGTTTTCGCGGCCACGTCAAATCGCCAAAGATCGGAAAGGAGGGCATCACCGTCGGCAATCCCCCCGGAAAAAAGCCATAGCCGGCCGTTGCAAGCCCAGGTAGTTGCGCCGAAACGCGGGTTTGGGATACCACTCCCCGCTGCACCACAATGAATGAGCTCCCAGTGCATGGCGATATCTCTTTAAGCCCTGGAAGACAAACTCCGCCGACGCATTATCTGAGTGAAGGTTGGCAAAGGTCTTTATGCTCACAAAAGCTGGCCCGCAATCCAAAAGAAATTCACCGCAGCGCTTTGAGGCCTTGTGACCTGCGCATTTCGGGCAACTGCAAGGCGCGGCGTGGTCCGTCGATACCGGCCCGAAGATCGTCGCCTCATTTGCGCTATGGACCGAACGCCAGTCCTGTGGGGACGTGCAGGCTGTCCGAGATGGTAGCGATTGGTGCGCCGGTATAGGGTGGTGCGTACTCCGTAATGGTGTTGTTACCGACGTTCGCGACGAAGAGGTTGCCGCTCGCATTGAATGCCAAGTCAAAGGGAAGGTTTACGCCGTTCGAGATCGTGGCGATCGATGCGCCGGTATAGGGCGAAGTGTACTCTGTGACGGTACTATTACCGTTCGCGACGAAGAGATTGCCGCTCGCATCGAAGGCGACCGCCGAGGGACCATCCACGTTCGAGATGGTGGCGATGGGTGCGCCGGTATAGGGCGGTGCGTACTCCGTGATGGTATTGCCATTGGCGTTTGTGACGAAGAGATTCCCGCTTCCATTGAAAGCCAGAGACTCGGGGGTGTTCACGCCGTTCGAGATGGTGGCGACTGGTGCGCCCGTATAGGGCGGTTCCCATTCCGTGACGGTATTGTTATTGGGGCTGGACACGAAGAGGTTGCCGCTCGCATTAAACGCCAAGTCAAAGGGACTCGTCACGCCGTTCGAGATCGTGGTGATCGGTGCGCCTGTATAAGGCTGCGCGTACTCCGTGATGTTACTCCTAGCATCGTTCGCGACGAAGAGGTTGCCGCCCGCACTGAACGCAACGCGAAAGGCACCGTTCACGCCGTTCGAGATGGTAGCAACAGGTGCGCCGGTATAGGGCGCTGCATATTCCGCGATGTTATTGCCATTGGCGTTGACGACGAAGAGCGGCTGCCCTTGAACCTTCACCGCAACGACCTGCTGGTTGTGTTTCTTGTCCGTCACGGTAATCGTCGCGGTACCGGCAGCCACCGCCGTTACGGTGATCGTTACTGCCTTGATGCCATGGCGATGCACGGTCGGGGTGACGTTCGCGGGGACGGTTACGATGCCAGCCGGTTTCACCGTGAGGTTGTAAACCGACGAATACTGTGTGCACGCCGTGAACTGACCCGAACCGTTCTGGGCGATTGTTAGCGAATCGGGGGTTACCCGAAGGCGCTTTACGGGGACCGAAGTGCAGACGTTCGCGTCCAAGGGATGTCCTACGCGGTGAACCGATTGAGGCCGAGAAACGGACGGTGACATCGAGGTTGGCAATGACGCTGGACCGGCTCCCCCGCCGCAACCGCCAAGAATGAATGCGCCGACGACAACTGCGATGGTTGCGCGGCTACGACGAAAATGCATAACCACCTCACAAGAAGGCTTGGAAAGAGGTTACCGGCGCTCGCAAGCTTTGCCTAACGTCGCCGTGTAAGGGTCGTACGACGTTAGGCGAAAACAACCTAGAGCCGAATTCTCTTCACTATCAGGGAGTCACAGTCAACGGCGCTTACGGGTTTTGCGTGCCCTGGACCGGCTTTACCTGGAAAACAACACAGCAGCAATCGTTGCCCGCAATGCGAGCACATTGCCTCGATGCACACTGCAACTGGCCATCGCGTCGTGTGCGAACAAATATGGGCCGTAATTCCCGCTGCTTACGTTTCGTTGCCACACAGACGCAAAATCAGCCGCTCAAATCGAAAGGCAAGACAAAGCTCGCCGCAAAGTCGCGCTCGTGGCTACAATTCGTTGCCATTACGCCGCAAAATACGTATTACTACTTGAGCTTTGATCGTGTAGTAATGCTAGAATAAAGCCCTAGCGAGCGAGGACCTCGCAGCGTCCAGGTGATGCGACCGAGTAGTCGGCTCAAACGCACCTTAGGCCCCAGAACATGATTGAGGCATCGCGTGCGCGGCTGGCGCGGCGATCACCTTCCTGGAGCTGATTCCACTGATTCTTGGGCCGGGGGCGACACGAAAAGGCTCCGACCATGAGAAACATAGGCTCAAGTTTTTCTACGCTTCCCGTTTTCACTTTATCTAGGAAATTTGCGGAGGTACAGTTATGAAAAGGTTCCTTTGTGCAGTCGTAGGAGCTTTGCTTGTAATCGCTCCGACCGTGGCGCGATCCCAAACGACACCGTCGACGATCGGAGCCGGACCGCATGGTTATGACTGGGAAGTTGGCACCACGTGGTCGTGCACTAACAGCATGCCCGCGACGCCGCTCGGTGGCCCAAGTACTCAAACGGAACAGGTATCTCGAGGAACTAGCGGCGCTATTCTTTCTCACATCACCGGCAACAACTTCGAGCTCTATTCATACAGCCTGTACGAGCCGGCCACAAAGAAGTGGACTGCCCCCTTCGTGGCAGCAGACGGATCTTACGGTACCGAGTCGACAATGCAAAGTGGAAAGAAGATAGCTTGGACTGGAATCCTGGTGGATAAGGCTGGCAGGACCACCCAGGTGCGTGATACGGACGTCTATGCCGGTTCCTCGTTTACGGATTTGGGAGAGTCTCTCTTGGGCGGAACGTGGAAAACGGAATACAAAATTACCTGTACCAAAAGCTAGAAAACCGCCCGAAAGGAGCCCAACCGAACGCCGCACTCAGCGCGTCTCGTTTTGGGCCAGCTTAATTTTCCTTATTGCCAGCGTGACCGTGCCCTCGACGGTCGTATAACGCATTACCCCCAGGCTGGGCCGGTCTGGCTCCCCCAGCCCAGCCACACCCATGGCCGGTCTATGTGTCTAGAAACCCTCTTTACGATCGTTCAGCGAGCATAATAATTCGCATCAATGGTAGCCCTGTCCGTGCGGCTTGTGCGAGCACATCGTCTCGATGCACGTTACCGATGGCCACTGCGTTGTGTGCGGCGCGATCCTCGTCATAAACGGGCTTGCGTCGGTAATGCATATTTCCGCGGCCGTACCCGTTTAGATCGCAGCCCGAGTTTCACTTTTCGGAGATACGACGGCTCGCTTACCTGGTAAACTCGGGAACATGAAGAGGATTGCACTAATCGGAGTGGCTCTTGTGATTGGGGCGACATCGTTTGCCTTGGCCGACCCCGTGCCGCAGGAGTCCCCTGCACCCGCCACGCGTGCTCAGCCGTACACATATACAACATCGTTACCGCCCGGGGTCGCGATTCCGGATACGGTCGATACGTCAATCGGCACTCTAAAGTTTGTGGATGGGTTTCCGGACAACGCGACCGCCCAGCGAGTCTGGGACAATATCGACCTCATGCGTGCAGTTAATGCTTATCTGATGGCACTTGCGCCGGTAAACCAAGCCGGTATGCGTGATACGATGCGGACATTTGGCCCAGATAATCAGACCGATGTTATCTGGGAAGACTTAACCGACTCTCGCACGGTAACGCTCACCCAGAACGACAACACCATATATAGCTTTGTGTGGCTCGACACCCATAAGGGGCCCCTGGTTGTAGAGATTCCACCAATGGTGTTGGGAACGGTCAACGATTTTTGGTACCGCTGGGTTGCAGACGTCGGCTTGACGGGTGCCGACAAAGGTAAAGGGGGCAAGTATCTCATTCTGCCACCAGGTTATAAAGGAACCGTTCCGTCCGGCTACTTTGTCGTTAGGCCGCGAACGTATGGGAACTGGATGCCTTTTCGTAGCTTCGTTGTAAACGGTTCCACCACGCCTGGAGTCGATGCCGTTAAGAAGTATTTAAGAGTTTACAACCTCGCAGACGCGAGCCGTCCTCCGTCGATGAACCTGGTGAACTCTTCGGGAAAACCCGCGACGTTTGTATCGCCAGGTGATTATTCATTCTGGAAGTTGCTTAATGAAGTCGTGCAGGAGGAGCCAAGTGATTCGCTCGACGCCAATACTATGGGGTTGTACGCCTCCATCGGCATCATAAAAGGCAAGGCGTTCAATCCAGACGATCGCATGAAGAAGATTCTCACCGACGCTGCCGCGATTGGTGCGGCTAGTGCACGCACGATCGCGTTTAAGGCGCGAGCGCCAGAAAACTACTACTATCCCAATAGCGCTTGGCGTCTTCCCTTTGTCGGTGGGTACGAGTTCGACGTGATGCCCGGTGTCCGCAATCTCGACGGATACGCGATGTACTATTTTGCTGCGACTGGTGTGACGCCCGCGATGGAGCAGAAAATGGTGGGCGAGGGATCGCAATATGCTTGGGCCGTTTCCGATTCAAACGGAAACCCGCTCGATGGTGGAAAGAACTACAAACTGCACCTTCCGCCAAACGTACCTGTAAAGCAGTTCTGGTCAATCATCGTATATGACAATCAAGCGCGTTCGATGATCCAGACTGACCAGAAATACCCCAGTGTCAGCAGTCAAACGAAGGGTTTGGCTGTTAATCCCGACGGGTCGGTGGACGTTTACTTCGGACCGAAGTCACCACCGGGCGAAACGAATAACTGGGTCGAGACCATTCCGAACAAAGGCTGGAACACGATCCTGCGGCTCTACGGACCTCTAGAACCTTGGTTCGATAAGACTTGGCGCCCAGGGGAAATCGTCGCTCAATAACTCGCCGAACCAACGCTAACGAGAGGCCGCCGTAGGAACGACGGCCTTGTCTGCCGGCCAGATTGGGTCCCATTTTGGGTCCCTGACGCACTCACAGTCAGCCAATGTCACCGTGTGTCAGTTTTTCAAAAACCCTTGTAGCGTAAGGTTTCCTGGCTCGGCCTGACACGGCCTGACACCCCTTATCGCGGGTTCGATTCCCGCCGCCCGCTCCAGAAAAAGCCTTATTGGATAAGGCTTTTTTCATTGCTCGTTACGGAGCGGTGGCCATTTGGTGGCCGTGCCCCATGAAAAGCGACTTGCCGCCGAACGCGCTGGTACTATTCAAACATACGGCGGTGGGAGGTAAGCGCGTCCCTCCCACCTAGGACGTAACAGCCATTGTGTTATGTCAATCGGAGAAAGCTTCCCTATTATCGTGCGCAACTCATTCGCCGTGTAACCGATGGCCAGCTCGGAAAGGTTCTCGTGCAAGACGGCGCATGTTAGCGGTGGAAGTAAGAAAAGCCCACGATTGCTGCCAGCATGGGCAGGGTGGCACTCGACTAGGAAGGGGCCTTTCGCTAACATCAATAGCGAGGACCGTCGTAAGCGCAGCGGTCTCTCACGGCTTTTAAAAGGCTCCTCTTTCACAAGCCTAAAAGCCAGACTCAGCGGCCACGTCGAGAAAGAAGGCGTGGCCGTTGCGTGCTCGGTACGGCTTCATGTGTAACCGCGAGGGAGCCTACGCGCTGCGTGCCTTGCTCGCCCTAGCCCGCGCGTAGAGCGCAAAGGAACGCACCATGCTGAGAAAACGCGCGCTGCGTTAGGATCGAAATCGCCCATTACGACGCGCTCTTTTATTGCACGCATGAAAGCGGACGCAAATTTAGACGCAAGCGATGCGAGGGCGTCCCGCGCCCGAGCGCCTTGAATGAAAAGGTACGGTAACCGGTCCGAGTTACGCGCCAATGATACGGGACGAAAACTCATCGGGAGAGCATGGCTTTTAAGGTCAAACGCTCCTTCCGGAAACGGAAGCTTACGTACGCTGACGGCAGTGCGCGCGTTCCCAAATATAGAACGTTAGCGGCATTTTATGAGGACGCCGAATGCCGCCGCAAACGCGCAGGCACAAAGTCCCAATACGGAGACGATCGAACACTAGCATTGGCGTTTCAACCACCAGCGATCTTCCAAAACCATGTGCGGGCGCATTCGATTTCCGCGCCCGCTCCAGCGATCACGAATATCGCCTACGGCTTCAGACGGGCGGAGTAGTCCGCTGCATTCCGCTCCAGCGCAAGCGCCAATGTGTCTGAGATGACGCGCAATTGATTGAGCACCTCTTGGAACTGGCTCTGCGCTCCGTCCAGCTTCAAAGACAGCGCATCAAGGGCGGATGCAACCCCGTGTGCTAGCTGCGATAACGTCTCAACCTCATCGGGTGCATATGCTTCGCCTCCGGTGCGTTCTCCTAACAACAGGACACCGAGCAATTGGCCGCGGGCGACCATCGGCACTGCCAGCGCACCCTGCAGTGTCGTTGTGTAGTGATGCGGATCGAGCGGTCTGCGCCACGCTTTCAGCGACAGAATCGCCTCGTCGTTTTCAGTTACGGATGGAACATTACCGTCGCCGAAGGATCGAGCGGCGGTAAAAGATCCGCTTTCGTCGATTAGAATGGCGGCACTTCGCGCATCCGTATGGCGATGAATTTTTTCCAATGCCGTATCTAGCAGCGTATCGGGATCGGTCACGTACGCCGCTTCCTTCGAAAAGTCCAATAAGGCGCGCTCGTCCTCATGGCGTTTGCGAAAGAGCACCGCATCGACGATTAGGTCCACGCGCTTGTGAATATAGCTCAGCGACACGCCAAGCATTAATGCGAGCGCGGCGTTGGCAAACAGTCCGGTCGTATGGCTTACACCGACCAACACCGTTCCCAAGAACCATTCGAGCAAGACGAATGCGGCAACGATGATCGCCGATACTGCCGCGAGAACCAGCGTGCGGCTTATGATGAACTCGAAGTCGAGGACGCGTCGCTTGAGAACGGCGTAGGTTACGAGGAACGCGCCGAGCAGTACAAACGAGGCCGAAAGCATTTGCAGCGCATTTTCGGCGTACCAGTTCAAAACGAGAGCCGAGAAGTAGGAAAGTAACCCCGCAATAAGCAGCGCAATAGGAAGCGGTAGAAGCAGCCACGCCGATCGTGACCGTTCCGAACTTGTCGTTTGAGTAACCGCCGCCACCATAACGGGCACGACGAGCAGAGTTACGAGGACGTCGTACGGTGCCACACCGCCGGATGAATAGTTGGCGGCAGTGGGATCAAAGCGGAGGGTTAGAATCTCAGAGTAGGAGACGATGTGGTTGATCAGCAGAAGAGCGATGGCTGCCCCTGCTATCACTTCGAGAATGCGGCGCCATCGAGATCGGGCTCCGAGAGTCGATGAAAGAAGAACGAGGAACGCTAACGCGGCAAGAGCGCACGAATACGTCACGAGAGCCAATAGCGCAGTGAGACGTGGGTCGGGAGTAACGATGATTGCCGTTGCTCCGGTTGCGAAGCCCGGGATCAGGAACAGCAGGATTAACGTGAGATACCGGCCCTCGAGCGACCACCATTTTCGAAGCGCGATGAACAGCGCGCAGGCAAGGAACCAAATTCCTGAGATCAGGATCGGCAGGTATCCGATCAGCGGCCAGAACGAGACGTCCCAGATCGTACTCGCAACGACACGCGCAGTGTAGGTCGCTCCGCCGTGATGGACTATCAGTGGAATCGAGCGCAGGGTGAACGGCTGATATACCGCAGCAACTATTCCGTCGAGCGTTTGATCCCGTAAACTGATGGCATCTCCGTCGTGCATGCCGGCTCGATCGGCGGTTCCTCCCGGGACGATACCTTCGATGACCATCGTGTACGCTCGGTCGCCCGGCATCAGCACGGCATCCCAGAAGCCGTACCAAGGCCGTCCGCCCAGTCCGAGAGTGTCCGCAGCGTTGGCTAAGAGCCAGAGCGCCGCCAGAAGCCACATGGCCAGCAGAAACCACTTCCACTGCACATTGTGCTGCGGAGCGGAGGCGCTCGAGACAGCGCCGTCAGCCATTAGCGCGTGAGTAGGGATTCCCGCAGAACTTCAGTAGTTGAAGCGTCGCTCGTGTCTTCGCGAATTCGCGCGTATTGAGCGTCGGCCTCGCGCCAGGTATCGACGAGTTGATATCGCGGGACGTTCTTGGGATACATTCCGTCAGGATGCGCGCAAAGCCACTGCTCGGACATCACCGCAAGATACTCGAAGTTCTCCCACACGCCGCCGCCCATGACACGGCGCCAGATCGCTGCGGCCGGCGCGAGCAAGCTCCAATCACGAACGGCGTTCGAGCACCAGATCTCGAGTAAGACATCCCGGTCGATCAAACCCGTCTTCAAGAACAGACCCATGGTTTCGTAAAAGTTCCCAACGACGTGCATGTTGTCGATCGACTCTTGCACTTCGGCGGTCCTGCAGTTGCGATGCAATAGCTGATAGCGAAACGAGGGATCTTCCAATGCGTTAGCCAGCCCATTGACCACGAAACGCTGCGCGTCTCTAAAGCGCCGGGACTCCGAAGATTCGCGTAACTCGTCGAGCGCGGCGATCTGGTTGCTGCTGCGAACGTGGCGCAACTCGGCAATGGCGGTGATTGCCGTAGCGGCAATGACGATGAACGTGCCGGTCCCCACCAGGGTGTTCAGGAGCTCGAGCGACATACCGCCTCCGAGGCGCACACCACGCTTTTATGAAATATTGGCTTGCAAATCGCCGATTCCAAGCGGGCGCTCGCTGAAAGAAGCGCGAGCCAAATTTTGGGAATGACGCCCCAATGGATGTAGCAGCTGGAGTACGGCGCGGTTTGATTGCCGGCGCCGCGGGTGTAACCGCGCTGGATGCGGTGACATATCTCGACATGCTCGTGCGCGGGCGTCCGGCAAGTGAGGTTCCCGGCCGGACCGTCAACGCGCTC
>Ga0126381_100009233_pt1 | contig 11066 bp, 7 predicted proteins | sample PanSoiMetPlot_28_FD_96465 | JGI IMG/M metagenome (GOLD analysis project Ga0126381, IMG submission 96465) | Tropical forest soil microbial communities from Panama - MetaG Plot_28 | ecosystem: Environmental > Terrestrial > Soil > Tropical forest > Bulk soil | place: Panama | collected 2016-02-17
ACGTGCAGGGCTTTGCCTACACCCTGGGGCTGACCACGCTGATCGACGTGGTGGTGGTGTTCTTGTTCACCAAGCCGATGGTGACGTTCCTGGCCGGGACCAAGTTCTACGGCGGCGGGCATCCGTGGTCCGGGCTCGACCCGGCACGGCTCGGCTCCAAGGCGCCATGGCGCGGCACGGTCCGCCGCACGGTCAGGACGCAGCGCACGACGTCAGGCACCAGATCCACCTCGGGTGCCCCCTCGACGACCATGCGGGAGGACTGATGTCGCGCATTGGCGACCTCGGCGGGAAGCTTTACCGGGGCGAAGTATCCATCAACTTCGTCGGCCGCCAGAAGCTGTGGTACACGATTTCGGGCGTCATCCTGCTGATCAGCGTGATCGCGCTGGCCACCCGCGGGCTGAACTTCAGCGTGGAGTTCAAGGGCGGCGCGATCTTCGCGTTCGCCGCCGCGGCGAGCGTGACCAGCGGCGCGATCTCGCGCGTCGTGACCCAAAACGGCGGCGGCGACTCGATCGTGCAGCACATATCCGGCATCAGCCCGCACTGGCAGGTGCAGACCGGGTCGCTGCCCACCCACGTGAGCGAGCAGGTCGCGGCGGCGCTCGGCAAGGCGTTCAACGTCCTGCCTGACGCAATGAGCGTTCAGCTGGTCGGCCCGACCTGGGGCGGCCAGATCACCACCAAGGCCGTCACGGCGCTGATCATCTTCCTCGTCGTGATCGTGTTCTACCTGTCGATCGCGTTCGAGTGGAAGATGGCGGTCGCCGCCTTCGTCGCGCTCATGCACGACATCGTGATCACCATCGGCGTGTACGCGCTCACCGGCTTCCAGGTGAGCCCCACGTCGGTGATCGGCCTGCTGACGATCCTCGGCTACTCGCTCTACGACACCGTGGTGGTGTTCGACAAGGTCCGGGAGAATACCGCCGGCATCCTCACCACCGGCCGCACCACCTACAGCGGGGCGGCCAACCTCGCGCTGAACCAGACCCTGGTCAGGTCGATCAACACCTCGCTGACCGCGCTGCTCCCCGTGGCGACGATCCTGTTCGTCGGCGCCGGGCTGCTCGGCGCGGGCACGCTGAAGGACCTGTCACTCGTGCTGTTCGTCGGCATGCTGTCCGGCACGTACTCCTCGATCTTCATCGCCACCCCGGTGCTCGCCGACCTGAAGGAGCGCGAGCCGAGGTACAAGGAACTCGCCAAGCGCGTCAGGCTGCGCGAGTCCGGCGGCCGCGCCGCCAAGCGGGCCGCCGCCCGGATGGGGGAGGAGCCCGTGCTCGCGACGGCGACAACGGAAACCAACGGCGGCGGTGCGAGCCTGGCCTCGGGCGGGCCGGGCAGCGGGCCGGATGACGCCGATGTAACCGAGGACGATTTCGAGGCCGAGGACGACGACGTCACTGTCTCCGCGGGCCCGGGCGGCAACCCTGCCGCGCGACGCGTGACGGTCAGGCAGCAGCAGCCGCGCCGCGGCGGCAGCGCGGCGCAGCGCCGTCCTGGCGCCAGGAAGAAGAGGCGGTAGCGTACCGGTGGGCCGGGCCCAGGGAACCGACATCGCCAGCCTGATCTCTTCCCACGTCCGCGACATCCCCGACTACCCGCAGCCCGGCGTGCTGTTCAAGGACATCACGCCGCTGCTCGCGGCGCCGGAGGCGTTCGCGGCCGTGGTCGACGCGCTGGCCACCGAGTTCGGCCCGGTCGACAAGGTGGCGGGCATCGAGGCGCGCGGATTCATCCTGGCCGCCCCGGTGGCGTACCAAACCGGGTGCGGGTTCGTGCCGGTGCGCAAGAAGGGCAAGCTGCCGTCCGCGACGTACGCGCAGGAATACCAGCTCGAGTACGGCACCGCCACCCTAGAGGTGCACAAGGACGCGTTCGCCGCTGGCGAGCGGGTGCTGATCGTGGACGACGTGCTCGCCACAGGCGGCACCGCGCGGGCCACGGCCAGCCTGGTCAGGCAGTGCGGCGCGGACGTCGCGGGCATCTCGGTGCTGATGGAGCTTTCGTTCCTTGGCGGCCGCTCGGTGCTCGACGGGCTGGACGTGCACGCCCTTCTCACTGTCTGAACCCGGCGCCTAAACCCGCCCGAACTCCGTCTAACCGGACACATTCGCGTCCCCGGCAAGCCTGCCGGACCTGCGTGAACTCGCACGCGCTCCTCGTCCGGAATGCCAGGTCTCTGCTCATGAGTTAGCAAGTGTAAGTAGACTGGTGGCTCGGCAGATGCGAGGAGCGCTAGTGGCCGGTGATGTGCTGACTACCGCCACAGCCGGCGCCGAGGCTGCCCGGATCGGGGATGCGGCGGAGCTTGTCAACGAAGCTTCGCCAGACACGGACCAGGCGCCAACGACCCGGTTGGAGCGCGGCGTGCCCGCGGGTGAGCCCGCCACGCTGGAAAGTCTCGCGCCCGCGCGCCGGGAGCCAGCTCGCGGGGAGCCAGCGCAAAAGGAGCCCCAAGAGCGGCAGGAACCAGCGTCGGCTGCGCAGTCTGCCGCGCCTGGCGTCGGCGTGCGCCGTCGCCTCGCGAGGCTCGGAGCCCAGCGGGGGTCCGGTGTGAACCCTGTACTCGAACCGCTCGTCAGGACCATCCGCGCCACCCACCCCAAGGCCGATATCCGGATGGTCGAGCGCGCATACGAGGTGGCGGCCTACTGGCACCGGGACCAGAAGCGCAGGAGCGGCGACCCGTACATCACCCACCCGCTCGCGGTGGCGACCATCCTGGCCGAGCTTGGCATGAACACCGAGACGATCTGCGCGGCGCTGCTGCACGACACCGTTGAGGACACCCAGTACACGCTGGTCGAACTGCGCGGAGAATTCGGCGAGGACATCGCCGCCCTCGTCGACGGCGTCACCAAGCTGGACAAGGTCAAGTACGGCGAGTCCGCCGAGGCCGAAACCGTGCGCAAGATGGTCGTCGCGATGTCCAGGGACATCCGGGTGCTGGTCATCAAGCTCGCCGACCGCCTGCACAATATGCGGACCCTGCGGTACATGCCCAGGGATAAGCAGGAGCGCACGTCCCGCGCGACGCTGGAGATCTTCGCGCCACTCGCGCACCGGCTGGGCATGAACACGATCAAATGGGAACTGGAAGATCTCGCGTTCGCCACGCTGTACCCCAAGCGGTACGACGAGATCGCCCGGCTCGTCTCCCAGCGGGCACCGCGCCGTGACGTGTTCCTGCAGGAGGTCATCGCGGACCTGTACGAGGACCTGCGGGACGCCAAGATCAAGGGCACCGTGACCGGCCGCCCCAAGCACTACTACTCGATCTACCAGAAGATGATCGCCCACGGCGTGGGCTTCGACGAGATCTACGACCTGGTGGGCATCCGCGTCCTCGTCGACTCTGTGCGGGACTGCTACGCGACGCTCGGCACGATTCACGCGCGCTGGAACCCGGTCCCCGGCCGGTTCAAGGACTACATCGCGATGCCGAAGTTCAACATGTACCAGTCGCTGCACACCACGGTTATCGGCCCCGGCGGCCGGCCGGTCGAGCTGCAGATTCGCACCTGGGACATGCACAAGCGGGCCGAGTACGGCGTGGCGGCGCACTGGAAGTACAAGGAAGAAGTCGTCGGCGCCGGCCGCGGCGCGAAGGACGGCGGGCCCAGGGGCGCCGCGGCGCGCAAGGCCAAGGACGAGACCACCGAGATGGCCTGGCTGCGCCAGCTGGTCGACTGGCAGCGCGAGACCGAGGACCCGGCCGAGTTCCTTGACTCGCTCAGGTTCGACCTGGCCGGTGCCGAGGTCTACGTGTTCACCCCGCGCGGCGAGGTGATCGCGCTCCCGCAGGACTCGACCCCTGTCGACTTCGCCTACGCGATCCACACCGAGGTCGGGCATCGGACGATCGGCGCCCGGGTGAACGGCCGGCTCGTAGCGCTCGAGTCCACGCTCGACAACGGCGACACCGTGGAGATCTTCACCTCAAAGGCACAGGAGGCCGGGCCGAACCGGGACTGGCTCCATTTCGTCAAGAGCGCCCGCGCCAGGAACAAGATCCGGCAGTGGTTCTCCAAGGAGCGCCGTGAGGCGGCGGTCGAGGCCGGCAAGGACCAGATCGCCAAGGTGATGCGCAAGCAGGGGCTGCCCCTGCAGCGGCTGATGAGCGCGGACACGCTGCTCGTCATCGCCAGGGAACATCACTACCAGGACCTGTCCGGCCTGTACGCGGCGGTCGGCGAGGGCCGGATCAGCGCCCAGTCGGTGGTCACCAAGCTCGTGGCGATGCTCGGGGGTCTGGCCGGCGCGGAAGAGGACCTCGCCGAGGCCACCACCCCGGCCCGTGCCGCCCGGGCGGCACGCAGTCCTAGCGCGAGCGACCCGGGCGTCGAGGTCGAAGGCGTTGCGGACGTGTGGGTGCGGCTGTCCAAGTGCTGCACGCCCGTACCGGGCGACGAGATCGAAGGGTTCGTCACCCACGGCCACGGGGTTTCCGTGCACCGCGTGGACTGCGTGAACCTCGGGCACCTCACGGAGACGCAGAAGGAGAGGATGGTCACCGTGCACTGGGCGCCGTCAGACGCCTCAGTGTTCCTCGTGGCCATCCAGGTGGAGGCGCTGGACCGGACCAGGCTGCTCTCCGACGTAACCCGGGTGCTGTCCGACCAGCACGTCAACATCTTGTCCGCGTCGGTGACGACGAGCAGGGACCGCGTGGCGATCAGCCGGTTCCAGTTCGAGATGGGCGACCCCAAGCACCTAGGCGACGTGCTGCGCGCCGTCCGCGGCGTAGACGGCGTATACGACGCCTACCGCGTCACGAACTAAGGCATTTATCCGGAACGAAGCGTGGTTTCTCCCGGCCCTATCTGACTCTTTTCCGGTGCGGCGCGTGGGGCTTGTGGTGTTGCGGCGCATTCAGTCGTCGCCACAGACCGGGCGCCGAACAATGCGCCTTAACACCACCGCGCCCCCGCTTTGCGCGGACGAAAGCCGCCGATTTGTCCAGCGTTTCTGTCGTGGGGACAGCAGAAAACCGGAACAAATCGCTTCCGCCATGGGCCGCGCTCACGCAGGGGACTAGCTGGTGAACTCCGCGAGGGTGCGCTCGGCTTCTTCCAGCCAGGAACGGCGGGCCGTCAGGGCTTCTGAGGCCTTGCGGATGCCCGCGGTGTCGCCGCGCTCGCGCGCCCGGGCGAGCTGCGACTCCAGCGTGGTGATCGCCGAACGCAGCTGAGCCACCGTTCCCTCGGCGCGCGCCAGCGCCTCGGGGTTGGACCGCCGCCACTGCGTTTCCTCGGCCTTGCGTACCGCTTCCTCGACCCGCCGCAGCCCGGACTCGAGCTGCTCGCGAGACTCGCGCGGCACCGGCCCGGCCTGCTCCCAGCGCTCCTGGATGCCCCGCAGCGCGCTCCGCGCCGCGCGCACGTCGGTGACGGGCAGCAGCCCCTGCGCCTCGGCGACCAGTTGCTCCTTCACGCCGGCGTGCGAGCGCAGCTCGGTCTCCTTGGCGGCGAACACCTCGGTCCGCGCCGCGAAGAACTTGTCCTGGGCGTCGCGGAACCGCTTCCACAGCTCGGCCTCGGCCTCGCGGCCGGCCCGGCCCGCCTCCTTCCACTGGCGCATCAGCTCGCGGTACGCGCTCGTGGTGGGACCCCAGTCGGTCGAGGTCGACAGCGCCTCGGCCTCATCGACCAGCTTCTCCTTGCGGACCCGCACGGACTCCCGTTCGGCCTCCAGCGAGGCGAAGTAGGACTTGCGCCGCTTGGTGAAGGCGTTGCGGGCCGCGGACAGTCGCTTCCACAGCAGCGCCTCGATCGCGCGGTCGGCGTGCGGGGCGGCCTTCCACTCATCGAGCAGCTCGGCCATCCGCTCGCCGCTCGCCTTCCAGTGGGTGGCTTCGGCGGCGATGTGCTCCGCCTCGTCGACGATCCGTTCCTTGACCTCGCGAGCCTCGGTGCGAGCGTGCTCGCGGGCGGCCTTGACCTCCTCGCGCCGTGCGTCGACCGCGCCCGTCAGCGCCTCAAGGCGCGTCCGCAGCCCGTCGAGATCGCCCATGCAGTTGGCCTCCGCGACGGTCCGCAGCAGCCGCTGGACCGTCGCCTGCGCCTGGGCCGGGGCGATCTCCGTCGAAGTCATGCGCTGCTCGATGAGCGCGACCTCAGTCTCAAGCGAGGCGAATTTGCGCCGGAAGAACTCGAGCGCCTCTTCGGGGCTCCCCGCCGCCCACGAGCCGATCACCCGCTCGCCATCGGCGGTACGCACGTAGACCGTTCCGTCGGCGTCTACCCGACCCCAGGGATCGTTGGCGGTGGTCACGGGCGAACCTCCTGGTTCTCTGCTGCCCCATCTTCGGGGCGATGTGTGTAGCTCTCTCAGGTCTTCTTGATCGTCACGCTGTCGATGATGACTTTCTCCTTAGGCGCACCATCGCCCGGGCTGCCGTACGTGCATGAAGTTCCCGCATTCGCTACTTTCTGCAGGATATCCATGCCCGCCGTAATTGTCCCGAACGGGGTGTATTGCGCTGGCAGGGCGGTGTTCTTGTACACCAGGAAGAACTGGCTTCCGTTCGTACCGGACCCGTTGGTGCCTGTGCCGCTGTTGGCCATCGCGACCGTCCCGGCCTTGTACGTCGCACCCACTAGGTTTTCATTGTCGAATTGGTACCCAGGTCCGCCGGTTCCAGGCGAGTTGCTCCCCTGAGAGCAGGTCAGCTTGTCGGCCGCCTTCGCGAACGGGTCGCCGCACTGAAGGACGTAAATCCCGCTGGTGGTTACCCGGTGGCACTGGCTGGCATTCCAGAAGTCGGCGGAGGCCAGGTGGACGAACGAGTTCACCGTGCAGGTCGCCTTGGAGTTCGCCAGCGCGATCTCGATTTTGCCGAGGTTGGTGTTGATCGTCGCCGTGTAGGTGGCGTTGTAGTCTGGCGTGGCCGTCGGCAGGCCTACCTTCTTGGCCGAGATTCCGCCCGCGGTGTATGTGCAATGGTGGGCCGGCTCGGCAATGGGAGGCGCGGAGGTAGAAGTCGACGGCGTGGGCGTGGCGGACGCCGACTTCGACGTCGTCGCCTTGGCCGACGGCGACGAGGACGCCTTCGGTGACCCGCCGCCCGCGAACGCGATCGTCAGGCCCGCGATGAGCCCGAGCACGAGGACGACGGCGCCCCCGATGCTCGCTCGCTGCCGGATCTTCTGCCTCCGCTGGTTGCGCTGCTCGCGCTGGCGCTCGTAGCGCTCGCGAGCGCGCCTGCGGTCCCGGTCCTTCTTGCCCGCCAAGGCTCCCTGACCTCCTGTATCGTCCTACACGGGCGACATCCGCGTAGGTGACGTAACCGTACGATCGTTCGCGAATCGTACCTGCCCGCTGCGCGAATCGGTACTGTCGTTATCGGTTCGCTGCAGTGCGCGCGGACTCGATAGCCTGTCTGCGTGCTAGTCACTGGGTTTCCCGCGGGCGCCTTCGCCGCCAACTGCTACGTGGTGGCGCCGGCTCCCGGCGAGGAGTGCGTGATCATCGACCCTGGACAAGACGCGGAGCGTGGCATTGAGGAGCTCCTCGCGCGTTACCGGCTGAAGCCTATCGCGGTGCTGCTCACCCATGGGCACGCCGACCACGTCTGGTCGGCCGGGCCGGTCTGCGGCGCCAAGGGCGTCCCTGCTTACATTCATGCGGACGACCGCGAGATGCTCGCCGACCCGACCAGGGGAATGGCGCTGGCGATGACCCAGCAGCTGTTCGGCGGCGTGACGTTCACCGAGCCGGACGACGTCAAGGCGCTGGCCGACGGCGCCACGCTGACCCTGGCCGGCTGCGAGTTCACGGTCGGCCACGTCCCCGGCCACACGCCCGGCTCTGTGACGTTCCGGTCCGACGAGGCGCCGCAAGACCACGACAACGAGGTCACGCTGTTCACCGGCGACCTGCTGTTCGCCGGCTCGATCGGCCGCACCGACCTGCCGGGCGGGGACCATCAGGCGATGCTGCGCAGCCTGGCGCGCACGCTCACGCTGCCCGACGACACGCTCGTGCTGCCCGGTCACGGGCCGCTGACCACCATCGGCGACGAGCGTGCGACCAATCCGTTCCTCACTGGACTTCAGCCAGCCCGAAGGGGGCTGTAACACCATGGCTTTCCAGGCCCCCAAGGGGGTCAATGAATACGTACCGCCGCGCAGCGCCCTGTTCGAAGAGGTTCGCGACGCGTTCGCCACCGCGGCGCGCCGCGCCTGCTACGGCTACATGGAGACGGCGGTGTTCGAGGACACCGCGCTGTTCGTCCGCGGCGTCGGCGAGTCAAGCGACGTGGTCTCCAAGGAGATGTACTCCTTCGAGGACCGGGCCGGCCGCCCGCTCAGCCTGCGCCCCGAGTTCACCGCCGGGGTGGTCCGCTCGGTGCTCGAGCACAACCTGCACAAGGGCGCGCTGCCTGTGAAAGTGTGGACGTGGGGGGCGGCGTTCCGCGCCGAGGCCCCGCAGCGCGGCAGGTACCGGCAGTTCTACCAGTTCGACCTGGAGGCGATCGGCACCGAGGACCCGGCGGTAGACGCGGAGACGATCGCGGTCGCATGGGACGCGTACACCTCGCTGGGGCTCCGCCAGTTCACGCTGCTCCTCAACTCGCTCGGCGACGTCAAATGCCGCCCGGTCTACCGTGAGGCGCTGCAGAACTTCCTGCGCCGCCTCGACCTGGACGCCGAGACCAGGCAGCGGATCGAGCTGAACCCGCTCCGCGTGCTTGACGACAAGCGGAAGCAGGTGCGGGAGCAAACCGCAGACGCACCGCTGATGGCGGACTACCTGTGCGCCGACTGCGCCGCGCACCACGAGACCGTGCGCTCGCTGCTCACCAGCCTGGGCATCACGTTCACCGACGCGCCCCGCCTGGTGCGCGGCCTTGACTACTACGGCCGCACCACATACGAGTTCGACCACGCGCTGCTCGGCGCCCAGTCGGGCATCGGCGGCGGCGGCAGGTATGACGGCCTCTCGGAGGACATCGGCGGGCCGCCGCTGCCCGGCATCGGGTTCGCTGTCGGCCTGGACCGTATAGTTCTAGCCATCGAGTCCGAACGGACGCAGCCTGCTGAGCACCGCGACACCGGCTGCCAGGTGTTCGGCGTACCGCTCGGCGAGGATACTCGCCAGGACGTGCTCACTCTGATCACGGCGCTGCGCAGGGCCGGGGTGCGCTCGGACATGGTGTTCGGAGCCCGCGGCCTGAAGGGTGCCATGAAGGCAGCGGACCGCTCGGGGGCGAGCTACGCCGTACTGATCGGTGACGCCGAGCAGAGGGACCGCTCCGTTCGGATGAAAAATCTTGAAAATGGCGAGCAGTGCGACGTGCCCGCCACCGAGGCTACGGCCTGGCTCATTGAGAGGCTCACATGATTCGGACCCACGAGGCCGGGACGCTGCGTGCGGAGCACGCGGGGGAGCGGGTAGTGCTGGCGGGCTGGGTGGCGCGGCGGCGCGACCACGGCGGCGTGGTCTTCATCGACCTGCGCGACGCCAGCGGCGTCGTCCAGGTGGTGTGGCGCGGCGACGAGGTCATAGGTCATGAGCTGCGCGCGGAGTTCTGCGTGAAAGTCACCGGCGCGGTGCGGGTGCGCCCGGCAGGCAACGAGAACCCCGAGCTGGCCACCGGCGCGATCGAGGTAGACGCGGAGACCGTGGAGGTGCTCAGCGAGGCCGACCCGCTGCCGTTCCCTGTCGAGGGCGATTCGGGTGTCAGCGAAGACGTCCGGATCAAGTATCGCTACCTGGACATCAGGCGGGAGGAGACCGGCCGGGCGCTGCGCGTCCGCTCCCAGGCCGCCTACCTGCTCAGCGACGTGATGCGCGAGCACAGGTTCGTGAACGTGGAAACTCCCTACCTGACCAGGTCCACGCCCGAAGGGGCGCGGGACTTCCTCGTCCCCGTCCGGCTGCGACCCGGCAACTGGTACGCGCTGCCGCAGTCGCCCCAGCTGTTCAAGCAGCTCCTCATGGTGGGCGGGCTCGAGCGGTATTACCAGCTCGCGCGCTGCTTCCGGGACGAGGACTTCCGCAAGGACAGGCAGCCCGAGTTCACCCAGATCGACCTTGAGATGTCGTTCGTGACCCGCGAGGACGTGATCGCGGTCGCGGAGGACGTCATCGGAACACTGTGGTCGCGCCTGGTCGGGTATGAGGTGCCTCGGCCGATCCCGCGGATGACGTACGCGGACGCGATGGCGCGGTACGGCTCGGACAAGCCGGACCTGCGGTTCGGGGTGGAACTCGCTGACCTGTCCGCGTATTTCGCCGGGACAGAGTTCCGCGTGTTCCAGGCGCCGTACGTGGGCGCCGTGGTGATGCCTGGCGGCGCCGCGCAGACCCGCCGCGAGCTCGACGCGTGGCAGGACTGGGCCAAGTCGCGTGGCGCCCGCGGCCTGGCGTACGTGCTACTCGGGGCGGATGGGGAAATTGGCGGACCCGTGGCGAAGAACCTGTCCGACGCCGAGCGTTCCGGGCTGGCGGCCGCGGTAGGCGCCGCTTCCGGGGACGCCGTGTTTTTCGCGGCGGGCGCCGCCGCCGCCTCGCAGGAGTTGCTCGGCGCGGCCCGGCTGGAGATCGGCCGGCGATGCGGGCTGATCAACGAATCCGCGTGGTCGTTCCTGTGGGTGGTGGACGCCCCGATGTTCGAAGCCACCGACGACGGCGGCTGGACCTCGGTACACCACCCATTCACGGCCCCACTTCCTGAATGGGCCGACAAGTTTCTTTCAGAACCAGGCGGCGCCCTGGCCGATGCGTACGACATCGTGTGCAACGGCTACGAGATCGGCGGCGGGTCGATCCGTATCCACCGCTCGTCGATGCAGCAGGCTGTCTTTGACGTGATCGGGCTCGCGCCGCAGGAAGCACGGTCGCAGTTCGGCTTCCTGCTCGACGCTTTCAAATATGGCCCACCACCGCACGGCGGGATCGCGTTCGGCTGGGACCGCGTGGTGATGTTGCTCGCGGGCGTGGAGACGATCCGCGACGTGATCGCCTTCCCGAAGGCCGCCTCCGGCGCGGACCCGCTAACCGGCGCGCCCACCCCGATCACCCCCGCCCAGCGCCGCGAAGCCGGCATAGAC
>Ga0126381_100009234_pt1 | contig 11064 bp, 9 predicted proteins | sample PanSoiMetPlot_28_FD_96465 | JGI IMG/M metagenome (GOLD analysis project Ga0126381, IMG submission 96465) | Tropical forest soil microbial communities from Panama - MetaG Plot_28 | ecosystem: Environmental > Terrestrial > Soil > Tropical forest > Bulk soil | place: Panama | collected 2016-02-17
GCGGCTTGGTCGCATGTGGAGTATGAAGCTCGTAGTCCAGCGTTTCGGCAGGCTGCGCGGCGAGGTTTGGAGGCGCCCCGGCTGTGGCAGTGGCCACAATGAACAAAACTGCCGCCGCACCCTGACCGGCGACGCCATCGTTCAGGCTTGGCGGACGGCGCGCAACGGCGCCGACGATGTCTCGCTTCGTGCCGGCTTGGCGGCCGAAGCCTCCTCGGCGTATTCGGGCCTGTATACGTGCCGGCGAATGAAGGCCACCATATCCGGCGGACGATCGACCCGCGCCAGTCCGGAATTGAAAACGAGATTCGCCACTCGCGCTGCCGTCTGAATCTCGGCATCGAGAATATTCGACTGAAGTGGGAACAGGAGTCCCTGTTTCAGTAGGTCTGACGGCACTTGGTCAGCGACTGCCTTCGCAGCCTCGATGAACATCTCATCGGTCACGCGCGACGCCTGGGTAGCGAACACCGCCATTCCGATCGCCGGGAATACATAGAAGTTGTTCGCTTGGCCGGGCAGAAACGTCTGGCCATTGAAGTGTACTGGTGGGAACTGAACGCCGGCCGCGTAAATCGCTTTTCCATTGGACCACGTGTATGCTTGCTCCGGTGTGCACTCGGCGTGATCGGTCGGGTTGGACAAGGCGAACACGACGGGACGCTCATTGATGCGCGACATGGCTTCGATCACTTTGCGATTGAAGAGACCGCCGACCGTGCTGACGCCGATGATGGTCGTTGGCTTGATGCTTTCGATTGCGGCCACGAAATCTCGAGTCGGCGCGTGCTTGTGCGCGTACGGCTTCTGGAAATCGAACAGGTCTTTGCGGCTGTCGTCGAGCAGACCGTTGATATCGAACATGTGCACTCGGGCCTGCGCATCCTTCAAGGGCATTCCTTCCTGAACCATCGCGGAACAGATCAGGTCAGCGAGACCGATGGCCGCCGATCCCGCGCCCAGGAAGAGATATTTTTCGTCCTTCAGCTTCGAGCCTTTGAGTCGCGCAACGTTGATCATTCCGGCGAGCACGATGCCTGCTGTGCCCTGAACGTCATCGTTATAGACGCAGTATGTGTCGCGGTAGCGCTTGAGCAGGTACACCGCATCCGATCCGGTCCAATCTTCAAAGTGGATGCAGCATTTTGGAAACACCTCCTGCACCGCGCTGACAAATTCATCGACAAACGAAGACAGTTCCTCCGATGGCGGCCGCGTTTGGCGCATGCCGAGATACAAAGGATCGTGGAGATACCGCTCGTTGTTTGTGCCCGCGTCCAGGTACATCGGCATCAGATATTGCGGCGGAACGCCGGCGCAGGCGGTATAGAGTTGAAGCTTGCCGATCGGGATGCCCGCGCCGTTTGCGCCCAGGTCGCCGAGGCCCAGGATGCGTCCGCCGTCGGTGACGCAAATGAAGCGGACATCCGTCTCCGGCCAGTTTTTGAGAATCTGCTTCACCTGGCCGTGGCGCTTGATCGATAAGTACATTCCGCGGGTCTGGCGATAAATGTGCCCGAACTTGAGGCACGCCTCACCGATCGTTGGATCATACACGATCGGAAGAAACCGGGCTGGATCCGACATGACGGTGCGATAGAACAGCGTTTCGTTATGATCGAGCAGATTGACCAGATAAATGTATCGCTCCAGGTCCGTGTTCTTTTGGCTGAGCTGCAGCATGACCCGCTGCAGTTGAAGATCTTCGCTTTCGCTTACGTCCGGCAAGAGACCGACCAGCCCCAGCTTTTCTTTTTCTACATCTGTAAAGGCCGTCGATTTATTCAGCCTTGGATCCCAGAGAAGTTCGATTCCTCGCTTCTGTATCATGCACGGTTCCTTTCGATTTTCAATTTTTGGTCGCGATGTAGGGATGGAGCATTTTTGCCGGATCGACCACACGGTCAAACTCTTCTTCTGTAACGAATCCAAGCTTGGTCGCGGCCTGTTTCAGCGTGAGGTCGTTGTCCAATGCGTAGTGGGCGATCTTTGAAGCTTTGTCGTAGCCGATAATCGGCGAAAGCGCCGTCACCAGCATCAGGGATTCCTCGACGTACTGGGCGATTTTCTTGCTATTCGGCTTAGTTCCTTCGATCAGGAATTTGCGGAAATTCGTGCAGCCGTCTGCCAGGATCGCGATGGAATGAGCGATGTTGTAAATCAAGAGCGGCTTGTAAACATTCATCTCGAGATAGCCGCCCGCCCCGCCGAATCCGACGGCTACGTCGTTTGACATGGCTTGGACGGCAATCATCGTCAATGCCTCGGCTTGCGTCGGATTTACTTTGCCGGGCATGATCGACGAGCCCGGTTCGTTGGCCGGAATCGATAGCTCAGCGAATCCGGCTCGCGGTCCGCAGGACATCAGGCGAATGTCGTTCGCGATTTTGTAAAGGGATACTGCAAGTGTTCGCAGCGTCGCTGAAAGCTGGACCAGGTCGTCGTGCGCACCTTGCACGGCGAACTTATTCGGCGCCGTTACGAATGGCAGACCGGTTAACTTTGCGATCTGTGCCGCCGCAGCTTCTCCGAATCCAGGAGCGGCGTTAATGCCCGTGCCTACCGCCGTTCCGCCGAGAGCGAGGCGGTACACTCCGACGAGTGCTCGCTCCAATCGATCGATGTTATCGGTGAGCATGCTCTCGTATCCCGACCACTCTTCGCCGAGGGTGAGCGGCGTCGCGTCCTGCATGTGTGTTCGGCCGATCTTGACGATCGCGCTCCATTCCTGAGCCTTTGCGGCGATTGCGTCGCGCAGGTCCTTGACGGCAGGAATCAGCTTCTGCTTCAAGTTCACCGCAGCCGCGATATTCATTGCCGACGGGAACGAATCGTTCGACGATTGCGACATGTTGACGTGGTCGTTGGGATGAACCGGCCGCTTGCTTCCGAGCGGCGTGCCGGCGATCTGGCAGCAGCGGTTAGAAATCACCTCGTTGACATTCATGTTGAACTGCGTGCCGCTCCCCGTCATCCAGACATGCAGCGGAAACATGTCGTGGTGTTGGCCGGCCAGAATCTCGTCACAGACTTTGACAATCAGCCTGTGCTGCTCCTCACCGAGGCGCTTTCCGGCATAATTTGCATTCGCGGCGGCCTTTTTCAGAATCGCGTAGGCCGTGATCATTTCGCGCGGCATCAGATCCTTGCCGATGCTGAAGTGCTCCAACGACCGCTGCGTCTGGGCGCCCCACAGTTTCTCGGCGGGTACGTAAACTTCGCCGAGGCTGTCCGTTTCTTTGCGAAAGCCTTTCTTACCCAAGGCATCCATGGTTCTTGCCGCCATGTGCTCTCCCACGTACAAGACGACCTTCGAGAATTCGCGAAGTCCAGATGCCGAGACTCGTCAGATGGTTTTAGAAATTTGCGTTAAGACGCGTCACTCCAGCGCTCGCCTAAAGGGATGGCGAAAATCGCGAGGATCATACCTAACTTTTGTATGCGTCGTGAGGGGCGGGGATCTCAAAGGTCCGAGCGCCAGGAGGTATTATGAACGCATGCCGTGGGCCGAACGGATTGTCGCTGGTCTCGATTTTGGCCGGGAAGCCAGTGATCCGCGGGACGCGTCTCGCCGTCGAGTTCATCCTTGGCTCGCCGCCGGGAAGCCGAGAGCGAGATTCTCGCAAGCCATCCGGGCCTAACCAGAGAGGACATCCTGTCGTGCCTCTCCGATGCGAGTTACCTGGCGCACGAGTACAAGCCTATCCGATTGCCGCCTGAATGAGAATTCTGGCGGATGAGAATTTCCCTCTGCCCATCGTCGAGAGTTTGCGCAAGAAGCATCATGATGTTCTTTGGGCACGGACCGATTTCGCAGGTCTCAAAGATCGCGCGCTGATCGAGCGTGCAGAGGCGGAGGGCAGGTCGTCTTACTCTCGACAAGGACTGTGGCCGATTGCTCTTCAGCGACCGATTCCTTTGAAGAGTAGCGGGGTAATTTTGTTTCGAGTATTTCCAGCGCTCTCGGCAAACTTAGGGCCGCTGGTTGCTTCAACTCTGCGCGTTGACCAGACGTGAATCGGGCGCGCAGCATTGTCAGCAATGATGGAATCGAGATGATCTCGGTAGTGCGATCGCAATCTTGATGTTGCGGCTTGACAAGTTTGGCCCGGCTGCCAGATAGTGGGTGGTCGAAACGAGGCATGCTCTTATGGTGAAAACCCTTTTCCTTTGCGTCATACTGGCCGGAGCTCTTGCGGCGCAGGATGTCGAGTGGGGGGCTTACGCGGGCGATTTGCGAAATTATCATTATTCGCCGCTCGATCAGATTAATGCTTCCAATTTCGCGAAGCTCGAAATCGCGTGGCGATTTAAGACCGAAAATCTGGGGACGCGGCCGGAGTACAAGCTGGAAGGCACGCCGCTGATGGTCAAGGGCGTTGTCTACGCGACGGCGGGATCGCGCCGCGATGTGGTTGCCCTCGATGCGGCGACCGGCGAGCTGTTGTGGGTGCACGGCGAACACGAAGGCTCGCGGGCGGCGGCGTCGCCCAGGCAGCTTTCCGGGCGCGGGTTGTCCTATTGGTCCGATGGCAAAGGCGACGATCGCGTCCTTTATGTGACGCAAGGGTACCGGTTGGTTTGTCTCGACGCCAAGACCGGCCTCGCGATCAAGACGTTCGGCGAGGCGGGGCTGGTCGACATCAAGCGCTTCGCCGTGTACGGGACGGGGCAGCCCATCGACTTAATCAATGGCGAGATCGGACTCCACGCGACGCCGACGGTGACCAAGAGCGGTGTGGTGCTGGTTGGGTCGGCGTTTCGCGAGGGCGGCACGCCGAAGACCCATAACAACACCAAGGGTATGGTAATGGCGTTCGATGTTCGCACGGGAAAGATGCTGTGGAAGTTCAATACGATTCCGCGGCCGGGCGAGTTCGGGAACGACACGTGGCTGAAGGAATCGTGGGCGACGAACGGTAACACTGGCGTCTGGACACAGATGGCCGTTGATGAAGAGCTTGGGCTGGCGTATCTGCCGGTCGAAACGCCGTCGTCCGATTTTTACGGTGGGCATCGGCCAGGCGACAATCTATTTGCCGACAGCCTGGTGTGCGTCGACTTGAAGACGGGCGCGCGTCAGTGGCATTTCCAGTTGGTGCACCACTCGATCTGGAACATGGACATCGCGGCGGCGCCGGTGCTCGCGGATATTGTGGTCGACGGCAAGCCGATCAAAGCGGTATTCGAGTCCAGCAAGCAGGCGTTCATGTACGTGTTCGATCGGGTGACGGGGAAGCCGGTGTGGCCGATCAACGAGCGGCCGGTCCCAAAGGGCGATGTTCCGGGCGAATGGTATTCGCCGACGCAGCCGTTTCCCACCAAGCCGCCGGCGTTCGATTATCAGGGCGTAACGGTGGAGAACATGATCGATTTCACGCCGGAGCTGCGCGCGGAGGCGATCCGGCTGACTGCGAAGTACAAGCTCGGGCCGGTGTTCACGCCGACGGTGGTGAGCAATCCGAACGGGCCGATCGGGTCGTTCCGGTCGTCGGGCGGGATGAATTGGCCGGGATTTTCTTACGATCCTGAGACGCACATCGCTTATGTGCCGTCGTTCGTGTCGCTGCCGCCGGTGGCGCTCATGCCGCCGCCGAATAGCGAGTTTTCGGATTTGGATTACGTCGAGGGATTCGCGGATACGGGCGTGCGGTACGTGTCCGGGCCGGGCGAGAACGTCGGGGCGGACGCTCCGAAGCCTAAGCGTGGCGCGCCGTCGGCTGAGAGCGCGTCGCCGGCGAGCAGGAATGCAGGGTTGAGTCCACAGGGGCTGCCATTGATGAAGCCGCCGTACGGGCGGATCACTGCGATCAATATGGACAAGGGCGAGTTTGTCTGGCAGATTGCGCATGGTGAGACGCCGGATTTTATTCGGAATCATCCGGCGTTGAAGGGGCTGAACATTCCGCGGACCGGGCAGGCGGGTTACGTGGGCGTGCTGGTGACGAAGACTCTAATTATCGCAGGCGAGCCGACATACACGACGACGCCGGCACATCCACGCGGCGCGATGCTGCGCGCGTACGACAAGGCGACGGGGAAAGAGGTCGGGGCGGTGTGGATGCCCGCGCCGGTGAGCGGGACGCCGATGACGTATCGCGTAGGCGCGCGGCAGTTCATTGTGGTGCCGATCAGCGGCGGGAACTACGCGGGCGAATATCTGGCGTTCGCACTGCCGGATGCCTGACCGTTCGTTGGGGCCAGACCCAGAATTCGTGACGCGGAACTGTCGTGTCGCGTCGAGTTGTTACCCGTGCCACACACGGCCGAAGACCTGCGGTTTCGTTTTCATCCGTGTCCCTGAACGTAACGGTGAGACCGCGTTAATTCGATCACTCAAATGAAGCATTGGCGTGCTGTGATGAGTCTCTTCCGAACAGAGGCATCATGGCAACCCCTACCAAAGTCGCAGCAAAACCGATGAAGGTCGCGCAGGTTCCCAAGGCGGGAGGAGATTTCGAAATTGTCGAGCGCAAAATTCCCAAGCCTGGTGCGGGACAAGTGCTCATCAAGGTGCAGGCCTGTGGCATCTGTCACAGCGACGTACTCACCAAAGAAGGCGCGTGGCCCGGCATTCAGTATCCACGAGTGCCAGGACACGAGGTCGCGGGCGTGATCGATGAAATGGGCGCGGGAGTTTCCGAATGGAAGACGGGACAGCGGGTCGGCGTAGGCTGGCACGGCGGCCAGGACAACACTTGTCTCGCATGCAGGCGTGGAGATTTTCGGAACTGCCGCAATCTGAAAATTCCGGGCATCAGCTACGACGGCGGATACCAGCAGTACATGGTGGCTCCGGTGGAAGCGCTGGTTGCCATACCGGACAGCTTGAGCGATGCCGAAGCTGCGCCGTTGCTTTGCGCCGGAATTACGACCTTTAACGCGCTGCGGCACAGCGGTGCGCTGCCCAGCGACTTGGTTGCGGTGCAGGGAATCGGCGGTCTGGGACATCTCGGGATTCAATTCGCCAGCAAGTTCGGTTATAAGGTCGCGGCGATCGGGCGGGGACCGGAAAGCGCGGCGTTGGCGAAGAAGCTCGGGGCGAATGTCTATATCGATAGCAAGGCGGCGAATGCAGCGGCGGAATTGCAAAAACTAGGCGGCGCGCAGGCAATTCTGGCGACTGCACCGAGCTCCAAGGCGATGTCGGAGCTGATCGATGGCCTCGCGCCGAACGGCAAGTTCATGGTTATCGGAGTTACGATGGATCCCATCGAGGTCACGCCGTTGCAGCTCATCTCCGGTAGCCGCGCTCTACAAGGCTGGGCCGCCGGGACGCCGACGGACTCGGAGGACACATTGCGCTTTGCCGAGTTGACGGGCGTGCGTCCGATGATCGAAACCTATCCGCTCGAAAAGGCCGCGGAGGGTTATGCGCGGATGATGAGCGGCAAAGCCGAGTTCCGTGTTGTTTTGACGATGTGACGGCGCCTAGACGTGGTCTGCAATACTGGGGCAAGCTTTCTCTGGTGGAAGAGTCGCTTGCGTGAGTCGAGAAAACCACTCCAAAATGTGTTGCAGAATGCCGTCGACAGAGGTCAGATCGCGGGCGCTGCCGCTCTTGTCTCGCTCGACGGCAGCACGCAGATATCGTGCGCGGGGTTGGCGCGATGTTGAAGACGGCGTTCCCATAGAGCGCGATACGATCTTCCGGATCGCTTCGATGACGAAGCCGATTACTTCGGTGGCGGCTCTCAAGCTGGCGGACGAAGGTCGAATCGCCTTGACGGATCCGATTTCTCGATGGGCTCCGGAACTTTCCGAGATGCGCGTCCTGAGATCACCGGACGGGCTCTTGAGTGAAACGGATGCCTGCAAGCGTCCATCACGTTCGAAGATCTGTTAACGCACCGTTCCGGTCTGACCTACGGGGATTTTCACCGAGGCCCCATAGCGGGCGCCTATCGCGAAGCGCTCGGCGGCGATATTGACAGCGATGTGGCTCCGGACGACTGGATCGCCAGACTCGCCTCGCTGCCATTGATCGGCAAGCCGGGGAATGCAATGTACTATGGCCGGTCTACGGACCTGCTTGGCTTCTTAATCGCGAGAATCGAAGGCGTCCCGCTTGGGTCTATTCTCGAGCGGCGTATTTTCGGCCCGCTAGGCATGAATGATACAAGTTTCGTTGTACCTCCAGCCAAGCGGGATCGGCGCGCTGCCGCGTACGGGTTTGACGATCAGGGCCGCTTGATGAGGCGAGCCACGTGGGGCGGAGTTGTCGTCCCAGAGCGGCCCGAGGCATGGCCTATGAGTCGGGCGGCTCTGGACTGTGGTCCACTCTTGACGATTATTTGAAGTTCGCGAAGCTGTTTCTGGGCGATGGCGCGGTCGACGGCGGGCGCCTTCTCTGTACGGAAACCCTCGCCCGGATGATGACCAACCAGCTGACATACAGCCAACGCGTGAGTTCCGCATGGCTGGGCAGGAGGCCGTTCGCGGTGGGCCGTGGGTTCGGATTCGGCGTGTCGGTGGTTCTGGAGACCGACCACACGGACTGGATGCGGCGTGGGGGCGTCGGGACGGTTAGTTGGCCCGGAGCTTATGGAGGCTGGTGGCAAGCCGACCCCCAACGATGGTTCGATCTTCATTTTCCTGGCACACAACATGGTCGACCTGGAGCAGATGGCAGCAGGCATCGGTCTCGGTGTGTGGATGGCCATCGACGATTATCAGAAGGCAGCATTCGCGCCCTGACCGGCACGATAATCTGGACGAGAACTGCTGTAGTTGAATTCGCGCGGATTCTAGTTACTTCTTTGGCCAGACCACGCCTTGATCGGCCTTCGTAACCGCGGCGACGCCTTTGTACAAAAACTTCTGCACGCGCTGGCCGCGATAGGTTTCCGTGGTGAAGATGTTGCCTTTCGAATCCGTCGCGATGCTGTGTACACCATAGAATTCTCCGGGTTGGCGGCCGCCTTCGCCGAAGGTCGTCAGCATTTGTAAAGACTCGCGATCGAGAATATGCACGCGATCGTTCTCGCCGTCGGCTAAGTAAATATACTTCTGATCCGGGTCCTTCGAGAACGCGATATCCCAGGTCGAGCCCGAGCCGAGCGTCGCTTTTTCAATGAACATTTCTTTGACAAATGTTCCGTCGGGACGGAAGACCTGGATGCGGTCATTCACACGATCGCAAACGTAGAGCAGATTGTCATGCGACAACTCGGCGCAATGGACCGGATTGCGGAACTGCTGCGCAGGCGGATCGCTGGGATTATAGCGACCGAGATCGGTATCGTCGGGCTTGTGGCCGTATGCGCCCCAGTGGCGTTTGTACGCGCCGGTTTCAGCGTCGAAAACGATCACTCGATGGTTGCCGTAGCCATCGGCGATGTAGGCTTCGTTAGTTTTCGGATCCACGAAAATCTTCGCGGGCAGGCGGAGATTCGCGACATCGTTGCTGCCTTTGCTCTGATGCGGCTTGCCGATCTGCATCAGGAATTTTCCTTCCTGTGTGAATTTCAGAATCATGTTGTCGTTGAAGGCCTGCGTTCCGCCCACTTGACCTTCGTTGTAGGCGGTCTGATCGCCGGTGGCAGCGCCTGCGCCGCGTCCACCACGGCCACGTCCTGCGCCTCCCGCGGGCGCTCCGCGACCGTTGCCGCCGATCCAGACGTTGCCCTTATAGTCGACTGTGATGCCGTGGTTCGAGTCGGGCCAGTTGTAACCCTCACCTGGACCGCCCCAGGACTTGAGCAGGTCGCCTTGTTCGTCGAATTCGAGCACCGGCGGAGCGGCCGCGCAGCACTGCGCGGTTTGCGGAGTCGTCGTGGCGTGAACCTCTCCGGGCTCAAGCGACCCGGCGCGGTGAATGATCCAGATGTGATCCTGCGCATCCACCGAAACGCCGATGGTCTGGCCGAGAATCCAGTGGTTGGGAAGCGGCTTGGGCCACAGCGGGTCGACTTCAAAGCGCGGCGCTTGTGTTCCCGCCGCATGGACCACGGCTCTGCGCGTAAGCAGTGATGAGCCAGTTCCCAAAGCACCAATCAGTACCAGCAATCCCAAGCCTAGAAATACGTCGCGCCGCATGCTTCCTCCCTTTCGGTCCTAGACACTATACACCTCTCTAGAGGACATTCGCTCACGGCGCTAATAACATCCCAGCGATACGCTAATAACCTCCCAGCAATATTCGCTATTGACTTTCAGAAATCTCCCCCATAGAATTCCTGGAGCTTTGCTCTAGCCCGCTTTCGCTGTTGGTTGGTTCAGCTCTTAAAAAAGGAGTGTGCAATGAGAAGTTACCGGGTTGTAGGGTCTCTTTGTCTTCTGCTAATCGGGTCTTTGGCTGCGATCGCGCAGAACGCGTCGGTTTCAGGGACCGTCAGCGATCCGTCAGGCGCCGCGGTTGTGGGTGCCATCGTGACTGCGGCCAACACTGGCACGGGAGTGCTTACTCCCGCCACCACGAATCAATCGGGTGTGTACGTGTTTCCTTCCTTGCCGCCCGGCACGTATAGTTTTACGGCCGAGCAGCCGGGGTTCAATAAAGAAACAGTCAGCGGAGTGATCCTCGAGATCGGCTCGCAGCTCACCGTGAACCTGGCGCTACAGATTGGCCAAGCGAACCAGACCGTGGAGGTTCAAGCAACGGCGGCGATCGTGAACACGAGCACAGCCACCATCGGCGACGTCGTAACCGGCAAACAGCTTCAGGATTTGCCGCTCATCGGGCGCAGTGCATACAACCTTATCCTCACGCAGCCCGGCGCGATCGGCGGATTCGGCGGGGGCCAGAACCTTTACCTCAATGGCAATCAAGGCAATTCGGTCAGCTACACGATGGACGGCATCAACGCGCAAAACAATCTGCTGACTGGAACCTTCTATCTGTACAGCAACTATGTCAGCCAGGACCGCACCGAAGAAGCGCGCATCGTGACTTCGCCCGCTGATGTCGAATATGGCCGCGGGGCGGGGCAAGTGCAGATGATCACGCGCGCCGGATCGAACCGCTTCGTGGGGAGCGCATGGGAAGAATTTCGCAACACGGCCTTGAATGCTAACGATTTTTTCAACAACGCGCGTGGAGTAGACCCGAACACTCACCAGCCC
>Ga0126381_100009235_pt1 | contig 11064 bp, 11 predicted proteins | sample PanSoiMetPlot_28_FD_96465 | JGI IMG/M metagenome (GOLD analysis project Ga0126381, IMG submission 96465) | Tropical forest soil microbial communities from Panama - MetaG Plot_28 | ecosystem: Environmental > Terrestrial > Soil > Tropical forest > Bulk soil | place: Panama | collected 2016-02-17
AGACTCTGGTTTTGATGTCATCAAGGATTTTTCGACGCTTCCTCGAAGGAGAGTTTGCACTCATCTCTCGTATCCATACCTGACGTGATCAAATGTCACGCCTTTTAACCATAACGCTCACCACCATCGGCCTTTAGGACCGAAGCAGCTTATGGCGGTTTGAAGCCTCCTCCCACAAGGCGGCTCCGAAGGACCTACCTTCATCTTCCGTACAGCATGACGCTTTCGCATCTTCTTGACGCAACACGACCAAAATCCTTGGGATTGATCCATCGCGAAATCGGCCGGTAGCCTTTGGCCTCAACGCTGACAGTGAGCTTCTCAACTTGGACCTTTGGGAAAACTACGACTCCGTTCTCATCCGTTCTTGCTTCAAGTTCCTTTCTCCGCTGCACACCGTTGTCGTGCTGCCACAAAACAACCGTCACGCTCGCATTCGGCAATGGGTGGCCATTTTCTCCATCGCGGACTTCGAAGCGGAATACGTCTTTGTACTGCGGAGGCCTCGTAGTAGGGCCGGACTGCGCCTTCAGTTGACTCAAGTCGAACGATGCCAACACCGAGAAGGCACTCACCAGCACGATCATTGCGCATCGACCTGGCCCGCGTACGGACGATTGGAGTCGAAGCTGCATGGACCACTCCCCAACACCCTTGCCCGAGTAACTTCTGTATTCGGCCGACCCCGCAAGGCGATCAAGGTTCGCGGGGTCGGCTGCTCCGTCAGCCCTTAGAAGTGGAAACCCAGTTCCGCCGTATATGCCCGTGGTGTCACAAAGTGCGTGCCGCTGAACGTAGACAAGAAGTTGTACGTTGCGACCTTGTTCGTGAGATTGATGACGGTGAACCGCAAACTCCACCGGTAGCGGTCACGGTCTGCATGAAAGATGTTGTCCTCGCCCACGCTGGCGTCAAACAAATTACGGGGCTGAACGCGGGAAGGGTTGTGGTCCGAATCGTTTGTGCCCGGCGCTGCAAGCTTCAGAAGCTTTGACGCGAAATTCGTGGCTCCTGCGCATGCCGCTGGAGTCAGCGCGAAACCCGCCGGGTTGGCCGGCGTAGGCGCCTGCGCGACCAGGTTGCCGCAGAACAGTCCGATGGCCGCTTGCTGGTCGGCATCCAGCCCGGGGACGCCTGCTGTCGCACCGATGGCCGTGGGAAAATCCGCCACGGATGGATTGCTGGCCACTAGCCCGCTGTCGTATCGCCAGTTGAAACCGATCCAAGGCCAGCTTTTATTAGGCTGGTACTGGAAATGAGTGGTCTGGTTGAAGGCCTGGTCGTGGTCGATTCGGAAGACCTCTCCCCCCGTAATCGACGCCCCCAAACCGCCAATTTGTGGCGGAAAATAGCGCGCTCGCACGTGAGCCAGGACTACCAAAGCAGTGAACCCATGATAGTCGGGTATCGTCACGCGGACCGAAGGCCCGTCAATCTTCGAGTTCTTCCAGGCAATCGGGAAAAAGATCGGCGTATTGGCAAAGGCGCTGAAATCGTAGGCGTTGTGCGTATACTTCCACAAGTAATCCGCATCTACGACGGCGTACTTTCCGAAAGCCTGCTGAAAACCGGCGTTGAACTGGTTGCGCTGCCCGGAGCGGATCGGAGCCTGCAAGCTGGCGCCGCCGATTACATCCACGATTACGGGATCGGATGCTCCCAGGCTTGCCAGGATTAAGTTCTCGTTGAAAGGAGTTTCTAAGACCCGCGAGTAGGAAACACGAAGAACGGAGTTCGTTTTCTTGACGTTGTATGCAACGCCGACGCGAGGCTCCGGTTGCCAGTCGTGGACGATTCCTCGATATAAGTCGACGCGGGTTCCCAGATTGAAGGCCCAATTACCCAGGGAAACGCTATCCTGAAGGTAGAGCGCCAATTCTTTCACGTCCGCATGGCCGCGGAAGGGGAACAGTCCAGTTTGTGTACTCGTGCAGCCATCCTGCGTTTGCGCCGGGGCAGTCAGCACGGGCCGCGTCAGGTCAAAGCACCCAAGCGCCGGGGTGAAGGGAGCTACAGTCGCTCTCGCATCCGTGCCATCGTTGGGCTCTAGCGCCCCAGTGCAATCGGCTTGAAAAGTGGGCGTCGGGTTCGTGTTCGGGCTCGCGTCTGCAACATTCAAGCAGACCGCGTTGAAAACCGGGTTGGTAATTCCAAAATTGAAAATCTCGTTTAGAAAAGTGTGTTGAAGCGTCGCGCCCGCTTTGATGTTGTTGATTCCCTTCACGTAGCTGACGTCGGCTCGCAGTCCGAGATTGGTCAACTTGCGGTCCTGATTTAGGGTCGCCGAAGAACCGTTCGGAATCAGCCCCGTGCCGTCGGCAAAAACGTTGGCGCTCGGATAGTAGTTGAAATGGTCGTGCCGCACGAAAGCACCCACCGTCAGCAGAGTGGTAGTGCTGATCAGGCGCGTCCAGACCGGAGCAATGTTGTAGGTCGCGATCTGCGCGCGCTGATCCTGGACGGGCAATGGAGCGCCCGTCAGCGGGTCTGTTACCGCAGGGTTTATCACGCCATTTAAATTGTCGAGGGTGTTTGGCGTCTCGAACCACGAGCGTGTGTACTGGAAGTTGGTATGAATGGAATCCGCTCCGCTCACGTTGAAATCCAGGCGGTCGAACAAGTTTTCCTCGTTGCCTTTGTCGTGAATGGCGTGGAGTTCAGGTGGATCGAGGAAACGGCTGGTATTCAAGCCGTTTGCCGCAATGAAGTTGCCCCATTTCTGCCCGCCGTACGCCAGCCGAAACCCTCCGACCACGGAACCGAAACTGCCATAAGACGAATAGATCTCGCCAGTGGGCTTGGTCACGCCCAATCCGGAACGCGTCGTGACCTTAATGACCAGGCTGGTCTTGTCGCCATATTCCGCCGGCGGGCCACCCGACACGGCTTCGAGCGACTGAATGGAGTCCAGAGGAATCTGGTTTGAGAAGACCTTGCTTTGCTGATCGGTGATGGGTTGGCCGTCCACGGAAAACGAATTCTCGGCGTGATCGCCAAGCCCATGAAACAAGCCGTTGGAATCCGCCACCACGCCCGGTGTAGCCAGAGTCACGAGCGAACTCACCGATGACGACTGGCTCTCCAGTGGCAGCCGGTCCGTAAGTGACGTGTCCACATCGGTGTGGAAGCTGGGGTCCTTTTCCACAAGGTCCTCGGCATTCGCTTCCACCCTAACCGTCGCTTCCGCTGAGCCAACCCTCAAGCTGATCGGCAAAGTCAGGGGTACGGTGGACCGCACGTCGACGTCCTGAGAGTAGGTAGCAAAGCCCGCCGCGTTGACCGTTAATTGATAGGGATTGAAGGGAATATTCGAGAACGTGAACGCCCCGTCGCTTGCAGTGGTTTCCTGGCGCTGCAACCCTGTGACCGGATTGGAAATCTCGACCGTCGCGCCAACCACGACTCCACCTGAGAGATCTTTTACTACCCCTTCAATCGATCCCGAATTCCCCAGCTGCGCCAATGCTGGCAGCTGCGCAAAACACACAAGAAATCCCAAAACTAGAGCCGAATAAATGCTCAAACGTTTCAACATGATTTTCTCCATCCCCTTTGAGAATTTTCTGTAGAACGTGGGTAGAGACCGCTGGAAGAACAGCGGCTGTGCTGGCCTATGCGTTTAGACCAGCGCTAGTGAGAGATGAACGGATGGATTCGCTCTGTGTTAAGCAGAAGGTGGGGCGCGAGACGGAGAATCGTGGAAGAAAAGCTCTTCGTGCAACGCTGGAAGAAATGGCTGAACATAACCACCCGACTCAAGCGGCGCATGGAGCAAGAGAATCCCCGCCTGTGGAGCAGGGCCGAGATGTGCAGCCTGGCAGACTTGGCAAGTTGCTTCGTTCTGTCCATTTAGGTGGTTGTGTGATGCGACCTGGCAAACGAACGCAACAAACAGCATTGCCAGGCTGAAAGCGAGCAGCCTAGTCAGGCTCCCTCTTACCTTTGCACCGTCAACCATTTCGCTCTTTAGCGTATCCTAATCCTACGTTTGACGCTATCTCAGTGCCTTAGTGAGAATCTGTCTGTCGCCTTTTAATTACTATACCCGGGGATAGTATCATTAAAAGACTGGAGAGAGAAGAGGATGGCGCATACCACCAAAGATAAAGAGAGGCTCCTCAATCGCGTCAAGAGGATCAAGGGGCAAATTATCGCCATCGAGAAGGCGTTGGACGCCAACGAGGAATGTTCAAAGGTCTTGCAAACCATTGCAGCGTGCCGAGGCGCCATTAATGGCCTGATGGCCGAAGTTCTTGAAGGTCACGTTCGATACCACGTTATCGACTCCCGCCGAAAACAAACAGCCGATCAAGCTGAAGCGACCGAAGAACTCATCGATCTAGTGAATCGGTATTTGAGATAAGAAGCAGCTGCAGTTGCGCACTGATCGCGCTCTGAACTATCCATAGGTACAGCGCAATCGGTCCCTCGCATCTTGTCTTGCATCTTCATGAAAGGGCTTCCCGCTCTCAGCCTCGAGCTGACACGCCACCGACATGCGAACGATTCAAAGGAATCAACGGGTTAGCAGATAGGCGTACTGGGCTTTTTCGTGAAATTCGAGTCAGGAGGCGGAGCCGGGCACTCAAGGCGAAAAAAGTGGGGTCATGAAAGGTACGAACAACGGGCCGTCTGGCCTAAGCAGCAGCGTAAGCCTGCGGTCGGAAACTGGCGAGCGCTTGGGTCTCGGTCTCAAAATAGGGAATGATTTTTGTAATCCGCAACACTCTTAGCACTTCTAACACGCGACCCTTCGGACAGAGCAGCTTCAGTTCTCCACCCTTTTTTCTGAGAGAAGCCAAGGTTTCGATGATGACACCGACCCCAGTGCAATCTATTTGCGTCAGGTCCTGCAGGTTCAGCACCAATTTACGCGCATCCTTGGCGATCACCTTTTTCAAACGACCGCTGAGTAATTCGCTTTCGCCGTCAATGGTCGAACGTCCTCGAAGGTCGAGAATGGTCACGTCGCCGAATTCCCTAATTGATGTTTTGAGGCTCATACACGCTACCAAGTTCAGGAATTAGAGCCCGACAACTCTACTGCGCTTCAGCTAAGCGGCGATACGCTCGGAATGGTGTTGACCGACTATTTCGTAAAATCCTTCTCGCTGTTGAAGCGCCGTGAGAAGTGCGAGCACCTTGCCGTAGGCTGCTATCGCACCGGTCAAGCTGTGAAACTCAGGGGAGTCCATGGCGACTTCTCGCCTTTGAACATGCGCGTCAACTGAAAGTTCCAGGACTCGCTCTATGCCTTTTGCAAGACCCGAGTTGAATTTCATAATCGGGCCTCCCTTACACTCGATTAGATGTTGACGCAGATAGACGGTTACAAAACGAGCTGGGCGGAAAAACGTCGAACGAAATCAATGGTGGTCCATGCGCCCGACATAGAGCTGTTTTTTGTGTGGACATTCACCGAGAGTAGGTGCGAGCCGGGTCTCAGTGTAAACGGCTCCGTCCCCAAGCTCGCGGCAACCTTCCTTTCATGAAGGTATCCAATATAGCCTCGCCACCTGGGATGCGGTGAGTGCATTCAGTGGTTGGCGAGGGAAAAACGGAGTCACAAGGGCAAGATGAAAAAGCTCGTTAGGACCCATTCGGGTGGTGATGTTTGGACGCAGCTGCAAAACCCTAGTTTACCGCCCTTCCTCCAAGCAGTCTTTGAAGCGACTCAATCAGGTCGCTTTCAGTATCGCCTCGCTCAATTTGAGCAATCTGCAGCTCGAATTCTTCGACAATGGCACGATACTCAGGGGTTTGACGCAACTCTTCTAGATTGTCCTGCCAATCGACCGGGGCCTGCTGATGGGCAGCGCTAGAATCCAAGATGGCTCTCAAAGCGAGATTCTCTGCGATTAGCTTCATGTGTTCACGAAGGAAAGCCGCAAGTGCGCGTCTCTGCTCAGGTGTCATCGCTGGCATTGATTAGGTTCCTTGCGTGTCGCGCAAGACAGTTAACCGAAAGGAGCCCGATGTCAAGTAGACCAGTAGAACCGGATGCAATGTAAAGACCCCTGGATCAAGACAGAACTTCTTGTCGTAGAGAGTTGTGGTTGTGCAAATTCGAGCGAGGTGGGATGGATTCCATACCATAACAGGATCAGAATCAATTGGGGACCGAGACCAGGCTCAAGATTCCGACGCCCACCCGCTACCGTTTCCCCTACACGCGTGACCCCGGCTACCAGGATGGTTCGCTTCATCATTGACTCGGCTTGCCCCTGCGTTAGCCTCCGCGAGGCAGAATTCTCTAGGATTCCCTTATGCCGCCAGTTGTAGAAGTTGAAGTGAACACTCTCGGCCTTCAGCGATGAAGGCCTTTATCGGAAAAGACTATTTTCCAGGACCTCGACTCAATTTTCGGGAGCCGCCCGGTTCGAGGACGATTCGCGGCGACAAACGCCGACAAGCCTCCCGGGCCTTGGCCCTATGCGGTCAAGAGGAGATGGTCACAGCATCTACGACAGAAATCAGCCACGGACCGTGCGCGTAGTCTCTAATACGGTTGATCCGCTGGCCGTCCACATCTAGCCGCACAACTGAATACGGAATCCAGGTGTCGGCGGCGAGACGGTGCGCGTGTGCGGCCTGTCGTGCGCAAAAACCTCGTCGGGTTACGCTGCAGCCTGGAGTGCCCTATGGCTTCCGATTATAAGTTAGCTTCGGAATGCTGTTCCTCGTGGTGGTCACTTCAACGCACCACTGCTGGGTCATTTCTGCTGAGCGCCGGCGCAATTAGCATGACACCGCCATGACACCGGTTTGATGTCTGCTAGAAATCCGCGACGAGGCCGACGCCTGCCGAGAAGCGATTCGCACACGCGTAGAGCGAGACAACGAGGACCGTTTCAAGAATTGCTTCATTGCTCCAGCCGGCCACTCGGAGACGGTCAACGTCGGATTTCTCCATATCAGCCGGGTGGCGAGTTAATTTATCGGCGAAACGAAATAACTCCATGACTTTAGGCTCAACCTGCGCGCTCTCATAGTTGAGAGCCAGTTTGCGGGACATGGCCTTGTCGATACCCATCCTCCCGAGGATCTCGAGGTGGGCAGCAAGGCAGTAATTCGAAAGGTTTATGCCGCTAACGACCAGCGCGACCTGCTCCTTCACAATCTTGGGAAGGGCGTGCTCTTCAAACATCACATGAGTGAAGAGATTCACCTGGTCTTGCAAAAACTGAGGCTGGGTACCCAAAGCCAGAAAATAGTTGGGAACGAATCCCCAATTCTCCTGCAGAAACTCATAGACAGTCTTAACTTCGGGGCCGGCCTGTTCTTCCAAAACGGCGGGGACCCAAGACATACTTTCCTCCAAAGCACCGTTTACTGTGGAACCCGGCGGGTGCAAAAGAGACCTGGCATTCCCGTCGAGCGGATCCACGGATAATACCAGATTCTCGGGAGGGGGTAGGAAGGTTCTGGCGAGTTTGGGCAGCGCTTGAAATATGCCAACATTTTTGGCTCACACATGCTTTTTGACAAACCTTAGCCGCAGACGCCGTAAGAACCGTCCATAGCATGCACAACGCCCACTATAAATAGGGCCCACACGAATGGGGCGGTTTTGAGCAATCCGTCTATCGATGCGGGGCGGGTGATGACCCCCCCCAAAAAAAAACGCAGGGTAAATACCAAGCGCCGTGGCAGGCCAGGAGAGTAATTGCGGAGCCAGAATGACGCACTCAAGTGGAACGCCGCGTTCATGGCGCTTTCCGAAAAGCAAAACGCACAGAACAGAAACACGGTCAAGCGATTCGGATAGCGCGAAACAGACTAGGTCTGTCCTGGGCCTATTTTCTTACTCAGGGCGGCATGGAGCCGTGAGCGGACATCGGACGGAAGCTCAACAGGCCGCGAATCGCACAGAATCTCGACGGATTTCCTTGTCTGGTCCACGATCATGGTGCAGTCTTCACAGTGCTCCAGATGCCGTTCCAGCTCGGTCTTTAGACCGGGATCGAGCTCCCCATCGATGTAATTGGACAATTCGCGGATCACGCCTTTGCAATTCAATTGAGTGTACCTCGACGAAAATGCCGATTGAGTTTTTCCCGAAGTTTGAGACGTGCGCGCAACAATCTTGATTTCACCGCTGGCACGGAAATTCCCAAAGCTTCGGCAGTCTCCTGAGTAGAGAGCTCTTCCAAGTCCCGCAGGATCAGAACGATGCGAAACTCAGGGTCCAGCTTTTCGATGAAGTCAGCGAGAATCGCCTGCAGTTCGGCTTGCGCACAGCCCTGTTCTGGACTGGGCCCCCACTCTTCCAATTCACGGGGCATGAGATCCGTATCGCCCTCGACCGGCTCATCCAAAGAGAATTGATTCGGCCGGCGCCTGCGAAGCCGCATCAGAGACTCATTGGCGGCGATGCGCACGAGCCAGGTGTAAAAGCGTGAATCACCATGGAAATCCTGGAGGTGCGAGTACGCCTTCAAAAAGGCATCCTGCATTGCATCTTCCGCGTCTTCGTGATTCCCGGTGATATTTTTCGTGAGGCGAAAAATCTTGTCCTCATAGCGGTTGACAAGCTCCTCGAATGCGGTTGCGTCGCCCTTTTTGGCAGCGGCAACCAAGAGGTGCTCGTCCTCGCGAGCGATGGACGATGGCAGGCGGTGCGGGTTCGGCGTACTCAAGGTGCTTAAAATACCCCAAAACTCAGGTTTGTAACCTTCCTCAGGGATGAATATAGCATCAAGCATCCGTCCGCCCTCATACTCTTTAGTGTTGGATGAGCGCTACGGGGAGCGGGATTCAAAATAAACGTCCGGATTTAACTAGCTTCTGACTCAGCCCAGTGTCGCCCGCCACGCCCTGATCACCTCGGCCACGGTCCAAGCCTGGGCGATGCATCCCCGCGGAGTAAAAGGAGCATCCCCGTCGAATATTTCGCTTAGCGTCCCGAGGCCATGCGAGGCGATCTGGTTCCCTAGCGGCTCAAGGAAACTCTGCGCTGCCTTGCGGTCTCCATAAACGCGTAGATGCGCGAGAACAAAGGGTCCGAGCAGCCACCCCCAAACAGTTCCTTGGTGATAAGCTCCGTCGCGCTCGCGAGGGCCCCCGCCGTAATGGCCCTGATATCCGGGTTCTTCTTGAGCGAGGCTGCGAAGCCCATGCGAAGTAACCAGCCGGCGTGCGCAAACATCTACGACAGCCTTTTGCTGTTCTGGGGGAAGAGGGCTCTCCGGTAGTGACACCACAAAAATCTGGTTGGGACGGAGAGACGCGTCGTTACCGATGCGAGGGTCTTCGATCACGTCATAGCAGCAGTTAGCTGACGAGTTCCAGAATTTGCCAAAGCTCTCCTTGACCTTCTCTGTCATTTTCTCGAACGGCTTCCCGGATTTCCCGACAATGGGCGCAAGGCTGGCCATGGTCTTCAGTGCGTTAAACCAAAGCGCGTTGACTTCCACCGGTTTGCCAATTCGCGGCGTTACGACCCAATCGCCAACTTTCGCATCCATCCACGTAAGTTGTACTCCGTCCTCGCCGGCGTAAAGCAGACCATCGGCTTCATCCACATGAATGTGGAATCGGGTGCCTTTGAGATGAGCATTGATGATTTGCGCGAGAACCGGGTACAGCTTTGACACAGCATCCGAGTCCTTGGATGTCTCGAAGTATTGCCGGACGGCCTCGAAATACCACAGAGCTGCATCCACAGTGTTGTATTCCGGTTGCCCACCAGCATCTGGAAAGTTGTTCGGCAACATGCCCTGATCCACATAGCGAGCGAAGGCCAATAGAATTTTCCTGGCAATTTCTGGACGGCCTGTTGCGAGCGTTAAACCCGGCAGAGCAATCATCGTGTCGCGGCCCCAATCTCCGAACCAGTGATAGCCCGCGATGACGGACCTTCCGTCGGGCTCTCCTGGCAAGCTTCGCTTCACTATGAATTGATCGGCCGCAAGGATGATCTGGCGGATCCATGCAGGGGCAGCGGATGCAGCTTGAGGATCGCTTCCCTGCCATTTTGAACAGAGATTTCTTTCTCGTTCTACGTGCTCGGCAAGCGCTCGCGCTCCGTCCAGCTCCGCCGAGGCGTTGGCCGTGAGTACCAAGGTTACATTTTGGCCGACCCTGAGTTCCAGGCTTGCGACAGCCGCTACCAGATGGTCCTCACGATCGTCGAGCCCGCGGTACCTTTCCATTGCCATGAAACAGTCGCGGTGCCATTCATGCTTTGGTTCGAGTTTTGCATTGGCGCTGAGGAGGTAAAAAGGGATCGCGTCATCAAAAGGGGTTATTTGCACTCCATTCTCTGCAGCCTCTACGCGCATCCGCCAATCCCCCGCGTGGGTGCTGGAATGAAAGTCACGATAGTTAACAAGAGCTTTGACCGTGAGACGAAGAGGACTGTTTCCCCTGACCAACGAGTATTGGACGTAAGTGGTATTCTCGCCCTGTGGCATCCAGATGCGCTTTTCGAGTAGCGCGTCTGCGAGCGTAAACCGCCACACCGGCGTTGTGCCCTCCAGACGGAAGTTTTCGATGTTGAGATAGCCCTTGGGTTCGACGGCGCCACTCGCCCAACGATTTGTCGCGAGCTTGTAGTCGGAGCCGTCGTAAGTGGCGGTCTCCTCCAACTTGGCAACCAACTGCGTTCGTCCGACGGGAGGATGGAGCGCTGCGACAAGAAGTCCATGGTAGCGCCGCGTCAGGTTGCCACTGACGGTCCCAGACGCGTAGCCGCCGATGCCGTTCGTAACGAGCCATTCGCGTTGTTCGGCAATGTCGAGAGAACCGCAGATCTCACGCCCGAATTCAACTTTGGCCTTGCGCGTACATGCAGCCGGTTCGCCCCCCGTCGTTGAAGTGACGCTTCTTTGGGTTGTCGCCATCTTCAATCCCTCCTCCCCGGATTATCAAAAACGCTCATTCCAGGTCACTTTGGCAAGCCTGCTCCGGGGACGTTGACCGAGAGGCGATAAAGGCCCGTTTGAGCGGCCAGATAGAGCGTCTTGTGATCTTCTCCGCCCCAGGCGAGATTGTGCGGATGCTCGGGCCCCATAATCGTTCCAAGATGCTTGCCTTCCGGAGAAAGAACCCAAAGGCCATCCG
>Ga0126381_100009236_pt1 | contig 11064 bp, 10 predicted proteins | sample PanSoiMetPlot_28_FD_96465 | JGI IMG/M metagenome (GOLD analysis project Ga0126381, IMG submission 96465) | Tropical forest soil microbial communities from Panama - MetaG Plot_28 | ecosystem: Environmental > Terrestrial > Soil > Tropical forest > Bulk soil | place: Panama | collected 2016-02-17
AGGAGTGGCCGAGCTGGCTGAAGGCGGCGGTCTTGAAAACCGTTAGACTCGAAAGGGTCTCGGGGGTTCGAATCCCTCCTCCTCCGCCACAACACAAATGTCCGGTCCGGACACAGGGTTAGAGACGTCTTCGAATTCTTTCCTCACGCATAGCCTTTATCCCAATTTATCCCAATTCGGGATTTGCGTGCACGGCGGTCCACAAAACCATTGGTCTTGGATTGGTATATGTAGCTACGACTTGTCGTCCCGAGTGAAACTATATCCCTTCAGAGGTGCCAGATCTTTAGCACAGACAGCTATGCTTGTGCGCGGGTTTCTCTGGCGTGGAGTGTCATCTCCTCATTTCTATACAATCTGTACATAAAGGATGGGCCGCCTAGCTTCCCCCGCCGCGAAGTCGTGATCAAGCGCCCCGATCACATGATCCAGCGACAAAGCGTCCGTATGCAACTGCCTCGAACGAATTTGCCGTCACGATGGCAGTACCCGGACGAATGCCAAGCGATTCGGCCTCATCCTTCGATGCAGCTCCGATTAATCAGGCAGTGGCGTCGGTCGGCGGAAAAAGATCTGCCCCAATTTCCCCTCGCCAAGAACTCTTTGCAGTTCGCCGTAACCGACGAAAGGGATGAGAATCGCGAACAATAGCAGTGTGAAAATAGAAAGTGCCTTCCAGGTGCCGCCAGGCTCGGCAATACTCTGGTGGAAGGATTGACCGTGATAGAGGCCAATGACTATTTCTTCCAGAATTTTGAAACAAGCCAGTACAACCGTAAACAATACGGACTTAAAGAGAGTCGGGTAAATGAGTGGGGCGTCGTCAAAGCTGTCGCCCAGGTGCAGTTTTTTGGCCACGAACATGACTTTCGCGAGTGCCAACGCATTGATGACCGCAAAACCGTGGTACGCAAGAGGAATGTGGTGCTCGGCTAAAACTACGGACTTGAACATTACTAATAGGCCGAAGACTACCCAAAGGTAGATAGCAATCGTGAGAAATTCCTTCAAGTGTCGATAGACGGTCTGCTGAAGGCTTCGAGTTGATGTACCCACGGCATGTTCTCCCAGGCATCAAAAAAAGGCTATTGTTGAAAGACCAAGGGAGGCCCGCTGACTCGTTTCACCTTTAAGTCGACTGTCACCTCGACGCGGTCGGCGATCCTGATAAAGGGAATGCCGCTATTCATCCCGTATTCCTTACGGTCGAAGGCCATCATCCCCTTAACTTCGCCTGAGCCTGTCCCCTTGCCAAATAGCGTTAGGTTTAGCGTTTCAGGCTTGGACACCCCACGAATCGTAAACGTCCCCTGCACTTCAAAAGTATCTGGACCGGTCTGGACAGTCTTGTTGGAGTGAAACGTGATCAACGGATCCTGCTTGACGTCGAAGAAGTCTTTGCTCTTTAGCTTTCCATCCTTCATGCCGCTTCCCGTATTCACGCTGTCAGCCTGAATCTTGACCTCCAAAACGCCCGTCGCCGGATCCGTGGACGTGACTGTGAATGTGGCGTTCCACTTGTCGAACGTGCCGTCGAGGGCCACGGACGCCTTGACATGGAACTTAATGGAGCTATCTTCGGTCGAAATCACGAAAGTAGGAACAGTCTGTTCTCGAGCCGATGGAAATGCGAAGAAGATGGCAAGGAGACAAAGCGAAGCTCGTCGGCTGCGTGGGAGTGTGCGTCTATGGGCCTTCAAGTTCTTGGCCTCCATCGGCGGCTGTTCTAGGCTTCCTCGAATCCAACATTCTGGGGAGGCGCTGTCCCGAGTGTCGCCACGGTTGACAGATTGGTTGGGTCTTGTCCGTCTCAAAACTGGAAAGCAGACGCCCATAGTGTTACAGGTGCTGATAGTTGCCGTTTTGAATCGCGATGGTCAGTTGCTTGCTGACCCCGTTGATGGTTTCGCCGGACACATGGTTCGGTCCGCCGGGAATGCTGCTAAATGTGACGTCCACCTTGACGGCGTCGCTCGGATCATCGAGATAAGTGGCGATCGACATATTCCTCAGCTTTTTCTGAGCCTTGTCGATCACGAGGGTCACGTTATCGCCCTGCTTGAGGTAATTCGAAATCACCAGGCGGTACTCACCCGGAGCGTTTGGATCCGGGCCGATCATGATGTTGCCTTCGTGATGGGCCTGCTCGAGCAGGTTTTGTTCCGGCGGAACATATTGCTGGATCAAGGCCTTGATCTGATCGGCGTACTCCTTATATTCCTCCTTCTTTTTCTCGACGATATGCCTCTTCAGGCGACGTTCCTCCTGCGGGGGAGGCGGCGGTGGATCGAGTGAAGTCTTCTGGGGTTTACCATCCTGGCCTAGGCGAACCTGGAAGTGCTCCTGTTTGCGTTCCTCGCCCTTCAAGCTGATCGTCACTTGTTCAACCCAGGTGAATTGCGCGAGCGCTTGCTTGTTCTGCACCGTTTCCTGCATTAGCTCGGCTACCCCGTCCATCAGTCCTTGGTTCTGTGCTGCGACAGGACTGCCCAGCGCCACACCAATCACGAACGCGAGCAGCGCGGCTACCAGCGCGCAAGACATCTGATTTCTGTAATTCATGGTATTTCCCTTATGGAATTTCTGATGTTGCGTGCCTATTTCTGTTTCGGCGGATAGTCTTTCAGCAGTTTCGCCATGGCCTTATTTAGATTCTTCATGTTCTTTTCCTGGTTGGAGCTGGGGTCAATGGTCTTGGTGGCATTGCCGGTCCAGACCAATTGCTTCGTCGAGGGGTCATACATATCCAAGACGAGCGTCCCGACATTGATTGTAGAGCTTGTAGCAGAAGCCATTCCGCCCATGAGTCTGCCGCCGCTTCCCCAGGCGTTCCACTGTTTTTCCTGATCGACCGCGATTTGGTAGCCGACGTACAGATCCGCCTTGTCGTTATCGGTCTTGGTCATGCCTTTCGAGGCTAACTGGGAATCCACAGCTTGCTTTATTTCCGCGTCCATAATCTGGTTCGGGTGAGCTCCACCTTCAATGGCGACCCACTTGTAGCTGTGATATTTGGAAAAATCGATTCCCGGCATGAAGTTGTGACGTACATCTTGAGCGTGCAGTTCTCCGGCTGTTACCAACATTAGAATCGCCAATGATGCTAATGAGCCAATCTTTGGGCCAAGTCTTACTTGCATGTCTGCCTCCTCTTTCATCAGTTCCTGGTAACGTGCCGATGGGGAAACCGAAGGAGTTACCGATTCTGCCGGCAAGAGCAAATCAGGAATTGCCAGCGAGAGCGTGTGCCTTCTTGCCTCCTTCATCCGGAGCTTCCACGTCAACACCAAAGACAACATTTTCTGATGGCGATAATAGAAACCTGCAGCTAGGCGTCAACTGTCAAACGTGACAGTTCCGCGGGTCCGCAGATTCGCTAGTCTGCGCAGGCAGTGAGTCTCCATCACCGAATTGGCCCCATTCCTTTGCTCCATGGGTGCTCCAGAACCGGGAAGGCCACCGAGTATCTCGAGAATGGCCTCATGTTTGGGCCCGTTCTCGGATTCGACATACTTGGCAACAACATTCTCGCTCGAGCAAGGAGACAGAACTCTCGGGGCCTAATGTCGGCGGTCACTCCTCTACCGGGCTCCAACTGTTATCGGGGTCGAACTCGCTCATCGCGGTCGCAGCTTCTGATGTGGTCTTCCCCAAATCCTTTTGAAGTGGTACTCCATCTTGGTTGATGATGAAGGTCATTATGCCCGAGTTACCGTATTCCGCCGGATAGGCGACGAACGCAAATCCCCCTACCATTTTTCCACCCACGATGTAATTCTTCGTGCCTCCCCGCGCCTTATCGGTTTGCCCCTTCAGCATGTGGAAGTAGTAGCCGTGGAACGGCATGTGCGCGTCAGGCTTTACCGAATACCCTTCGGAAGTTGCGAATGCTGCCAACGGTCCTAAGGGGCTTTGCGGCTGACCTTCTGCTGACTGCCAATACAATCCGTTGTGTTTTCCAGGATCACTGATGAATTTCAGCGCATATTGTTTCGTGCTCGCACCATCATGAAGCTGCGAGTGGTACTCGTTCTGAGCCCTCGCCACCGCTTCACAAACGTCGATGACTGCCAGTTCGTTCCGGCCAATACGGCGATTGAGAATCTCCTCCTTTCCAGCAGCTGTGTCGAAGAACCACTGTCCATCAACGTTTTTCTTCAGCGGGATGGGGAAGGCGAAATTGTCGGCGCCCACTAAAAGAATCTGGCTGTCATCCGGCATCCTACGCCATCGGTGCATCACGTCATACCGTGCCACAAATGCGTCGATGGCTTCCTTGTCCTGCACTGGATCGCCAGAGGAGATCAAGTCTTTCGAATCCGGACCGAAGATTGCCAGCGCCGCCGCCGTCCGATCGGTAAACTTCGCAGCCGCGACAAGCGCGTTACCTGCGGCATCGGGCGTTCGAAACACGCTGACCGAAGGCTTGCTAGATCTACTGCAGCCGGCAAGCACAACGTGTGTTGCCAGAAGCACTAGCCCCGTCGGGAGGATAATCCTGCATCGTTTGAGCCACATGTTCACCTCCAAAATTCCCGCCGGAAGGTTACTTCGCGACACCGGACCTCTAAGTTGAGTCCACTTCGAGAAAGCATCATGCGCTTTTATCTGCGTCCGCGGCCGCCTCCGCCCCAACCTCCTCCTCCACCACGACTCCAAGAACCTCGAGAACTCTCCGCCCTGGATTGCCACCCATTCCCGCTGAAGGCAGAAGAGGTTTCGCCGCTCCTCCCCTGCTCTCCCCAACCTCTTGAGGCAGCGTAATTGCTTCCCGAATAACCCGAGCCGGACTTCGGGGTTCCCTGCGTTTGCTGCCATCCGCCACCGGTGTTCTTGTAGACATTCCCGTTCGACTCCGCGTACTTGGTGCCACCGGCGGTCTCGCCCACCGCAGCACTACCATATGCGCCTGAGGCGGCTGCACCCTTGGCTCCTGTCGTGCTTTGATACGTTCCCACAGAGCCCTGGGAAGTAGTTTGGTGCTGTGTATAAGCGGTCTGGCCGTTCCTTGAGACCTCCGAGCTTCCGTAACTCCCAGAGGCGTTGGAGGATTGATACGTGGCGCCGTACGCTCCCGTCCTTGGGTCGTATGCTTGCCCCGCGGCTGCGCTCCCGTACGGCGTTGACACCGAGGCACCGCGCGCGTAAGTCCCGGTGGATGGGTTGTAGGCATTGCCAGCGTGTGCCGAACCGTACGCTCCGTACGCGCTAGCACTCGAGCCGTAATAACCGCCGTGCCAGGCGTTATTTCCATAGTAGGCGGTATTTCCATATGCGACGGCGCCCCCGTGCCAGTTACAGTTCCAATAGCTATAACCCCATCCGCAACAACCGCCGCTTATCGCCGCACCCACTGCGATTCCAGCTCCAAAGGCAAGCGCGCCTGTCGCTACGACGGCGGCAGTGCTGTAACCCGGTGTCACATAGGGAGTGCCATAGACTACTGCAGGGTTGTACTGCGGCACGTACACCACCTGCGGATTCGCCGGCTGAATCATAATGACCTGCGGCGACTCCTGCACGACAGTGATCTGTGAGCCGGATTTCAGATTGCCTGCGGCATAGGCTTTGGCACGTAGCACCTGGATTGCGGACATAACATCAGCAGCCTGGGTGTGATAGGCCTCCCCCAAGGAGGAAGTCCAACTGAGATTATTCGAAAGATTACTGAGGACCGACGGGAACTGGGTAAGCGCTTTCACGCTCGGATCCCACGGCTGGGCATCAACCGCTTGCATCAGAGTCGCGCCCGAAAGATTCTTGTTTAGCTCGAGGAAGTTGTTGGCGGTCGCAATTTGGTCGGGAAAAGTCGCGCCCCCAACAATCTGGGCAACCAGTGCGTCTGGGTACAGGGCGATCGGTGCGACCAATTGTTGCAACTCGTCCGGAGACAACGCTGCACCTTGTCCCGAATATCCAGATGTGGGTGCGGGCTCCTGACCGCTAGCTTCAAAGGGCACCGTGGTGATAATCAGCAGGCAGGATAGCGCGCTGGACAAAACTTGTTTCGTGATGACCCCGATCATTTCCGTCCCTCCACTTCACCTCGATCTCAGCCCGTTAAGTTGGGTCACCTCCCGAGCGATCGAGAATGTCATATACGCGCGACGCGAATGCACTTGCAACTGTTAATGCTGACAGGCTAACTCCTGGTTCGGCTGGCGGCTGCGGCCGAGGCAGTCTAGCGTTCGGCCGCGATACCTGTTCAAAGTGCCAGTAGAAGAGCCGAAAAGCGCAAGCTACAGTCCGTGTTTCTGCGAACCGATCCAGGTGTTGGCAATGGTCAACCTCCGATACACGCCGGATCTCCTCGGAGTTGGCACATTGCTCTGGGAAATTGAGCTGAGTCCTCGACGAACCGATGGAGGCTGAGTATGGGCAAGCACGATGAGAAGGAGGACAAGAAGAAGAAAAAGAAGGATTTGGAGCGGAAAGAATCAAACCATCGAACCACTTCTAGTAACGCAACCTATGTCGATGGTCATGCCCTCGATGAGATCCAGTATCTCGAAGCTAAGTTGATCCTCAAGCCGGACCGGTTTACCTCGGTCGAGAGCTTCCGCGATTTCGGCAAGATCGTGAAGCGCGCCGCCAAAGAGACCGATGTTGACTTTATCGCTGATCCCCAAAGCGGCCTGCGACCGGACATCCGAGAAATCCTCTTCTTCGACACGCCTGATTTCCGACTCTACAACAGCGCCTTCATCCTTCGTCGGCGCATCTCGTACGTCGACGGATTCCCGGTGGGTGATCCGGAAATTGTGTTCAAGTATCGCCATCCGGACGAGAAGGCTGCTGCTGCGATCGACGTGCGGCCGAAAATTGCGGGGAAGTATCGCATCAAATTCAAAGCCGAAGCACTTCCTCTTAAGGACCACATCGGCTCCTACCGCATCCTGTATTCGCACAACTGCCAGTTCGGCTTAAGCCAGGTCCACGAAGCCGATCCCGCTTCCTTGCTGACGCTGACCAGGGTGTTCCCCGCGCTCGGTGTGCTAAAGCAGTCGCCCGAAGAACGTATCAGCCTCGTCAGCGAGGCGATCGTCGAAGAAGTGCTGCTCAAGCTGGGCGAGCTCGACTTTGGCAAGGGCCAGGTAGGCAAATGCGACGTCGCCTTGTGGCGCACGCGCGGCGAGCACAAACCCCTGGTCGGAGAGTTCGCGTTCCAGGTCAAATTCGAACGGCGGGAAGATGTTCACGAAAAGGCGAGGAAGCGCGCCGAGCAATTCTTCATTACCTTGCAGCAGGACGCGGAAAGCTGGCTTTCTCTGGGCACCACAAAAACCGGCATGGTCTATCGCCTGAAAGGCAACGCCCCGCAAAGCCATGAGTGAACCCTCTGCGCCATCTTCAACCCAACCCTCGCCTGCTATCAATCCAGGGGGCCCCTCGGCCACGGTTTTGCAGATCTTCCTGGAGTTTCTCCTTATCGGAGCCACGAGTTTTGGTGGGGGCGTTGTCGCGTATCTGCGCAACGGCCTCGTTGCAAAACGTGCCTGGCTCGACGACAAAGCCTTCGTAGAACTGCTCTCCATCAGCCAATCACTCCCCGGATTGAATTCCACAAACATGGCCATCCTTGTGGGAGACCGCCTCCGCGGCCTCTCGGGAGCTCTCGCAGGCATTGCGGGCATGTGTCTCCCCGGTGGATTGCTCATGTTCTTCGTCGGCATCTTCTATCGCGAACACGGCGACCACCCTCTCGCCACCGCCGCGTTGAAAGGTGTTGCGGCCGCGGCCGTCGGCCTTATCCTGGCCACTGCCGTGCAGCTTGGCAAACGATCTCTCGAAGGCCCCTCAGACCTGGTGTTCATCGCTCTGACCATCGTCGGCGTAAACCGTCTGCACCAGTCCGTCCTCACGGTGCTCGTGGTTGTCGGTCTCTTAGCCATCCTGTGGTACCGGCCACGCAAAGGGCAGGAAGGGAGCGCCCCGCAATGAAGCAAATCCCTGCGCTTATTCGTGTTTTTGCCTATCTCTCCCTGCTGACCGTAGGGGGTGGCATGGCGGCTTTCCCGGAAATGAAAACTCTCACGGTTGACGTGCACCACTGGCTAACGTTTCCCCAGCTCGTTCACCTATATAGCGTTGGCCAAATGGCTCCTGGTCCAAACATGATGATGATCGTTTCCATCGGGGAGTGGGCGGGCGGCATCCTCGGCGCCATCGTTGTTGTCATCGCATTTTTCGGACCCACTTCGCTGCTGACGCTAATGGTTGGGCGCCTGTGGAATCGGTTGACCAAGTGGCCTTGGCGCGCTTCCATCCAAAAGGGGCTTGCGCCGGTTTCCATCGGTTTGCTTTTGGCCGGCTGTTTCACGCTCGCCAAAGTCGCGGTCATTGGGCTAGAGACGGCGACAATTGCCGTCGTCGTCCTATTGCTGCTGCTTCAATACAAAATCAACCCCGCGCTGCTCGTCCTCGCGGCCGCCCTCATTGGCGCTCTTTCCTTCGGCCCCAAGTAGAGAATTGTCAAAAGTCAACCTGGCAGTGTGGCGGACGGGATTCTGATGACCATGTAGGTTGTGCCTTGGTCTTTGAGGAGACTTTGACGCGAGCAAAAGAGGCCAACGAGAGTTCCAAAACAGAGGACGAGGGATCGAAACATGGCGAAGAGTCCTCTCGTTGAATTCGGGGCGTTGGCAGGACGCGGAACACGCAGTCTCCTTTCTCTTGGAACTGAATTGGTACAAAATGGGGGCGTTCCGCTTGCAGCTGGCCTCCGCTATCCGAATTAGAGGGAGTTCGCGCCTGCAAAGCACGCACACAGGCAGAGGCGCAGCCCTTGGGGTGAGTCCCAGATGCCCACGTCCAGGGAAGATCGACACGCCCTCACCTTGTTGGTTTCTCTTCTAATTCTTTTGCTGGTCAGCCCATTCGCAGAGAGCCGCAGAGGTGAGAGCATCTTCGTCCTTGCCTTGTATGGGGCTTTTGCCGCGGCCACGATTGAGTTGTCTCAAAAAAAATCCTTGGGTTTGCCAGCGATGACGCTGGCCGTGTGCAGTTTCTCCGTCACCCTTGCGGCCATCTACCATCCCGTCCGAATCTTGTGGATTGCAACCTGGACGCTTATGGCACTCTTCTTTGGCTATGTTTCAGTTATTCTCTTCATGCACCTTGGCCGACCCGGGCGGATTACCAGAGGCCGTTTGTATGTGTCCGTAAGTCTTTATTTTCTCCTGGGCGTTTTTTACTTTGCGGTCTTCGACTTGGTGGACTCGATTCATCCCGGATCCTTCGTGCAAATTGGGTCGCCGGCAGCCACCGGAATGACTCGCGCCTCTCATCTGTACTTCAGTTTCGCCACGCTGACCACGCTGGGATACGGAGACATCGTTCCGGCCACGCCGCTCGCACGGATGTTGGCGGTGCTTGAGGCTGCAACGGGAGTGCTCTACATCGCCATCACCGTGGCGCGCCTGGTCGCTGCCTACCAGCGGGCCGATGGAGGAGAGAACTGATCCCAACTCACTTCCTTGTCAGTTGCTGTTTGGCAGCACCAACCACATGATCGGGTTCAAACCCGAACTTTCTCTGCAATTCCTTGAGCGGCGCCGAAGCCCCGAAGGTGTTCATCCCCACGACCTGACCCGAGATGCCAACATATCGTTCCCAGCCGAAGGTAGAGGCTTGCTCCACGGCGACGCGTGCTGTGACATTCGGTGGCAGCACGCTGTCCCGGTAGGGTTGCGGTTGGTGCTCGAAAATGTCCCATGACGGCATCGATACCACGCGTGAACGAATGCCCTCGGTGAGCAGATTCTCGTGGGCCTCGACGGCAAGGCTGACCTCACTGCCCGAGGCAATAATGATCACTTCGGGATTTCCGCCGGGACAATCTGCGAGCACATAAGCCCCCTGCGCGAGGCCGGATGCGGGCGCATATTTGCTGCGATCGAGAGTGGGCAGGGGTTGCCGCGATAACACCAGCACCGCAGGCTCGTGGCGCCGTTGCATGACATAGCGGTACGCCTCGACTACTTCATTGGCGTCGCCAGGGCGCAAGGTGATCAGTCCCGGAATCGCACGCAAGGATGCAAGATGCTCGACCGGTTGGTGGGTAGGACCGTCCTCGCCATCACCCATCGCGTCGTGGGTGAAGACGAAAAGAGAAGGCAACTCCATCACCGCGGCTAACCTAATCGCCGGCCGTGCGTAATCGCTGAATATGAAAAATGTCGCTCCAAAGGCCCGAAGCTTCGATAGAGAAAGTCCATTGACGATGGCGGCCATCGCGTGCTCGCGAATACCGAAGTGCAGGTTTTTTCCTCCGGGATTGTCGGCTTGAAAGTCGCCCGCGCCAGGGAAGGTAAGGGTGGTCTTGTTCGATGGACCGAGATCCGCGGAGCCACCAAGGAACCACGGTATGTTCTGTGCAAGTATGTTTAACACCTTGCCCGAGGCCTCGCGGCCAGCGAGGCCTTTCGGGTCGGCCGGAAAGGCAGGGAGGTTACGATCCCATCCGGCCGGAAGCTCGCGCCGCTCCAGCAGGTCGATCTCCGTGGCAAGGTCAGGGTACTTCACCCGGTATGCATCGAAAAGCTGCAGCCACTTGCGCCGGGCAGCGGCGCCGTGCTGCCCGATGCCTGCTGCGAAGTGCTCGTACACTCCTTCGGGAACGAAAAACTTTTCCTGCTCGGGCCACCCGTAGCTGCGTTTGGCCAGTCGGATCTCTTCCTCACCTAGTGGTTCTCCATGAGCGGCAGCAGTGTCCTGCTTGTGCGGTGCACCGTAGCCGATGTGGCTGTCCAGCACAATGAATGTCGGACGGCCCTTCGTCCTCCGGAAGATATCGAGCGCGTTTTCGATGCGTTCGAGGTCATTCGCATCGCCAACGCGCAGGACGTTCCATCCATACCCGAGAAATCGCGTCTCCACGTCCTCAGTGAACGCGAGGCGCGTGCTGCCTTCGATCGTAATGTGATTGTTATCGTAGACCCAGCAGAGATTGTCGAGGCCGAGGTGCCCGGCAAGGGATGCCGCTTCTGACGCAACACCCTCCATCAAGCAGCCATCGCCGCAAACGGCATAAATGTTGTAGTCGAAGATCTCGAAGTTTGGCCG
>Ga0126381_100009237_pt1 | contig 11063 bp, 6 predicted proteins | sample PanSoiMetPlot_28_FD_96465 | JGI IMG/M metagenome (GOLD analysis project Ga0126381, IMG submission 96465) | Tropical forest soil microbial communities from Panama - MetaG Plot_28 | ecosystem: Environmental > Terrestrial > Soil > Tropical forest > Bulk soil | place: Panama | collected 2016-02-17
CAGCCAGAAGCCCTTGTGCCGGACTGCGCGGAGCTTGCGCCAGGTCTTTCCGTTGTTGCTGGAGACCTCCGCGACGAAGGACCGCACGGCGCTGGCGCGGCCGGGCGCGAATTGGTAGTTGTTTTGCGTAGGCCACGCTCTCACGTACGTCAGGCTTCCGGGCCGGGCCGCGTTGTCTATGTTCAGGCCGAGCGGCAGGAAGGCGAGCACCGCGACCGGCACCGGTCCCTGCCCGGCCTTGAACCGCCAGGTGATTGTCGTCTTCGGCGAGAGCAGCCCAGCCGGCATCACCTCATGCGGCGCGGTCTGCGCAGCGTTGACAGTGAGCGTGTACCGCCGTCCGGCGCGAACACGAGCTGTGAAACCGCCCACCAAGTTGGTGAAGCGCCCCTTCTTCAGCAAATGCCCGCCGCTGCTCAGCCGGACATTGGTGACGTTGCAGTATTCGTATCCCGTGGTCAATGGATCTATGAGCTGGTGGTTCGGATCAAAGTAGAGCGACGGCCCGGCCACATAGGGCACAGCCGTGGACGGCCCGTGCGCTGCGTTCTCGAACGAGACGAGGTAGCTGCGGCGTGCCGCGTACCTCCTGTAGGTCCAGGTATCACTGCAGGTCGTCATGCCGAAGTTATGCCGTGTGGCTACCTCAGTTCGCCAGAACCCAGGCGTCCGGTGGTCCACCACCCTGAAGGGAATCTGGGTCGGGGTCTGCAGGCCCTGCAGACTGCAGCCGTCCGACAGTGTGGCCGAGGTGTCCACGTTGGCTGTCTGATCCGGCACCGTACCCGCCCTGGCTTGCATGACGACCTTCGCCAAGCCGGAACTGTGCACCCGGTAGACCGGACTGGATGGCAAGGCGTTGTTCGTGCCTCCGGCCAGGTCGTAGTACGAGCCGCTCGGTCCCGCCGTCGCGAGAGCCCAGTCGAAGCCCAGGCCTTTGGCCTTCACCGGCCGCACGTACAACTGTGGCGCAGGCGGATTGGGGTACACCACGCCTGCGCCGCCGCGGATGCACCCGCCTGCCACCTGGGGGCTGCCCAGGTCGCGACCGTCGAGCCGGACCGAAACTAGCTCGCCGCCGCGTGCATCCAGGCGGATGGTGGCGCCGCGAATCACGCGCACGCGCCGCTCCACGATTGTCTGGCTAACGAGCGCTCCCGACGAATACGTAGGCACCGAGGTCCCGATGAAGTAGGTGCCAGGCGTGACCGAGTATTTCGGCCCGCTTGACGGCAGCGCGTTGCCGGCGAGCGGTACCACCGTAGATTGAACGGCGACTTGCGCACCCGTGCGATCGATGCCGACGACGTTGATGGTGACCTTATGCGTCGCGGCCTGCGCGGCCGAGATCGTGCCGCCTGCTACAGCAACCGCGGCTGCGGCTACCGCGAGAACGTGCCTGACCCGAAACATCGGCTGCTCCCGTCGCCGCATTCCAGACTTACCCGGATCTTAGTGATCGGGTGGTGACGCAGTCCGTCACGACGCAAAATCCGCCCTCGTGCTCGAACGCGGTGGTCATCAGGTGCGCACTGACAAACTGGCCGGACTGTCCGGTGCCGCTGTCGTTGATATACAAGCCGAGCAGCGCGCCATCGTAACGGTCGCGGGCGATGCCGGTAATGGTGACGGCGTGGTTGGCCTGGCCGTGCCCGAGAGCCCCCGGGTCGCTCCACAGCACGCCGGCGTTGACCATTGCGATGACGCCGTGACCGAGCTGCACCGCGAGCGCAAGCCCCTCAACCGACTGAGCCTTCTCGGCATGCGCCGGAACGGCGTAGTCGGTCAGGATCGCTGCCTGCTCGGCAGGCAACGTCCAGCCGGACTGATCCGGCCGCCCCGGCACTACATGGAGCTCGTGATGGCGCATAGCGTGCCGGAAAGCATCGGCTTCGGTCAGTCTCACGCCGAACTGATTCAGCACGTCAGCGCAGCTGACGATGCCACAGTCACCACAGCCACGCTCAGGATTGTCGCCCTGCAAGTGGTTGAACGCGGCGTAGCCGCGTACGTCGCCGATGGTCACGCTCGGCCGGCCGTCGAGGAGCCGACCTGGGTGTACCGGGACGGCGATGGCTGCATTCTGCAGCCAGCCCGTAGTGTCATCTTCCGGCCTGTCCGCTCCCAGGACGTCGGTGCCGTCGTGCTCCACTGATCCCCGCGCGCTTCTCGTCCTGGTCCGGCCGTGGCCCCGGCTGGCGTCGGCCGCCGGGAGCTATCTGATCAGATGTACCTCGAATTATTCAATATCGTAAAGATCAGTCCTTCAGCCTCGAACCAGCAGTAGTACCGCGGGGACGGCCGACATGCCATCCTGAAGGTTGCCGTACACTATGCGGGGTTCACTGCGCTCGTAGCTCAACGGATAGAGCATCTGACTACGGATCAGAAGGTTGGGGGTTCGAGTCCCTCCGAGCGCGCAATGTAGGTCGTGACCAGCGGAGACGTAGCGGTGGCCACTGCCCTTGGGGACGGGGTCAAAGCAACTAACCCTTCCCCAGCCCGAAGGGCAGAGGCATTGGACTTCACGCACCCGAACGACCCGAACGAGATCACCTGGCAAGACTTATGCGGTACCTGGACGTCGCGGGCGCTCGCCGCGGTCCATGCAGAGTTACAGCGAGTCGGCTCGGCTGCGGGCCGATCATGCCAGGAACGCTGACGTGCTGAGCCTCAGCAAGCCCGACATCGAGTGCTTCACCATGACCGTCCGGACGCTCGGGCAAGGACTTCGAGTCGGTCCGCGACAACGGCATGCTCGGACTTATGGCCGACGGCGGCCAGCGCCTGTCGGAGGCTGCCGGGCTGACCCCCGACTGACGTCAACCTACTGACGGATCACGTGACTGAGGGGCAAGGGCGGCGCGTTCCGCAAAGTCGGCTACTTGGACTCCACGGCCGAGGCGACGGCGCGTTACCTCCGCGAACGGCAGAAGCACCACATGGCAAGCCCGAAGGGCCTGTGGATCGGCAGCTGGGAGATGGCGCTCACCAACTCTCGCATCACGCAAATGTTGCGGCGGAGGTGCAAGCAGGCCGGGATCCGTCGACTCCGCCCGCACCAGCGCTGGTCGGCCTCGGAGTACCTCCACAAGCACTGAGTGGAGAGGACGCCACGGAAGATATAGCTGGGGCAGCGTCTCGATGCTGCGCGCCTACGCCGGGGACTCGGCCGCGCCGTTCTAGCGACCGTGCCTGAGCCCTCGCCACCGGCGACTTGTAGTGAGAATCCGCCGCCTGCCGTGCTGCGTCCAGGGCGGGAACCGGCCATGCACGTGATCGTCACCCCGGACGGGCGGTTAGGCGTCATCTGTGAACAGCAGGACGCTGTACTGCAGGCATTGACTTCAAAATGCAAAAATGCTTGATAATTCTGTCCAATTCTTGCACTCGGTATTTTTCTTGGCCCTGCGCAGAATTCCCCTCCGGTACCCGGGAGGGAACTCCCATGGTCGCGGTCTCTCGACCTCGCTTTGTAGTGCCTTCGCCCATGCGGCACAGGTTTTCGGCACCCTCAGGCGACTGGAGTGACGTCGCCAGGGAACACCGTTGGGATGGCGTCGCTAGAGGAAAACCGTTATCAGCAGCCGGCAGGGCAGGTTGTCGGCGTGCCCGCCCAGGCGTCACGAAATGAGGCGGACGGGGCCGCTACTGGTGTCGGCGTGCCCGCCCAGGCATCACGCAATGAGGCGGACGGGGCGGCCACCGCTCGTATCGGGCGGGTTGCCCGGCGCACCCTGGCCGGCATCCGGGTGATCAACGGTGGCCTGGCCCTTATCGCACCGAGCGTCATCATCCGGCGGTTTGGCGAGCAGTCGGCGGACGGCAGTGCCGCCGCGAACAGTGCCGCGATCTACGGCCTGCGAATGTTCGGCATCCGGACTGTTCTGTTGGGCGTAGATCTCGCGACGCTTTCAGGGGAGCCATTGCGGCGCGTGCTGCGCCAGGCGGTCCTCATCCACGCGACCGATACTGCGACCGTGGTCATGCTTGGCGTGACGGGGCGGGCCAAGCCGCGGACCGCGATCCCGCTCGCGCTTATCTCCCTCACTAACACCGCCCTCGCTACCACGGCCTGCCTCGCCGAGCGGAGCGACAGGCATGAAATGAGCCAGCCATCCGAGACCCAGCCTGGCTATCGCACCTTCTTCTGGCGGATCTACGACGAGGCCGCCCAGGCAGCCGACCGGGCAGTCGGCTGGGATAAACTGCCGCGGGCGCTTGGCCTGCTGGTCCTCGCCGGCCTGCGGAACATCCTGAGGCAGCGCAACCTGCATGACACCTCGGCCCTGCCGTCGGCCGCCGGCCCGAAGGTCCCGGTTCAGGGGCCGGAGATGCTCACGACTAGGACGCCCGACGGGTCATACAACGACCTTGACCATCCCGCCATGGGCATGGCAGGCACGCGCTTCGGCCGTAATGTGCCCCTGGAGTACGCATACCAGGAGGCGCCCGGCCAGATCATGGAGCCGAGCCCGCGGGAGGTCAGCCGCGAGTTGCTGACCCGGCACGAATTCATCCCCGCGACAAGCCTGAACCTGATGGCGGCGGCGTGGATCCAGTTCATGGTCAAGGACTGGCTCAGCCACGGTGCCGGCGACCCGCAGCGCTACTTCGAGATGCCCCTCGCCGCTGACGACCCGTGGCCGCAAAAGCCGCTACGAGTGCTCAAGACACAGCCCGACCCGACCCGGGCCGGCGATGACTCCGGGCCGCAGACCTTCCTTAACACCGAGACTCCGTGGTGGGACGCGTCGCAACTGAACGGCGGCGGCAGCGGCGGCGGGGCGGACAAGCTGCCGCGGCGCAGCGGGGTGGACGGCAAGCTCCTTATCGGTCCCGGCAACCGGCTGGTCCTTCCCGATGACCCGGCCGTGAGCCCGGCGTTCGTCCCAGGCTGGTGGCTTGGGCTCGGCATGATGAGCACGATCTTCATTCGCGAGCACAACGCCATCGCCGACGCGCTGAAGGGCGCCTACCCGCAGTGGACCGACGAGGACTTGTACCAGCGCGCCCGGCTCATCACCGCCGGCCTGATCGCGAAGATCCACACGGTCGAATGGACGCCAGCCATCATCGCTCATCCCACCACCATCACCGCGATGAGGGCGAACTGGTGGGGCCTGGCAGGGAAGTGCGTCCGTCAGATGTTCGGTCGCGTCAGCAGCAGCGAGGTGATGAGCGGGATTCCCGGCTCGCAGACCAATCACTTCGGCGTCCCGTACTCGCTGACCGAGGAGTTCTCGATCGTCTACCGGATGCACTCGCTGATCGCGGACAGCTATGCGATCCGGTCAGCCGCCGATGACCAGCTGATCGCTGAGTACAGCTTCCCCGAGATCGCCGGTCCCCACGCTCAGGAGGTGACCGAGCAAGTGGACCTGGGCGACGTCATCTACAGCTTCGGCGTCGCGCACCCCGGCGCGCTGGTCCTCAACAACTACCCGCGCTTCCTGCAGCAGTTCCAGCGGCCCGACGACGACCGGCTAATGGATCTGGCGGCCACCGACATCCTGCGCACCCGTGAGCTCGGCGTTCCTCGCTACAACCAGTTCCGCCGCCTCCTGCACCTCAAGCCCGCCCGGAGCTTCGAGGACATCACCGAAGACCCGGCCCAGCTGGCCGCGCTCCGCCGCCTGTACCGGAACGTAGATTCTGTTGACACGATCGTCGGGATGCTGGCCGAAAAACGACCGGCGGGCTTCGGGTTCAGCGACACGGCGTTCCGGATCTTCATACTCATGGCGTCCCGGCGGCTCAACAGCGACCGCTACTTCACCAAGGACTTCACGCCCGAGATCTACACGCAGATCGGCATGAACTGGGTGCAGCAGACGTCCATGATCGACGTCGTGCTGCGCCACTATCCGCAGCTCCGCCCGTCCCTGCGCGGCGTGGCCAACGCCTTCCAGCCCTGGCAGCGGGTCGGCGCCCTGGGGAGCTTGCAATGAGGCGCGGGTGAGCTGACCTTGAGGGACTCGCGCCAGGAGGCCTGCCATGCCCCACCAGCTAGGAGTGACCATCCGGGCCGAGGTAGCCGCTGACCAGGTGGCGCCGTTGCGCGGCTGGCTGGCCAAGGCAGCGCACAACGGAGCGGCGGATGATGCGTTCGCCTTCGGGAGCATACACGGGTTGCACTTCGCCAAGCTCTTCCTGCTCGACGAGGTGACGGACGGCAACGGCCAGCGCATCCCCGCCAGCCTGGTGCTGATGACCGAAGTGGACGCCCCCCTGCGTCTACACCTCGTCGAGCTCATCGACGTGGGCGGGACGGGGGTCGACCAGGCATTCGGATTCTGCGTGAGCTATCCGAGCCCCGGCTCACGTCGGGCTCGCATCGCTTGGCTCCGTCGGCATCTGGTGCGGGCCAGCGCATTCTACGTCAACACGGTGGGCCGGGCCCTGGGGCAGATCCGCGAGGAGGCCGCCCTGCACGATGTGATCGAGGCCTACCTCGACCATGGCGACTGGAGTGGCCGTGCTGCCGATGACGTGCGACGCGAGATCCTGGCGTACGTGGCGGGGCGCCCTGACGTCGCCTGGGCGATGAGGCCGCCGGCGCCACCTTCCCTGCTCTTCCGAACGCGCGAGGCGGTCCACGAGGTAGCCGTGCCGCTCGCGCTCCTGTGGCTGCTGCCGGCGCTCGCCGTTATCCTGCCGGTCTGGGCCGTCCTGATTCGCCGGTCCGAGCGCGCGGAGCAGCCAATCACCGCTAGGCCGAAGCTGGAGGACCTGGACGCGCTCGCGCAGTATGAGGACTTCGTCGTGCAGAACCCCTTCGCGGTGGTGGGCTTCATCCAGCCCGGCCCGCTGCGGTCGGTGACGATCCGGGCGGTGATGCTCGCTATCGACTACGCGGCGCGGCATGTGTACAACCGCGACGACCTGGCCGGGATCACGACTATCCACTTCGCCCGCTGGGTGCCCCTGGACGGCTGGCGGCGAATGACGTTCGCCAGCATCTACGACGGCGCAGTCGAGGCCTACAACGATGACTTCATCGACCAGGTCTGGTGGGGCCTGAACGCGGCGTTCGGCAACGCCACCCAGTACCCGCCGACACGCTGGCTGCTGTGGGGCGGGGCCACCTACGAGCAGCAGTTCAAGAACACGCTGCGCATCCACCAGGTGCCTGTGCCGGTGTGGTACAGCGCCTACCCGGCGCTCAGCGCCGCCAACATCGAGAACAACGCCCGGATCAGGGCAGGCCTGCAGGGTCACATGACCGCCGCCGACGCCGAGCGCTGGCTCGCGCTCCTGTGAGGTACCCCGTGGCCGCCCGCCTTGACCTCCCCGACATCCAGGGCCTGTTCGCCCGCGGGTACAGCAAGCACCCGCACGCTCGGTTCACCATCTTCACTGCGGCCAGGACCGCCACGGGCGCCGCGCTGCTCGGCTGGCTGATCCCGCGCGTCACGACGGCGGCGCCGTTCTCCGGCAATGTCGCAGTGCAGGTCGCGTTCACCGCGTCCGGGCTGCGCTGGCTGGGACTGCCAGAACAGGTCGTGACCGGATTCCCAGCCGAGTTCATCGAGGGCATGACGAACGCGAACCGGAGCCGGTTCCTGGGCGACGTGGGCGAATCCGACCCGCGGCACTGGCAGTGGGGCGGGCCGTGCCAGCCCCAGGTGGACGGCATCCTGATGCTGTATGCCACCGATCAGGGCTTGCTTGAGGGTCAGCAGCAGGAACTCAGGTCGCGGCTCGCGGACAACGGCATCACCGACCTGACGGAGCTTCCGGCGCTCGAACGCGGCGACGCCGAGCCGTTCGGCTTCCACGACGGCATTTCCCAGCCCGTCATCGCGGGCCTGCCTAAGGCCGCCGGCGCGTCGCAGGCGGTGGCCGCTGGCGAATTCGTCCTGGGATACCCGAATGCGCGCGGGCAACTAGCCGACAGCCCGCTGTTGCCGGCGTCCGATGACCCAATAGGCCTGCTCGCGCCAGATCCGGCCGACAGCGGCGCGGTCGACCTCGGCCGCAACGGCACTTACTTGGTCTTCCGGCAACTTGAGCAAGACGTTGAGGGATTCTGGGGATTCCTGGACGCGGTCACACGGCGAGCGGACGGATCGGAGGATCCCGCCGCGCGGACCGCCCTCGCCGCCAAGATGGTCGGCCGGTGGCCCAGCGGCGCGCCGCTGGTCAAGGCACCAGACCAGGATGCTCCCGCGCTGAGCGACGACAACGACTTCACGTACCGCGATGACCTGCCCGGCATGGCCTGCCCGATCGGTGCCCACATTCGCCGGGCGAATCCGCGCGACTCGCTGCCCAGCGGCCTCGCGACCTCGCTTACCACCAGCGGCCTGCACCGGCTGCTGCGCCGCGCCCGCAGCTACGGCCCCGCCACGGACGGCCCCAGCGGAACCGGCCTGTACTTCATGTGCCTGGCGGCCAACCTGTCCAGGCAGTTCGAGTTCGTCCAGCACACATGGCTGAACAACGCCACCTTCAACGGCCTCTACGACGACGCGGACCCGCTCACGGGCAACCGCTCCTCCGCGAGCGCCGCCTTCACGATCCAGTCGCGCCCGGTTCGCCGCCGCCACCAGGGCCTGCCGCAGTTCGTCCGGACCCTTGGAGGCTCCTACTTCTTCCTGCCCGGCATTTCCGCCCTGCGCTACCTGGCCCAACTGCGCAGGACAGACCGCCGTACGCCCGCGTGACGGCCGCTCAAGGGCACAGAGGAGCACAGATATGACAGACATCGTCTCCACCCCGGCGACCCTGGTTTCCGAGACGCGAAGCGAGCTCGCGCGACTGTTCAGCTCGGGCCGGGTCGGCGACATCCCCGACGGCCACGGCCGGGGGACGCTCCTGCTGGGCGCGGGCGCCACCGCCTCCCGCCTAGCCGCCGCCGCGTGCTACGCCCTATGGTGGCGCGGCAAGGTCGTGAACGCCCGGCGGAGGCGGCTGAAGAACATCCTCACCCCGCTCAACATCCAGGCCATCGCGGCCGCCGTCTACAAGCAGGAGAGCTGGGTCGACGGCGCCCTCTGCATCGTGCTCGACTACTCGAAGACATCGCTGGTAGCCCGGCAGATCCGCGACGAGATCCGAGAGGTCGCCCCGGGCGTCTTCCTCGGCGTCGTCTTCTGGGGACACCATCACGTCGTCGACTTCGCCCTGGACTTCACCCAGTGAGAGAAACGATGAGAACCAAGGACGCCCGCCTCCGCAAGGTCACCCAGCCGAGCACGGTCATCGCGCCTCAGGGCCTGTTCACGTTCCTTGTCCTTCGCCCGCTCAGCGACCTGTTCCTCTGGGCGTGGCGGCTGGAACGGCGCGTCGAGTACCTCTACCGGCCGCAATTCGACCGGTGGTGCAGGCCCGCGTTGTTCAACTGGGCGCAGGCGCTGCAGAACCGCCGTCGCCCCAACCAGCGCCTCCCCCTCGTCCAGGAGACGCCGCTACCGGACGAGGAGAACCTGACCCGTGCCATCATCGATGAGCTAGCCAGGTTCACCAGGGAGAACTGGCTCCCCGGCGGAGCGCAGCGGTTCGGCAACACCAAGACCTTCGGCGTCCTGCGCGGCGAGTTCGCCGTGCTGCCGGGGCTCCCCGCCAGCCTGCGGCGCGGCCTGTTCGCCGAGCCTGCGACGTACCCCGCATGGGTGCGCTTCTCCGGCCCGGGCCCCTACGTCCCGCCGGACATCGAGGACTTCGGCCAGTGCTCCGTAGCCATCAAGGTGATGGGCATATCCGGGCTGAAGCTGATGGAGGACGAGCGCTTTACCCAGGACCTGATCCTGGTCAGCCCGGCAAGCTTCGTCACTCCTAACATCCTGGAGAACGCCAAGCTGCAACAGTGGGTGCGCGCCAAGGCGCCGCTAGCGTACGCGATCAACCCCTTCGACTCCCACCTGCTCCACATGTTCATGCAGTTGCTGTACTCGCCGATGCACGCCAACCCCCTGGAGGTGCAGTACTACAGCAACGTCCCGTTCCTGCTGGGGGAGGACCAGGCCGTCGAGTACTCACTCAAGCCTCGCGAGCCAGCTACCACCAAGATCCCCGCGCGGCCAGCCGAGAACTACTTGCGAGACGCGATGGTGAAGACCCTGGCAGCCGGCCCGCGCACCTTCGACTTCATGGTCCAAGTGCAGACCGACTCGCACCTCATGCCGATCGAGGACGCTACGGTCAAATGGCCGGAGAGGCTGTCGCCCTACATCCCAGTAGCACGGCTAACCCTGCCGGCGCAGCGCTTCACGTCTGATGGCCAGCTGGCCTTCGCCGACATCCTGCGCTACAACCCGTGGCACAGCCTGCCCGACCATAAGCCGCTAGGAAACTCCAACCGCGCGCGGCGGACAATGTACTACGAGCTCGCGAAGCTACGCCAGGCTATGAATGACGTCCAGCACACCGAGCCGACCGGTGATGAGCAGTTTCCAGACTAGGTCTGCTCTGCGTGTCGGCCGCGGCGACCGGACTTCCTCGCGAGTTCCTCGGACAGCCGCAGCAGCGCGTCGGCGGTGCCGTCCCAGAACTCGTTCACGGACGGGGAGTGGAGTGGAGGCTACCATCGCCGGCAGGGGAGACAATTATGCGCCATCTCATCGTGTGCTGCGACGGCACGTGGAACAACTCAGACCAGCAGTCTGTCACCAACGTGAAGCGGTTGTATGACGCACTCGCCGACAAGGACTACAGCGGGAACGAGCAGTGGCGCTACTACGGGCCCGGCGTGGGAACCGAGGGCGGTCTTGCAGCCAGGCTGACGGGCGGAGCCTTGGGCGTTGGCCTTGACGGCAACATCATGGCCGCCTACGACTGGCTGACTACCAGGTATGAACCTGGGGACCGCATCGCGCTGTTCGGCTTCAGCCGCGGTGCCTACACCGTGCGTAGCCTCGCCGGCATGATCGCGGCGTGCGGGCTGATCGATACCACTGGCATGGACGCGCAACAGACGTGGCGTCAGATCGAGCAGGTGTACCGCAACCGTTACCAGCCGGGCGCCAAAGCAGATCCAGGCTGGCGGGACGGCCTGGCCTTCCGCTATGACCCGGACGATGCCCAGCACATTCCTGTGCAGTTCATCGGAGTCTGGGACA
>Ga0126381_100009238_pt1 | contig 11063 bp, 11 predicted proteins | sample PanSoiMetPlot_28_FD_96465 | JGI IMG/M metagenome (GOLD analysis project Ga0126381, IMG submission 96465) | Tropical forest soil microbial communities from Panama - MetaG Plot_28 | ecosystem: Environmental > Terrestrial > Soil > Tropical forest > Bulk soil | place: Panama | collected 2016-02-17
CGCCACCAACAAATACTACACCGCCTCCCGCGGCCAGCCGGGCGGCGCGGTGCTCGGCGTCATCGACGCCAAGACCAACCAATGGCTCGAGAACGTGCCGACCGCGGAGGGCGCACATTCGGTTGCGGCCGATTCCAAGACCAAGCACGTCTTCGTGCCGCTCACCGCCAACCCGAACTGCCCGAAGAGCTGCATTGGAGTCTACGGAACCAGGTAGCCGCCGCGGGAAAGCTGCCGATCCCCGGGCGGGAGCTTCGCCCGGGGGTGTTTCATCGAACGTGTTCGATTGCTAGGCGGTCTGCGCGGGCCTCGGCGGCGGGAGCAATCCGGCTGGCTGGCCGAGCGCCGCCCCAAGAAGCTTGCGGCATTCGCCGAGATCATTCAGCACGGCCTGGAGCTTCCGCAATTCCTCGCGCCCCAGCCGGGGGGAGCCCTGTAGGGCAACATTGCGCGCCACCATCGGCCGCTTCGCTGTCCGCTCCGGGGCCGCCAGCAGGGCCTCGGATAGGCCATCGCCCGGACCCGGCTCATCCTCCGCCTCGTCGCCCAGCAAGCTAGGCAGCAACGCCAGGAGCCCGCGCCCGCGCTCGACCTCCTCGTGGTGATGCACGCCGTTTCCGGCGTCGACCTCCTCGACCGCGAGGTCCGGATCTTCCGCGGGACCGTGGCCCGGTTGCGGTGCCCCGGGCTGCCACACCGCCTGCACGAACTTGACGCCGCTCTCGCGCAAGATGCGCTGCACCCCGCGGATGGTGTAGCCCTCGCCATACAGGAGGTGGCGGATGCCGCGCAGAAGCTGAATATCTTCCGGTCGATAGTAGCGCCGGCCGCCCCCGCGCTTCATCGGTTTGATGTCGCGGAAACGGCTTTCCCAGAACCGCAACACGTGCTGCGGCACATCGAGGTCGCCTGCGACCTCGCTGATGGTACGGAATGCGTCGGGCGCTTTCTCCAAAGCCGCCTCTGCTAAGGTATCGAGCTACTTTTGCTCGCCGTGGGAATCAGCGTTGATTCGTTGCTTGAGGATCGCGGACGGCTTGAACACCATGACTCGGCGCGGCGAGATCGGTACCTCCTTGCCGGTCTTGGGATTTCGCCCGACCCGCTGCCCCTTTTTGCGTACCACAAAGGAGCCGAAGGAGGACAGCTTCACGGTCTCTCCCCGTTCCAGGCAATCGGTGATTTCCTTCAGCACCAGCTCAACGAGCGTAGCCGATTCGGTGCGCGACAGCCCTACCTTCTGGTAGACCGCCTCACACAAATCGGCACGAGTGACTGTTTTCAACGTCATCGCCAGCCCCGCATTTGGCGATCACCATATCCCTCTGAATTATCAAACGATATGAGTTTGGGCCCGCAGGGTCAACGCCCCCGCGAGGAAGATTTTGGCCGCTCCGCTACCACCGCAAAAGGGTGGCGCCCCAGGTGAATCCCCCGCCCATTGCCTCCAGCAGCAGGAGGTCGCCGCGTTTGATGCGGCCGTCCGCCACCGCGACCGAGAGGGCGAGCGGGATCGAGGCGGCGGAGGTATTACCATGCCGATCGACTGTCAGGATGATTTTCTCCGGCGGGATGCCGAGCTTGCGGGCGGAATCGTCGATAATGCGCTTGTTGGCCTGATGGGGCACGAACCAGTTGATATCCTGGGCGGTCAAGCCCGTGACCGTGAACGCATTTTCGACCACGTCGGTGATCATGGCCACCGCATGCTTGAAAACCGCGCGGCCTTCCATGCGCAGGTGCCCGACGGTGCCGGTCGAGGAGGGCCCGCCATCGACATAGAGCTTGTCCTTGTGGCGGCCGTCCGAGCGCAGCTGCGAGGTGAAACGCCGCGGTCCGCACTGGTGCCGGGTTGAGGCTGCGCCTCCACCACCACGGCCCCGGCGCCGTCGCCGAACAGCACGCAGGTGGTGCGATCGCTCCAGTCGAGGATGCGCGAGAAGGTTTCCGACCCGATGACCAGCGCGCGCTTGAAGGCGCCGTCCCGCAGGAGGCTGTCGGCTGTCGCAAGCGCGAACACGAAGCCCGAGCAGACCGCCTGCAGGTCGAAGGCGGCACCTTGCCGGATGCCGAGCCCCGCCTGGATCGAGACCGCGCTCGCCGGAAAAGTGTTGTCGGGGGTCGAGGTTGCCAGCACGACGAGATCGATCGTCTGCGCATCAGCCTGGGCGGCCGCGAGCGCCGCCCGCGCCGCGGCCATGCCCATGTCGACGGTCGTCTGGCCGGCAGCGGCGATCCGCCGCTCGCGAATCCCGGTGCGCTGCAAAATCCACTCGTCGGACGTATCGACCATCCGCGAAAGGTCGGAATTGCTCAACACCCGGTCGGGAAGATAGCTTCCGCACCCCAGCACAACCGACCGCATGACGCTCACGATGCCAGGCTCCCGAGCACGTTGGTCGGCAGGCTTTGACGGATCTTGGCGAGCAGATTCTCGCGCACCATGTCGTGGCCGATATCGACCGCGTAGGCAAAGCCTTCCGCGTCGGTCCCGCCATGGCTCTTGATGACGATGCCGTTCAATCCGAGAAAAACGCCGCCGTTGGCCTTGCGCGGGTCCATCTTCTCACTCAGTGCGGCGAACGCATCGCGCGCCAGCAGATAACCAAGCCGCGACAGAAGCGTGCGGGTCATGGCGCTCTTGAGAAGCTGGCCGATCTGGCGCGCGGTGCCCTCGGCGGTCTTGAGCGCGATATTGCCGGCAAAGCCTTCGGTGACGACCACGTCCACGGTGCCCTTGCCGATGTCGTCGCCTTCCACGAATCCGACATACTCGATTTCCGGCACTGGCGCCTCGCGCAGGATGCGGCCTGCCTCTCGCACGGCCTCGAGGCCTTTGACCTCCTCGACCCCGATATTGAGAAGCCCTACCCTTGGCCGCTTGCGATCGAGCAGCGCGCGCGCCATCCCTCCGCCCATCACCGCCATGGCGACCAGATGCGGCGCATCGGCCCCGATCGTTGCCCCCACGTCGAGCACCACGGATTCCCCTTTGAGGGTCGGCCACAGGCAGGCGATCGCGGGCCGCTCCACGCCCGCCATGGTCTTCAGATGAAACTTGGCCATGGCCATCAGGGCGCCGGTGTTGCCCGCAGACACCGCTACGTCCGCATCCCCGCGCTTCACCGCGTCGATCGCAAGCCACATGGACGACTTCCAGCGGCCCTGCCGCAGAGCTTGGCTGGGCTTGGCATTCATCCGGACGGCGACCTCCGTATGAACGAGGCGAGAGGCAGCCTTGAGCTTTGGGCGGGCGGACAGCAGGCTCTCGACCTCCGCTCGATCGCCGAACAGAATAAATTCAATGTCGGGATTGCGGGCGAGCGAAAGCTCGGCCCCGGGGATCACAACCGAGGGCCCATGGTCGCCGCCCATGGCATCAAGCGCGATGCGAACCCTATTCGCCATGGGCGGACCCTACAGACCGGAACGGCGGCGGCTGCCGCAAGCGCGGTCCTGCGGGAGCAATTGCGCGACCATAGCGTTCCGGCGGGAAATGCAACAGGGGGGCGCTGTCAAGCTCACGGCGCATTGCCGCCCTGCCCTCCTCGCCGCAGGCTCGCCAAGGCCGCAAAGGGATGGTCGCCTTCTGCTTCGGTCGGCGCCTGGAACACGGCGCCTGGCTTGCGCGGATAGGGATCGATCCCAAGGGTCAGGAATTCGGCCGCCACGGCGCCAAGGTCGACGGTATCGCCGTGCAGGAGCTCCGGCGTCTCTTCGCTCGTGACCTCCACGTGCCGGCCTTTGCCGGCTGCGCCCTCGAGGTCCGCAGGCACGGGCGGAACAAAATCAAGCTCGATCGATTCCTCGACCTCGTTCTCGATCGGTTCGAGGGTCACGACGCAAGTCTGGCCCACGGTTGCGCCGACGCGCCCAACCACGCGCAAGCCATCGCCACCGCGTCGGGTGACATCAAACGTGGCCTGAAGGCGCGGCAAGGCGCGCAAGCCCAGGGCTGCTGCAACGGCGGCGCGGATCCTTTCGTCGGCATCAAGCTCGAAGCGCCGCCCGGTCTCAGGAATATCATGGATGGACACAGGCACGCTCCAAAGACGACCGGGACTCCCCTCATCGCTGTATCGCATGGCTCTCTCCCCTGCCGAAGTGGCAGTTAGCCCCCCGGCGGCCCGCGCGGGCGGCATTGGGCCCCCTCGCGCCCCTGCCACGATCGTGCCATAGAAGGACGCGATCCTGTCGCCTTGGGGACCGCGAAAGGGGTGGAACATCATCGACATAGCTCGCGGCAACGGCGATCGCACATGATCGGCGGCCTGCGGCTGTCAGTTTTGCCCTCCCCGCAGAACATATAGGACGTCCAAGGCCAGATGTTGAGGCTTCGAACGAGGATTGGGAGGCGAACGCCGCGGCTTGTGGCGGCGGTGTTGGCGCTTGCGCTTCCACTTGGCGGCTGCTTCAGCGAGACCTATCAGAAGGGCTACATTGTGCCGGAAGGCGCGCTCGAGCAGATTCCGATCGGCGCGAGCCAGGAGCAGGTCCTCATCGTGCTCGGCACGCCTTCGACGGTCGCCACCGTGAGCGGCGAGGCCTTCTACTACATTTCCCAGCGCGCGGAGCGGCCGGTCGCCTTCATGCCCCAGGAGATGGTCGACCAGCATGTGGTGGCCGTCTATTTCGACAAGAAGCGGCGAGTCGAGCGGCTCGCCGACTACGGGCTCAAGGACGGCAAGATTTTCGATTTCGTCAGCCGCACCACCCCCACCGGCGGCACCGAGCTCAGCTACATAAAGGGGTTCTGGCAGATGTTTGATTTCAAGCCGGGGATCTGAGGCTCCCCGCGCTTGTTGGGTTCCTGGGGGCTGAGGCGGCGCAATCAGCGCGCAAGCACAGCCAGTAGCAGCAGCGCCACGATATTGGTGATCTTGATCATCGGGTTGACTGCCGGCCCGGCCGTATCCTTGTAGGGATCGCCGACAGTGTCGCCGGTGACGGCGGCCTTATGAGCGTCTGAGCCTTTGCCGCCGTAATGGCCGTCCTCGATGTACTTCTTTGCATTGTCCCAGGCGCCGCCGCCCGACGTCATCGAAATGGCGACGAAAAGCCCCGTGACGATCACTCCGAGCAGCATCGCCCCGACCGCTGAGAATCCAGCCGACTTGCCGTCCGCACCGCCCCCGGCAATGAGATAGATGACGAAATAGACGACGATCGGCGAAAGCACCGGGAGAAGCGAGGGGACGATCATTTCCTTGATCGCAGCGCGGGTGAGCAGATCGACGGCGCGGCCGTAATCGGGCCGCTCGGTCCCCTGCATGATGCCGGGGTGCTCACGGAACTGCCGGCGCACCTCCTCGACGATTGCGGAAGCGGCGCGTCCGACCGCGGTCATTCCCATCGCGCCGAACAGGTAGGGGAGCAGGCCGCCGAACAGCAGACCGACCACGACATACGGGTTGTTCAGCGAGAAATCGAGTTTGATGTCGGCGAAATACTTGTGCATGTCGGCGTGGGTGATGAAGAAGTTGAGGTCCTGATTGTAGGCCGCGAACAGGACAAGCGCGCCGAGGCCGGCTGAGCCGATGGCGTAGCCCTTCGTCACCGCCTTGGTGGTGTTGCCGACCGCATCGAGCGCGTCGGTCGATTTGCGCACTTCCTTGGGCAGCCCCGCCATTTCGGCGATCCCCCCGGCATTGTCGGTCACTGGCCCGAAGGCATCGAGCGCCACCACCATGCCGGCAAGCGACAGCATGGTCGTGACCGCGATGGCGATGCCGAACAAGCCGGCAAGGCCGTAGGCCACCAGAATGCCCGCAATGATGACGAGAGTCGGCAGCGCGGTCGCCTCGAGCGAAACGGCCAGGCCCTGGATAATGTTGGTGCCGTGCCCGGTGACGGACGCCTTGGCGATCGCCTGCACGGGCCGGAAGTTGGTGCCGGTATAGTATTCGGTGATCCAGATGATGAGGCCGGTCACCGCCAGCCCGACCACGCCGCAGACGTACAGATCCAGACCGGTGTAGCCCGCGCCGGGAAGCGATCCGAAACCAGGCAGCCATGCCGTCACAAGGGCGACGCCGCCAAGCGAAAGAATCGCGGTGGCGATAAATCCCCGGTACAGCGCGCCCATGATCGAGCCGCTGGCGGGAAGCCGCACGAAGAAAGTGCCGATGATGGAGGTGATGATGCAAACTGCGCCGATCGCGAGAGGGTAGGTCATCATCGTGACAAGCGAGTCGCTGCCGGCGAAGAAGATTGCCGCCAACACCATGGTGGCGACAGTGGTCACCACGTAAGTTTCGAACAGGTCCGCGGCCATTCCGGCGCAGTCGCCCACATTGTCCCCGACGTTGTCGGCGATGGTGGCGGGATTGCGCGGATCGTCCTCCGGGATACCGGCCTCGACCTTGCCGACGAGGTCGCCGCCCACGTCGGCGCCCTTGGTGAAAATGCCGCCGCCGAGACGGGCAAAGATCGAGATCAGGGAGGCGCCGAAGCCGAGCGCCACCAGAGCGTCGACCACGGTCCGGTCGTCCGCATGAAATCCCAAGGGGCCGGTCAGCAGCATGAAGTAAACGGACACGCCAAGGAGGGCCAAGCCGGCAACCAGCATTCCGGTGATGGCGCCCGAACGGAACGCGAGCTCGAGTCCGCCGGCGAGCGAGCCAATGGCAGCTTGGGCGGTGCGCACATTGGCGCGCACCGACACATTCATGCCGATGAAGCCAGCGGTGCCCGAGAGCACCGCGCCGATGGCGAAGCCGACGGCAACCAAGCCTCCCAGGAGCACGGCCACGATGATGAAAATGACCACGCCCACGGCGCCGATGGTCGCGTATTGACGCTTGAGGTAGGCCTGCGCCCCCTCACGCACCGCAGCCGATATCTCCTGCATCTTCGGGCTGCCGGCATCCGCCCGCATGACCGCGGCGGTCGCCCAGATGCCATAACCGATCGCCAGAAGGCCGCAGGCGATGATCCCCCAAAGAGCTGTCATTGATCCTGATCCCGGTGTGTTGAGGGGCCGAGCCGAGGGCTCCTGACCCCGCGCCGCCGAGGCGAGTCGCGCCACGCGGCAGAAGTGGCGCGGGTATAGCCAAAAAGACCTCGCACACGCAATGCCGGCTCCCCCTGTCGAGGCGCTTCAAAGCCCAAGGCTTGCGGAAGCCCCGCGCTCCTGCCGAGCGATGCACCCTATAATTTCGGCGCTCAACAAAAAAAGTCTTGCATTGACCCGCAACAGCGACTAAGTGCGCCCTCGCCCAATTTCGCACGTGCCTGTGGCCGTGTGTCGGTCGGTGGGCATCCGGACAAGAGGCCGGACAGCCGCCCGGAGCGAGATCGCAAGGACCAAAGGTCTAAGGACCAAAAGTCCGCGATCGTTGGCAGCTCCGAAAACACTTGACCGGCAGCCGGAGGCGAAACCGGCGTACCCCGCTCTCAACGGGGGACGCGGCTTAAAGCAACGACGGAGCGGGCTTTTTTGGTCTCGCCGGCCCTCCAAAGGTCGGCACCCGAAGAGGCTTGTTCGATCTTGCCAGGCGTGCGGAACGGGAACTTCCCGCTCCAATCCAAGGCATCACTCGGGTGAGAAACCCGCGCGTCGTGTCTCCATCGCACGGAAGCGCTGCTCCCCTCATCCGCTGACGCCGGACGGCCGCTTGCCGCCCGAACTTCGATCTTGGACCGCAGGGCGCCATGCGCCTTGCCGAGGAGCATATCGATGACCGAGCGTATCCGCGAATTCCTGCGCAACCGCCTCGACGACCGCCCGTGCCTGGTGGTCGATCTCGACGTCGTGCGTGAAAATTACCGGGCCTTTGCCAAGGCGCTGCCGGACAGCCGGGTATTCTATGCCGTCAAGGCCAATCCGGCGCCCGAGCTCCTGCGGCTCCTGGTCTCGCTCGGCTCCTGCTTCGACACCGCCTCGGTCGCCGAGATCGAGATGGTGCTCGCCGCTGGCGCCACGCCCGATCGCATCTCCTTCGGCAACACGATCAAAAAGGAGCGCGACATCGCCCGCGCCCATGCGCTGGGCGTGCGCCTGTTCGCGGTCGACTGCAAGGCCGAGGTCGAGAAAGTTGCCCGTGCGGCGCCCGCCGCGCGTGTGTTCTGCCGTTTCCTGTTCAACTGCGCGGGCGCCGAGTGGCCGCTGTCGCGCAAGTTCGGCTGCGATTCCGACATGACGGTCGAGGTGCTCGACCATGCCCAGCGGCTCGGCCTGGAAGCCTATGGGGTGTCCTTCCACGTGGGCTCGCAGCAGCGCCGCACCCATGCCTGGGACGAGGCCTTGAAGTCCGCCGCGGCGATCTTCCGTGCTTGCTCCGAGCGCGGGATCAACCTGTCGATGGTCAATCTCGGCGGCGGCTTTCCGACCCGGTATCTCAAGGAAGTGCCGGCGGTCGAAACCTATGGCCGCTCGATCTTCCGGGCGCTGCGCAAGCATTTCGGCAACGCCATCCCGGAGACGATCATCGAGCCCGGCCGCGGCATGGTGGGCAATGCGGGCGTGATCGAGGCCGAGGTGGTGCTGGTGTCGAAGAAGAGCGAGAGCGACAGCGTGCGCTGGGTCTATCTCGACATCGGCAAGTTCGGCGGGCTCGCCGAGACCATGGACGAATCGATCCGCTACCCGATCCGTACGCCGCGCGACGGCGATGCGGTCGGGCCGTGCGTGCTCGCCGGGCCGACCTGCGACTCCGCCGATGTGCTCTACGAGCGCAAGCACTACGAGCTGCCGGTAAGCCTCGAGATCGGCGACAAGGTGCTGATCGAAGGCACCGGCGCCTATACGGCGACCTACGCATCGGTTGCGTTCAACGGCTTTACGCCGCTCCAGACCTATCACATCTGAGGCCGGATTTTTTCCGGCTCGATCCGTCAGGCGCCGGTCATGCCGGCTCCTGCGCGATGCATCCGGATGTGAGGAGGAATGGCCATGATCGCAATTCGAAATGAGACGGACCTCGATATTGCGCCGCGCGAAGCCCTGCTCGACGCGGCCTTCGGCGATGCCCGCTTCGCCAAGACCGCCCAGCGCCTGCGCGAGGGCCGGCTGCCGGCCGCCGGGTTGTCGTTTGTCGCCCGCGCGAACAAGCGCCTCATCGGCACCGTGCGGCTATGGGACATTGCGGCCGGAGCGGGCCGTCCCGCATTGCTGCTCGGCCCTCTCGCGGTGGCCCGGGGCTTTCGTGATCGGGGGATCGGCGCCCAGCTGATGCGGCATGCGCTTGGCGAGGCAGGCCGGCGCGGCGCCGCTGCTGTTCTGCTGGTCGGCGATGCCCCCTACTACGGCCGCTTCGGCTTCTCGGCCGAGAAGACCGGGGCGCTCTGGCTCCCCGGCCCCTACGATCGCGCGCGCCTGCTGGCGCACGAGCTCGTGCCGGGCGCGCTCGATGCCGCGCACGGTCTGATCAGCGCAACGGGGCGGCGCGAGCCCAGGCCCGATCCCGTCGCCCTCGTTGCAAACATTTCCGGTTCCGCTCTCGCGTCGCACGCGGCGTGAGCCTCTCACCGAATCAGGAAGGAGCGTCTAACATGAGCAGCATGACCCGTGTGGTGCAGGGCCACGAGCTGCATGCCTGTTTCGCCGGCCCGATCGTGATGATCGGGTTCGGCTCGATCGGGAGGGGCACGCTCCCGCTGCTCGAGCGGCATATCGGATTCGACCGGTCGAAGTTCGTCGTCATCGCGCCCGACGACGAGGATCGAAATCTCCTGGATGAGCGCAAGCTCCGGTTCATCCATGCCGCCATCACCAAGGAGAACTATCGCGAGGTCCTCGTGCCCCTGCTTACGGCCGGGCCGGGCCGCGGGATGATCGTGAACCTGTCGGTCGATACCTCCTCGGTCGATCTGATGGAGCTCGCCAAGGACATCGATGCCTTCTACATCGATACGGTGGTCGAACCGTGGCCGGGCCTCTATCGGGATCCCAAGCTGTCGGTCTCGGCGCGCTCGAACTATGCGCTGCGCGAAGGTGTGCTGGAGCTGCGGAGGCGCCGCCCCGGCGGCATCACCGCGGTGAGCTGCTGCGGCGCCAACCCCGGCATGGTGTCGTGGATGGTCAAGCAGGCACTGCTCGACATTGCCCGGGATACCGGGCTGCCCCATGACGAGCCGACGACCCGCACGCAATGGGGCGAGCTGATGCAGCGGCTCGGCGTGAAGGGCATCCACATCGCCGAGCGCGATACCCAGCGCGCCCACGATCCCAAGCCGTTCGGCAAGTTCGTCAACACCTGGTCGGTCGAAGGATTCGTGGCCGAGGGCCTGCAGCCCTCCGAGCTCGGCTGGGGCACCCACGAGAAGACCATGCCGGCCGGCGCGCACAGGCACAGCTTTGGCTGCGATGCGGCGATCTACCTCACGCGGCCGGGCGCCGGCACGCGCGTGCGCTCCTGGACGCCGACCGCCAAGGCGCAGCATGGCTGGATGATCACCCACAACGAGTCGATCTCGATCGCCGACTACTTCACGCTGCGGCAGGACGGCAAGGTCGTGTACCGGCCGACCTGCCACTACGCCTATCACCCCTGCGACGACGCGGTGCTCTCGCTCCACGAGATGGCGGGCGCGCAATGGAAGCCGCAGGAGACCTGGCACATTCTGACCGAAGCCGACATCGTGGACGGCATCGACGAGCTCGGCGTGCTGCTCTATGGGCACGCCAAGAATGCGTATTGGTACGGCTCGCAGCTCTCGATCGAGGAGACGCGTCGGATCGCCCCCTACCAGAACGCGACCGGCCTGCAGGTGACCTCAGCGGTGCTCGCCGGCATCGTCTGGATGCTGGAGAATCCCGATCGCGGCATCGTGGAGGCCGACGAGATGGATTTCCGGCGGTGCCTCGAGATCCAGCGCCCCTATCTGGGGCCGGTGATTGGCCAATATACGGATTGGACGCCGCTCGAGGGCCGGGGCCAGCTCTTTCCGGAAACCCTCGACACCAGCGATCCCTGGCAGTTCAGCAACGTGCTGGTGGGCTGATCACATGGCGGGTGCGGAATTCCGCACCCGCCTCTCCCCTATCGGCTCGGCTCGGCCGGATTCGGTGCAAACACGAACGCCCTTGGATGCCGCACGGCGACTGCCCGCGCCTGCGCCAA
>Ga0126381_100009239_pt1 | contig 11062 bp, 7 predicted proteins | sample PanSoiMetPlot_28_FD_96465 | JGI IMG/M metagenome (GOLD analysis project Ga0126381, IMG submission 96465) | Tropical forest soil microbial communities from Panama - MetaG Plot_28 | ecosystem: Environmental > Terrestrial > Soil > Tropical forest > Bulk soil | place: Panama | collected 2016-02-17
CAGCCTGTGGCTGCCGATCGTCATCAAGAGCATCACCCACGCCAGCGATCTCCGTGTCATCGGGCTCACCACCATTCCGTATGCACTCGCTGCCTTGGCGATGCTGCTCGTCGCCCGCAGCTCTGACCGTTCCGGAGAGCGCAAGTGGCACCTCTGTGCCTGCCTCACGGCGGCCGCTGTGGGATTCATCGCCAGCGCCATTCCCGCAACTCCAGCGTTTTCCCTTGCCGCCATCTTTTTCTGCACCGCCGGTGTCTGGAGTGGCCTGGGACCCTTCTGGTCTCTTCCGACCTACATCCTCCGCGGAACCGCCGCCGCTGCTGGCATAGCCTTCATCAACTCCGTTGGAGCTGTCGGCGGATTCACCGGCCCCTACATCATGGGTCTCGCCAGCGACCTCACCCACAGCTTCCGCACAGCACTCCTCGTTACCGGATTACTCATCATCCTCGCCGCCTTGGTTGCCTCCCGTCTGCTAGCGCCTCCGCGACTCCCGGGAATCAATAACGGCAGTTAGTTACATGCCCGCTATTGAAGCGGCGCGCCTCCTATGCTAAGTTCTACGAGCACCTCCGCCTGTTACCTTCATGCAGCGGTGGATGATGCAAGCGACTCGGTAAATCGCTCTCGGTTCGATTCTCTATCCCGCTCACGTCGTTACAGCTTGCGTAGGGGGACACATGACATTCCGTCATTCCTGCACAATCGTTGCTGCACTGCTGCTTCTCGTCTCACAGATCTGCAATGCCCAATCCACAATGGTGCCGTGGCTGACCCGTTCTTTCGACAACTCCAGAAGCGGTTGGAACCCGAAGGAAACGATACTGACGCAGAATGCGGTTGCTACAAAAGGCCTGGTGCGTCTGCAGGGATCGACGATTCCGCTCGTCGGCGACGCGCGCGGGATGGAAGCACAGCCGCTCATCCTGCCGAATGTGCAGACTGCGCGCGGGGTGCGTGACGTGATGGTTCTCCCATCAATGGCGAACGTCATCCGAGGGGTGGATGCCCACGACGGGTCTGGTATCTGGCAGGTTCCGCTTGGAACGCCGATTACTGGATCAAGGACCTTTGATTTCAATTTCATCAACCAGTTCTGGGGTTGTATCTCGACGGGAGTCATCGATCCCGATTTGAAACGCCTCTATCAGGTCTGCTGGGTGTCGCCCGACAACTCCGGCAAGCCGGAGACTGCACGCTTCTTTATGCATGTGCTCAATATTGCCGACGGAACCCTCGTAGTGCCCCCCGCCATGATCCAGGGCACTAGCGGAGGCCAGGACTTCAATTCGGGTATGCGCAAGCAGCGGTCGTCGTTGGTTGAGACTAATGTGAACGGCGTAAAAACTGTTTTTGGCTGCTCAGGAACTGTCTTCGAGAACAATCCTGGCGCCTCCGGTTTTTGCTTTGCCTTTGACGTAGCCAGCAATAAGCAGACTGCCCTCCTCGCAACGACCTCAGGCGCGGGCGCCGGGATATGGATGGCTGGGCAAGGTCCAGCTGCGGACGCACAAGGCAATCTGTATGTCACTACCGGTAATGGCGACTTCGATGGCGCGAGCCAGTGGGGCGAGTCGTTCCTGAAGCTTAAGTACACTCCTCCGTCAGGATCAACTCCGGCTTCCCTTCAGGTCGTCGATCACTGGACGCCATGGACTGACCTGACCAGATCCGGTCAGCAGGCGTTGCCCGCGAATAAGCCTTCCGGCGTCAGCGCACCTTCCGAGGCCCTGATGCCGGTTGGTGCCCCTATGGGTGCCAGGCTGAAGAACGCAAAACTGGTAGCGGTGTTGAACTCTCAGGGAATTCCCACAGTCCTTGTTATTCCGATGGCAACCGGAGAATGGTCAGACGAGGACTGGGGCTCGGCGGGCCCAGCTTGCATCTTCGGCATCGGAGTGTGCATTGCTGCCGGGAAGGATGGCATCGGCTATCCGATCAAAACGGCGAGCATGGGCGGAACGACGCCCGCCGATTTGGCTGACCCTCCGACGAACTGCAAAAAGCTTGCTTCTGCCCCCGTCTGGCTCACAATGGATCCGGGCAACCAGGAGACCTGCCCCATGGATTCAACGAAGTTGAATCTTTACCCTTGGGGCGTTACCGCCCATCTGCACATGACGCCGGTGCAGTATTTCGATCCGGTCCTCAATTCCTGGACCATCTTCGTTTGGGGAGAAAACGCGCAGTTGCATAAATGGGCTGTGGATCCCGCAGGCAAGCTCACATACATCGCGCAAAGCAATGAGTTCGCCAGTCCGACTGTTCGCTGGACACGGCAGGACGGGCCTGACAGTCCCTTTGGAGGAATGCCCGGCGGCTTCTGTTCCGGATCGAGCAATGGCGCCGACCCCAATTCGGCGATTCTCGTCTGTACCGTCCCTTATGGCAATGCCAACACCACCATTACCAATGGTCGCCTGCTCGTCTATGATCCGGTCCATCTTGCTGCGGATGGCTCATTGAAGGTCCTATGGGACTCGCAGACCTGGAATGTCCAGTTCCTTTTTAATAAATTCGACCCTCCGGTCATTGACGGAGGAAAAATCTATGTGCCGAACTACAACGGTGGGGTGGATGTCTATCAACTGACACAGTGAGAGCATTGGCTCCATGCACGCGGGATCCTTCGCTTGGTTCCGATCGCCTTCTCTCAGTCCCAACAAAATTCCAAGCTTTCCCTAACCGCGAGTTCTTAAAGGATAATCCGGCCATATCCTCATCTTGTCGGCGCGTTCACGCCTGGCAGATTTCCCTCATATTCCGGTACTTGGCATCGGCCTCCACACCGTTCACCGTTTCCACTCTATTTCCAAGCGATCTTTCATTCTTTCCAAACGACATTAATCCACCACCTGCCCTACTGTTCACTTGCTGCCACCCGGAGTATCCGAGTTGCCAGAGGCGAGAGACCAGACCGGTGGCGAGATCGCTGGATACAGGAGATGAACCGTGAGCAACGAAAAGTACACTGAATCTGAACTGAGCGCTCAATCCGTGCCGACTCCGCTGCCACGCCAAGCCGGGATCGTATCCGGAGAACGGCCGATAGAGGTCCCACGCGTTCCTACAACCGCCGACCTTCCCATGCTGCCGGAATTCCGGTCACGGGCGAAGGCCATCAACTGGCGCGCAGCTCTGTCGAGTGCGGGACTTGCTGGCTTCCTGGCGGTAATCGCCGGCGTCGGCTGCGGAACCGGCACCAACCCGGTCGGCGCCACCACCACCCTCAATGCGCCGGCAGGCTGCAACTTTGGTCCTGTCGTCAACTAGAAAGCTGCCTGAGTTCTCTCATCCCCGCGTTCTGCCGCCACCGAAAAACCCATCGGCCTGTGCAGAACGCGGACTTTTTTGAGAGGCTGCAGCGAATTTGCTTCACCCATATTCTTACCTGGAGTCTGACATGCTTCCGTTTCTATGTGAGATCACACTCGCCGCCGTCATCTCGTATCAGTTCGCAATGCTGCTGATGCAGAACCAGAGGCCAGCCAAGAATTACGACGCCGGCCGGGCTGAGACGCAGAGGCAATCGCGAATGCAACGAGATCGATAACAGGGCACCTCGATCAATCTAGTACGCCGCAGGCCATCCACCGACGGTGGCGCGTCATCCAAGATCACTGTGTCCTGACTCAAACCGGAGGAAATGATGGCGGCCGAGAAAAGCGCTGCGTTAAAAGAGCTGATTGAGGGATTGCAGGAAGATCTCTCACGCGAATACCAAGCGATCATCGCCTACACGGTTTATAGCAACGTGCTAAAAGGTGCGCAGTGGATGAACATCGCCGCCGAACTTCAAACGCACGCTGCGCAAGAACTGCAGCACGCGATGATCATCGCCGACCAGCTGGACTATCTGGGTGCGGTACCCAATGCCACACCCAAAACAGTCAAGCTCTCAGAGAAGCCTGAAGAGATGCTTCGCTTCGACCTGGATAACGAGACGGAAACCATTAAGGCGTATCGGAAGCGCGTAAAGCAAGCCGAAGGCGTGGGCCACTATGCACTGGCCGAACAGGTCCGTACCATCATTACGCAGGAACAGGAGCATCAGCACGATCTCGCGACCGCACTTGGCATCGACGTTCCCAACATTCTGGACGAAGGTGCTTGATCGTTAATGAAGGCGCCTCACCTCCTTGCACACCCCGTCGCCACCGTTCTGCTCAATAAACTCCGGATCGAGCCGGTCGCTCGCTCGTCCCGAATATGGCGTAATGGAAATGCACCGGCAGCCCGCGTCTTTCAGCAAGACATTCTTCAATATGTACTCCGATGACACTGACTTCATTAGAATTTGCTGCGATGCCATCGGCTCCTTATCGATCGAGTAAGAATCCTTCACCGAATAGCCCGTGCCCGCGAACGCAGCATAGATTCCATACTTGTCCTGCAACCACTTCGTCATCGCTGCATGATTGCCATCGTAAAGTGCGCCGGCATAACCGAATGTTCGAGCCAGTGAATTAGGCACCGCCGTCTCAGCAGGATCATTGAAGCCTTTCGCGTAGCACGCTACCTGTTTGCCCGGATCGATAGGAGCCGAATCACATTCTCCCGGATGCACCGCGACATCCCTTAGAACCGCCGCAAACACATTCGGCCATGTCGCCAGCACTGCATCCACCTTCTGCGGGTCGGGCGGCTTGCACCTCATCGCAACCAGCACCTTGCTGTCATCGTTCTCGAGCCCCGAATACTTCGGATATTCCGCAACCGTCAGCGGGGGCGAATACAGCACGGTTGCTGTCATGAAGCCCCGCAGCGCTCCAGGTTTCGCTATGGTCGTCACCGGAACACCCGCAGGCAGAAAGCTCACTCTTAAATAATCATTCGGTGCTGCCTCGCGTACCCCCTCCACCACGACTACCGGAGCAGCCGCAGTCGAGGAACCCGCAACCGGCGGCTTCGCCGTCGCGACACGATGTTCGGCGCACCCAGACAGCACCAAACTCAATACTGCGCTCAGACAACCAAGAAAAATTCGTGCAGTCATCATCCCCTCCGGGAAGCAATGCCGGAATAGTAATCAATCGCATCCTCGAAAACACCGCATTTCCGCCGTTCCTGCTCCAAGCTGTAAAATGGAGATTGCGATGCAGCGCGCCTGGCTCGATCACGCATCGAGCTCGCGGGTTTCCAAAAGCACGTGCGTGCTGCCATCCGGACCGTTATGAGCGCAACCAGGCTGGCACCTCCACCCACAGAAAAGCGACCCCAAAAACAACAATCCTCACAGCGCGAACTGGTATTTGACGCCTTTCGTCGCTGGGGCTATTTTCAGGCGCAACTCGACCCGCTCGACCAGTATCTTTCGCCGATGCGCATTCCCGAGTTGGACTTCACCGGGCCCGATGCCCCTCCGGCTTCTGACGTTAAAGATGCCCGCCGCATCTACGCCTCAACCATCGGCGTAGAGTTCATGCACATTCCCCATGCCGACCGCCGCGAATGGATAGCATCCCGTCTCGAAGCCGGGCCTCCGTCGCTTGATGAAGCCGCGCGGCAGCACGTTCTCGACCTGCTGACCCGCGCCGACGTCTTCGAGCAGGTCATCCAGTCGCGCTATCTCGGAACCAAGCGCTTCTCACTTGAAGGCGTCACCGCGCTTCTGCCGTTCCTGGACGAACTGCTGCACCGCTCAGCCGAGCTCGGAGTGCAGACCTCTGTCATGGCGATGAGCCATCGAGGACGTCTCAGCGTCATGGTCAACACCCTAGGCAAACCGGCTGCCGACATTTTCTCCAAGTTTGAGGACGTGAACCCCCGCAGCATCCTTGGCGGCGGAGACGTCAAGTATCACGTCGGCGCAACCGGTGTCTTTCACGCGCGCAACGACGAGTGGATCGCACTTCACCTCGTTTCCAACCCTAGCCATCTCGAAGCCGTCGATCCCGTTGCCATGGGCCGCGCCCGCGCCAAGCAGACCCGCTGGGGTGCCGATGGCATCGATCGCGTTCTTCCCATCACGATTCATGGGGACGCAGCCTTTGCCGGCCAGGGCATCTGGGCCGAGACCTTGAATCTCGCGGAAGTCGAAGGGTTCACCGTTGGCGGAAGCATCCACATTATCGTCAACAACCTGATCGGCTTCACCGCCGAGCCCGACGAATCCAACTCCAGCCGCTTCTCTTCGGACATTGCGCGCCGCCTGCCCGTCCCGGTCTTTCACGTCAATTCCGAAGACCCTGCCGCAGTCGTCTGCGTCGCTGCTCTCGCCGCCGAATACCGCAACGCCTTCCACAGCGACGTGGTCATCGATCTGATCGGCTACCGTCGTCACGGCCACTCCGAAGTCGACGACCCAACCATTACGCAACCGCTTCGCTACAACCGCATTAAGAATCACCCTCCGCTGTCCGAGCTTTACGCGAAGCATCTCGGTGTCGACATCTCCACGCGGGTCCGCGAGCTCCAGGCCGAATTCGCTGAAGCGCAGAAGGCCGCGACCACGATGCAGAAGATGCCGCACCTCGCGCGCCTTCCCGAGTATTGGTCGTCATTCAAAGGCGGCCCGTGGAAGCCAGAGTACGAAGTCGAAACCGGCCTCACTCGCGATCAGATCCAGACCATCTCCAACGGGCTCGCCTCATATCCCGAGAGCTTTCACGTTCATCCCAAAATCAAAAAATTACTCGAACAGCGCGGCGAGATGGGCCAGGGCAAGCGGCCCTTCGACTATGGAATGGCCGAGGCCGTCGCCTTCGGCTCGCTTCTTACCGCGGGCACGCCTATCCGCTTCAGCGGACAAGACAGCCAGCGCGGCACCTTCAACCAGCGCCACTCCGTCCTCATCGATATCGAAAACGAGCAGCCCTGGATTCCGCTCAACCATCTTTCACCGGACCAGGCACCATTCGACATCTACAACTCCGTCCTCTCAGAAGCAGGCGTTCTCGGCTTCGAGTATGGATACAGCCGCGACTACCCCGAAGCCCTCGTTCTCTGGGAAGCACAGTTCGGCGACTTCGCCAACGGCGCGCAGATCGTCGTCGATCAGTTCATTTCTGCCGGTGAAGACAAGTGGGGATTGCTCAGCGGGGTTGTTATGCTGCTGCCGCACGGCTACGAAGGCCAGGGCCCCGAACATTCCAGTGCGCGCATTGAACGCTACCTGCAACTGACGGCTCACGACAACATCCAGGTCTGTCAGACTTCGACCGCTGCGCAGTACTTCCATCTGCTCCGCCGCCAGGCTCTGCGCAAGTGGCGCAAGCCGCTCATCGTCTTTACGCCCAAGAGCATGCTGCGCCATCCCGACGCCGTCTCCCCGATCGAAGACCTCACCCGTCCGCACTTCCAGAACGTCTTGCCCGAGACCGGTATCTCTAACGCGAAGCGCCTGCTCCTCTGCACCGGCAAGATCGGACATGAACTTCGCGTTGAACGGCAGAAGCGCGGAGACGGAACCACCGGCATCATCTTCCTCGAACAGCTCTACCCGTGGCCTGAAGCCGAACTTGCCGCCGCCATCGACGCGCACCCTGATGTGCATGAAATTATCTGGGTGCAGGAAGAGCCGGAAAACATGGGCGCTCATTCCTTTGTCATGCCGCGTCTGCGCCGCCTCGCCGGAGACCGCCACGTGCTTAGCATCAAGCGCTCTGCCGCTGCCAGCCCCGCGACCGGTTCAGCCAAGGCGCATGACATGGAGCAGAAGACGCTCATTGAACTCGCCCTCGGCCCCGGCCTGCAGGAAAAAGTCACGCGCTAAAGCAATAGGAAAAACAAAAGCCCACATCCGATTGTCGAATGTGGGCCACTTTTTGAACCCTGAATTAGAAGTCCATCCTCAACGCAAGTTGTCCCGTACGATTTCCCGCGTTCTCCGCTGTTTGCGGAGCACTGAGAACTCCGAACGTGGCCGTGTTGTCGATCTGCGTCGCCGGAGGCGCAAAGTTTGTGTGGTTCAACACGTTGGTAAATGTGGACTCGAACCGCACGTGCACCCCCTCCGTCACCTTAAAGACCTTGGCAAGGCCCATACTGACGGCCTGCGTCCCCGGTCCTTGCAAAATCCCTACCCCAGCATTGCCAAACCGGCCTGCTCCCACCGGAGTCGGAGCAAATGCCGCCGGGTTGAAGTACTGCGCCCGGGACTGGCCCGCATACAGCTTGCTCGACACCTGGTCCGGCCGCAGAAACGCTCCCCGGTTCACGACGTTTGTGCTCGACTGGTCATATGACGTGCTGATGCTTGGTGTCAGCCACGGTCCTGTCTGAAGCAACGTGATGTTATTCAGTTCCCATCCGCCGAGTAGCGCATTCTTCCATCCGCCGTCGTTCAGAAATGCGCGCCCCTGTCCAAACGGCAGTTGATACACACCCGTGAACAGAAACCGCTGCCGCCGGGTGCCTTCCACGTTGCCGTAATCGCTATTGACGTTGAAGCGGTCGGCGATCGGTATGCCGTAGTTCACTTCTCCCGCGAACGCTGTAGGCACATCGCCTTGGTTGTCGGCGAGATTCTTCGCCAGTGTGTAGCTCGCGTCGAAATACAGGCCGTGCGAATTCTTATGCGACCACTCGAGTTCCAGCGCGTCGTAGTTCGCCTTGCCCGCGTTGAACGTGCTCCATAAAGTGAACCAGTTGTGATAGGGAGCCCGCGGATCGACATAAGGACTCGCCGCCGTTGTCTGGTACGGAGTCGTGCTCGCCGGAATCTGGTTCAGGTCCTCGGTAATGCTCAGCCGGTAGGTGTGCATGCCGACATAGCTTGCGCGGACACTGTCGTTGTTGTCGACTTGGCGCTCAATCGTAAAATTCCATTGATTCGCCTGCGGATCCCGATAGTTCGGGTCGACGCCCTGATCCAGCCCGCCACCGCCATACTGCACCGTCGTGCTGGGAGGCGCAGTGTTCGGGAACTGAATCAGCGGAGTTCCACCCGCAGCCGTATTGGTGTACGTATGCAGAGCCGACGTCGGGTTGCCGCTGTTATTGAACGATAGCGGCCCGAGATTTGTAATTGTGAAGATGCCAAACCCCGCGCGTACCACGGTCTTCGTATCATTGAATGGCCGCCATGCTATCGAAACCCGTGGCTGAAAATTGCCCTTGTATGTATTCCGTAACGACTGGGGCAGATGATCCTGACTCGCGGTCAGATACTGGGTGCAGGGAAGCGAAGTGTTGTTCAAATCGCAGGAATTGAATGACTGCCGAAACGCCAGGTTTGACCCCTCAATGTTCTGCTGTGCAAGATACGAAGCCAGCTCATCCGGCACCACGATTGCATTGTTTCTCTGGTCGAAGTTCGCCAGGTTGCCGCCATCCTCGTGGAACCCTGGCAGGATCTGCCACCGTAATCCATAGCTAAGCGTCAAGCGGCTCGTGACCTGGTAGGTATCCTGCGCGAACACCGCATACTGCCACGCCGTGCCTGCCACATCTGGACTCGACACCGCAAAGAACAGCGTTGTCGGCGCCCCCTCAAGGAAATCGCCGAAGGCATTGCCTGTGAACGTCGGTTGGAAGGTAAAGCGCCCGAAATCGTCCGATGGCAAAAAGGTCTCGATATCCGCATAACGTACGCGTCGCGCATCCAGGCCGATCTTGAACGCATGCTTACCGACGGTGTAGCTCACGTTATCGGTGAACTGCATAGTCTTTGACTGGGTAACGCCCGTCTTATCGCGTCCGATCGGTGTAAATCCCGTGCCCGCGCTAAAGTCGAATGTGGGAAAGGCGCGCGTAGTTGGATGCTGGCCGATATTCACTCCGTCAAGATTCAGCTGCTCCAGCGCATCGGCACCCATAATTGGAAAGCCAACATTCGTAATCACATTCGTGAATCCGAACCGGAACTCATTTAACAACCTCGGGCTGAAGGTATAGGTGTGTGACACCAGCAGGCTGCGGTTGTGCACGCTGTCCGAATCATTCGGCAGCAGCGGGTTGGCGTAGTCTTGTGTGATGTTTTTGCGACTGAAGCGTGCATACGCTGACTGTTTCTGGGAGATAGTCTCGTCGATGCGGACATCCGCTCCATCCGTGCGCGCGGGTGTCGCCTGAAACCTCTCGTAGTTGAAGTTCGACTGTCCCTCTACATTCGGCAGGGGATAGTAAGCCAGCAGCGCCGTCGCCGTGGGATTGATACTGCCTGGCGCGATCACCGGGGCGCCGATAGCCGACAGATCGCCGTTGCGCTCTGCCTGAGTCGGCACCAGGAACTGCTCCGCCGCAGCGGTCGATCGCCGGTTACCCTCGTAGTCCACAAAGAAAAATGTCTTGCTGCGCCGGTCAAGCAAATGGGGAATCACCACAGGTCCGCCCAGAGATCCACCAAAGGTGTTGAAATGCTTCGGAGCTTTTCCCGAGAAGCCGTACGGATCAGCATCGAGCGCATCGTTCTGCAAATACTCAAAGAGGCTTCCGTGAAACTTGTCCGTGCCTCCCTTGGTCGTGAACGTCACATCGCCAACCTGCGAAAACTCCGCACTGTTGTTGAATGAAGTCACCTTGACTGCGGCAATGCCTTCGAGCGATGGATATGCATCCTGCAAGGCGCCGTTCTGTCTGACGTTACTCGTGGAGACACCGTCGACTGAAAAGTTCACCATCGACGCGCTCGCCCCACCCAAGGCGATATTCCCGGAGCTGTCCTGCTGCACATTCGACGACACCTGAAGCGACCCCAGCGGGCTCGTTGTAGTTGCGCGGTCATTCAGCGGAAGCTGTGTGATTTGCAGGTTGTCCTTCGAATTGCTCAGCGTGGCATCTTCCGTATTAATCGCGTATCCCGTTGCGGTGACGACCACTTGGGTCGACTCCACCGCTACGTTCAGCGTTACTGGAACGCGCAGTGCCTGGCGCGCATCGAGTTGCGCGTCGTTCACCAGTGCCTTCGAAAATCCGTCATGCTCTACACTGATGGAGTAATGCCCGGGTTTTAGATTCTCGACCGCGAACTCCCCGGCATCGCTCGTTGTAGCTTTGCGTGTCAGGTCCTGCTCCAGAGATCGTACGGTAACTGTCGCACCCGGAATCACCGCCCCCGATGCATCCTGCACGGTGCCGAGGATACTTCCCATTGTCGACTGCGCGCGTGCGCAGCACATCC
>Ga0126381_100009240_pt1 | contig 11062 bp, 12 predicted proteins | sample PanSoiMetPlot_28_FD_96465 | JGI IMG/M metagenome (GOLD analysis project Ga0126381, IMG submission 96465) | Tropical forest soil microbial communities from Panama - MetaG Plot_28 | ecosystem: Environmental > Terrestrial > Soil > Tropical forest > Bulk soil | place: Panama | collected 2016-02-17
CCATCTACGTCGAGGGCTCCACTGCCGTGTTTTTCCGGTATGGCATTCCCGACCAGCCATTCAAGACCATCGCCGAAGCACTGGGAGCGGCCTGGGACCGGGCGCAGATAAAGATCTCGGCCGGAAGCTACCCGGAGCACCCCACCATTACTCAACCGATGTTTTTGATGACACGCGGCGGCACGGTCACGATTGGACAATAGTAGGGCCTAGCCGCCGGCATTGAAGAGCGCAGGGCGAGCGGCAGCTCAGGGGCTTAGTACCGAGCTGTCCTCGCCCTCAGCGCGTCGCTCGGCGCGACTACATCCAGGGCGAGCTTCTCGGAGGCAATCCGCGGAGCGGTAAGCAGCGCCTGATCCCGGTCGATGCAGTTCTCGCCGCGGCTCCGGCGTCGACGAGCGCCAGGCTGACGAGTCGCGGTGGTGCGCTCCACGGTCCCGCCAGGGTGCTGGGGATCGGCACCGGTTTGACTCCGGTAACCTTTTTCTGAATCCTCAGTTATTACCTACGAAAAAGGGCCAGCGCGCCTCGCAGGGAACGCAAAAGATGGGCCGATGACGAATCTCCCGGATGAGGAGCTGATGCTCCAGGTGCGCAATGGGACAGGCGCGATGCTCGGAATTCTTTTCGATCGCTACCAAGTTGCGCTCTTCAATTTCTACTGCAAATCGACGGGAGATCGTTCGGCGAGTGAGGACCTGGTGCAAGACGTGTTCTACCGCATCCTGAAATATCGCCACACTTACCGCCCAGGCACGCCGTTTCGGACCTGGATGTACTCGATCGCGCGAAATGCCAGGTTGGATCGCATGAAAAAACAGGCCCGCGAACCGGGTCTCGAGGTTGAGGCTCAGGCGGCGGTCGAGCCGGTCGATCCAATGCAACAACGGCAGGAAACGGCGTTGTTGCACCGGGCACTGATGCGGCTTCCCGTTGAAAAGAGAGAGGTGCTGGTGTTGAGCCGATTCCAAGACTTGAGCTACCAGCAGATCGCCCACGTGCTCGGTTGCGAGGTGTGCGCAGTCAAGGTGCGCATCTTTCGCGCGCTGCGAGATCTCGGAATCATTTTGCGCCAGCTCGAGCAGCAGACCATGTCGCCGCGCAAGGATTCGCAGCAGATTTTCGGAGCGGAATCATGAGATGTGAAGAATTTGAAGAGCTGTTGCCGGATTATCTTCAGCAGACCCTGGGCAAAGATCAGTTGGACGTCGTCGATCGACACCTGGAGCAATGTCAAGACTGTCGAGAGCAGGTTGCTCTCTGGAAGAAACTCTCGCTGTTGCCCCAAGAGCAGCCCAGCCCTGCATTGAGAACCCGCTTTGAAGCGATGCTCGCGGCGTACCAGCAGGGCGTGAGAGAGCGGCAAGCTCCCAAGGCAAGCTGGTTGCGCGATTGGAGGAGCTGGCTTGCTTCCCGTTGGTTCCCGGCGCTGGTACAGCCAGCAGTGGCGATACTTCTGCTCGCGATTGGCTTCGCCGTCGGCAAGTATGGCAACGCAGTCAACACAAACAGTCAGGAATTGACCGCCGTGCGCCAAGAGCTGAGCGGAATGCGGCAGTTGGTGGTCTTGTCGTTGCTCCAACAACAATCCGCGAGCGAGCGCTTGCAGGGCGTCACCTGGAGCATGCGCGCGAACCGCCCTGACCCGGAAATATTGTCGGCGCTGTTACACACTCTGCGATTTGACACCAGCGCGGATGTCCGCCTCGCCGCGCTGGATGCTCTAAAACAATACAACCAGCAACCCCAGGTTCGAACCGGGCTGATCGATGCATTGCATAGCCAGCAATCTCCCTTGGTGCAGATCGCGCTGATCGATCTCCTCGTCGAGCTCCGTGAAACAAATGCACTGCGTGAATTGAAGGAATTCGAGCGGCAACAAAACGTGGAGCCCGTTGTGCGACAACGCGCTGAGTGGGGAATAGTCCAACTAACCCGGGGATGATCTCATGCGGTCAGATCGAATCTATCTGGTGATGATCACGCTGGCAGGTTTCGCAGCCGCTCTGCTTACTGTGCGGGCAATCACCCAGTGGGCGGAGCGCGATGGTGAGTGGCCCGGGCTCTGGGGCGTTGCATTCGCCAACCACGACGACGGCTCGAGCTCGAATCTGACGGTCCACGAGCAGGAGACAATCCGCAAAGCTTTCACCTTTGGTGCAGCGCAGGCCGCGAAAACCTTGGAGGTCGACAACATCTTCGGCTCGATCGAGGTGGTGGGCACCACTTCAAACGAAGCGAAGCTGGAGGTCGCGAAGACCATCTTGGCGGAATCTAAGGAGCGTCTGGAAGCTGCGCGGAAAGAGGTGACGCTGGACGTTTCGCAGAATGGAAACGACGTTCGGCTGTATGTGAACGGCCCCTTCCGCTGCAAATGCTGCAGCAATTGCACCAGCTCTCATGGCGACGAGGGCTACCTGGTCAAAATGGATTTTCAGCTTCAGGTTCCGAGCGGCACCGAGCTGAAGCTGAAAACCGTGAATCAAGGCCACATCAAAGTCCAGGGCGTGGCCGGCAACTACTCGGTGCGCAATGTGAATGGCGGGATAGAGATGCTGGACGTCGCCGGTTCAGGCATCGTCCGCACGGTGAACGGGGCGGTGAAGGTTACCTTTCGCGAAAACCCCCGCGCCAACTCCGAATATGCATCTCTCAATGGGGACGTCGAGCTGCAATTCGCGAAAAATTTGTCGGCCGACTTCCGCTTCAAGACCCTCAATGGCGGCATCTACACCGACTATCTTCTGTCAGCACTGCCGCAGCGGGCTCCCGTCCAGGAGCGGCGCGACGGCAAGCTCGTCTTTCGCGCCGACGGGTATACCGGGGGCCGCGTGGGAGTCGGCGGCCCGGAGATCAAGGTCGAGAATTTGAACGGGGACATTCGTGTTCTTGAACGGCACGCGTAACCGCCTGCGACAACTCATGCAACATAGCCGAGCAGTCATATTGCTACTTCAGCTGGGTTTGACGCCGCTCGCCTATCCGCAGGCGAAGACAGCACAACCATCATCGACCCCAGGTGACCGGATTTCAGTGCCTCTAAGCGACAGCTCTCGCCCGGCAGTGGTCAAGACGAGCCTGGTCACCGGTGGAATTACCGTCAAAGCCTACAACGGGAAAGAAGTGGTGGTGGAAGCACGCGTGCATGGGCACGAAGCTTCGGAGGCGAAGGCCGAGATGAAGCGCGTTCCGATAATGGCGACCGGTTTGTCTGCGGAGGAGGAGAATAATCGCGTCCATGTCAGTGTCGGATCGGCCCAGCGCCCGACCGATTTAAATATCATGGTACCTGTGCGCAGCTCGCTCATTCTGCGAACTGTCAACGGCGATATCTCGGTGACGGGAGTCGATGGGGAGCTCGACGTAGATAATGTGAACGGGTCCGTCACCTTGAGCAACGTGTCGGGAACCGCGGTAGCTCACGCGCTCAACGGGCGCATGCTCGTCACGTTCAATCGAATCAATCGAGAAAAGCCGATGGCCTTCAGCTCGTTGAATGGCGACATCGACGTCACTTTCCCGGCCGACCTGAAAGCCAACGTCACGCTGAGCTCCGATCGCGGTGAGGTCTACAGCGACTTCGATGTGCAACTCCAGGCGCGCGCGCAGCAACCGATCGTTGAAGACGGACGCGGCCACGGAGGCAAATATCGAGTCAAGCTGGACAAGAGCATCCGAGGCTCAATCAACGGCGGCGGCCAGGAAATTCAGTTCAAGAATTTCAATGGACGGATCTACATCCGGAAGGCAAGCAAGACCCAATGAGGTGCCGGACAGGCGCACTGTTCTGCTGCTTCAGTCGGACCCTCTCCCGGGCCCATCGAGGGTAGAATGAAGGTTGCGTTCTACCCCTTTGGCTCGCCGGGAAGGGGACCGCGTCGAGCTCATGCCGCCAGGCGCGGCACTCGCGCGCGAGTTAAAAACCCAACGGATAACTCACCTGCCAAACACAAGATGTTTACCTTTGCAAGGTGCAGGAATGGTTTCGAAAATTTGCTTATAAAGTTGCCGAGGGAGTGGGAAGCCACTGGGCCTTCTTCGTTGGTCTATTTACCATTTTCGTCTGGTTGGCGAGCGGACCTCTCTTCCACTTCAGCGATACTTGGCAGTTGGTGATTAACACTGGCACGACGATTGTCACGTTCCTAATCGTGTTTTTGATTCAGGCCACGCAAAACAGGGATGCGACGGCGATACACCTCAAGCTCGATGAGCTGATTCGAGCTCAACGCGCGGCTCGGAATATCTTCGCTGGCCTGGAAAACGCTACGGCCGAGGAGCTCAAGTATTTTCAGGAGGAGTTTAGGAAACTCCGCGAGAGGGGCCTGGCCCGGCATGAGGCCCCCGAAAACGAACGAGTCGCGGTTCGTGGCCCGGAGCGCTGAGCCTACGACAAGTAACGCGCACGAACGGCGGAATGACAGCCTCCTCTCTTCAAGGCGCACAGCTCTGGGGTGGCCAAACGCCGAGCCCTCGGGGTGCCAGCCCACCATGTCGCTCGCATTGGCCCGCAGATCCTTGACGCGTCAGCGCGCAGGCCAGGAGATCAGCGGAGGACCGGTAGGCGATGCGCTGCCGCTTTGCGGTTCCAACGTCAGCTGCAGCACCTCTGGCGGAGCGAGGGGAGCGCGTCCGTCGTAGACGATGAGCCCGCGGCCGTCCGCGTCCGGCACTCCCGTGCCGAGGGAAATCCATTTACCGTCTCGCCGAGTCCAGGCTTGGTAGGTCTTTCCCTTCGGTGGAGAGGGCAGATCAGAGAAGGTGAGCACCGCGATCGAAGCTCCTGGCCGGGTTCGGTAATTTCCGTGCGCCTGGGCGGGCGCGTTCGACGTGGCGGCCAATCTGAACACCTGCGTGTCGCTGGCGGTCACCATCCGAAGCGCCGCTTCTGTGCGCGCTTGTTCCGTTCGTTCGGAGGCGTACTGCACCGCAAAGCGCCCCAGTGCGTACGCGACCAAGACCGCAGCCATTGCCGCGAGCGCGATGCGAAGTTGCTGGATTCCGGAGCGGATGCGGGTCTTGGTCGTTCCCAGGGGAACCCTGAGCGCATCGGCGACCTGCTCATGCGTCAGGTCCTCGAAGAACGCGAGACTCAAGGCCTGGCGCTGAGGATGGGCGAGTTTGCCGATCGCTTTCTGAATGGCCGAACGGCGATACTCTTCCCAGAGCGCCTGGTCAGGCTGAGTCGCCCCGTCCGGCAGCTCCTGCAGCGCCGACGCATCCCGCTCGTCGGCCGACTCCGGCTTGCGGTTTCGGCGTCGCAGCTCGTTCAGTACGCGCGAGCGCGCAATCTGGACGATCCAGGGTCGAGCTGATCCGCGCGACGGATCAAATGTGTCCGCATTCTTCCATACGGACGCGAAGACCTCTTGCACAATGTCTTCCGCCGCATCTCGGCCCAAGGACTGCGCTGCAATTTTGAAGACCGTCGGAACGAATCGGCGATAAAGCGGGCCGAGCGCGCGGTCATCGCCCCTTGCCAGGGCCAAAAGCAGCTCTTCATCGCTTCCTTCAGGACCTGTCTTGACGGACACGAGCATCGATCTATTCCGGATTCAGAATCATTGGCAACGGTTGGTCTCGGCTTAGGGAGCCCAAGGTGCAATTTCTCTCCAGTACACCGAAGGAGGTCGTTTGGATTGGCAGCCCCTCTTTTTTTTCTGCTGACTAAGCGTTGCCGGCCTGCTTGCGCGAACGGATACTTCATCGGCGCAGGCGATCGCTGCTTCGAAATTCTCGGCTAAGCGATCAACGGCCTAAACGGATCGACACCGGCACACGTTGCAAGTTGCATTGACGTCACCACCGAGCTTCCGCTGACATCATTTGCTCGCCTGCTGCAAGTCAGTGGAAGACTGGGTCTCGAATACGACTTTGGCCACTGTCCGTTCGCGAATTTTGAATCCATCGTCGGTTTTTCGAAGCTCCGTAACCGGGGTTAGCGAACACTGCCCGGTGCTCTTGAGATATGTACTCCAGAGAAACTTGGCATCCTCTGCACAAACGATGGTTCCGGTGGGAGTTCGATAAAGCACCTGCTTGCGGCCGGGATCGTAGTAGAGACCTTCTACTGCCTTGGAGACGACTTCGCGTGGCAGCAGCCCCTCGCCACCGGGATTGGTCGACTCGACTTGAACGTCAATCCAAGCTCGCCCAAGCTCTCGGTTGGCGGCGAACTCTGCTGAGACCTCTTGGTTCCAACCGTCCAGCGGCGCCTCGAAGACGATGATTTGCGCGGCATCCGCGATTCTGGTGAAAGACGCAACGACCAAGGCACACATCATTATTTTGCTTCTGAGTGATTTCATGGATTCCTCTGCAGCGAGTCGCTGACGGGTTGTGTATTTATTTGGCAAATACTCCAGACCCGGGAATTTGGATGGGAGCCTCCGAGGAATGGCATTCGTGGTTGTTTACGCTGCAGCGTCAGCGCGCTGCGATCGTGAGAGCGTTATCCGAAGGTCAAGCAAGCCACTCCCTTGCTCGACTCTTCTGTTCAGCAGCTCGCCGGAACGAGCCGAGCCGTTTCGCAGCGAGCCGAGTGTGCGTGGGTCTACGAGCTTGATCGGGCGGCTGATTATTCGGTGGACAGACTGCTAGTTGTTCTGCGCTCCCTGAGCGATCCACTGCTCGATAAGGGCGAATTCATCGGGCGCAATCACGCCCAGCCCATCGGTACCGAAGGGCATCGGACGTCCGCACCGGGAATCGTCGGGCAGGGTCTTGCGCCAGAGCATGCTTGCGGCGGGATCGCACGGGACCACCCGAACGCTGTCAGGCACCGTCATCATGCAGGTGGGGGACGTCGGCGTGTTCACCAGATTCGCATAGGAATTGCCTGCGGTGAGGTCCAAACTCCCGAGAAAGCGATCGGGGTTGTGACAAGTGATGCAGCGGTTATCGAAGATCGGCTGGATGTCTCTGCAGAAGCTGACGCAGGGTTGGCCGCGCTCGGAGTCCCCTTCGCCGCGATGCTCGGACTGGTCATCACTGCAGATATTCTGCTGCCCCCTGCCATTGCTGGGCTCGTTGCAGACATTCACTCTACCTGTCTGCCACGCATTGAGCGAAACCGCAGTTTCGTTGGACCCTGCCTGTGCCACCAGCGGAAGAGCAACGGCGACGCTCAGCAACGGTAGAACCAGCTTTCCATAACCTGACATTGAATACCCCCTTGATGACATGACTGTTAGTGATTCCCCTCCCAACGAGTGAGAGGCCAAAGTCAATGCGGCCAGCGCGAAAGTAAAGCCAGGCCTTGCCGCCGGAAAGAGGGCTTAGAACCTTTTCAGCGTAAGTGTTAGGTACGCGAAAATACTCTCAAGGCAATACTGGATTTGCCGGTACTCCCCTCAAGAACCCAATCATCATCGACCGCTTTAGCGAGTGATTGCGAGCTGAGGCGGATTCGCTCCGACTTCGCGCGAGCGCAGGTTGATGCGTGTGCCGTCGCTTGGATTGAAAGCGGCGTGAAGTGCGATGGTGGTGATGTTGTGGCCGGCTGCTTTCTCACTCTGGATATAAGACGTCACGTCGAATTCGTACCATGCCTCCGCCGTTCCACTGGCGGTAAGTTGGCTCGAAATGGTGGCGCCGAGCGGCGGGCGATTGTTGTAGGTGATTCCCGTTTCACTCCAGCTCGAATCGACCACCGCCGAAGCAGAAAAGATTACCGCCGTTCCGTCGTCGGTATTTCCGAAGACACGCAGCTTGGCGTTGGACACCGTCGCAACGCTGCTCAAGTCGAATTTGAAATACGCATCGCGGTTGTAGTCCGGATCGGGAGTGTTCTTGACGTTGATTTGGGTCGCGGTACCGAAGTTTTGATCGGCGTAAGTTCCGCTGCGGACGTGGGCGTCAGCAGTGGTGACCAACGTCGAGGGGGCGGAGGCAGGGACGATCGCCAGCTGGGCAGCGTTCGAGCCTGATCTGCGAGAGTGCAGATTAATCCGCGTCCCACCGCTCGGATTGTAGACGGCATGCAGCGCAATTGTGGCGACGGTGTGCCCGGCCGCCAGTTCGCTTTGGATGTAGGAGGTCACATCGAATTCGTACCAAATCTCGGCGGTGCCGCTCGCGGTGAGTTGGCCAGAAACAGTAGCTCCGAGCGGCGGACGATTGTTGTATGTAATTGTTGTCTCACTCCAACTCGAGTCCGCTACTGCATTGGCCGAGAATGTAACTGCCGAGCCATCATCGGTGTTTCCAAAGACGCGCAGCTTGGCGCTGGCAGAGGCCGGAAGGCCAGTTAGATCGAACTTGAAGTAGGCATCGCGGTTATAGTCGGGATCCGGGTTGTTCTTGACGTTGAGCTGCGTGGCGGTACCAAAGTTTTGATCCGCGTAAACACCACCGCGAACGTGGGCGTCTGCATTGGTCACTACGGTTACCCCTGCTGAGCTGCTGATGCCAAAGGCAGTGATTCGGTCCACGCCGACAAAGACTGTTCCGCGGCTGACGATTGGGTCGTAGTACTTGCCTCCCGCGCCGGTGAAAGTCCCGGCCGGGCTGCTGTAGAGCACCTGCATCGTCATTCCATCCACGGCATAGAGCGCTGGGCGCGAATTCCCAGCGAGAGAATCCCCACGGTAGACATTTGGCTCGACGATCCAGACGATTGGATTGCTCGAGCCGTTTGAGGTGACCACCGGCGTGCCCGGGCTCTTGAAAGCGAGCGTATTCTCCGTCGCATCGACCGAGAAGAAGGCTGGCTGGCCTGGACCGGGAGTATTGATTTTGATTCGCGCGATGCAAGGCGGAACCGGCGTGGTGATATCCGACAGGCTCTTGGTCGCACCGGTGTAGAACAAATAATTCGTCCCGTCGGCGCCGACGAAGAACGCCGGCGTTGACCGTGCCCTGGCTTGGTTTCCCTGTGCGTCTCGCTCCCGATAGGGACCGAAAACGCTCAGTGGGCCGGGGTGGTTGTTGTACCAGCTGTAGGTCGTATTTGGATCCCAGAGCGATGTGTCGGCGGGGTTGGCGGTCGGATTATCGCGATTGCACGCGGGACGCTGGTCGAGTGCACCGGCCAAATTCACGCGGTCTATCAGATAGGCATTGCCCTGCTTACCCCCCACGGCCATCAGCGATGAGGTGCTGGTAATCGTCGGGTCCAGATCCGGAACCAGTGTCACGCCGCTGCCGCAAAGGTCGATGTCCTGATCATCCAACTGGCAGTGATTCCAGGGAGTATACGTGCCAGTGAGCTGAAGCGGCACACCTGGTCGCCACCGGAGAACCGATTGCCCCCATGAGCCCGGGTTCGGTCCGGTCGGGCTGTTGCCGGTCACCACGAAGACGTTTCCTGCCGCATCGATCGACGGTCCACCCGAAGCCCACATGCCGCCGTTCGCGGTACCGCTGGTGTGGCCGCCGCCAAACGAGCTGAGGATCGCTGGGCTCCCGGAGACGGTGCCGGTATCAATGGCGACCATCCACCCGGTTGCCTGATCGCTGTAGCCGCCGAATGGCACGTAGACGATTGTTCCATCATTGCTCAGATTGAGCCCTCCGCGCTGCGACATCCTGTCCGGATCCTCGAAGGTTCCGGGCGGGTTTTGATTGACCGGGCTCACCGTCGCCTGGTTGATAACAATGGGGAGATTGGGCAGCGGGACGTTGTTGCCGTTCGTGAGATCGAGGATGTAGAGCCGCCACGCGCGGCCGCCGTCGCTCACGTCAGAGGCGACATAAATCCGAGGCGGGGAAGCGGCGAGATCGATCGCTGGCGTTCCAAGGACGCCGAGTCGCGCCCCATCGACACCGCCGCCGGGCGTACCGAGGAAACGGCGCCAAAGTATCGTTCCCGCGGGAACTCCCGGAGCATCAAAGGCGTTGACTGCGTAAACGTAGCTGTTGCTCGTTGCAGCGATAACGACGCTGAAATGGCGGCCGGACAAGTCGGGCGTCGAAAGCGTGACATCGTCAACGTACAGCGGAGAGGCGTACATGTGAGCCGGCGTCCCGCCGAATGAATCGAAGGCCGGCGACGACCACAGCACCCCGAACGAGCTGCTGCTGACATTGGCCGGGGTGAGCACGGTTTCGTTGGAGTTCCAGCCCGTGCGTGCGCGGTCTCCGTGAAACATCAGCCAGTTGTAGGTTCCGGCGTCATCGACGAAGACGCTGGACTTCGATCTTGGGTTGCTGGGCGTCCCGCACGTGCCCAGCACGAGTGGAATCAGGGCAGCGATCGTTAGCTTCCAGCGGACGCGGGTGCGTTTCCGATCTGTTGAACATGCGCGCATGATTCCCCCCTCCTCGATAGAACTGGCGTACTGAGGCTTGCCCCCAGAAGGCGAGTTACTCTCTCATTGGACTGGTGGAATCGTCAACATCCATGAGTCGTGGATGCGAGGCACGAGTGCAATCTGATTAATCCGATGTTTTGGAAAAACCGGCAGCGAGTAACTCAGGGAAGCATCGTCGGTGCAGCGAAGTAATTGTCGACTGCGTCTCTGAACTGATTGCCGTCGCTATTGATATAAGTTTGATTTCCCGCGCCGACGCCGAATGCCGCGCCCAGGCCGCCGGCGGCGACGAACTCGTCCACGTGATTGAACAGGTATCGAACGCGGTTGTCGCGATAATGCCCGGGCGTTCCTCCCGGGTCGTCGTTCGGCACGCCGAATGGCAATTGCCACCAGAGCAGGGGCTTGCCAACTCCCTGGTTTATCGCGCTCGCCCAGTCGAGATGCTCGTGGAAGTTTGGGCTGGTCCGATTTGTTTCGTCCCAGTACCAAGGGCCATCGGCGCGCTGGCAATTCGGGTCGACGCGCGCCTCAAAGCAACCGGCATCGCGGTCGAGGAGGTCGAGCGCGAGAAAATGGGAATCCCCGGCTCCTATCCCATTGAGGAAAGCGATGGTGTCGTTGAGCGAGCCTGCCCAGCGGGAGGCGTGAAAGCCAATCGCGACTTGCGGCGACCGGTTTCGCGCCATTTGGATCAAGCATCGGCCCATCCCGCTCAAGTCGTCCGGCAGACCCGCGCAATCAGGTGCGAGCGAGGAAACTTGCGCGGGCACCCGCGTCGGATCGTGGCCGGGCGCCTGCTGCTGCGC
>Ga0126381_100009241_pt1 | contig 11062 bp, 11 predicted proteins | sample PanSoiMetPlot_28_FD_96465 | JGI IMG/M metagenome (GOLD analysis project Ga0126381, IMG submission 96465) | Tropical forest soil microbial communities from Panama - MetaG Plot_28 | ecosystem: Environmental > Terrestrial > Soil > Tropical forest > Bulk soil | place: Panama | collected 2016-02-17
ACCCGCCTGTTGCCCTCCGAAAGAAACTGTCGGTAATATCTGACCAAGATAAAACGTGCACACTGACACCCAAACGAGTGGCCCTCTCGGTCTCATCGTGGAATCTCCATCTCGCGAATTTGCCGTCATGAGCTGCAAAATTCCGAGGTTCCGATCAACGAAAAACAACATGGCCCGTTAAGGTGCGACGAGTGCCTGCCATGTCTGGCGCTTAAGGAAGACTGTCCTGTGACTTGACCGGCACTGGTAGGTTCACGAACTTCCGGAAGCTTACTACATTTGGGCAGCTAAGCGCCAATTTATCCATTTCTTGCAAGGATGCTTAACGACCGGTGATCGGATTCCTTCAAGTCGTTGCTCCATTTTCGGTAAGGAATGCGAATTCAAACGCAGAACGACAAAATCCTACGGGCCGATTCTTGATTGCTCCGAACAAAAGCCCTTCCATCTATCTATGTCCCGCACTTGCTTCATAGATTGCGTGAAGCTCGTCCAGAAAATGAAGCCTCATCCAGCCGCACGTTGAGCGGCGTGCTCTCTGAGTTGAAAGGGACACGAACACGGGTGGTGGTTCCCCCCATAGGCTTCGATTCAAAGCTAATCGCTCCATTAACCAGCCCAACTCGCTCTGCGTGCTCGTGAGGCCTAAACCGCTACCTAGCTTTGCTGCTTCGAGGTCGCGAGCCCATTGCCTGAATCTTTCACGATGAGATGAACTTCATTTGATTGCTCCGCTACTTGGACTTCGACCTTTTTCGCTCCACTATGCTTGACGGCGTTGTGGAGGGCTTCCTGTAGCACTCGGAAGACAGAGAGGCCGATCTCGAATGGCAAAGGACTAGACATATCACTTCTGAAGTCAATCTGTATTTTCTGCCGCTCGCTGAACTGCACCAACTCTTCATGTAAGAAACAAAACCCAGATATTCCAGTTTTGAAGAGTGCAACTCGTGGGACAGTGCTTGCACTTCGCTGGAAATCGCAGTCGTCTCTTCCCAGAGTTCCCGAAGACGGCTCCGGACATTCAGGGGATCGTTTCGGAGTTGTTCTAGCCCGATCGCCAACATTGCCAGCCGCTGGTTAATGTCGTCGTGAAGCTCTCTTCCGATCCGGCTTCGTTCTTGTTCCTGTGCTTCGATTAACTTCCGCGTCATGGCGGAAAGCGCCTCTTTGCGCGCTTGCGATCCGTTATGTCATGCAAAATACAAGCAGCTCGGTCAATCGTCCCATTCACAGCTTCAATCGGATAGTATGAGAGCAATAAGTATCTCTCTCCAACCGTAGGATATGAAAACTTCATCTCGTATCTGACCACTTTACCTTGAAAACATTCATCCAGTTTTGGCTTGATAACAGTCTCGAATGTTTCCTTGCCTAATACGTCAGGGATGAGGCATCCCACGACTTGCTCCCTGGCCATATTCCGCATCTTCAAATACTGGCGGTTCGCAAGGAGGAAACGGTATTCTCGGTCAACCACCCGATCATATCCTCCGCACCTTCCACCACCTTCTCGTACTCTCGTAGCCGTTCCTCTGTCCGCTTCCGTTCGGTGACATCCATATTGACGCCAACCACTCGCGACGGTTTGCCAGATTCGTCCATCAGAACCTGCCAACTTCCGGCTATCCAATGAACGCTTCCGTTAGCCCAGATCACGCGCCATTCTCCAGTCATCGGTCGTCCGGTTCTCAATGCCGACTCAATTAGCTCCCTGAGTCTTGCCCGATCGTCACAGTAAATTAGGTTTTCAAAAGCTTGTGTTCCACCAAAACCGCCCGGCGGCAAACCGTACATTGCCTCTAGTTCCGGCGTCCAGGTATTTGCGTCCGTGCGAATATTCCACTCAAAAGTGCCGATGCGAGCGGCTTGCTGTGCTAAACGCAACCGCTCTTCACTGGCGCGTAGCGCTTCCTCCGCCCGCTTTCGCTCGGTGATGTTACGGGAGACGCCAGAAAAGCCCACTATCTTGCCGGTTGAATCCTTACTAGGGGAAATAGTCAGGGATACGTTGATTCTTTCCCCTGCTTTGGTAACACGAACCGTGTCAAAGTGGTCGATGCGACGACCTGCTTTTAGCGTGCGGCGCATCCGAAGCCAACTTTCTACCACGATCTCTGAATCTGAGGCTAGAGGCCGAACATCGAGTTGACGCCGTGACGTTGGACCTCGGCAGAAGGCTGTTGGGGACCAGGTGAAGGGACGGTGAGCTGCTGGGCGGCTGGCTGTGGCGTCACTGGCTGTTGGACGCCAAGCTGCTGGGCAGCGGGCGGTTGGGCAACAATTGGTCGAAGGAAAGCGAGATCGCGAGGCTCTTCGGTGCCCGGCTGAACGGCGGGAAACGACAAGTCCATTTTGTGCTCCAGCGCGCTGGCGATACGGTGCAACTGCCAGATGAGCTTTTCGAGCTCTTTTGAGCGTCCAAGGTTCAAGCTGCGGTCCCACAAAAACCGAATCGACAACACGACGAGAATGGGCAGGCCAATGGCCAGCGTGGCAAGTACGATGGTGGTGAGCAGCGGGTCGAGGGTTCCGAGCGACGGAGTCATGACGCCTCCAAATGCGGGATTCCAGAGGCAGAATAACAGCAGCAGGCGAGTGGTGACAAATGAATCGAACTCGGGGACTCCGGCGCTCATGAGTGGCTCAGTAGGTTATGAATAAAGATCCTCGCTCCCTAGCGACGTCTTATGAAGTCACAGCGCACGGTGGCGCGCGCCTCACCTTTGGAAACCTTTGAAGCAACGTAGTTGATATTTCACAAGTGAGTTCTTTTGAGCCGGGGATCACGGCACAAAGTGCGCCACCATTTCGGGTTCTCCGTAGACAGTAGCCACGGAAGGTGCCTGCCGAGTACTTTGGACGGCAAAGCGAACAACGCGGTAACCAGAAAATCAAGTACGTATCAGTACAGGCCGGACCATCGCATGGCTTGAGGCATAATATCGAGCATAGCCGTGGCCACCAATCCACCCAAACTCCATGCATGGCTCGAGCCTCCGAAAATGGACACAGGGTCACCCTGTCCTGCTTTTCATTCGGATGAGCATCGCCTACTTTGTGCCTATTACCTCAGCGACAGAGCGCTGCCACAAGGAACAGTCGCTGTTCTGAGGTTTGAGGGTGTCCTCCAATTTCGTCTGGGTTACCCGAATGACGAAGCGTTGCACGGTCATCCGCTGGTGAAACATGGAATGGAACATTATCAAGGATATCTCGTCGAAAATTCGCCTCTAATTGCAGAGATAGAAAATCAGAACCGCGTACATCCAGCGTTCCGGCCGGGGATGTATGCCAATTTCCGCCACTGGGTTGTTACTTTCCATGACGAGACCTTGGAAGTAGTGGCTTTGCGGGCCGCAGTCGTTGGAACGTCGCAGTTGCCTCCCGGCAGAGCCGTGTGTGGGGCAGGTAATCCGTAAAGTTGCAACAAGTACCGAATATCCGCGCTCGCGTCATCTATGCGTCCGAGGTGTCCAGTCAGAGTTGATCAGCCCTGGCGGGAACCTTGCGAGGGTCGTCGCTTTAAACTCGCCAAAACAGTTCGGACAGATTCTTTCTCAGTCCTTTGGCGACCTTCTCGATATTCACCAGCGAAACATTCCTGACGCCGCGCTCTATCCCGCTGTAGTACGTCCAATCCGCCGCGCACGGCGGCCTCTTCCTGATTGATCTCCTGTTCCTCGCGTGGATACCGTGACAAGAATAGTTCGAATGTCGATGCCCATCAGAATCTTCGACCCAAGCCACATCCACTTAGGAGGCGCAGCAATTGCTGGTTTGGCATAGTATATTCCGGAAGGATCTCAGGCACATGTCGGCGATAGCCTCGTTTTATGTTGTTCCGAATGAACGCCTGAACGAGATCATCGCCGCAGCGACGCCGGCTCCTCGAGGCTGGTTTCACGGCGAGCGCGACACGTTCTGGAACGTCTTGCGCGATTCGGGCTGCGAACTGGACAAATTTGACTGGTCCGGACGGGTGTTCACCACCCTCGAGCTGTATCTCGAAAGCCGACACGGCTTGATGTACTATAATTTCGGCAGCGCCGCCGTCAGCCGGCAATTGTCGAACGCGCGCGGCTCGGACTGGCTCGTGCTGCCGGCAGCCTCGGCCGCTGAATTGCTAGCCGCACTCAAGGATGTCGAGTGCGAAGTCGGCGACGTGACGGCTTTCATAGTCAGCGAGGGACGCTCTGACGGCGCCAGGGAAGAAGCGGCGGCAGTGCAATCGGCGCTAGCTACCCTGAAGGCGTGGCTCGCCCAGGTATCGCCCGGATCGATCGGACTCCTATCCGTCAGCTGACGAGGGACCTGTTCCACTCTCCGCATCTCTAATAGAAGGCATCTGCGTTTTCTCCTTGATTAGATCCTAGCTTGCGTCCAATAGTTCCGGCGGCCTGGGCTCGAACCCGAAGCCTCGATGCAGTCCAAAAAGAGGGTACGGCAGTCCCGCCAGGATTGAGCCAGTCAAACAAAGGTGCGCCGCGGCAAATGTCGAGTTCTCATTTGCCGATTTCTTGCACACCAATCATGACCTCCCGCGTTCCATTGGTGTGCCGTGGCTTGGGCAAGGCCAAATTGGATTGCCTCTGGCGTCTAGGTCGCGCAATAACCGGTTCTAGTGGGTCAACGTCTAATCGGAGAGGAGAAGTGTGTGGCGCTTCAAATTTCAAGTCGTAAGTCCGGTGACATTACAATACTGGACCTTCAGGGAAGGGCGACCATCAGCGACCCTGAGAGCGAGTTGCTGAGAATCAGACTCGAAGAACTGATCGCCAACGGGGTACGCAAGGTTCTGTTGAATCTCGCCAGCATAACCCACGTAGATAGTGCCGGCTTCAGCGTCATCGTTAAAGTATGTATCTCCATTCGTGAAAAGGGTGGCGACTTGAGGTTCATACGACCGACAGGCCCTGCGCTGCTGGCGTTCAACGTCCTACACCTGCTAGATCTGTTCCCCACCTTCGAGGACGAGGACGAAGCCCTGGCCAGCTTCCCACCCAAGAGTTACTTCGCCAAGCCCTAGAATGTCTAACGGCGGCGTGAGCAAAGCTTCCACGCCGTGAACGCGATCAGGCTGCAGTTCGCGGACGGGTTACGGGCTGCAAGCAGTATGAAAATGCCAAGTGTGACACACAAAGCATCATCGCCAACGCAGGCTCTTCCGCGCCCGTTCTCGACGCATGATACCCTCCCTCTCGCTGGCGCAATCCATGGTAGCGCGGGCCGCTATTGCAATTTCGCGTACTCCGCCTTGGCTTGCTTCAGGACGGGAATGTCGGGGTCGGCGTCTTTCCAGAAGGCGAAGAAGTCCTGATAAGCGGTGCGAGCTTTCGCAGGGTCATTTTGTGCTATGTAAGAGCGTGCGAGCTGCAGCTGCGCAAGCGGAATCAGCTCGCTCTCTGGAAAGCGCCCGCGGAAACCCAGGATTTTCTGGAACTCTGCCGCAGCTTTATCGGGTTGGTTTGCTTGCAAATAGGCCCTACCGCGCGTGTACTGAATCCAGTAAGGAGCTTGGGGCGGCTGTGGGGCCAGTTCGAAGCGGCGCGCCGGCTCGAGCGCGGCGACGGCGGCCGTACCGTTGCCCTTTTGCAAATCGCTGATCGCATTCAGCAAAGGCACGAAGATACCTTGAATGATGGAGTCCAACGGATGCTGCTTGGTTTCGGGGTCCAACACATTTTTCGCCGCAGGGTCCGAGCAGAGAGCCAAAGCCAGGGAAATGTAGCGTCGATTTTCTCCATCGGGCAGTTCCGTGAGAGACTGCTGCGCGAGAGATTTTGCGCCAGCGCAGTTTCCGTCGAGGCCGTGGTGCGCCGCTGCAGTCGCGCTTAGCTCAGCAACGAATTCGTTCATGTCCATTCGGTGCGCGGCCGCCATGGCCGCACGCAAGGAGTCTTCTGAGAGCTTTGCTTGGCCGCGAGAGCGCTGTGCCGCGGCTTTTCTAGACTGTAGGAAGGGTTCGCCCTCAGCTCCCCGCGCCTGATTCAGTTCGTGATCCATGCCCGCCTGATCCCCTTTGAGAAAGGCGAGATCAAACAGGTGAACATGGAGGGGCCATGCGTCGGCTTTTCTTGTGACCGCTTCCGCGGCCACGGCGCGCGCTTCATCAGACCGATTAAGGCACATGTAGGCCGCGACCATGCGGTCCCAGGCAAACGTATCGTGCGGGTCGTTTTGCATGGCTTGCTTGCCGAGCGCTAGGATTTTGTCGAATTCGCCGATAGTAGAATACGCGAGCGCCAGATTGTCGAGCGGAACAGAATCACGCGGATAGATTCGGAGCCATGCTTCGTAGGTTTCAATGGTCTTGTCGATTTCGCCGGTGACCTGATCGTAGTAATGGGCCTGAATGTAAAAACGTTCGCGTTCAGTGGCGCGATCCTTTAGGGCGAAAGCCTTCTTCATATTGTCGTCCGCGGCCTTCGATTCCTGGTTGTTTCCGTTTGCCACGCCCAGGGTAGCGTAAGCCAATGCGAAGTTGGCATCGAGTTCCGTCGCGCGCTTGAGGCGCGGAATCGCCGCAACATCGTTCTGGGCCAAGTGATCGACCTGGCCGGCGCTGAATTCTTTCAAGGCGTCCAGCGAGGTGGTGGTGGCCTGCTCGAGCGGAGTCGCGAATTGCTGCACAGAGGCTATCGATTCGCCCAGCTTTTCGCGGAGACGGGAAGCCGCTCGGTCAAGGGATTTCAGCACCGCCTCCTTGCTCTCTGCTTCTGCCTGTTCGCTGGCCAGTGTGTCGCCGTTTTGCACGTTCACCGCGCTGAGAGTAATTACATAATGCGAGCCAAGGTTAGCGATGGAACCTGTGAGCATAGCCTTCACGCCCTGACGCTGACAAATTTCACGGCCAACGTCGCTGGTAATTCGCTCACTGGGCGGCTTGCCCATGAATTTGAGTGCTTCCTGAATTCCGGATTGAGGATAGACGTTGAAGTACGGAGATTGTTCGAACTGAACGGCCAGGGCCTGTTTGAGTGTGCCGTCGAAGACTGTGTCCGCGGTTGTATTTGTGAATTCGGTAAGCAGGATCGAGTCTTTTTCAGTGAGAGCTGCGGTGCGGCGGGTAAAGAACAATGCCGTGACGACGGCCGCGATAAGGGCCGTGGCACCCACTAGGTACAGCCAACCCCTGGATTTTATTGGCGGCGCAACTGAACCGGCGGAAGGCGCAGGGCTGCTGGCAGTCGAGATTGTACTGGCGGCAGCGCCTGAGGCCGAAAAATGCGTGCCGCTGGCCGACGCTGGGGCACCGGACTGCGAACTGACCGGTGCGCTGGAGCTACTTGAGACAACCGGCGCGGCTCCCGAACTTGGGCTGGATTCAGGGGCGATGGCCACTGCACCGGCACTGCGTGCAGAGTCGAGTTCACGCTTGAGACGTTTGAGATCGCTGCGCAAATCTGCGGCAGACTGGTAGCGCATTTCGCGATCTTTTTCGAGTGCTTTGCGAATGATGCGCTCGAGTTCCTGAGGAAGATCAGGATTGAGCCGCACCGGTGCTACCGGAACGCGGTTCATGATCGATTCGAAAATGACCGCGGAGCTTTCGCCGCGGAAGGGAAGTTGGCCGGTAGCCATTTCGTAGAGCACGACGCCGAAAGAGAAAAGATCGCTGCGCGGGTCGAGTTCGCGGGCGCGAACTTGTTCAGGCGACATGTAGGAAACGGTGCCGATGGCGCTGCCGGGACTGGTGAGATGTTCGGGATCAACGCCCTGGGTTGCTATGGTCTCAATGTTGGAAGTCGAGGAGATTTCGGCGGGATGAAGCTTAGCCAGGCCGAAATCGAGAATCTTGGCGTGGCCGCGCTTAGTGACAAAAATATTTGCCGGCTTAATGTCGCGGTGAACGATGCCTTGAGAATGCGCGGCGTCAAGGGCGTCGGCGACTTCGATGCCGATGTCGAGAAACACTTCCATGTCCAGGGGGCGGCCCATGATGAGGTGCTTGAGCGTCTGGCCGTCGAGAAACTCCATGGCAATGAAGGCGCGGCCGTTTTCTTCGCCAATGTCGTGGATGGTGCAGATGTTAGGGTGGTTCAGGGCTGAGGCGGCCTGCGCTTCGCGCTGGAAGCGGGCCAGTACTTGCGTATTTTTGGCGACGTCATCCGGGAGGAACTTTAGAGCCACAAAGCGGTGCAGGCGAGTATCTTCGGCTTTGTAGACCACACCCATTCCGCCCCCGCCCAATTTTTCCAGGATGCGGTAGCGCGAAACAGCTTGGCCGATAAGAGACTGCGTGTCCGCCATGTGGCGGCCATGTTAGTTTGCGGCCCGAGCCAAGTCAATGAAACTGCCCATTGCATGAAACTGCCCATTGCACCGTGTTGAGTGGTGCCAATCGCATGCGGTTAGTGGCGCCCGACTTTGGTGCGACTCAGTTAGTGATGACATTCGTCAATCCGGCGATCGCGAAGTTCAGCGTATCGCTTGAGCGGCGAATCTTCCTCAATCTTGTTCCGTGATCCTCGGACCATCTAGCCGGTGCCTGCGTTTCCGGCGCATGGCCCAAGCTGGTTGGCTATATGCATTTTCTGCAGCAATCAACTACCGAGCTGTTTGCGAATCGCATGCTGGGCGGGGGTGCCAGATCTCAGCGCCCAGTATAACGCGGATGTGAGCGCCGAGAGTACGGCGTGCGAATCGCGTAAGTCAACGAACCGCATATTCTGGCGTCCAAGGTAACGAGCTTTATAGCTCTCAGAGAAGTGGCCGTGGTCTCGCGGGTATGCGTCTACGGCCCGGGAAAAAGGGACCACCCGCGCCCTTCACGCCACCGCCCAGAAGCGAAAAGCCGTGAACGCCTGGTCGTGGCTTGTCGCTTGCGGCCCTTTCCAGCTCGATGCTAGCTTCGCGCCACACACGGCCAATTGCCGCGATGCTCTGCCAAAAATGGTCCTATGGACAAATTAACTGTCTAACGACGGATCAGCGCGGTTGCTCTGTCGCGCTGGTCGCGCTGGAGTGGCAGTTGACCTCTGCGTATCTTTGACCTAGGCTTGGGATGCTGTCCCCTTCCTCAACCCTCAATCAAGGCGCAAGAAGAGAAGCCAGAATACGAGTCGCATCCCATGCGTTTGAGAGTGTCGAAGAGTGTCGCGCGGACCATCCGATCCACGCGGGGGTCAGCACGTCGTCAGAAGCTCGGATCAGGCCTGGTGGTGCTGGTGGCAGCCGTCCCAGTGCTGGTTAGCCTTGTGAGTTGTGGCGGGTCTTCCAGTACCATGATGACGGCGCAGACGGGCAATATCAAAGTGACCCTGACCGACCCGCCGAGTTGCAAATTTCCCAGCGGAGCCTTCGAGCACGTTTATGTGACCATCCGATCTGTGCAGGCGAACATCAGCGCCACCGCGGATGACAGTTCTTCCGGGTGGCAGGAACTAGCACCCCAGTTGAACTCCGCCCCCATGCAGATTGACCTGTTTTCCGCCGCCTCCAACACCTGCCTGCTGACCAACCTCGGGTCCAACGCAGCGTTACCTGCGGGCACTTACCAGCAGATCCGCCTACTGCTGGTGCCCAATGACGGCAGCGGCGGCGCCACTCCCAGCACCAACGCTTGCGCCTCCAGCGGCTACAACTGCGTGGTCTTGCACGGTGGAACCGTCGCCGAACTGAAGCTTTCCAGCCAGGCCAACACTGGTTTGAAGATTCCGCCCAGCCAGGTAGAGGGTGGACCGATCACCGTCGCGCCGGGCCAGGACGTGGACCTCAACATCGACTTCAACGCTTGCGCCTCAATTCTGAGGGAAGGGAATGGACAGTTCCGACTGAAGCCTGTCCTTACCGCAGAGCAGGTCAGTACGAACACAACTGGCATTAGCGGCACCATTGTGGACGCAGGCACCAAGGCGCCCATCTCCGGGGGGACTGTGCTGGTCGCCCTTGAGAGAAAGGATGCCACCGGCGCTGACGCGATCTTTCTCGAAACGACGGCGGACTCTTCGGGGGTGTTTAATTTCTGCCCATTGCCCGCCGGCGCCATGTTTGATGTTGTCGCCACCTCCCTTACCACAGGTGGCGTCGCTTACAACGCTACAATCTTGCTGAACGTACCCGGCGGAACGAATCTCGGAAGCATTCCGTTGCAGGCGGAAACCGGACCGGCCACGGGTCCGGCGACTTTGCAGGGCGCGATCACCGCCTCCAGCGGCGCGAACCCTGCCGCGATCGACGCCACCGTGACTCCTCAGCAGCAGATTACTGTCAGCGGCGGAGCGACTCTACAGGTCGCGATTCCCGTCTTCTCCGGCTCAACGACTAACATCTCCGTGGACAGCAATACGACCAGTTCCTGCAGTTCGATGATGGTCATTGGCGCGAACTGCGGACCGTACACGTTGATCGTCTCCGCGAGCAATCCGAAGGTGGGTGCCTTCTCGGCCGGCACGGTGACGTACATGGGGCCTGCGGCGGGAGCCGCGGGCTACACGGTACGCGCCGACTCCTTTGTGCCGATGGGGGGCGGGGCCACCATTTGCAGCCCCGCGACGAAAAGTACCAATTTGAATTCGGCCAGTGGACCACTTACCGTCACGCCTGGGACCATCACCCAGGTGCAAGAGGTCGACTTCACGGGCTGTTCCTGAGCCCAGAGATTTTCATGCTGTGAATCGCGTCGAACTTTGCAGATTCTCGTTGAACCATTGGCGCGCGAGATTGACATGTTACGCGTTTTGCGCAAATACATACGCAAAATCTGTGCATCACCCATCTTCAAAGACAAGAAAAACTCGTACTCGCTACATTTTCTGTTACACGGTTTGCGCAGACCGACGTGCCAGTATTGCCGAGAAGTTTTCGCCGATCAGCGTGTTGTGGGGAAAGGGGATAGGAGAGAGTAAAACCGGTCTCTTTTGCACAATTTTGGTGCACGTTGGAAAGTGGCTGTTTCACTAGAAGTTTGGCTAGAGCGAAACTGCCTTTTTTTTTTCACTTTTCCGGTTACGTCGTTTACCAGGCTTTGAGGTATATCGGTTTGGGAGAGGCAATCGCAACGTCACATCCGCTGCTGCATTACGACTGTTCAGTGGTAACTTCAGGTTGACCTCGTGCT
>Ga0126381_100009242_pt1 | contig 11061 bp, 10 predicted proteins | sample PanSoiMetPlot_28_FD_96465 | JGI IMG/M metagenome (GOLD analysis project Ga0126381, IMG submission 96465) | Tropical forest soil microbial communities from Panama - MetaG Plot_28 | ecosystem: Environmental > Terrestrial > Soil > Tropical forest > Bulk soil | place: Panama | collected 2016-02-17
CCAAAGATTTGCGACCGATGCAGGCTTGCGACACTTGCGCGACAAGTTCTACTATGTTAGCGAGCGACTATGCTGCGATTTGCGAAGATGAATGGCGCCGGAAACGATTTCGTGGTTGTCGACAATCGAAACGGACTGCTCGAACTCTCGGCGCAACAGGTAAAGCTTTTGTGCGACCGGCATCGCGGCGTGGGAGCGGACGGAGTGCTGCTCGTCGAACCTGCCTCAGCGGAAGGGGATTTTCGAATGCGGTACTACAATAGCGATGGCGGGGAAGCCGAAATGTGCGCAAATGGCGCCCGATGCTTCGCTCGGTTCGCGAGCAGGGCTTCAGGCGGGCGGAATGAGCTGCGATTCGAAACTCCAGCCGGGATGATCCGCGCGGAGCTTTGCGATGAAAATGTTAAGCTCGAGCTAAGCGAGCCCAAAGACGTCGTTCTGAATCGCACGTTGGAGATCGAAAAACGTAATCTTGCGCTCCACTCCATTAACACCGGGGTGCCTCACGTCGTGGCTTTCGTAGAAGATTTGGAAACCACTCCTGTCCGGGATTGGGGCGCAAAGATACGTTATCACGAGGCTTTTCAGCCTAAGGGGACAAATGCCAATTTTGTCAAGGAGCTCGAGCCTGGGAGGATCTCAGTCCGCACCTATGAAAGGGGAGTGGAAGATGAGACCTTAGCCTGCGGCACTGGAGTTGCTGCAGGTGGACTTATTTACTGCGCATTGAATGGTCTGGAATCGCCAGTTCACGTTTTGGTGCGCGGCGGAGATTGGCTGGAGCTCGGCTTCCGAAAAACCGCCTCAGGGTTTAAAGATGTAACCTTGACGGGGCCCGCGGATTTCGTCTTCGAAGGCACAATTGATCTAGAGAGTGGGGCCTCGCCTAAAAAAGTAAAGGAATCGATATAGTGGAGTCATAAAGCCCATGTTTAAAGGTATTTACACCGCGATCGTTACACCGTTCAAAAAGGGTCGAATCGACGAAGATGGATTTCGCAAGTTAATCGATTTTCAGATCGACAATGGCATCGACGGCATCGTGCCCGTCGGGACAACGGGCGAAGCCGCCACTCTTGATTACGACGAACATCTCAAGGTCATCGAGATCGCGGTCCAACAAGCAAACGGCCGCTGCAAGATTGTTGCGGGCACCGGCTCCAATTCGACGAGAGAAGCGATCGAACTCACGCGAGAAGCCGAGAAACTGGGCGTCGATGGCGCCCTCCTGGCGAGCCCGTATTACAACAAGCCGACGCAGGAGGGCGTGTACAGGCATTATCGTGCGATATCCGAATCAACCTCGCTCAATTTGATGCTGTACAACGTACCCGGCCGTACTGCGGGCGAGATCGGCATAGACACTTGTGCGCGTCTGGCACGGGACTGCAAGACAATCGTGTCGATCAAGGAAGCCGGAGGCTCGACGGAAAGAGTCTCGGCCCTCAGAAATGTTTTGCCTCCGAATTTCACCGTGCTTTCCGGCGACGATTCTCAGACCTTGCCGTTTATGGCGGTGGGAGCAGTCGGAGTAGTCAGCGTGGCTTCGAATATCGTCCCAAGGCCGATGACGGAGCTGGTCAGAAATTTTCTGGAAGGACGTCCCACCGACTCCATGCGAATCCATTTGCGTTATTTTCGGCTCTTCAAAGACCTCTTTATCGAATCGAACCCGATACCAATCAAAACCGCCTTGCATCTGATGGGCATGATTGAGCTTGAGTTCCGACTTCCGCTCTGTGAAATGAGCGCTGCAAATCGCGAACAATTGAGTGGCACTCTTGGCGCGCTGAAACTTGTATGATCCGACTGCATGTGCACGGAGCCGGCGGGCGACTTGGTCAAGCGATCGTACGTGCGGCGACAACGTCGGCGGGCTTTCATGTAACCAAATCGGGACGTTTTGATGATTTATCCGCGGCGGTAGCAGCCTGTGATGTGGCTATCGACGTCACTCAGCCGCAAGGGTCCGTGGCGATCGCCACCTGCTGTGCCGCAGACGGCAAACCGCTGGTGATAGGAACGACTGGACATGCAAATGATCAGCTTCAAAAATTGCGAGCCGCCGCGGCGTGGACGCCCATACTGATCGCCCCGAATTTCAGTATTGGCGTTAATCTTTTATTCTGGCTGACCGAGAAAACCAACGGGGTCCTGGGGCCAAGCTTTGACGTCGAAGTTCTCGAGCTTCACCATCGTTGGAAGAAGGACGCGCCGAGTGGTACAGCGAAACGGTTGGCTGAGATTGTGTCGAGCGGGCGTCAACTCGAGTATGAAAGGAGTGTTCGTCACGGACGCGAAGGCAATGTGGGTGAGCGAGCACAAGGCGAAATCGGAATGCATGCGGTCCGCGGCGGCGATATTGTGGGTGAACATACCGTATTCTTTGCGGGCCTGGGTGAACGCATTGAACTGACTCATCGTGCTTTGAGCCGGGAGAACTTCGCCCAAGGCGCTTTGAAGGCGGCGAATTGGCTCATTGGCAAGCATGCCGGACTGTATGACATGCAGGATGTACTGGGGTTAAAATGAATTGAAATGCGCTCGGCGATTGCGCTTGGCTCCAATATCGGAGATCGACTGGCGAACCTACGAGAGGCCTACCAACGGGTTTCTGCCCTGAATGAAATTGGAGGCTTAGTTCGAAGTTCCTCCATTTATGAAACAAGCCCCGTCGACTGTGAACCGGAAACGGCCGAATACCTCAACGCGGTTATGGAAATCAGCTTTGACGGCCCCCCGGTCGCCCTGCTGAATCATCTGCAACAGATCGAAGCCGAAATGGGACGCCCCTCAAAGAGGCCAAGAAACTCCCCAAGGATAATCGACCTGGACATTTTATACGTGGGCAATCTGGTTCTCCACAGCGCCGAAATTATTATTCCGCATCCGAGGCTCGCCAAGCGCCGATTTGTCCTGGCGCCACTTGCCGAAATTGCGCCCGACTTGGTCCTGCCGGGACATTCGCGTTCCATCTCCACCCTTCTCGGAAAGTTGAACGATGAGGAAGAGGTCAGGAGGCTTCCCTTTTCAAACGTCCAATCGCTAAACCCAAAAATAACCTTTGTGTCCTCTGTGCCTCTGTGGTGAATCCGTGGTTCCAGGTTTGGGGTTTGGAGTTTGCGGAGTTTTGAATTCTGTCTTCTGATTTCTCTGTTCCGTCTTCCGTCTTCTCCCTGCAGGCCTCAGGGTTCGAGGACTTTGCCCATTCGACGAAATTTTTCGTAGCGCTGGTTCAGTAGCTTCTCAATGGGCCTTTCGCAAAGGTCTCGAAGATGGGTAAGAATCGCTTTTCCAAGGTTTCGAGACGTCAACTCATGGTCGTGATGGGCCCCGCCGAGAGGTTCCGCGACAACTTCATCGATCAGACCCAACTCTTTCAAATCGCTGGCGGTGAGCTTCAACGCCTCGGCCGCCTCAGGGGCGTGACTTCTGTGCTTCCACAAAATCGCGGCACAGCCTTCCGGGCTGATAACCGAATAATACGCGTTTTCCAACATGAGAACACGATCGGCAACTCCGATGCCGAGCGCGCCGCCGGAGCCTCCTTCGCCGATCACGGCTGCAACAATTGGGGTCCGCAGGACCATCATTTCGCGCAAATTAACAGCAATGGACTCCGAAATATGCCGCTCCTCCGCGCCTACGCCCGGGTAGGCGCCCGGCGTATCGATGAGCGCAATCACAGGCAGATGAAACTTTTCGGCAAGCCGCATCAGTCGAAGGGCTTTTCGGTATCCCTCGGGGTGGGCGCTACCGAAATTCCGCCGAATATTTTCTTTGGTATCCCTACCCTTTTGATGGGTTATAACCAGACACCGAACTTCGCCGATCGTAGCGAGACCGCCGGGCATTGCCTGATCGTCGCCAAAAAGGCGGTCGCCATGAAGCTCCAGATAGTCGGAAAATGCGGTCCTGAGGTAGTCAAGAGCAAAAGGGCGAGCGGTATGTCGGGCGATCTGAACCCTTTGCCAGGCGGAGAGCTGATTATAAATTTCGCGCTTGGTTTCTTCGATTTTTTGCTCCATCGCCTGGACTTCCCGATCGATGTCAACCGCGTGCGATTTCGAGTGTTTCTTCAGTTCTTCGAGCTGCTTTTCCAGCTCAACAATTGGTTTCTCAAATTCCAGAGGTGGTACCTTCATTTTACAATGACGGGGGTGTCTTTCGCGACAAGAGCGAACAGCTCCTCCATATCCGGGGCCGCAAGCATAATTCCGCTAGCAGGTTTCGGAGCATTAGGCGACTGCGGATTTGTTTCTGAGTAAATGGCTATCCCATTATTGCTTATGACAATCCATCTACTGCTTCCCAGGTAATTTTTCTCTCCGAACGCCACCGGGTTACCTGCGGACCACGCAATTTTCTCATGTATTTTGTACTGGCCTAGAGCAGTCTTTGCAGGGAATTTGAATTCCAAAGGCTCATACCATCGAAAAAAGGCACCCTTGTTCAGCAAAGTCAGGTCACGCTTTTTTAGGTTTATCAACAAGCTGAACTCGCCTCTCGGGATTACAAATTTTTGACCCGGCTGGATGATCAGGCTATCCAAGCCATTCGCTTTGAAAATCAGCTCGGGGGCGCATTTCGTTTTGCCGGCTATCTTCGCCATCGAGTCTCCGCGGACAACCAGATACTCAGTTTTGTCCGGACCCGGCTGAGAGGAGAAAAACTCCCGCATGTTCAAGCTGCTGAGAAGCTTTTTGGCATCATTGTTTTTTTCTGAATCAGGGAGATTCTGAATGAGCGCCAACAGGATTTTCTCGCCGCTTTCTTTATCTCCGCGCTCAATTTCGTGGTTTGCCTGTTCAAGCATAGTCACGCCCGGGTCAGGCGTCGGGGTTACCACGGGCTGATTGACACCGGGCTTGAGTTTGTCTGCCTTCTTGAAGAACAGCCAGTATGCAAGATATCCCCCGCCCCCAAAAATGCCGATCGCCATTCCGGCAATGATCAGCACCTTCACCAGATTATTCATGAAGCGCTGCTCCCCACGCGACCTTGATACCCCTACATCGAGGTGCGGGCCCCGCCCAAGGCCTACAACATGCCCCTCCGGCGGAAATCCTGGATATTTCCGCCGGCCGACTGATGCATCATCTCAATCGTGAACTTCAATAGGCAAACTTCCCACCCCTCGTCCACACCGTGAATGACTGCACTCGAACTCCGAAGTGCGGCAGGGACCTGGTTCGTAACGCGATCGAGAACTGCTTCCACAGAGTCGTGGACCAAGCTCTCAGAAAGATCGTTCTTGCGGATTTGAAAGCCGTATTTCAACAGCGCGGAATTTCGATTTTGCAGCATTTCGGCAAATACTCGCGCTTTCTCGCCGAAGCCTTCCAGGGACAGTTTCGAAAGATTTGCCGGAGTGATAATTTGCGGGCGATCAGCCTGTATATTCCCGTCGCGGATACGTATCTCGCTAACGCTATCCATGAGTTCGGTAACCAGATAAAAATGAAAGCTAGTGGTACCAAAAGTCTCAATCCTGCGTTCGGGCGACAGGATCACCCTGGTATTCTCAATGGCATATTGAAGATCGTCCTCTGAATACATAGAGAGAGTTCGCTCAGCTTAGCTCTGTTCGTAGAGGGACACAAACGAAGAGGGTTCTACCAGGGCGGCCGCGCCCCGTCGGCGCTGCTTCCAACGCGAGCTTGAGATTCTTAAATCCCGCCGCTCCGCTGGGTGGCCGGGCCGTATGGATCTCATCCGGATCTGTCTTGGCCCAACGTCTCGTGCGGCTCGGACTACCTCGCCGCCCCATTTTGAACGCGACGATGTCCCTATCCTGTGCAAAACGGAACACCAGAGCACCCGTACTCAGAAAAAGACCTCAAAACTGAGAAAGCGCCAGTCTAAAAGGGGTTGCCTTATCGGCAGTAACCGGGGTTGCTCCTTGGCGGCAAAATGGATCGAAATCAGCCTCTGGTTCGAGCCTTTACTTTGCACGTTCTTCGATGTAACGAATGACGTCGCCAACAGTCTGCAGCTTTTCGGCATCTTCGTCAGGGACTTCGACCGAAAACTCCTCTTCGAAGGCCATCACGAGTTCTACCGTATCGAGCGAGTCAGCGCCAAGATCCTCAATAAATGAAGCATTAGGTGTCACTTGTTCAGGATTCACACCGAGTTGCTCGACAATGATATCCTTCACCTTTTCTTCGATGGATTTCTCTGACATAAATCGGTTTTTCTCTCCGTTGTGGTTAAGACGTGCCTAGGGTTAATTGCGAAGCCCGGTGATGGCAACTAAATTAATTGCGGTAAATAGCAACAATTTTTTTCCGACGAAAGTTTGACACAATCGGAGTGTCGTTTTTGAAGGTTTTATCTGGACTCGCGCGACTTTTGTGTTGACCTATCAAATGGAAACGACAACTTAGACGCCCGCGTCTCAGACATGTGCAGCTCACTCTACTTAGTGCTTTGAAATTTGGAGCTCAATTCAGTTACCTCTAATGCGACCATGACGGATCCCATTCCCTCGCTAGAACTTCGATTAACGCCCGATTGGCTAAAGGACTCGGAGCCGGCAAATCGCTATGCAAACTACGAAGGTGACGATTCTCCAGATCGTCAGCAGCGGGGACGGCGCGAACGCAGGGACGACAGAACACGACGGCCTAGTCCCCCAGCCGAGCGCCATCGGCACGACCAAACGGAAAGAAAGCCGGCTACCGGCAACCGCCCGGTTCAATCGCAGCAGCGCCCGTTCGAGAATCGATCAGTTCCACAGAAAATCGAGCGGCCCAGGTTTCAACGCCGGGAAGAGCAGACGGCTCGTCCGGAGGTGGAAGCCGCGCCGGTTCAGGTCGATTTTCTACCGGAAGAACGGGCTTTTGCCAAAATAATCCAGCAAATCAAGCAAGGCCACGTCGCCTATCCCCTTTTTGGTCTGGCCCGGATGTTCCTGGAACGGCCTGAACGCCACCGGATCCGTGTACGTTCTCTTGATAATCACACGATGATTTATCAATTCGGTGATTACGGACCGGTGGCAATGGATCCGGCCGGCCTTGAGCGCAATGCTTTTAGTGAAAAGAAGGACGAATACTACGAAACTCAGACGATCGAGAAGGAACCGATCAAGGGCAGCTTTTCCTCAGTCGCACGGTGTACTCTGACAGGTAAGCTCCTCGGACCTACGAACTATCACGCGTTTCAACCTGCTCTTCGAGCCCTTTACGAACAGAGGTTTAACAGGCGGATGTCTTTTGATGACTACCGGCGAACGATCGAGATAACGAGCAATCCGCAAATCGTCGAGCAATGGAAGGAGGAAGCTCGGAAGGCAGTAACTTTTCGGACAAAGGACGAGCAGGATCCTGTTACCTTTGAAAATCCGGCGGCTGTGGAACAACATTTTCGCACGCACTATCTTCCGCAATTAGTTCGTCCGTGCCTGGCGGCGGAGCTTTCAGGCGAAACAGCGCGCCATCTTCCTGATCGCGGAATCGTCGCAGCGATTCGGAAGGCCAGGGACAGGGAGAACCGATTTCCGGCCCAAATTGCCGGTGCGCTTCGGCACGGCCTCAATCAGGCAGGCCTGCATGTTTTCAAACACAAGAAACGCATCCTCTATATTTCGACGGTCCGTCCGCAACCATTCGATCCAAACCAGGCATCTGTTTCTTCCAATCTTTCAGCGATTCTGTCCGCAATAAGATCATTCCCGAAGATCTCTAGAAAACAGCTTGCAGAAAAAATTCTATCCAAACTCCCAGGGGCCGCATTGTCTGACGAAGCAAGCGCCGAATACCAACACGCGAAGACGGCGCTGGTAACCGATCTGATCTGGCTGGCTAAAGCTGGGCATGTCATCGAGTTTGCGGATGGAACTCTGGATTTGCCGTTGCCGCCCAAGCTGGTCGACCCCGAGAAAGGAAGCGCCGCCACCGCGCACCAACCCGCCCACGATCCTTCGAAGGTCGGCGAAAATCTGGGGCACGAGCCTCTTACCTCTGACGGCCACGAATTTGATGAAAGCTCTGGGGAAGAAATTCAGGCGACTGCCGTCGGGCAGCAGGGCGAGACAACTTTGCAAACGGGAACGGCTGTCGATTCTTTGAGTCACTCCGCACACGCGCCAGAGGTCGATCCAATCGGAGAGACCACGGATGCCCCGCAGAAATCGGCCGCCATCGAGCTGATTACCTCGCCCCAGGCTTCGGAATTGCCGGTTGAGAAGCATGATGAACCCGAGTGCGCGGCCGCGGGATCCGGATCCCACCTTGCCTAAGAGCACCAACCCGCATTTCTCACGCCCCCGTGAGAAATGCGCACAGTGTGCCGACATCCGTCTGGGTCACAAACTTGGCAAGTTGGTGGGAAGGTCAGGCTAAGGCCCTATGAGAGGTCGGACGGCATTGAGGCCGTCCATCCCATGAAATAGCGCCCGGTTCGGACGCTTCCGGCGACTCGCGATCTTTCGCGGGCCCCGCCCCGTCATTCCTCTGCTACGACTGGGTTGCTTAACACCCCGATCTTTTCGATTTCAATCTCGACGAAATCACCTTTCTTCAGGAACTGAGGCGGATTCATCGCCATGCCTACGCCCTGCGGCGTGCCGGTGAGAATAACCGTTCCCGGATAAAGCGTCGTACTGCCGCTGAGAAACTCTATCAAAGTGGGAACATCAAAAAGCATGTCTGACGTATTCGAGCTCTGCCGGGTCTCGCCATTGACGCGCGTTTCGATTTGGAGGGCATTTGGATTCGCAATCTCATCCCTTGTGACAAGCGCGGGGCCAAGCGGCGCAAAGGTATCAAAGCCCTTTCCCCGACAAAATTGGCCACCGCCCAGACGCCTCTGCCAATCTCTCGCGCTGACGTCGTTAGCGGCCGTGTAGCCCAATACATAATCGAGGGCCTGAGTTCGCGAAGCATTCTTGCATTCTCTGCCGAGAATGACCGCCAGCTCACATTCATAATCAACCTCGTCACTCTTCAGTTTGGTCGGCAGCACAATCGGATCGCCCGGATTCTGCAGGGTATTCGGGCCCTTCATGAATAACACCGGCCGCTCTGGAATCTTCGACCCGGTTTCTTCAGCGTGTTTTCGATAATTGAGGCCGATACAGAGGATTGTCCGCGGTTCGATGGGTGCCAGGACTTTGACCATTTTCGATTCGCGATCGGTAATTTCGAATGTTCGATAGATGTCGCCATACAAATCAAAGCACCGGCCTCCCGGCTGTTCGGCCGCAAACCGGACATCTCCCTCTTGCGCAAGATAGCGGATGATCCGCATGGGAACTAGTAATTGATGTAAAGTATCGAATCAAACGCGAGTTGCGCGGGAGACGCGATAGCACGAGAGTCGAGACTCTGAACTGACCCGCTGGATCCGATGTGTTATGCCATTTAAGCTTTCTTCAAAGTTTAAACCGCGCGGCGATCAGCAGCAGGCGATCGATCAATTGGTGCGTTCTTTGCGGGGCGGGAACCGGCATCAGACTTTGCTTGGGGTAACGGGATCAGGCAAAACATTCACGGCCGCCAATGTGCTTGCAGCTTTGGGCAAGCCGACGCTGGTGATTTCCCATAACAAGACGCTGGCAGCCCAGCTATATAGCGAGTTCAAGCAATTTTTCCCCGACAACGCGGTGGAATATTTCGTTAGCTATTTCGATTACTATCAGCCGGAAGCCTACATCCCGCGCACCGATACCTACATCGAAAAAGATTCCTCCATCAATGAAGAGATTGAGCGATTACGGCTGTCGGCGACGAGCTCACTCCTGTCGCGGGACGATGTGATTGTCGTCGCAAGTGTCTCTTGCATATATGGGCTAGGTTCACCGGAAGACTATGCAAACATGGTTTGCGCCGTGACACGCGGCCAGGAGATTGCTCGAGAATTTCTGCTCGCAAAACTCGTCGATATGCTTTACGAGCGCAACGATATTGCTCTGACTCGAGGAAAGTTCCGCGTGCGCGGCGACGTGGTCGAGGTGTATCCGGCCACATTCGATGAGGAAGCGATTAGGATCGAATTTTTTGGCGACGAAATTGACCTCATCACCCGGTTTGATCCTTTGACCGGCCACATGGAGGAAACACTTGACCGATTTATTTTTTATCCGGCCAAGCAATTTGTGACGCCGCACGAAAAGATGCAGCGGGCGTTGAGATCGATTCGAGAAGAACTCGATGACCGGATAAAAACGTTCGAGGCACAGGGGAAATTGCTGGAGGCGCAGCGTATCAAGATGCGGACCGAATTCGATCTGGAAATGATGCAGGAGATGGGTTTCTGCAATGGGATCGAAAACTATTCCAGACACCTAAGCGGGCGGGCGCCGGGTTCTCAGCCCTACACACTTCTGGATTTCTTCCCCAGAGATTTTCTGCTGATTGTGGACGAATCGCACGCCACAATTCCCCAGATCGGAGGTATGTACGAAGGGGACAGGTCGCGTAAGACCGTTCTTGTGGAATATGGGTTTCGGTTGCCGAGCGCACTTGATAACAGGCCTTTGAATTTTTCTGAATTTATGAGGATGGCCGGCCAGACCCTCTACATCAGCGCTACGCCCGCAGAGTTTGAAATCCAGAACAGTGTCGTAGGAAACCGGGACTATATTCCACATTCGCGTTCACGAATTGGTCAGGAGGAAACCGAACCGGTTTTAGTGCCAATGCTTACAGGTCGTTCCGCGGGTTTGCTTGACGTGCACACGCCGGGCAGCCGTTTGATTGTTCAGCAGATCATCCGACCAACCGGGCTTTTGGACCCGAAAATTACGATACGTCCTCTCAAACATCAGATCGACGAAACCATCGAACTCTGCCGGAAACGAACGGAGAGCCAAGAGCGCGTTCTGATTACGACCTTGACGAAGCGAACGGCTGAAGATTTGACGGATTACCTGCGAGACGTCGGTCTCAAAGTCCGCTATCTGCATAGTGAGATCGACGCGATCGAGCGGGTTGAAATATTGCGATCCCTTCGAGCTGCTGAATTCGACATCCTGGTTGGGATCAATCTTTTGCGCGAAGGGCTGGATCTTCCTGAAGTAAGCCTGGTTTGTATACTTGACGCTGACAAAGAAGG
>Ga0126381_100009243_pt1 | contig 11061 bp, 11 predicted proteins | sample PanSoiMetPlot_28_FD_96465 | JGI IMG/M metagenome (GOLD analysis project Ga0126381, IMG submission 96465) | Tropical forest soil microbial communities from Panama - MetaG Plot_28 | ecosystem: Environmental > Terrestrial > Soil > Tropical forest > Bulk soil | place: Panama | collected 2016-02-17
CCGTTCCAATCGAAGCAGGAGGTCACGATTGCCTGGCAAACCGAAACATTCTGGTGCATCACAACTTCGCCGGGACTCGCTCCGATTATCGAGGCGACCAGGTTGCCGACAGTCACCGGCATCTCCCACCAACCTTCTCCCCAGGCGCGAATCCCCCGGGAAGACCATGTTTCCGCGAATCGCTGCAGTGACTCTGCCGTCCGGGCCGGCATGGCTCCGAGCGAGTGGCTGATGAGATACGTGGTTTTTTCCAGAATCGGAAATTCTTTGCGCCACTCGATCAGGGGGTCGTTGCGGGTCACAGCGCGTGTATTTCGCGGGTGGCGACAGTCTTTGCTGTTCGATGCCCGTAACGGCGCCAAAGAGCGTAAGCCGGTACGCCGGTCAGCGTCAGCCCCAGGCCGGCAAATGCCGGAGCCGGCCTCGTTATCAGCATGTTGCCGAGGAACCAAAGGGTGACCACCAGGAAAAAGATTGGCGTCACTGGGTAACCCAACATCCGATAAGGGCGATGCAAGTCCGGGCGCGTGCGACGCAACACGATTACCGCTGCAATCATAAGCCCATAAAAGATCCAGATGCCGAACAGCGCGTAGTCTGCCAGCGATTCATAGGACCCGGAGAGCACCAGCACTGCCGCCCAGCCGCCTTGCGCAAGAATCGCGAATGCCGGGGTACCGTAGCGGGGATGGATCTGTGCGAACTTCCGGAGGAACAACCCGTCGGCCGCTTGCGCGAAATATACCCGCGGAATCGTCAGAAAGCAACCGTTAAGAGTACCCAGAATGGATATCAGGATGAGAGCCGAAACGACGGTGGCGCCCGCTCCGCCAAGAACGCGCGCGGTGGCGTCGGCGCCCACGTGGTTGCTTGCCGCAATCTCGGGAACGGTCAGCACCCGCACGTAGGCGAGGTTCGCGAGAAGGTAGATGGCTGTAACGGCCAGGGTACCTGACACCAGAGCCCTCGCCACGTTGCGCTGCGGATTGCGGATCTCTCCGGCGACGAAGCTCAACTGCACCCAACCGTCGTAACCAAGCAGGCACGCAATCAGCGCCACGCCGAAACTGCTGAGTGAAGAGCCAGGCATGGCCGCCGGAGAATGCAGCGTTCCATGCCCAAGCAGCAGCGCAGCAGAGACGATGATCAGAATCCCGACAACTTTCCCCAGCGTAAAGCTGTTCTGCACGATTGCGCCGAGCCTTACCCCGCGGTAGTTCACCAGTGTGAAGAGAGCCAGCACGGCCAAGCTCAAACCCTTTGCAACCCAAGGCGCCAGCGGCATCCAATAGCCAACGTAGATAGAAAACACGACTGCGAGCCAGGCCACCTGGGCGCTGCGCCCCACCGTGAAAAGCGACCAGCCGCAGAGAAATGCTGCGGGTGCGCCATACGCCTCACGCAGGAACACGTATTGCCCGCCCGTGGCCGGAAGCGCCGCGCCGAGTTCGGCGCAGGCTAACGCTCCGAGCAACGAAATCACGCCGGCAAGCACCCAGACGCCCATGATTGCGGGAATCGCGGGTAAGCTCCGGGCCACCAGATTCGGGACCAGGAAAATGCCGCCGCCGATCATGATACCGACGACAATGGCAATTGAATCGAACAGTGAAAGCTGTCGCGGCAGGTCCATTGGCGGGCCTGCATGGTTTCCGCTGGCCGCGTATTCCGTTATGGTGATCGCGGGGACAGCTTGATGTGACAGGTTTTCCATTGTGCGCTCGCGCGGAGACGCGACCAGTGAATCGTACACGCTGCCGACGAAAACCGCAAATGCTGTTGAGCGGTCATTTGGAACGACCGGCGCCACCGGGGATTTCGCCGGTTTGTTTCCCAAGCGGCGTAATTTTAGATGTCGGTATGGCTAACGATATTGCCGGATATCACGGCTTCTTTCACCAACGACCCGCGGCAGACTCCAAAGTGATGTACGCCGCACACACGCGAGAAATTTAGCTCATGAGATCGCTTTCATCAGCCGCGACTCCCTAATCTTTCAGTCTCTCATCCGTCACCGAATAACAGAAACGACCACTTTTGTTTGTGATGTTCGCAGCCAGCCGGACGCCTATTTACTTACCAGTCCTCCCTGTTCGTTCTGCCAGTATTTCCACTCCGGAGCCTTGGTCGTGGCGTCGTTGATATACGTTCCGGGGTTCAGCCAGCACGCCTGAACATCCGCCGGGTTGCTGCCGCCAAGCGGCGCTGTTGACCTGCTGCGAAAGCTCGCGAAGAAGCCGCAGAAGCACCGGGAGGAAATCTACCTTCTGAGCGTCAGCGCGGATTCCCGCGAGCGGTCGCTGGCGCTGACGAAATGTGCGGAACTCCCGCCCATGCCTGATCCCCGCCTCCATACCGTCGTGAAGGTGCTCGCCCTGCTCAAGACAGTAGTTGAACCGTTTCCGGATGACCCGCTGACGCCGCGCATTCTCGCGGTCATCGAGGAAATGAAAGTAATTCGTGATGCCGTGAAGCTCGTATCGTGGGACGCGCGGCGACAGCCGCCGGCATTTGCAGCATCACGATGAAACTTGAGAGGCAATTACTAGTCAACGGAGAACAGAATCGTGCCGTCCGGCAGCGCGAAGTCGGATTCACGCTCTGTGCGCGAGCGTTTCAGCGGGAACCGTGCGGCGTCAACACGGCCGTCTCATGGTTGCCACGGCTAACTTAGCTGATGAACACCGGCAACGCCTGATAGCTGCACTCGGTGACCACAATCGTCTCGGCGATCGCCTGTTCGCACCGTCGCTCTTTGGCACACGGGCTTTAGCTGTTTTGAGGCGGAGCTAATCGAACTCGCCGCACATGACGCGGGGTCGAATAAGTTCCAGCAGCGATCGGATGTAGTTCAACTGTTTTCCGTCAGGGGCAGGGCTGTTCCCGCAATGATGGAATCGGCGCTGCTCAAAGAACAAACAGATCCGAAGATCGGTCAGACTGCCATGCCGCCGTTCATTGGCGATTTGCGCCGCCTTGAAGAATGAACCCGCCTGTTCATAACCGTTGAAAGAGTGCGCGAAGGCCACTATCTCCGACCATGCACTGTCGGAGGGGGGTACATCCTCCGGCTTTAAATCTCGGTTAGAAATCCGAGGCACCCTTTTATCGTATGGGACCAGATCCTTCACCCCGCGGCGTTGCCGAAAGAACAGCGTCAGGCTAGGATTTTCAATATCTATGTGGATGAAGCGGGGATCGGTTTGCGTGATGCCTGGATGTGCGGTGGTCGCGCTCCTGGGGGCGCTGAGCCCGTTCATGCTGATCGGGAACGGCGCTATCCGGGCAGTCCTCGATGCCGATGAAATGCGGACAACGCCGGTTCCGCACCGATATATTCACGGCGTTATCCTCGATGACGCCAAGTTCCAGATCCTGCTGCCGAAGGAATGGAATGGCAAAGTCGCCATCTTCACACGCGGATTCTCGGGAACAGAACTCATCACTGGCGAGTTCCAGACGGTCGCGCTCACAAAAGGCTATGCGTTCGCCTCCAGCAATGAGGGTTGGAATCGCTCGACGATTAAGGACCACCCGGAGGACTCCTATTACGAGTCGCGCCAGCGGCTGTTTGAACTCACGCTCTACACGAATGAGACGGTGAAGAATCATTACGGGAGGAACCCCTCGCGAACATTGATCCTGGGCGGCTCTAACGGGGGCCACCACACGAAATGGATGCTGGAGGACTTCCCGGAACTGTACGACGGCGGTATCGCGGGCTATGGCTTCAATTCGCAGATCAGTCAATGGGGTTCCATCGCCACGTTGATTCGGAACTACGATGTTATTGCGTCCCGCATCGACGACATCATTGCGAGGCGGGCGGCAAATCCTGAATGGGACCCCTTCACGAGTCCGCTGTCGCCACCGCTCACCGCGGCGCAGTTGTATGCTCTTCGTAATATTTACGATATTCCGGCCGAGCTGGATAACGGCTTCCACTACAACGTAGGCCGTTGGGAAGGCTCGGAAGCTCAATGGAAATCGCAATACTCTGGTTTGGTCGGATATCTGCGCGACTCAATGCCCAGGTTCGACCCGACATTCAACCCGAACGGGGGCGCGCTGACCGATGACGAACTCGGTTACTGGGACCCGAACAGAAGTCCGGAATCCGTGAAGCGAGAGCTTCGCAAGCTCGATCTCTCCGGAAAGCTGCAACGGCCACTGATCATCATGCATGGCAAAGCGGACCCAATCGTCTCCCCAGGAGAAACCGCCGCATACCAGACGCTGGTTGAACATGTTCTTGGCAGCGCCGCGGCACAGGAGGTGCTTGCGGTGTACTACATTCCGGGGATGGGCCACGGCGGACCTCAATATAACGAACTCATCGGCGCGCAGATCGATGCACTGGAATCGTGGATCGACTATCGTCAGAGCAAGGGTCAGACCGGAGCGCCGGCACCCGCGAAGATTGGGGGTTATCCGCGTGAACCGGCAGGTAGTGGTCAACGGCTAAATCGATTTAAAGCATTCTGATCAGTAAGATAGGAGCGGGTCAAATTCCTGTGGACGTAGCGTTCTTCGGACTGCGGCACTCGCGAGCACGTTATGTATGCCACCCCGGAGGCTAAGTGACTCGCCGGAACTTCCTTAGAATCGGTGGCGTAACGTCGTTCGCCCTGGGAAACAGCGGCGCGCAAAGCCGACGCCTGCCGAACGTCGTTTTCATCTATGCCGACGATGTCGGCCTCGGCGATCTCAGTTGTTACGGCGCGACGCGCGTCCGGACGCCGAATCTCGATCGCCTGGCGGCCTCCGGTATCCATTTCACGAACGCGCATGCGTCATCGGCCACCTGCACGCCATCTCGGTATTCGCTGATGACCGGCGAATACGCATGGCGTAAGGAAGGGACGGCAATCCTGCCAGGCGATGCCGCGCTCATCATCTCCTCCGACCGCCCCACACTGCCGTCGATGCTAAAGAGGCAGGGTTACCACACCGCCGCAGTCGGCAAATGGCATCTCGGCCTCGGCGCCGGCAACATCGACTGGAACGGCGATATCCGACCGGGACCGCTCGAGATTGGCTTCGACTATTGCTTCCTGATTCCGGCAACCGGCGACCGCGTGCCGTGCGTCTTCGTCGAAAACCACCGCGTCGCGAATCTGGACCCCAAGGACCCGATTCGCGTCAGTTACACGACGCCGTTTCCGGGTGAACCGCTCGGCCGCGATCATCCGGAACTCCTCAAGATGAAACCTAGCCATGGACACGATCAGGCGATCGTGAACGGCGTCAGCCGCATCGGCTACATGACGGGTGGCAAATCGGCGCTGTGGGTCGACGAGAATATCGCAGATGTGCTGACAGCGAAGGCCACTGCTTTCATTGCGCGCGAGAAGGCGAATCCGTTCTTTCTTTATTTCGCTACGCACGACATTCATGTTCCGAGGCTACCCAACCCGCGCTTCGCGGGCATGAGCCAAATGGGACCGCGCGGTGATGCTATCGCCGAACTCGATTGGTCGGTGGGACAAATCCTCCAGACTCTGGACCGCGAGGGTCTGACCGATAACACGCTCGTGATGTTCTCAAGCGATAACGGCCCAGTAGTTGACGACGGTTACCGCGATCAGGCTGTCGAGAAACTCGGCGATCACAAGCCCGCGGGACCGCTGCGCGGCGGCAAATACAGCAATTTCGACGGGGGCACGCGCGTGCCAATGATCGCCCGCTGGCCCGGGCAGATTCGACCGGACTCCCGATCGAATGCGCTGATCAGCCAGGTGGATCTGCTCGCGTCATTGACGGCGCTCGCTGGCGGCAAAGTCGCGGAGGGCGGCGGTCCGGACAGCGTGAACGTGTTGCCGGCACTGCTCGGCGAATCACCGACCGCGCGGCGGAGCCTGGTCGAGTACGCAGATTCGCTCGCGCTCATCGAGGGTGACTGGAAGTTCATTGCGCCGAGCAAAGGGCCGAAGATAAACAGAAACACCAACACCGAGCTGGGTAACGATCCGGAGCCACAGCTTTATGATCTCTCCGAGGATATTGGAGAGAAGAACAATGTTGCAGGCCGGTTTCCGGACAGGGTGCGGGCGATGACGGCGGAACTCGACCGCATCCGCGCAGGCTTTGGCCGCTAGTTCTTTGAACGGAGGATGTCGGAGTGCGAACGATGCGTGAACACCGACTTGGGTCGGGATAATCCGCCGAATCAGGATTCAGGCTTGCGAATGCGAGGGGAGGGACCGCCGGGCGGTCCGATCCGTTCACTTGCGGTCCCGGTATGATTGCAGGTGGTTCGAGATTTCGACGAGGAGAGTCCAATGATCAAACGAACGATCTCTGTTGCTGTGATCGCGCTGCTTGGCGTAGCGGTCATTGCCGCCGCGAACAAGCCAGTGACAGTAGCCCTGAAGGACGGGGCCGGAAAGGACGTGGGAACCGCCAAGCTGTCGGACGGATCGGGCGGAAAGGGCGTAAGAATCGCGTTGGCACTCAAGGACCTGCCTCCGGGCGAACACGCCCTCCACATACACACGACGGCGAAATGTGAAGGCCCGGCATTCACGAGCGCCGGAGGACACCTCAATCCCACTGGCGCCCACCATGGCGCTAACAATCCCGCAAGCCCCAAGCCGCACGCCGGAGATATGCCGAATTTCACGGTGAAGTCGGACGGCACCGCGAACCTCACGGTGGTCGATCCCGGCGTGACCCTGGGTGACGGGGATAATTCGGTGTTTGCCAACGGCGGCACCGCGCTCGTGATCCACGCCAAGGCGGATGATCTAATGAGCGATCCATCGGGCAACGCAGGCGACCGCATTGCCTGCGGCACGATTACCAAATAGCCAATCGCGCTCGCCCGAAGAATTGTTCCGGCCCGGCGTGTCCAACGTCTGTTCAGCCTCCCCTGTACCGACCGGGGAGCGTGCCCTGTAGGCAGCTTCCGATCGCCGAGGATTATCCACGCTCGCAGTTCTCGTTCGCCACATTTTGAGGAGCACATGGCTCGATGAGGGCCATACGGAAGTGATCGTGGGCCGTGGGCAGACGGGGTTGTTGCCCTTCACTCGGCGAGGCGGATCCGATGGGGACATCGCCCAAACACATTACCGATAAATTTTTGGTTATTCGACAACGGTGATGGTTGTGACTGGGTGAATCTCCATCCACTGGGGATGAAATGTGTCCTGCACATATGTCCCGATGATGCGAACGTGGGACCCGATAGGGGCAGGTTCACTTGATTTGTGAAGCCCTGACAAGCGGCTTTCGCATCCGCCTGCTTGACCGAGTACTTGCAGATGACCTCGAAAACGAGGTTCCCGCCCTCGTCGCTCATGTTCCCCGCGTCCAACAGTCCTTCCTCGCCAGCGTCCACTTTGAGCCAGCCGTGAGTATCGCCGTCCGATTCGTGGCGAACTCCATCGGCTTGCTTGCCATTTGTGGCATCGACAACCGTACCGGTCACGGATATGCACGATTGCTTCACGATCAGGCGCTGAGGATGGTAGACATGATCCCAGAGCGTCGAATCACAACCCGACGCGGAAGGGGAGCCTCGGAGCGGAGGTGATGGTTCTGCGGGACCCGATATCGAGACGACTTTCGAGGACACCCATCCTATCTCGTCGTCTTCGGTCCTGATGTGATAGAAACCGCCCTCCGGTGAAGGGTTTTACTTCGGCCTTTGGCGTCGCGGTGGAGGGCCGCGTCTTTGGTGAGAGTGGCATTCTGCGGCCAAGCCGCTGTCGTAACGAAAATGAAAATAGCCGCATTTCTACTAAATCGTCGGACTCTCATGACGTGATCTGACTGGGATATTGTTGCCTGATGTTCTCGGTTCGTCAAGCACAGGGAATCAACCTCACCAACAATGAAGCACGTTCGTTTGGCATGAGCGTATACTCCCATCACGGATGACGACGCTCCGCCTGAACGAACCGAAGACTGGCTGGGGCACCTGGAGCCGGAAAAGGCCGCATGAGCAATGCCGTCCTTGCGCGACTCTACGAGAGCGAGCTGAATTGCTCGATCAGCTCGCTCTGGGATAACAACGGGACGTGACGCTTGGGGACGAAATGAACGGCTTCGTGGCGGAGAATAACGTACGTCCGCCCCCAGAAGGAGCGGAGTTCCTCGACCAAGCCGCGCTGAAGCACTTCCCAACGTCGGGTTACGCAAAACGCCACTCGGCCCACGCCCTGACGGGTCACCCGAAGCGCCTCTGCCTTAACGGTTAAGGCTTGATGAAATGGTCGAGGAGGCTACCAGCCGAGATATCCTCCGCCTCTTTTTCGTCTAGCTGAATGGATTCGGGCTCCGTCGTCTGCGTCAGATCGTCGGGCTTCGATTCAGGCTTCAGCGGATCGTTAGTGTGCAAACCTCTTCTTTTTAAGTCCGCGGGCCGCCGAAAAGCGGATCGGCGTCGATTCCCCGCAGACGTTAAGACATAAGGGAAGAGCGGGCAAATGCCGGGAACTGCTAACTCTCACCCTTAAGTCAATCGATTTGCAAGAATGCGTTGACGGCGCCGGCCGAGATATCCTCGGCTTCTTTTTCTGTTATTTGGATGGATTCGGGTTCCGTCTTCTGCGTCAGATCGTCGTTTGGTTCAGGCTTCAGTGGATCGCTCATGTTCAGACCTTCTCAATAGCGTGAAATGGGCCCGCGGGTATTTAAGCACATCCCGCAGAAGCAAACAAGCGGAGTTTCCGTCCGGCGGCCTGTGATTTCAATGTTCACGCCGCCGCCTCACCGCACACCCGTCGGCAATGGCGTAATTCGTCCCCTGCGGTGCGCCTCGCGCCAAATCTGTATAAACTCCTGAACGACTCTGGCGTTCGGCGTCGGCACGCCATCCTCAAGAGCCAGTCTGCCATGCAGGTACCGGTATTGCCTCGCCAGTTCGTTGTCGTTGAGTTTGCCGACGCCGTGCCTGAATTTCTCCAGTTGCTCGAGGTCCATCGGCTGTTTACGCAGGTCCCCTCCATGGCCAGCCATGGGCGCATCCAGACCCTTAAGGAAGTCGATGCTTCGGCGGTCTGCACAACGGGGGGTTATCACGCTGTTCGCTTTTTATTCGCGGTAATAGACCGCGGACTCAATGCCGGACGAAACCGACTAATCTCCGCGCCTGTCCGTTGAAAAGTGTGTTCGGAAGAAAGGCTTCTCTGGGCAGAGTATGTCGCAGCGTTGGACGCGTTTTGCGAGGCCATCGATGCTTTCGCAGCGCCGTCCGCCGATAGTCTCAGCAGCAGGCTGAACGGGGCGAAGGTGACTAAATGCCGTTGTATTCTCGCGCGTGAGCAGTGGGACAGGCATCTCAACGATCATCTTTGCGCCTGATCAGCGGGGAAATCCTTACTAATTCACGCGCCGTCACCGCCGCCCGTCCCAATTGGCCGGCGGACCGACTGTGCCGCCGCACAACCGCCGTAGGTTCGGGAAGTGCGGGTGCACGCGAGCAGGGGGAGACCTTCCCATCGCTCGCCTCATTAACCCGCGTGTTCACGAGGGCTAACCCGAAGGCTCGCAGCAACGGGTGACGCGACGCGGCGGCCCAGTGTTTTCAACAAAAGCCCGGGCGGTTGCGATCGGGCGTGTAAGTGCCTTTCAAAGGCCGAGCCTGAAAGGAGGCCGAAAATGAAAACCATCGCCAATCGAATTTTTCAATGCGCCGCGGGCGCAGTGCTGCTGAGCGCCTCCGCTTTTGCGCAGAGCAACATGACAGCCAACATCCCATTCGCGTTCCACGCCAACAAAGTCAACATGCCGGCGGGCAGCTACCGCGTAGACGCCGACACCACTCACGGTGGAACTCCCGTGATCGTGCTGCGAAGCCAGGCGGATCAGAACAAAGCCATAGCGCTTGGAACTCCGCTGGGCTCCCCTGCCGACAGCAAGGGACCTCGTCTCGTGTTCCATTGCAGTGAAAGCGGCTGTGACCTTCGCCAGGTCTGGACGCCGGAAGTGGGCTACGGCTATCCTTCGAATGCCAAAGAACACGCCGGTGATCGCGTCGCCTCGATTCCCCTGACAAGCTTGAAGGCCGACTAGCTGGGCGATGGCATTGCTACAAACGTCGCGCCTCCACGGCCGCCGGATTATTCCGCTTACAAGCGATCCGGCGGCCGTTTTGCGGTAGCCGGGCCCAGAACCCGAAGCTCGCAGGGAGGCGCACCATTGTGTTGGAGGCACGGCTAGGCCCGGTGCAAATAGGACCACGCCGAGATCCATGGCATACTTCGAGGGATTCATCCTCGCACCGGCGCTCATGGGCGATTCATATGGCAGATCGTTCCGGTGTGATCGAAGCCGTGGCGAGCCATTCCCGAAGCGCACCAACAGGACAAAAGGTCCAACGCGCTCCACCGGCATTCCCACCAAACCAGGCCATCGACTACGAGCATCGACACTCAAGGTTTAGGATTGTCGCGATGCTCCTCTGAATGGGCAAGGGTTCATCGCCGCTACCAGCATGAAGCGGGCATGGAAACAGTAGAGTCATATTAGATCAGGCGATCGTGTCAAAACCGTGTCAATCCAGGCAATCCTCACAAAAATAGGCTGACAACGGAACCTTGTAAAATCAATCAGTTGCACGACCAAAAAAGTCCAGAAAACCCGATCTATTATCTTGAGGTGCTAGCAATCGCAAGATTGTGGGGGTTCAAGTCCCCCTCTCCGCACGATTTTTCAATAATTTACGGGCACCTGAATGCTGGCAGACACACTAGTTTTCGTGTGCCCGACGCGTTCCGATGAAAAAGCGCCGGATTGATTCGAAATGCGTTAGCACCATCGGGCACAGGCTGTCGAATGTCGAATTAGTTTTTTGCACGTTTGTGCCGTATCCGGGCTGAACCTTTCCATGTGCATCAGATACCCGTCACGTGCTCCACCGTTGAGCGCTCCGTTACGCCGAAGCGAATAACAATACGAGGCACTGGGCTACCAGGGAGACAACGAGCAGGGGAACCCGGATGATTAACGATCTATCCCACGACGCTTGCAGCTCTCGACCATTCTCGAGGCTCTTCCCGGTCTTCGCCGCTTCGGTTTGAATCTGATTAATCGGTTTTGACAAGCGACCATAAG
>Ga0126381_100009244_pt1 | contig 11060 bp, 8 predicted proteins | sample PanSoiMetPlot_28_FD_96465 | JGI IMG/M metagenome (GOLD analysis project Ga0126381, IMG submission 96465) | Tropical forest soil microbial communities from Panama - MetaG Plot_28 | ecosystem: Environmental > Terrestrial > Soil > Tropical forest > Bulk soil | place: Panama | collected 2016-02-17
AGCTACTTCGACCTCTATCGATACATCCAGGATCACAAGCTGAAAGTGTGGCTGGATGTGCCCGATCCCGGCTGGGGCAGCCCCGTCGGCAATTCGATGGATCGGGGCGGCGGATACACCATGCCGCAGTTCCGCAATCACTTCGACGCGCATTGCGGGATGGAGATCGTGCTGCCGAGCGGCGAGCTGATGCGCACGGGCATGGGCGCGCTGCCCGGCGCCAAGAGCTGGCAGCAGTACAAGTCCGGATTCGGTCCCTGGGTCGACGGCATGTTCTCGCAGTCGAACTTCGGCATCGTGACCAAGATGGGCTTCTGGCTCATGCCCGAGCCTGAGGCTTACCTCACCGGCACGATCCTCGCGAGCAAGCGCGATGATCTCTATCAACTCGTACCGCTGCTCAACTACGTCGAGAATGCCGGCGTCACCAACGGCATGCCCGACCTGGGCAGTCCGTTGCTCGGCATCGTCTCCATCGAGGAATACGCGAAGCTCATGGATGACCTGCCGCTGCCCGGCGTCGACCCGGAGCTGGCCACCTTGCGCGACCGTGCCGAGTCAGGAGACGCGCGTGGTCTGGAAGCGTACGGCACGCGCAAGAGTCTGGCGTACTGGACGTTCAAGTTGAAGTTCTTCGGGCCGGCGAAAGCGATTGCCGCCCAGTGGGACTACTGCAAGGAGAAGTTCGCGAAGATCCCCGGTGTGCGGTTTCAGGACGGAGAGCTGTTGCGCCTGCCGCTCACCGCCGAGCAGCGCCTCAAAGTTCATTGGCCCGAGTTCGGCATCCCCACGCTCAACATGTTCTCCATCGGCGCGCGCTCGAGCACCAATCAGAACCCGACGCACGGCCATATGTGGTTCTCGCCGATCATTCCTCGCAATGCCGAATCGATCTTCGAAGCCAACCGGGCGTTTGCCGCTGCAGCCCGCGAGTTCGATCTGCCGATCCTGCGCTTCTCACTGCCGGCGACCTACTGGGAGCGGGCGTTCATCTTCATATTCGGCTTCCCCGTGACGACGGACGTGGCGACCAATCGCAAGAACCGCGCGGCGTTCTACAAGCTGATTGATATCGCCGCCCAGCACGGCTGGGGTGAGTACCGCACGGCTCCGGCCTATCAGGACGCCTGCATGAGCAAGTACTCCTTCGGCAACCATGCGCTGCTGCGTTTTCACGAAACGATCAAGGATGCCATCGACCCCAACGGCATCATTTCTCCGGGCCGTTATGGCATCTGGCCGAAGCATCTGAGGAAGACGACATGAGTCGCCGCGGCTTACCCGCGGCATGGCTTGTCGCGTCCCTGCTAGCCGTATTGACGCCTGGACCTGCGAGCGAGGCCGCGAACCCGAGCCCTTCGAGTCCGGGCCCATCGAAACCCCCGGTTTCGAGCCCCGCGGAGACGATTTCCTGGACCTGGACGACGGTGAAGCCGGAACCGGGTCAACCCCGTGGATATGCCCAGTTCGAGCGCGCTTGCGCGGTCTGTCACGGAGAGGGTCCGGCGAAGCCGGGGACGCGCGCACTGCGGGCGAAATATCGCGACAAGGAGCCTGCTTTGCTCGCGGAGCGCACCGATCTCGCACCCGACTACATCCGGCATGTCGTGCGCCAGGGTGTTTCCGTGATGCCCCCGTTTCGCAAGACGGAGCTGAGCGATCCGGACCTGGACGAGCTCGTCGCCTACCTCACGCGCAAGCGTCACTGACCTTCGAGAGAGTCAGACCCGCCGCTCACTGGGCTGCCGCACGATGAACCGGAACTGCGTGCGCCCGATCACCACCGAGTCGCCATCCTCCAGGACCTGACGCGTCACACGGCGGGTGTTGACGAGCACGCCATTCGTGCTGTTGAGATCTTCGATGATGGTGCGCGCGGGCCCGGCAAGAATCACCGCATGGTGCCGGCTGATGAACTTGGCGTCGATCTGCAGGTCGTTGTCGGGCGTGCGTCCGATGCTGGTCTTGCGACCGAGGACGTGGACGACCTCCATTTCGCCATCAGCGCGGATCAGCAGGCGCGCAGCCCCCTCGGGGAGCATCTCGTGCGGGCCGCTGGTCGCGGGGTCCAGACGCTTCATGCTCTGCTGGATCTGGCCGATCAGGACCGAGCTGTTGGCAGCCTCCTCCTCCAGACGATGAATGAGGGCTTGCTTCTCGGACAGCGCGCTGCGCGCCTCGTCGACCTTGATGTGCCATTCGTGGTTGGTCTGTTCCAGCTCGTCCACACGCGCAACCTTGCCGCGCAGCTCCGACTCCAGGCGATGGATCGCCTCTTCGGCCGCTCTGAGGTCCGATTCGAGCTCTTTCGTGCGAGCGATGGCGGCATTCGCGTCGGCCTGCAGCATCCGCATCGTGTCCTGTTGATCCTCGACGCGATTCTCGAGCTCCTTGATCCGCTCCTCGCGAGCGGTGACCTTGGCAACATGCTCGCTGCGCTCGGTCATCGCCTCGATCAGAGAGTCGCTCACCCGCTCCATCTCGGCCCGCACTGACTGCAGCTCCACCTCGAGCTGATCGCCCCGCTTGCGATGTGCGGCGACTTGAGTCTCGAGCTCCTCGCAACGATGGCCGGCTTCTTGGGCGCTCTTCTCCTGCTCGTCGCGCAACCGGGTGGCGGTAGCGAGCGCTGACTCCAGCGAGGTGAGGCTCGCCAGGAGTTGATCCCGCTCACGGATCGCGTGCTGCAGCTCGGTATCGCGATTGGAAACCGAATCGGCGTGGCGAGCCGCGGCATCCTCGAGCTTTCGAATATGCTCCGCGCTCGTCTTGACCCTCTCGTTCAGCGCCGCGAGGTTGCCACGGAGCTGGCCGATCACTTTGTCCGCCTCGATCAGCTGCTTATCGCGCTGCGCGAGAGAGGCGGCAAAGGTGTTGATGTCCTTCTCCAGGCGACCAATCCGCTGCGAGCGCTGATCGAGCTCGGACTCGAGCTCCTGGAGGCGCTCGCTGCGCACACGCAGGTCCTTCTCGAGGCGCACGATGCGCCCTTCGGCGACATCGACATCGGACTGCAATGCGGAGAGCAGGCTTTCGAAGACCGTTCTGCGGCCCTCGCGGGACTGCAGAGTCTCGTAGTAGCTCACGGCGAGAGCCCGGGTCTGCTCGAGCTCGAGTTGGAGGGCCCCCAGCGCCCGCGCGTGCTGGGCGCTCTGGGCTGAGAGGGCCTCGTCTCGCGCTCGCGCCGTCTCGGCCGCCGCGACACGATCCAGCTGCGATCGCTGCAGAGCCTCGGTCACCTCGCGCGCCGCTTGTTCAGCGGCGACCGTTTTCTCCTGCAGCGAGCGCTCCAGGTTGGCAATGGTTGCCCTGGCCGTCGCCGTCGCCGCGTGCGCGTGCAGCAACTCCTGAGCAAGCCCCTCGACTCGCTGCTCGGCTGCAGCACGGTGGGTGCGGACCTCCTCCAGCGCACGCTCGTTCTCTGCCAGCTGCTCGACTTTGCGCTTGAGCCGGTCTTCCAGGTCCTCGAGGTTGGTGGACAGCGAATGCAGGTTGGTTTCCAGATCGCTGTGAGCATCGTGGGCATGAGCCAGCGGCCGGGTACCGTGCTCGGTGGGCGCGATGCGCACGTCCAGTTCGGGATTCTCGGCATCGGCCGCCACTCGCAGAGTGGGCGGGGGAATGATCCAGGTGTCGGTGTTGTTCAGCCGCTCATCCGCCGCCTGCGTCTCGGGGGCGGCAATGTCGAGCACCGGGAGCTCGGCCGTCGAGTCGAGATCCGCTTCGCCGGATGCCGAGTGGTGCTGAACGTTCATCGAGTCTCCTCGCGCGGCACGTCGAGCGGCGCTCAGCCGGTCGAGTGCAGGCTTTCCAACCCTTCCCTCAAGGGTTCGAGTCCTTCTTGTTACGCGCTCCCGGAAGAATTCCTTCCGCAACGAGTGTAGCGCCAGGGGGGGCGCCTGCGCTGCCAGTGCCCCGCAAATGTGTGAGAGGTTTCATGGTATCTGACATAAGGGGGCGACCCGAGGGGTCAGCCGCGCAGGAAGTCCTTCATCGCCTCGACGGCTGCCTCGGGCGAGACTTCGAACAGCCCCTGCCCCTGGTCGGGCAGGTCGATCAGCCGGGCCTTCGGCAGCAGCTCGCGAACCCTTTGGGTCGCTTCCCAGAGCGAATCCTTCGGCCGCAGCACCAGGGACGGCTGCGTCACGAGCCCGAGGCGCTCGCGGACCGGGAATTGCACCATCGCGGTCGTCGCCCATGCGCCGTGAGTGCCGCTGCGCAGGCGTTCAGCAAAGGCGCTCGCGGCGACCTCGGGAGGCAGGCCCGGGCCGTAAGCGTCCCGAACTCGCTGCCACTCCGACAATATGTGACTGCCGTCTGCCGCAGCAGCCGAGGAAGACTGGCCCTGCCGAAAGACCTCACGGTCGGCGTCGGTGAGCGCCGGAACGGAGACCAGCACCAACCGCCGGATCTGCTTCGGGCGGGCGATGGCCAGCTCCGCCGCAATCAGGGCGCCCACCTGGTAGCCCAGCACGTCGATCTGCCGGAATCGCATGGAATCCAGGAAGTCCCCGATCGCGCCCGCATACTCGGCGATGGTGGGACGGGCTGCGGGTGGATCGGAGTCCCCAAAGCCGGGCATGTCCGGTGCATAGACCGAGCGATCACGTCCGGCCAGCGCCAGGAAGCGCTCGAACAGTCGCCCGGACAGCGGGGCGCGGTGCAGGCACAGCAGTGACGTTCCCTCCTCGAACCCCCCGCCCGGCGGAATTGCGTTGTGCACATGCAGCTGTCCATAGCGGCACTCGAAGTAGCCCCGGCGCACTCGCGGCTGCGTCGCGGGGATTTTGCTGGTCATGCTTGCCTTGGCCATGCTCGCTCCGACTTGGGCCGTGCGCGCGTCGCTGCAACGGCGCGCATCCGGAGGCTCCCGTCCGGACTCTGCGCGGGGCGCAGCATACTGCCTTCGGCCAAGGGCCGGCCATAAGCACAGCGTCACGAAGCGCGCACGCGATCGTTGCGCTTCAGGGTCTGAGGCGTAGATTGCCCGCGTCCTCGATTCAACCTTGCGAGGTAGCATGTACAAGGTACTTATCCCGATCGCGCTTCTGCTGTTGCTGGCGGGCTGCGGGCTGGCTGACGTGGGTGCTGCCAGCGCGACCTCCGGGGCATCGGCCGCTGAACAGGTGAAACAGGGCAAGCAGACGGAAGCGCGCGTGCAGCAACAGGTCGACGCTGCGCTTCAGCAGGACGCGCAACAGCGCAAGGGCGCCGAGGACGCGGCGGCGCAATAAGCGCCGCCCGCCGCTTTCGCGCCCCCGGAAAGCTCACTCCACACGGAGTCTATCGGCACAAGTCGCCGCACCGCGGCCTCACCTCGCGGTGAAGCCGCGGCTGATTGATCAGCGCTTACCCTTGGCCTTGGCCCGAACCTTTGCCTTGGCCTTCCCCTTGGCGGCGGTCTTGCCCTTGCGCGCGCCCGATGCCTTGGCCCCCCGTTTGGCGGCTGCGGCTTTCTTCTTGGCCGCTGGCTTCGCGGCTTTCTTCGCCGCTTTCTTCGCGGCCGGCTTTGCGGCCTTCTTCCCGGCTTTCTTGGCGGCCTTTTTCGCAGGCTTTGCGGCCGCCTTCTTGGGCGCGGCTACCGCTTTGGGGGCCGCTGCCGCCGGCGCCGCGGCGGCCTTGGGAGCCGCCACCTCTTTCGCCGCTGAGGCCACTGCGGGCTCGGCCGGTTTAGATTCCTTCGGTGCTGCGGCTGCGGGCTTGGATGCCGCGGGCTTCGTCGCCTTTTGAGCCGGCTTCTCCTGAGCGGGCATCGGCGCGACCTCGATCACAGCGAACAGGCTGCCCTGCGGATCCATCGCCTGCACGATCCAGCTGCCGCCAGGCACCTGATGAGGCCCGTTCATGATGCGACCGCCGCCGCCCTTCACGGCATTCGCCGCCTTGTCGATGTCGGCAACGTTCACGTAAGTGAGCCAGTTCGGCGGCATCGAGGCGTTGGGCGCCTTGTATATGCCACCGATCTGCTGCCCGCCCTGGGTGATGAGCTGATATACCCCGACCTCACCCCCCATCTCGTGACCGGGACCCTTCTCCCAGCCGAAGAGCTCCGTATAGAAGCTCACCGCGGCATCCACGTCGGTCGTGGTCAGCTCGTGCCAGGAGTACGCACCGGGAGCCGCGCCACCGGTACCTGCTCCGTCGGCAGACCCAGGAGCCGGCGTGAAGAGCGCGAACGCGGCGCCCTGCGGGTCGGACACCAATGCATACCTGCCCACGTTGGGGATGTCCGAGGCGGCCTTGAGCACCTTGCCGCCGAGGCGCTGAACGCCTTCGAGACTCGAATCGACGCTCGGAGTACCGATATAGGTCAGCCAGTGAGGCCCGGAGCCGCCGGAGTCGGGCAGAGCCATGAGCCCGCCCGCACGCGTCTTGCCCATGACCCACAATGTGTAGCCGGGCATTCCCGAGGGCTGGGTCTTCCACGGCATCACCTTCGAGTAGAAAGCGCCGGCGGCATCCGTGTCCGTCGTCATCAACTCGTGCCATACGAAGCGTCCCCGAATATCCGCGTTGCTCATGGCGAGAATTCCCCTTTTTTCGGCCCTTGTTGGCGAGCTGCTGCAAGTGATGGTGGAGGTGCACTGTCTCACAACCTCCAACCTTGATGAACGACATTCTGCACCGCCGCGCGTTCCACTTCCATGACTGTTGAATTGTTCGATGCTCGAGTCGTCGTGCTCGCAGCGCAGATATTCAACGCATACAGGACGAGAATGTAGCCGAGGGGGCCCAGTACGCTCACGACGAGGGCGGTACGCCGTAGGGTGCGACCTCACTCAGGAGGCCCCAGGGCGGACAGCCAGGTGGGAGAGGTCAGAAGCCCGGCACCCCGGCACCGATCAGTCGCCGCAGCGCAATGCTGCGGACGCAAGCCTCGGAAAACGTTGAGATGGGCCCCTTAGGGTAGCTTCCACGTGCCGCCGACGATTATGAAGCGCGGCAGCCAGACTGAGGTCGTGCGCTGGAGCAACGGGCGCGCAGTATCACCCTCGAATTGCACGTCGACGCAGCACGGGTTGGCGTGATTGGTTGCGTTAACGATCTCGCCGAACAGCTCCACAGCCCCCTTCGGAATGGGATGCGCCCAGGTCAGCCTCGAGTCCAGCGAGAAATACGCCGGCCACCGGCGCACGTTCAACGGAGCGAGGGCGAACTCAGGTGGATCAAGGCTGGTCGCGTACAACCGGTTGTGGGCCCACCCCGTATGCCAGGTGACGTTCGAGGACCACAGCCACGGCGACTCACGCCAGGCGACACCGGCGGCCGCGGCGTGCTTCTGATCCCAGCTGCGCGGCACTGTGGCGCCGTTGATGACGTCCGTGGCCTCGGACCAGCTGTAATTCGCCCACGCCGACCAGGCCGCACTCGCTTGCCACCGCAAGCTCATTTCGGCCCCGACGTCTCGTGCGCTCGAGGGCCGAATGAGCACGCGATCGACCTCGATCTCCGGAAGCAGCGCCAGCGGATCCAGCAGATTCTCGAACCGCGGTCGCGGGTCCTCGATCCGCTTGTCGAACGCCTCGACGTGCACCTGCATGGCGGGGGAAAAGGCGTGTTCGAGGCTGACGACGGTCTGCATCGCGAATTCCGCCCGGTGGAACACGTCGTCGCCATCCTCCACCTGGAGCTCATCCGGTCTCTGGGTCTGTGACAGGCTGCGCCGGCTCGCGCGTAGCACTGTCGCGGGACTGTATTTGTACTGCAGGCCCGCGAACGGAGAGACCTGGTTGCCGCGAAAGGCCGTGCCGTATCGCTCTCCATCCCAGCGAAGGCCGGCATCCGCAGAGAGGCTCGGCGTGATCGCCCAGAGAGCGGACATGTAGCTGCCGTATGCCTGACCGACGATATCCAGATCCGTGTTCAAGTCGAGGGTGGTGGGCCGGCCAAACGCGGCAGCGAGCTGCGGGTTGAACACCGCATTGGCCATGTACCGGTATTGCGCTTCGTAGTCGTACCACTCCAGGCCGCTCACCAGGCCCCAGCGGTCGCTGAGGCGCGTGGTCATCTCCAGGCGCGCAGTAGTGGTGCCGAAGTGACGGGTGTCCTGCATGTTGCCTTGGGAGCTGCCGACGCGATCCAGCGTCCCAAACCGATGCGTGTGCCGCTCGGTGCGCGAGAGCGTCGCATGGATGACAGTGTCGTCCGAGGGGGTCAGCCTGAAGCCCAGCCACCCGGTGCCGTCGCGGTAGCTGATCTGCGCGTGCTCGACCGAGGAAAGATTCGTTCCCGGGATCTCTGCGCCCACACTCGAGTTGAAATCCGCGTTGAGGTCATCGTCCAGCACCAGGTAACCACCGGCAACGGACACGGTGTCGGTCAGGTCGTATTGCAGGCGTCCCACGGCATCGAGAAAGTCTGGCTCGACCTGGGGGCGATCGAGCAGGTCGGAGATGAAGTCGACCACCCCCATGCGCACCGCCCCCAGCCACTGCAGGGGACTGGACGAGAGCTTCCCCTGGGTCAGTGCCTCGGAATACAACACGCTCTGGCTCAGCGCGTAATAGTTATCGCCATCCCAGGTTCGCGGTTGCATGTCGAGCACACCCGACAGACGATTGCCATAGCGCGCCGGAAACACGCCGCTGAAGAAGTCCATGTGCGAGATGCTCTCCGGATCGAGGATTCCGAGCAGCGCCTGGACGTCCTTGTAGTGATAGGGCTCGAACAGCGGGACGCCGTCGAAGTAGGTCGCTACCTCATCCTCGCGCCCGCCGCGGACATGCGGCCGCGCCGAGATCGCGCTTGTGGCCACCCCCGGCAGGAAGCGAACCGCGCGCATGGCATCCTGAAACAGCCCCGGCAGAGCCTCCAGATCCTGACGTGAAATGTCGGTGGAGGGCTGCGGGCCCACCTGAGACTGGTCGACGCCATAGCGGCTGGCATACACCTGCACTTCCTCGGTCCGCGAGGTCGAGGGAGTGCTCGGCGGCCTGGTCGCGGCTGGGGCGTGGCCGGTCCCCGAAACGGGGGCCGGAGGCGGCTGCGGCAGCTTGATGACGGAGAACAGATTCGGCCGTACGGACTTCAGACCCAGCCCGTAGGGAGCCAGGATGCGTCGCGCGATCTCCTCGGGGGTGCCCGTGCCCGGGTCGACATTGACGGTGAGCCGCGGACCGATGAGCGCCGAGCTGAAGATCACCGCCAGACCCGACTGGCGCAGCTCCTCGAGCGCCTGAGCGAGGGGTTGTCCAGGCACTACAGCCCCCGCCGTCCCGACCCACAACAGGGCGCAGACGACAAAAAGAGCTGCCCCCCCAATCCCGCGCTGCATGGGCTCAGATGCTAGCACTCGCACGGTGCAATGACTGACGCTTACGAGGGTCCGCGAGGCCTCGAGCGATTGGTTTATCCTAGCGGTCCCGTCCCAATCCAGTAGTCCCCGATCGTGGATCGCGCATTGGCCGACGAATCCGAGCTCGTCAGACGCATGCTCGCCGGGGATCAGCGGGCGTTCGATGCGTTTTTCGACGGACATTTTGCCCGTCTGTACCGGTTTGCCCTGCCGCGGCTCGGCGGCGATGTGGAGGCCACCCGTGAGGTCGTGCAGGCCACCCTCAGCAAAGCCATGCGCAAGCTGGCTCTTTTCCGCGGCGAAGCGGCGATCTTCACGTGGTTGTGCCAGATCTGCAGGCGCGAGGTCGTCGATCACCTGCGCGCGCACCGCCGCCACGCCGATCATGTCGTGCTCATCGACGATCAGCCGGAACTACGCGCGGCCATCGAATCTCTCGAGGCTCCCGATGAGTATGACCTCGTCAAGACCTACGGCCGTGCCGAGGTGGGGCGCCTCGTGCAGGTGGTGCTCGATCGACTGCCTGCGCGCTATGGCGACGCGCTGGAGTGGAAATACGTCGAGGGCCATTCGGTCGAAGAGATCGGCGCCCGGCTGGGGATCGGACACGCCGCAGCGCAGTCCCTGCTCGCGCGCGCGCGACTGGCATTCCGCGACGCCCTGGAGAGGGTATTCGGCTCCACCGCGGCAGAAGTCGCCGCCGCGCTGGAAGTCTGACCCATGACATCTCCCTCAGCGGAAGGAACCCCGAGCGCAGAGCAGGATGTCGGAGAAGTCCTTCGCAATGCGGGGCGGCGCTCAGAGCCTCCGGAGGAGGTGCTGCGCTCGGTGCGCGCATCAGTCGAGTCCCAGTGGCGGGAGGTCGTCTCTCGGCGGACCCGCCGGCGGCGGATAGGGCTATCGCTGGCCGCAGCCATCGTGCTGGCGGCGGTGGGGCTGTGGAGTGCACGGCCCTGGCTGGTGGGTCCCGGCCAGAGGATGGCCGACGTCCAGATCGCCTTGGGCTCGGTGCAAGCCCGGGCAGGATGGCTCGGGTCCTGGCAGCCGGTGGGCCCTCGGAGCGCTCTGCGCGTTGGAGAGGAGCTGGCTACGGCCGCCGATGGTCGAGTGGCTTTGGGTCTGGCCGATGGTGTGTCCGTTCGGCTCGATCATGACACTCGGATCAGGCTCCTCGACGCGGGGCGGATTTCCGTAGATCACGGAGCTTTGTATGTGGATTCGGGTTCCCCCGCTCCGGCGGCGCGGGCGAGTCTGCTGATAGTGACGCCAGCCGGGGAAGTTCGTCACCTGGGCACGCAGTACGAAGCCCGCATCGTGGGGTCAGAGGTTCAGATCGCTGTCCGGGAAGGGAAAGTCGAGCTCGACACGAGCACGGGAGCGGCCCATCGCGCGGTCGCGGGCGAGCAGATGACCATCACCTCCGCCGGCTCCGTGGTTCGCAGCGCGGTTTCGACTTACGACGGGCGCTGGCAGTGGGTTTCCGCGGCCGCGCCTCCATTCAATATCGACGGGCGGCCGGTCGCCGATTTTCTGACTTGGGCGGCGCGCGAGTTGGGTCGCGACCTCGTGTATGCCGACGCGCCGACTGAGGCGGAAGCGGCCCGCGTGCGGCTCAATGGGTCGATTGCGGGGTTGAGCCCCGAGGAAGCTCTGGCTGCGGTGCTGCCGACGACCCCGTTGCGGACCGAGATGAGTAGCGGGCACCTTGTCGTCTCGCTCACCTCCCTTATCCAATAGGCGAAAATTCCCGAAGGGAATTTTCGCC
>Ga0126381_100009246_pt1 | contig 11059 bp, 9 predicted proteins | sample PanSoiMetPlot_28_FD_96465 | JGI IMG/M metagenome (GOLD analysis project Ga0126381, IMG submission 96465) | Tropical forest soil microbial communities from Panama - MetaG Plot_28 | ecosystem: Environmental > Terrestrial > Soil > Tropical forest > Bulk soil | place: Panama | collected 2016-02-17
CCCGCAAGCTTGCCGCGCTCGGGAAAAAGCGGCAGCGGATCTGCGCCGCGGTTACGCAGATCGAGGGCGCGAGCGATCAGCTCGAGATCGAGCCCGTCGGCGCGGCCCTGCAGGAATTTCACCGCTTCGTCGTTCGATGCCATGGCGCCGGTCTCCCAGCTGTAGACCAAGCGTGCCGGATAGAGAAAGGCGCGCAGGAAGCGCTTGTAATCGTCCCGCGCCAGAGCCTCGATCGCACTGAAGCGATTGACCTGCTGCGTCCAGTTCTCGAACGGTTCGCCGGCCAGATACGCGCGCACCTCGGCGCGGCTGGGGCGGGCCGGCTCTACGCGCCGCCGCTCGCGCAACGGCACCGCATGATCGAGATAATCGAGCCGGTCGAGCGGCGGAAAGCGGCCGACCGAGAAGGTTTCATCGGTCCAGAACAGCGAGAGCTTGCGGGCGAGCGCGGGCGATAGCGTGATGGCCTGCCGTGCCACGCGATCGATGGCATCGCCCTGCAAGTGGTTTGCCGCGATCAGCGCCACGTCGATGTCGCTGTATCGCTCGCCGAAGCCGCCATGCGCCAGGCTGCCGATCAGATAGAAGCCGAGGAACTCTTGCGCGAGCTCGCGCTCCCACAGGCGCGCGACCTCGCCCGCAAAGGCGATCGCAAGTCCTGAAGCGGAAGTATCGGTCGCAAGTTCCATAACTTGGGTATTGCACATCCGCTCGTCCCCGCGAAAGCGGGGACCCAGGGCGGAAAGCTCGTGACGAGCGGCTCTCGCGCCCAGCTTGATAAGCCCTGCAAGATCGGGCAAATCGGGCGCGGATGCCGCAGCCGGCATCGCGTGTGGAGGACAAATCATGAAAATCACTGTCGGATTGCTGGCGGCGGCAGCCGTCACGGCCTTTGTCGGCACGAGCTTGGCGGCGGACAGCGACAAGTTTCTCATTCGCGGCGACGCCCAGAAGGTGCTGATGGAGGAGAACGAGATCAATGTTGCGACCGCCGAGGCGATCGCCAAGGCCTGCGTCGAGGAAGCCGTCAAGCAGGGCGTGCGGGTCTCGATCTTCATCTACGACCAGTTCAGCGAGCCGGTCTACATGTACCGCATGGATGGCCAGGGCCGGATCAACGTCGAGACCGCGATGATGAAGGCGAAGACCGTGCTCAACACCCGCCAGCCCAGCAAGGCGTCGATGAACCAGGTGCTGCAAGGCCGCTCCTCGGAGCTGCGGCAATATTCGTTCGGCAACTTCGCCAATTCCGGCGGCCTGCCGATCCTGATCAACGGCAACCAGTTCATCGGCGCCATCGGGGTCGGCGGCTCCGCCCCCAAGCTGCCCGAGTGGAGCGACGAAATCTGCGCTTGGCGCGCCTTGAACAAGGTCATAGGCAACCAGCCGCCGCTCCTGCCCGACGTACAGCGCACTCAGTGAAAAGGGCATAGCTGTCGCGCGCACCGCAGGTGAAACCAGCGATGGTATCGCGGAAATATCGGACCTTTGGACCGATATTTCCGCTTAATCTGTCCTGCAGCGCGGGATCATGGCAACTCCCCTTACGAGACCCGCTTCCCCCGTTTGGGTAGCTTCGGGGCGGTCGTAAGCATGCGCGAACTCGCGTCGCGCCTGGACGGTGCCATCCATCTTGCTATTGATCTGCATCAACCCGCCTGAGGTACGATTGCGCTAGGTCGTTGCCCGATGCGGCCGAACCAATGCAGGAGTTGATGCGATGATCCATCGCATGTTGATGGCCGGCATTGTTATGCTCGGTGTCGGCCCGATCGCCGAGGTTTCCACGGCCGCGGGCCGCTCGGCTTCACCACTCACACTTGTGCGCGCCGGCGCCCCTTTGCCTCACCCCGCGCAAAGCGTCACGGCGCCCATGTCGCCGCCGGCACACGCAGTCCGGAGTCATTTCGGGCCCTTTGCAAGGTCACGCTTCAAGGACCGTGCCCAACAATTCCCGCTGTGGGGGGGCTATCCGCTAGGCGGGGTGAGCGCATTTCCGTCGGACTACGAGGCGCCGATCGAAAGCGGCGCCGGGCCATATATGGCATATCCGCCATATGAAAATTTTTCCGAGCGGTCGCGCCCGCCGGTTTTCTATCAGCCTGGCTGCCGAACCGAGGTTCAGAAAGTTCCGTCGGCGAGAGGTGGTGAGCAGAGCATCACTGTCACCCGCTGCTACTGAGGGACTCTTCCAAGTTATTGGTTGCCCCTCGCCACCTCGAACGATCAAAGGCTTGAGCGGCCAGATCGAACATCTTTGTCCGATTTGTCCGCGATACCCATCAGAGCCATCCTACGCGGGGCAACAAAAAGGCCCGGCGCGGTTTCCCAGCCAGGCGCAATTCGTCAGTTTCAATTTCCCGCGTATACCGTTCTTGTGATTCGCGTCAAACAAAAAGTTCGTAGGGCCGCCCCTTGAGGGCGCCCGGGCGGGCACCGTCAGGCGTTTACGCCCGTCTTCGACGCGCTGTGGCCCGCCCCTACGCCCCTTATTGGCAGACGAAATCGTCGCCGCCCGCCGGCCGGCACTGCGCCGGCCAGCCGCGCGCCTCCCAGTACTCGACCAGGCCGAGGTCGCGCACGAGCGACTTGAAGCGCGGCGTGGCGCGCACCGCCGCGTAGCTCGGATGCCAGAACCAAGTCGTCGAGATCGGCTGGAAATAATCGGCGCGCACCTCGTCCTCGTAGAATTCCAGCACGCGCTCGGGCGCGCCCACGTGCATGTACGCAAAGCTCAGGTTGCCGAGCCGCGGCAGGCCGGCGGGCGCGGCGGCCTTGGCGGGCGCGGAGTCCAGGATTTTGGCTGCCGCCTCGGTCATGCCGGGCGGATAGCTCGTTGGCGGCATTTCGCGGATCGCGGCGGCCGCCTCGCGATAGCGTCCGGCCGAAGCCTCGACGAGCGCCAGCTCGAGCGTGCGCCCGGGAGCGAACGGTTTGAGCATGGCGGTCGCCTTGTCGGTGTCGCCGGCGAGCCAGACGATCTCGGCGGTGTCGGCGGTGTAGTTGATGATGAACTGTTCGCCCGCCTGCAGATGCTCGCGCATGGCAAGCGATTCCCCGATGCGCCCAAGCGCGGCGAGAAGCTGGCTATAGCCGTGCAGCCCATCGGCCTGGTTCGGATTGAGCGCGATCGCCTTCCTGAAGGCGTCCTCGGCTGCGAGCATCTTGCGCTGCACCATGTTGGCATAGGCGAGCGCCACGAAGGCCTCCGCGTTCCTGGGGTCGCGCTCCGTGGCGCGCCGCGCGAGCGCATCGGCCTTGGGGATCGTGCGCGCCACGATCTCGTGCTCGACCGCCGGCAGGCCGCCACGCAGCGATGGCGTAAACAGCGGAGTGAGCGAATAGACATAGGCGAGCAGCGCCGAGGCGGGCGCGAAATCGGGATCGCGCATCACCGCCGGCTCCAGAACCTTGGCGGCTTCGGCAAGCGCCTGGGCGCCGCGCGGGCGCGCCGCGACCTTGGCTCGCAGAAAGTCGAGGTATGCGTCGAGGTCGGCGGTGCGGTTGCCGATGAGGGGCTCGCGGGCATCGACCGGAAGCTTCAGCGCGTCCGCGATGCTGCGAGCGATACTCTCTTCGAGATCGAAAATGTTTGCCGGTTCGCCCTGCAGCAAAAAACCGGCGAGGACTTTGCTGTCGCTCGCCCGCACCAGGCGGATGCCGAAGCTGACGCTGCCGTCCGACCGTCTGGCCGTGCCCTGCACCAAATAGTCCGCATGCAAGGCCTCGCCCACGAGTTTCAGACTGGCGCCCGGCTCCTTGAAGCGGAACGACGACGAGCGCGCCACCACGTCGAGGCCTTTGACGCCGGCGAGCGCGACCGCGATCTCGTCCGTGATCCCTTCGGCAAAGAACTCCTGCGCCGCATCCCCGGAATTGTTCGCGAACGGAAGCACTGCCACGATGGGGCGTGATGCGGCCGGTGCTTGCGCCATCGCGGTTGGTGGCGCGATGCTTGTTGCGAGCGCGACGGCGGCGATGCCGAGGCAATATCCGGTCAGCTTTGGCGAGACTGCGTTCATATCGGTCCCCCGGTGGGTCGGCGATGCAACCATCTCGGCCGCGTGCGCCCTGGTCCTGATGGGTATCGTAAACAAATCGGACGAACGTCCGATTTGTTTACTCGACCCATACTACAGACACGTCAGTACTTGTCACTATCGCTGTCATTAAACTGTCATACTGTGCGAAAAGGCACCTTTTAACCCCGGTTTAAAAGCGCGCCCGTATAACGCCAATAACAAAGCCGGGGTAGGCCGTCGTGAATCAATCAGTGGCGCTGCAGGGCGTGCTGCACAACACACGGGCGTTTTCGCCCGAGGCGGCGATCTTCCGCCGCAAATGGCAGGCCGGGATCACGCCCGGGAGAGCGCTGCCGCCCTACGAAGACATCGTGCTCGGCAGCCTGGGGCGGCTGGCGGACCGCCTGTTGGTGGTGGAGCAGGTACCGGGCGGGTTCAAGGTGCTGCGCTGCGGGCCCGGCATCCGGGAGGCGCTGGGAGCCGACGTCGAGCGCAAGCTCACCGCCGAGTTGCCGCGTGAATTTGCCGGTCCGCTCGGCGTCACGCTTGATCGTGCGGTCAAGGCCGGACAGCCGGCCTGCGAGCATGCGCGGCGCGTGCGCGGCGGCATGGTCGAGACCTTCGAGCTCCTGGCGCTTCCGCTCTGGTGCCGATGGGGATCGACCCTGCTGGCGGTGCACATCTCCGCCGTGGGGGCTCCGTTCAACCTGATCGACACGATCTTCCGCTCGAGCGAGGAAGCCATTCTTGCGCTCGCGGCGGTGCGCGACGGCGCGGGCGCGCTGATCGATTTGCAGATCGTGGCGTTCAACGCGGGCGCTCAGCGCCTGCTCGGCCGTCCGGCGCCGGAGTTGCAATGGGGCTATCTGTCGGCGCTCACCCATGAGCTCAACAGGCCCTCGACGCTGGCGCGGCTGTTTGCGGTACTGGAGACCGGGCAGAACCGGCAGTTCGAGCTGCCGCTCACGCTCGAGGGAAACGAAATCCATCTCAGCGTGCGGGTGGCCGCCGCCGGCGATCTCCTCTCCGCCACCCTGACCGATGTCACCGAGATCAAGCATCGCGAGGAATCGTTTCGCCTGCTGTTCGACGGCAATCCGGTGCCGATGTGGCTTTATGATCCCGACACGCTCGCCTTCATCGCCGTCAACGGCGCCGCCATCTCGCATTACGGCTATGCGCGTGAGCGCTTCGCCGCCATGACGCTGCCCGACATCTGGCCGGCGGATGAGCGCGAGTTGCACCGCTCGGTCGCGCAGGCTGTCGGCAACAGCTATTACTCGGATCGCACCTGGCGCCACCTCAAGGCGGACGGGGAGGAGATCGAGGTCATCACCTATGCGCGGCGGCTCGCCTTTGCGGGGCGGCAGGCGGTGCTGGTCGCCATCGTCGACGTGACCGAGCGCAAGCAGGCGGAGGCGCGCATCGCCTACATGGCGCAGCACGATGCGCTCACCAACCTGCCCAATCGCGTGCTGTTCCACGAACGGCTTGACGGGGCGCTGTCGCAGCTGCCGCGTCGCGGCGGCCTCATCGCGGTGCATTGCCTCGATCTCGATCATTTCAAGAGCGTCAACGACACGCTCGGACATCCGCTCGGGGACGAGCTTCTGCGCGTGGTGGCGGATCGCCTCAAGGGCAAGCTGCGGGACTGCGACCTCGTCGCCCGCCTGGGCGGCGACGAGTTCGCGGTCATCCAGAACATCGCGCATCCCAATGAGGCGAGCGATCTTGCCGCCCGATTGATCGCCGCGATCAGCGCCAGCTACGACATCCAGGGGCATGAGGTGATCATCGGCGGCAGCATCGGGATTGCGCTCGCGCCCGGCGACGGCAACGCTGCCGACGTGCTCTTGCGCAACGCCGACATGGCGCTCTACCGCGCCAAGGCCGAGGGGCGCGGCACCTCGCATTTCTTCGAGGCCGAGATGGACCGCCGCGTTCAGGCGCGCCGCCTCCTCGAGCTTGATTTGCGCAAGGCCTTCGCCAATGGCGAGCTCGACCTGCATTATCAGCCCTTGGTCAATCTGCTCGAAGATCGGATCATCGGCTTCGAAGCGCTGCTGCGCTGGCAGCATCCCGAGCGCGGCATGGTCATGCCGGGCGAGTTCATCGCCCTCGCCGAGGAGATCGGCCTGATCGGGCCGATCGGCGAATGGGTCTTGCGCAGGGCGTGCGAAGAAGCGGCACGCTGGCCGGGCGACCTCAAGGTCGCGGTCAACCTGTCGCCCGCGCAGTTTCGCACCCGCGCCGTCGTGCAGGCAGTGCTGAGCGCGCTCGCTCACTCCGGCCTTGCGCCGCAGCGGCTGGAGCTCGAGATCACCGAATCGGTGCTGCTCGGGGAGACCGATGCCAATCTTGCCACCCTGCATCAGCTGCGCCAGATCGGCACGCGCATCTCGATGGACGATTTCGGCACCGGCTATTCGAGCCTGAGCTACCTGCGCAGCTTTCCCTTCGACAAGATCAAGATCGACCGCTCGTTCGTACGCGACATTGCGGAGCGCCCCGACTGCATGGCGATCATCCGCGCCGTCGCGGGGCTGGGCGCGAGCCTCGGCATCTCGACCACGGCCGAAGGCGTCGAGACCAGCGAGCAGCTCGATCGTCTGCGCGCGGAGGGCTGCACCGAGGCGCAGGGCTATTTGTTCAGCCCGCCGTGTCCCGCGGCCGATATTGCCCCGCTGCTGGCGGCCACGAGCCGAAAGGCCAAGGTCGCCTGAGCCAGGCGCTTCGCCGCGCGTGTCATCGTGGCGATTGATTCCCGTGCTTCCTTCCGGCATGGCCAAGAAGGCGCGAAAATCGCTGCGCGACTGGATTACGGCGGTTCTCTCGGATACCAGGCACTCGCGCACGCAGGACCGAGCGGGTAGTCCCGCAACGCCGCCCCAGGAGCCATCGGGGGAAGACAACCGCCGCGATCGGCCGCGCCGTCCAGCCAATCGCGCGAGCGGTCATGCGCCCTGGCGCGGGCCCTCGAACCCGTAGAGGAGAATGTCGGCGGCACCGATCAGGATCCCGCCGCTGTGATCGAGGCGGCCGGCGCGGTATTTCGCGCTTGCCAGCCGTTCAATCTCCGGACGCAGCGCGAGGAAGACCTCGTCCTCCGCGCCGTTGAGATGATGATAACCCGCAAAGGTCCTGGAGCGCATCGCGGGAAATTCCGCAGGCCACGACGGTCTTCCCGTCATGGGACTCGAAGGCAAGATCCTGCGCTCGCGTCGTGACACTACCGGCATCGAGCACGAGGGAAGCGGCCGGGCGACGGGCAAACTGGTCCATATCGATCGATCGGCTCGACCGCATCCGGCCGAGGCAGAAGTCCCGGTCCTTATTGCCTGATTCGGTCGAATCCTGTCGAGCAAGTCCGCGGGGTCAATGCAGCGCGTTCTCCAGCTGCTGCTTGGTCATTTTCGAACGGCCCGGGATCGAACGCGCCTTGGCGCGCCGATAAAGCTCCGCCTTGGTGCTCCCGTTGTGGCGCGAGCGCGAGCGCGCCGCCCGGCGCCCGCGCGCCGTCAACCGGGTCGCATTGCGTCCGCCCATGGCGGAGCTGCTTTCCCGCCGCCCGCGGGCACCCACATGCGACCTGCCCTCGCGCTCCTGCTGATAGGTAGCTCCGCGGCCCTCCTTGCGCTCGGACCGGGCAAGATTGCGGGCGTTCTCGTGCTTGCTTTCATACTTCGAGGCGCCCGATTCCTTGAGCGCGATGGCGATCGCCTGGCGGCGGCTCTGGACGCGCCCGCCCTTGCCGCCGCGGCCGCTCTTGAGCTCGCCATGCTTGAACTCGTGCATGACGCGGCCGGCGGTCTTGCGTTGTCGGGGTGATGATTTGGCCATGGCAGCCTCTTGTCTCTGCACAATGTCTCTTTCGGCCAAACGTCGCAGCCCGCGTGCGGTTCCCGCAACGCGGCAGATTCGACGATGGAATTTGCGCTGCAGAGAGGGCGCGACGCGCCTGTGAGACCGACCAGCCGATAGGCCTCAATCAAGATCGCTGGATTGCGGCGCCCGGCCACGCTTGAGAATCTGGCTTCGGGTCGCGGACCCGGACAGGGCCACCCAGGCGCCCATGCCGCAGACAATGACAATAAAGCAGGAAATCAGCAAAGCTTGCATGGCTCGCTCCTCCGGCAAGCACGGGGCGATGGTACCTTAGGCCTGTTACCGGCCGGTAAACGTTCTGACGCGCACGGTTGGCGAGGGTAGGATGGCTCCCATCTCGCCGGGCAGGGAGGCGCGCTTGTCAAACCGACGACCTTTGACGCCCACCCGCCGCGATCTCGTCCTGGCAACGGGCGCCGCGTTTGCCGCGGCGGCAATGCCGAGCGCCGCCCGCGCCGCGGGGAGCTTCCTCGCCTGGCACGGCAAGACCGGCAGCGAGCACGCGAAGCTGCGCGCGGACGCATTGGCGCGCGGATACTGCTGCCTCTCGCTCAGTATCTACGGGCCGCCGGCCGCGCCGCTCTATGCGGCGGTCATGATCAAGCGCCCGATGCCGGTCGCGCAGCGCGAATATCCGCTTCTGAAAGCGGCGGAGTTGGCGCGCACGCTCGAGAACGAGGCCAAGCAGGGCTTTGGCGCCGTCGTCCTCGGGGCCATCGGCACCGCCGCCGATGCACGCTTTGTGCTGGTGGTCGAGCCGCAGGGCATGCCCTCGCTCGTCCGGACGGGCCTCACCTCCGGCAAGCCCAACGACCCGGCGAGCTTCGAGGCTGCCAACCTCAAGGCGCGGATCGATAGGCTCATTCCGCGCTGGGTGGCAAGCTACGGGGCGGCGGGCGATCCCCGCTTTGCCGGCGTCTGGTCGCCAAACGACGGCAGGGCGATCTGGAACGCGGACGGCGGACTTGAGGTCGATGCCGATCTGCAGCAGCGCATCGCGGCCCAGCGGGCCGGCTGGCGGCGACCCATCCTGCTTGCCCCCAATCCCGACGGCCGGGCGCTTGCAGTCTTCGTCGACAGCCAGGCCGGCAGTTGGCAGGCGCGTCACGCCCTGAACGAGGCCCAGTATCAGCAGGAGTTCGATGCTCTTACGGCGCAGGGCTCGCTGCCCATTTGCGTGCAGGCGGCAGGCGGCTCGGCGCGCGCGGCGCGGTTCTCGGCCGTTTTCGTCCAGCGCGAGACGCCGGTGGAGAAGGTCTTCACCGCGCGCGGCCCCGTTGCCAATGCCGACATCGACAATGTGCTGATGAACGCCATGATGGCGCAGCCGCTGCGCCAAGCGTCGCTCGCGATCGTGAAGGGCACCCGCCTCGTGTATGCGCGCGGCTACACCTATGCGGAGCCGGACTGGCCGCTGGCTGAGCCCACGACCCTGTTCCGCCTGGCAAGCGTCTCCAAGACCGTGACCGCGCTTGCCGCCTTCCAGCTGATCGAGGAGGGAAAGCTCAAGCTGACCGACCGGATGCAGGACATTCTGGCGCTCACCACGCCGCACGGCACGGCTCCGGCCGACCCCCGCTTTCGCGAGATCACCGTCGCGCATCTCCTGGAACATGTCAGCGGTCTCAATCCCAACGCGTTCGGCAACGATGTCGCCATCTTCGATGCCTTCAAGGCAGCGCGGCCGGGGCAGCCGTTCGCATTGCCGGTCAATGCCGCCATGGTCGATTCCTACATCGCCTCGCTCAAGCTTGCGGACAATCCGGGCGCCAAGGCCGAGTACAACAATTGCGGCTATTACCTGCTCGCCCGCATCGTCGGAAAGCTGCGCCGCGCCGCGACACCGATCGCGGCCATTCAGCAGCATCTCTGCGCACCCCTCAAGATCACCCGCATCCGCGCGAGCCGCGCGCCCGTCGCAAGCCAACTCCCCGACGAGGCCCGCTACGGCGCGAGCGGCGTCGGCAAGGGCGCGAATGCGCGCCTCGACATTCCGGTCTTCCGCAGCGTCATGAGCAGCGATCGTCCGCTGGCGCCGGTCGGTTACGGACAACAGAATTACGAGATCCGCGAAGGATCCGGCGGCCTCTCGGGCGCCGCGACTGATCTGGCGCGCCTCATCGCGGTCTGGATCAGCCCGAACGACACGCCCGCGCTCAAGCGCGAAACCGTCAAGGCGATGCTCGATCAGGGCATCGCCAATGCGGGGCGTTACAAGAACCGCTCGGGCTACGGGCTCGACGCGACCGCAAACCGCCCCAATGGGACCTATTACGGCCAGAAGGGCGGCGATCTCGCAACCTCGCAGAACGTGCTGCAGTTCAACGGCGAATGGGGCTTCGTGCTCAATTGGGCGAGCCACGTCACCGACATCGGGCTGCGCTGGTATCCGAACTTCCCTGAGGTGATGAACATCGCCACCAGAACGAACTGGGGCGCAACCGACCTGTTCCCGGAATTCGGAATGCCGTCGCTGTCGGCGGCTTGAGCCGCAGCGCGCGCGTGATGACGCGCTCGCTTGCGGTGGCGGATTGGCTCGACTCAGCCGGCGATCATCAGCCGCCGGCCTTCAGCTTGCCTTCTTTCACATACGCGGGCCGCTTGCCGGTAGATCACGATCAGCGCATCGCCGGCGTTGTTACCTTCAACTTTCCTTCGTTCACGTCCTTCATCCACTCGTCCCAGCCATTGCACGCCGAGTTGACGTCGCACCAAGTCGCGTGGTTGTTGCCCTCCATCTTCCGTGGGTCGGTGACCTGCGCCTGAGCCTGCGCCTTGGCCGCAGTCGCGTGATGCTTCTGTCCGGCGGCCATGGCTCCGGTAAGACTGCCCAGCCCGACGGCCAGCGACAGCGCAGCCAAACAAACTTGACGATTCATGAGCGTCTCCTCTTTTCTCGCCGGCACGCGGTGCCGGCATTCAAGATGGAGACGCCTCGCGCGCGCAGTTTTCAGGAGCTTTTACGGAGAATTACTATTCAGTAAAATCATCATAAACTGCGGGAATGCGTGCGTCGAATCTGCCCGCGACAAACTGTCTTACGGGCCCCGGATGTTTACGGCTGGCGGGGAATGATCACCGAGCTTTCCGGGTCCTGCTGGTCTCGCACGGTTTCGCAAGTCAGCGCTCGCCCGCCGTGCGCCGCGCAGCCG
>Ga0126381_100009247_pt1 | contig 11059 bp, 8 predicted proteins | sample PanSoiMetPlot_28_FD_96465 | JGI IMG/M metagenome (GOLD analysis project Ga0126381, IMG submission 96465) | Tropical forest soil microbial communities from Panama - MetaG Plot_28 | ecosystem: Environmental > Terrestrial > Soil > Tropical forest > Bulk soil | place: Panama | collected 2016-02-17
CGGGTCTACCTGGACTCGCGTCGACGGCGGGGCTCTCTACTCGGCGCTGGCTTGAAGGCAGCCACCCGCCCCGAGTGGAAGACAGTTGGCGGTTTTCAAAAACTTTCTGAAAATAATGCTTGACGGGTCTACTCAGAAGACTTGGATTTGCGTCCGGGCGCGGGCGAGAGATCGGGAACTTTCCGATAACGCCGTTTATATGGCGTTAACCGAGAGCGGCAGCCAAAAATGATCGGCGCCTCATCTCGGTATGTTGGCATGCGAAATGCTCTCGAAGCCCCCGCCCTCCTCGGATGGGAGCAGGAATGTGGCATGGCAAGACCTGAGCGCGAGCTCGTACGGGCGGATATTTTGTGAGCTTTTTCAGCAGCGGCTTAGCGCGTCTCCAAACCCTTGGCCTTAAACACGGGTGCGACGGCCGCGCTGTTCAGGAACCTCAGCAAAGCCTTCTCCGCCCCCGCGTGCACGGCCTTGGTGCTGGCACCGGCCGCAAAACTGACATAGCTCTGGACCTCAGCCGGAAGTGGCCCCACAAGCTCCACGCCCGGTGCAGGCAGGATCTCGCTGACTAGGGTCAGGATGTATTGGGCCTTGCTTTCACTTACCAGTTTGTTGGAGTCGACAGAACTGGGTGTCAGAATGGTTTTAGCCTTCATCTCATCCGTCATACCGAACTGGGCGAATATCTTGTCCAGGTAGGTGCGACTAGCCCCCGCCTCTGCAAACGTGATCGACTCCGCGTTGTGCAGCGTCTGCTTGAGCGCGTCGACGGTGAAGATGTCCGGTTTGGGTGCGTTCGCGCGTTTGCCGAGCCCAATCCCGCAGCGCGCGAGTTCCGAACGTGAAAACGCCACCACCTTTCCTTCTTTGATCAGATCGCTGATCGCGTCAGAGGTGAGCACCGCCAAATCGAACGGCTCTCCGCGCTCGACCCGCCCCTTCAAGGCCGCGGTCGTTCCGTAGTCGAGCGCCAGCGGATGTCCGGCCGCTCTCTCCCACTCCGGCCGGATCTCGTCAATGACCGTCTTGACGCCGTTTGAAACCAGGATATGAATCGCCGCGCTCTGCCCCAACGCGGGTCGTAGCGGTAATACAAGGAGCCCGATCATGGCTGCGAATGACGCAATCCCGCACCGAAATTTCATCGGGCTCCTCCTCTTGATCCGGAAACACCATGGCCTTCGCGTATTATATCCATCCGGTTTGTGCCGCCATCGGGTAACCAGCACTCCGATTGTCACTTCCTCGAGAGTGGGGTTTTCGGAAACGAATGGAGGTTGATCTCTCGATGGCGTAGAATGATTCGGGTGCCAGTCGAGTTGGACCATGTATTCATCTGCACGGCCCCAGGGGCACCATGCGCGCAAAAGCTCATCCATCTTCACCGTAAAGGAGGTTCCATGAACCGACTCCTCGTTTTGATCGCGGCGTTTGCTCTCGCCGCGTCCGCGCAGACTTCCAAGCCGAAAACTTCGGCCATCCCCCACACGCCCGACGGTCATCCCGACCTTCAAGGCACCTGGACCAATGCCACGCTCACGCCGATGGAACGGCCCGCAGTATTCAACGGGAAGGCGACCGTATCGGACGCCGAAGGCCGCGCCTACGAACAGAGCGATCTGAAGGCCAACGACATCGATCGCGACGACGCTCCTATTTTGAAGGCCATCAACGGCGATAATGCGGTCGCCGGCTACAATAATCTGTTCATCGACCGCGGCACGGAATTGGCGCGCGTGGATGGCGTTAAACGCACGTCGCTGATCATCGATCCGCCGGACGGCAAAGTTCCTCCGCTCACGCCCGAGGGCCGCGTCCGACTTTCCGCTCTGTTCCGTGGCGGCGACAAATATGAAAGCGTCAAGCAGCGCCCGCTTTCGGAGCGCTGCATCATCGGCTTCGGCTCGACCTCGGGCCCGCCGATGGTTCCGGCGCTATACAACAGCAACTATCAGATCGTCGAGACACGCGACACCATTATGATCCTGGTCGAGATGGTACACGATGTCCGCCGAGTCCGCATGAACGCCGAGCATCTGCCCAAGACCGTTCTCGAACTCATGGGCGATTCGGTTGGCCGCTGGGAGGGCGACACGCTCGTGGTCGACACTACCAATTTCCGGCCCGAAAACGCGTTTCGAGGCGCGACCGAAAATCTCCACGTGGTCGAGCGGTTCCAGCGTGTCGATCAGAACACGATGCTCTACCGCGTCATCATCGAAGACCCGGCGACCTTCACCCGGCCCTTCACCATGGAATATCCGTTCGTGGCGAGCCCAGGTCCTATCTACGAATACGCCTGCCACGAAGGCAACTACGCCATGCCGGACATCCTGGGCGGGGCGCGAAAAACCGACGCGACCAAATAGGCCAGTCGGTAGTTGGCGAGGTCCGCAAAGGTCGACGATAAGAAGACTCGATGACTCATTGCGGCGCCCTGTCGCGCGTTCCTGTCCTTGTCTTGCCCATTCGAAAGAGTATATCTAACCTGTCCGTAACGTTTCCTCAGCTACCGACAACAGCCCATTGCGCCAGCGAGACTCTTGTCGCAAAGGGGATTTCACAACAGAAATCGCTCGGCTCCGTTTAAAAACACATTTCCCAGAGATGCCGTTTGTGGACAAGTTCGGAACCGCTAGCAATCCGGATCGGATGAAGGTGGCTGACTCCACCGAAATGAGGTCTTGCTGAACTACGCGACGGCCCCGGCCCGGAACTCAACCGGGTCAAACTAAACGATAGACATTCCATTCAGAGTTGTTGAAAAAATCCACAGCCTCGTCTGGATCAGCCCCTATCCACAGGACTTTCAGGACACTGGCGAGCTACGCCGCCACATCTTTTTGCGGCAGCTTTTTACCCGTGCTAGTGGGCGTGGTGCTCAAAGCGTGCAGCAGCCGCTGCCCGTTCGGCGTCCCGAGCCCTGTGCAGGCATCCCAGCCCGGACTGGCCATATATGCCCCGTTGTTTCCGGACGTGATGTCGTTCAGCACGCCTGTAGCCGCCCGCGTATACAGGAACGGATTCATGAATCCACACCGTGCCTTAATCGCCTGATTGAGTAGCGCGATCAACGATGCCCATAGCGGCGCCGAAGCGCTTGTTCCCCCAATCGGCTCTAGCTTGGTTCCGCTTACGTGCATGATGACGACACCGGTTATCGGGTCCGCCACCGCCGCCACGTCCGGCACTCCGCGGCCGACCGCGTGACCCGGATTGGCAGACGGCGGAATATTGGCCCCGCTCTGATACGCCGGCTTGGTGAAGATTGCGCTGATGCCGCCTCCGGTTGAGCCATCTCCGAGGTGCGTCTCGTTCCACACCGTCTCCTGTGCGATCGAGGGATGCGCTCCCGCTGTCGCCACGAGTTTCGTGCCGCCCACGCCCAGAACATTCGGGCTTGAGGCCGGGAAGTCGACGTGTGCGCCCGACGAGACCTGGTCCGCCGACCCGTCGTCGCCCGCCGCCACGCAGATGGTGATCTGCTTCGCGATCGCGGCCTCGAACGCGTCGCTGACCTGCTTTACCGCCATCGGTGTCCACGCGCCCTGCGGATCGTCCTCCGGATTGCCGTAGCTGATCGATATCACCGAGATCTGGTTCTGGTCCGTAATCGCCTCATTCAAGGCGTCGATCCAGCCCTGAGTCGTGAACTCGGTGAAGTACATGAACATCTTCGCTCCGGGGGCAACCGAGCCGACGACGCACATATCGAGCATGACTTCGCCCGTCGCATCGCCGTTCTTTTCCGAAGCGGGCGTATCCGGCCCGGGATCATTGCCTGGACCCTGCACCACCACATCCGTGATGGAAGGTGTCTTGCCGCCGAGAACCTGTTCGAAGTAGGTCTTCAGCGAGGACAGCTTGTAGCCACCGCGTGGGTCGGGCGCACCCGCGCCGTTGAACGCGAACACCGCGACATTCTGTCCCGTCCCGTCGAACTGCGGATATTGATAAAGCTGCGCCACCTGCGGGGGGAAGAACGTTCCCGGCCACTTGTTGGTCGGCTTCGAGCCGGATTTGTGCGCCAGCAACTCCTCCACCGACGCGCTCCGGCCTGGGATCCTGCGCATTCGCGAATGCCCGACCTTGCGTGTGTCGAGCCCGAAAACCCCGGTGACGACGCCCGCGAGTTCGTTGGAGACTTGCAGATTTCCTTCGCGTCCGCGGAACCTTCCGTGTTGCGGATGTTCGTATTCGTTCAGTTCGGTCCCGAATGCCTTCTGAATCGCATCGATCGTCCCGCGCACTAGGAGGCGGCGCTTAGGTACGCTCTCGTCCACCACCTGAAGCGAATTGGCTTTGGCCCAGTCGGCCGCAGCCTTCAGATCGCGCAGGTCGGCGCCGTAAATAGCGTTGAATTCTTCCGCGGTAAGCTGATCCCGTTGTCCGGGAAGCTGCTTCGCAATCTCTTGCGCCTTGAGGACAGTCTCCGCCGGCGGATTGGGATTTTTCCGGACGTAAATGCTGACGTTGATTTCCTTCGTCGGATCGGCTTTGCCGATTAGTCTGACGTTCGGGACGGCCTTGCGGAAGCTGCCCGGAAGAATGGTCTTTGCGGTAGTCTCTGCCATACCATCTCCTTTATTTCGCCCATATAAGAAACCGCTGTTATCGGTGAACGGCGCGAGTATTATATCGAACTCTCATTTAATTCGCGTGACACCGTTTCGTACTGACGCGCAATCGATTAATGAGTGTCCGCCGGAAGCAGCCTGGCAAGCCGTACGATGCCGTGTTGCAGTCGGGCAGGCTCTCTCCTTACCGTTCCACATGGACGAAGCCGGTCGCCCCCGCGAAATCACCGCGGCTCTGGCCTCCGCCAGCGAAGCCCTTCGTCCGGATCGCACCTGGGTCACGCGAACCGGAGATTGAACTCCGTACGTCCGTGGCGCGCCAGAAGTCAGCTCCTAGGATGTTCGCCGGTCATACCCGGCGCGCGTTCGTCTCGACAGCCGTTTCAGCGGCTGACGGACAGGTGATGAAGCTGGCGCACAGGGGATTTCTCAACAGCGAACAGGTGACGGCATTGCTGCCGATCAAACTCAGTTGCAAATCGGCACTTTTATGTAGCAACGCAACCGTTGTTAAACTGAACCCACCAGAACGTTCGCCCTTTAGGCTTCTGCCAGCCCGGTGTCGAGGGATGCATTTCACACGTCGTCCGTTACGGCTTGGCAGATGACGTCGTGCTGCACTTAACCAGTAAGCTTTCCGTTATACACAGGATCAGTTGTCCACTAGTATTCGAGAGGCCGGGTCACCGACGACCACGTAATTCCTGGCGTCTATCAGAGCGATTTGGTGGTTGCGGGCTGCCTGGTCCGGCAAGGACTCCGTTGCCTGCATTGCAGCCAGCTCGGCGTACCGTAGCGAGAAATTCTTGTGAGCGAGCCCGATGGGCCTCCCCGAATGTGTCGCTCCAACCGCATTTTGCAAAAGTTTGAAATTTGGGGCCGGCTCCAGGCCAAGTAAATGAGTAGGTCCATGCCGTATCAACGTGACCCAAGACAGCAGCCGCGCCGTTGGGCTTGCCTAGAAGCCGCTTCACCAGGGGTGATACAAATGGTCGAGAAGCAATCGAAACAGGCAGTGACCGAAAGTTGTCAGTATCGGGCGTACCGGCAGAATACTCAGCAAAAAGGAATAGTTGCAACCCTCGGAGGTCGGCGGCAAGGTTGACGTCCGAGCCGCCGAAGTAATGTTCTCTTTGAACCGGAGCGCTCACACCGGGCCAATCGGAGCAGAGAAGAGCACCTTGGGAGACTCGTTGGTCTGATTTGTCCGCGGAGAAGGCCATGCCATGACTGAGAGAGAAAAGGTAGTCAGGCCGTCTCCCATCAAGCAAAGAGCGGAGCGCTGTCGCCGTCGCCTCAGCACCGATTATCTTATCGATGCTCTACGTCGGGAGACGCGAGACACGAAGTTGATGAGGGGTGACATGAGTTGCTCGTTTCCCAGTGCGGTCGCTGTGGTCGTGGGCTTGGTGGGACCAAAAAATGCTATAGTCCGCGAACTTCGCCGGGCTCCCGTTTCGACGCTCACAATGCTTTCGGCGTAGTTCCAATATTCTTCTATAGTGTCGAAGTAAAGCGGCTTACGTGATATTGGATGCTGAGCCCATGCTGAAATTCGAACGGAATGTCTTCAGGTGATCCGACGATCAGCAGGTAGGATGGAACTCTGGCCGGGTCCGGGCCGCCCGGCCCAACACCGTTCTCAGCGAGAAACCGAGAATATGAAATGCAAGTTCGATATGCAGCTGTACCGGAAAACTCCCGATAAATATTTTCATTGTACCGGGCTGCTTGTTCGCGCCTCAGATCAAGGAGAGGTCGCAACGCGCTTCGAATTGCCGCAACATCCTGTTTCTCGGAAAAGATGACTCCCCACCCCTCTTGTTAGCGCTACCAAATCCCTAAAAATAAGCTATTTACGTGCATCCCTAACGGCCCCTGTAAGCTGTTATACAATTTCACCTATGTCACCGTTACGCAACCTGCTCTCTGCAGTGCTATTTTTCGTTGTTCCTGTGTCTGCTGGGCCCACGATTACAAACATCGCGAACGCAGCCGGCAACCTGCCATTCAACTCCCCGCTGGCGCCTGGCGGCATTTTCATATTGCAAGGTAGCGGTTTAGGGCCGTCCACGATTTCCATAGCTTCCAAGCCCTTCCAGAGCACAACTCTGAGCGGAACCTCAGTATCCGTAACGGTAGGAACCACAACGGTCGCTGCGTTGATGTACTACACGTCCGACAAGCAGGTCGCGGCTTTACTCCCGTCGAACACTCCCACCACAGGGCCCGGAACGTTCACAGTGACTTACAACGGACAAACCAGTAACAACGCCGGGCACGGCATCGCGACCGCCAACGCCGGCATCTTCACCATCGACTCCAGCGGACAAGGCCCAGGCATCTTCACGTATGCCGATTACAGTCTGGTCTCAGCGATCAAGTCGGCAAACTGTGGCGGGCCGAACACAACGTGCGGCGCAGCCAATCCTGGGGATACGTTGATCATTTGGGCGACCGGGCTCGGAGCCGTCAACGGCGACGACGCATCCGGTGCAGGCCTGGGTGTTAATATGCCCAACCTGCCACTTTCGTTGTGGGTGGGCGGGATAAAAGCGAATGTGTTGTATCAGGGCCGCTCTGGCTGCTGCGTGGGGGAGGATCAGATTGTCTTCACTGTTCCAGACAACGCGCGGCTCGGCTGCGCGGTGCCTGTCGTCATTCAGATCGGCACCAACGCGAACACCATCAGCAATTCGGTTGTCCTGCCGATCGCCAAGGGCAGCCGCACCTGCACTCCCGCAGAGGCCTCGCTTGCTCAGATCGACTTCGCGCAGGCAGCCGCAAACGGCTTCGTTTCGGTCGCCGACATCAAGCTACAGCATTTTTCAGACGGCGGCGGAAAGTTCGAGGACGATGGCCGCGCGCAGTTCATCAACATCAACTCTTTCACTCCAGGCTCGCTGCCTTTCGCTCCTTCCTGGGTAGACAGCCAGCCATCAGGAACGTGCCTCGTCTACAACAACCTCAACGAGAACCAGAATGTGCCCTTTTTGAATTTCTTGGCGCTGGATGCAGGAGCAGCGGCAACGGTGAAAGGACCAAACGGGAGCGTGAACCTGCCTTCCAACGGTAAGGACGCAACGTTCGATGCGAGCGGGTCATTTCTTACGCCGGGATCGTACACGATGACCACGCCGGGTGGCGCCGATGTTGGCCCCGTCAGTTTCAACTTCACCATTCCTGCGCTGCCCACGCTGACCAGTCCGGTCAACAATGCCGCTGTGACACGTTCAGCCGGGCTTCCGGTGACATGGACCGGAGGAAGCGGAACGTTGATCATCGAAATCGCGGCCCCCGTCGATACTACCGGCAACAATGGCTACGTCGGCGTCTGTTTTGTGGACGCCGCCGCGAAATCTTTCACGGTTCCGCCATACATTCTGCTCGCGCTTCCGCCAACTCCCACTAACTTCAGCAGCGGATTCGTGCTGTCATCCAGAGTTGTCAATGCATTCAGCGCCTCGGGTTTGAACGGCGGATCGTTGACCACTCTCCTCAACGCTGCGGGTTTCGGCTTCTTCTGGGGTTCTGGCGGCTTCCTTCTGCGATAAACGCAGATCGGTTCTTCCCGGGCTGGACTATCAGGGTCCATTTTCCGATGCAGACTATTCACTCGACCGGGATGACCGCGTGCTGGTGAGCAGGGTCGGCGAACAGAGCGAGCGGTTCACCATCGTCACGAACTGACTGACGAACTGATGCTCGTGGCATGACGCGCGGGATGGACACCGGGCGGCGGCGTCGTTGTGAAAGAGAGCCTGACAGGAGCTGTTGTCGAGTCACGTGCAATCCGGAAATTTTCCAACCACCCTGGACGTCACCGCCGACTCGGAGATTGAGCCTGCCCAAGGTGGTGTCCGAGATGGGCACTTATTCGCCCAGTGACGGCGATCGTCGCCGAATCCACCTCGTCAATTCCGCCCTCGCGAGCGACGCGCATGTTTGAAATGCAGGTAACGGATGGCCCGAGTAGAGCTTCAACGCAAGAGTGCTTCATCGCCAGCTCGGAGAGATTGTTCATGGTCGTGGTGATGACAACAAGGACGGTGACGTCAGTGACGACGACGCCGCCGACGATGGTGAAGATGACGGTGGTGTTGGAGGCACTGAAGGCGGTGGGGGTCGAGATCTCCGTCGGCATCGCGCCTGCCGGAGCACAAAAGCCTAGAAATTCCTCGACCGCATAGCCTAGATATGCTACAACGCGCTTACGTCGGGGGCACTGAATGAGGAACATGCGGAGAAGCAGGTACCCCGCTGCTACGAGTGTTGGCGACTAACATCGGGATGTTTTCGAGAAGAGCTTCGAGCAGCGGGGTATGCTTCGCTTCCAAGACGAATCCTCAGAAGTCGTCTCGCTCATGTGGAATGTCGCGGGATGCCGCGATTCGCTGGAGGCACCTGGGCCAACTCGGGCGCGCCGCGCCGATGTTTAAGACTCCCTGCGCGCCGTAGAACATACCACTTCGCCTCAGATGCGAGCGAAAGAGTACATTTATTGGGCGGAAGATGATACGTTAATGCGCCCAGAATCACTACTTTAATACGCCCAGAATCACTACTTTTCGATAGCATGATTGCTTTTTCTGGTTGGTCCCGAACCCTAACGTTGGAGGATCTGATCTATTGTGCGCGCATCAAACTGGGTGAAACCCGACAATCTTTTACTGGAAATCGCAGTCGTAATTTTTGGGTTTTTATCTGCTGGCTGCCAGCCGCACCGGCTTGGGTACTGGACCCTTCTTAGCGCGAATAGCGCAATGATTGTGCAGACCGCAGCTGATGGTTGGGTGCTCCCTCCAGGGCCACAGTTCCCTCCGTGAACCGTCAGCGCGGGGAAGATGGGGGCAATGTACCTTACTGCTGCTGCGCCAGCACGATCTGCGGCAGCGGAGCGCCGGTGCTGTCTGTCGTGAGCGTATCGTCCGTATAAATGACAGCCGCGCGGCCATTCAGCGGATTGATAGCCACCTGGAATAGATCCAGCAGGTTGCGCGTGCCGGGCGCGCAGGCTACTCCGTTGGTGCAGATCACTCCGGTGTGGTTCGACTTATTGCTCACCAGACTTTGCGCGAAACTCGCACCATCATTGCCCGTCTGGGCAATGTACACATTCCACACAGCAGACGGCTCGCTGTCACTGGTCGCGGTGGTCCCGTAGTAAACCATGTCTACCGTGCCGCCGTAGGCAGCCACCCAGGGAAAGACCGCCGTCGATGCAGGAGCGATGTTCACACCGACCGCCGCCGACCAGTGCAATCCCTGGTCGCTCGAAGTAGAGAATCCGACTGTATGCCCGTCGGACCACGCGGCATACAGCTTGCCGTTCGTCTTGTCAACCGCCAAAGAAGGAAAGATGCTGTCAAAGCTCGCGGGCGGCGGAGCCTCAAAGACCGTTACCGCGGTCCAACTCTTTCCCAAATCCGTGCTGCGCGAAACAATTACATGGTTGAACGTCGCGGTCTTTGCCTTCAGGATTCCCGGCTGGCCGGAAGCATAGATGTCATACACGTTGTGTGAAATGGGATCGGCGGCCAGGTTTCCTTCTTCGTTGTTGAAAGTGGATCCGGCCGTTGTTCGGCCTTGCCCAACTATGGGATCGCCAGCGCGGTCCCATGTGAAGCCATCGTCATCGGAGCGCTGGACGTGGATCAGCGAGCTGTTACCCGAATCATGGTAGGAAATGTAGACATGCGAGCCGTCTGAGCTGATCCACGGTCGGTCGGCGCCCGCGGCGTCTATAATCTGCTCGGTGCAGTTGGCGAGATTGAAAGGGGTGCTGGCGTTGGGACATGTCACCGCCGACACACCGATCTGCGCCTTCTTAAATGTAGGGTTCACCAGAGCCAGCAGAGTGGTGCCGTGAAGCGTGCCGGTGGATCCGAAATCAATATCGGCATCCTCACTGCCGAAAATCTCCTTGCCCGACTTGCTTAAGCCGGCGTCAATGAGTCCTTGAAAGGTGGGCGTGGAATTGAACGGCCCTGTCCAAAGATGGGTGCCGAAGAAGTTCGGGTCCAACAGCAGCCATTGCAGTCCCACTATCGCCATAGTGCCGTCGGAAGCGATTGATATCTCCGGCTCGCTTTCACCTTCGGGCACGGTCAATGCCGTGTTCGTGAACGTCAGGCTCCCAGAATTGGTGCCAGCGAGGAGGGGAATCGCCAAAACTGCGAGAGCAGCCAAGATAGTTAAGGCTATAGCCACTCCGATGACATGCTTTCTATTTCGCATCAATCACTCCGAATTTAGTCGGCCAGATCAGACGTGGCGCGAATTTTGCTTAGTATACAATGCCCAGGTGTACAGGATGGGGAGCGATCATTGCTCGTCAAAATCCAGCCGCAGGCTGCCGGGATCCCAGGGTTCCGGGGCCGTGCGTCGGGGCACCTCTCCTTCGCCCTTGGAGGATGATCTCGATCTCCCGCCTCGGTCATCGACTCCCGTTTGAGTAGTGTTTCCATTGTTTCTTCATGCGA
>Ga0126381_100009248_pt1 | contig 11058 bp, 10 predicted proteins | sample PanSoiMetPlot_28_FD_96465 | JGI IMG/M metagenome (GOLD analysis project Ga0126381, IMG submission 96465) | Tropical forest soil microbial communities from Panama - MetaG Plot_28 | ecosystem: Environmental > Terrestrial > Soil > Tropical forest > Bulk soil | place: Panama | collected 2016-02-17
AGTGCAAGCCTTCAACGACGAGACCTACGCACACCACTGGTTTGAGCGAGACCTCGCAGACAGTGACAGCAGCGATGACCCTGCCGACCGGACATGAGTGTTGGAAGCGCAAGAGACTCGTCGCGGCGGCCAGGGCGTGAGCCTGACCCGCTTTGACGGACATCCATCATCAGGGGTTGTCCCCGGAAGGATGTCCGACTATGGAAAGCATGGGTAGCAAGATACCCCGGCAGCGCCGCTCGTTTACCCCGGAGTTCAAGGCCGAAATCGTTGAGCTGTGCCAGCGCGGTGACAGGTCGGTGGGCCAGGTGGCCAGGGACTTCGACCTGACCGAGACCGCGGTCCGCGAATGGGTGAAGCAGGCCGGGCGGGATGCCGGGACGTTCAGCGACGGTGGCCTGACGACGGAGGAGCGCAAGGAACTCGCCGAGCTGCGCCGGGAGAACCGCAGGCTCCGTGAGGACGTGGAGATTCTCAAGCGGGCGACGGCTTTCTTCGCCAAGGAGACCCGGTGAACATTTACCCGTTCATCGAGGCGGAGAAGGCGTGCAGGCGCAACGTCCAGCGGGCGTGCGAGCTGCTGAAGGTCTCCCGTGCCGCCTTCTACCAGCATCTGGCAGGGCCGTGCCGGCGCGAGCAGCAGGACGCCGAACTGGCCGGGCAGATCAAGACCGTTCACGAGGAGTCCAAGGGCCGCTACGGCGCCCCGCGGGTGCATGCGCAACTGGTCCGTCGCGGGCACCGGCACGGCCGCAAGCGGGTCGCCCGGATCATGCGGGCCAGTGGCTTGCGGGGCCGGGCCGCGACACGGTGGAAGAAGACGACCATCGCCGACCCGGCCGCGGCCGCGGGCAGACAAGATCCGCCGCGACTTCACCGCCGATGCCGCGAACGTCAACAGCCGCTGGTGCGGTGACATCACGTACGTCGGCACCTGGGAAGGGTGGCTGTACCTGGCCACCGTCATCGACTTTGCCTCGCGCCGCGTCGTCGGCTACGCGATGGCCGAGCACCTGCGCACCGAGCTCATCTGCGACGCGCTGGCCAATGCCATCGCTGCCCGCGAACCCGCACCCGGAGTGATCTTCCACTCCGACTGCGGCTGCCAGTACACCTCGGGCGACTTCGCCGCCCTCGCCGCCGAATGTCAGGTAACCCTGTCGCACGGCCGCACCGGCCAGTGCTGGGACAACGCCCTGGCGGAAAGCTTCTTCGGCTCCATCAAGCGCGAACTCATCGACCTGCAAGCCTGGCCCACCCGCGCCGGCGCCCGCCGCGCCGTCGTCGAGTACATCGGCTGGTACAACGGCACCCGGCTGCACAGCAGCCTGGGCTACCTCAGCCCCGCCGAATTCGAGGCCGCAACCACCAAGGAGGCCATGCAAAAGGTAGCCTGACCAAGCCATCAGCCCCGTCCGTCGAAGCGGCGGCAACCTCAGAGGCCGAGCGGCTGGTGGCGCCGGAAGCCCGCGGTGTGACCATGGCCGGTGGTGCCATACGGGCCGCCAAGGCTCGCATGCACTTCGCTCAGTCAGCTGATCCGGGCGAGCAGTTCGGGTAGGGCAACGGGGTAGAACGGCTCGGTGGCAGCGGCCAGCTCGGCCACAGACCACCAGCGGTGGCCGATGCTGTACTCCCGTTCGTCGGGTTCCATCCCGTCCGTCGACACCTCGGCCGCTGCGATCCTGAGCAGGAAGAAGTCCTGCTCCATCCGGTAGGCGATCCCGGCGAAGCTGAATTCGGTTACCTCATGCCAGACCGGTTCGCCGAGCTCGCCGGGACTGGCCGAGATCCCGGTCTCCTCGCGCAGCTCGCGCGCGGCCGCCTCGGCCAGGCTCTCGCCCGGATTGGCGCCGCCGCCTGGGACCAGCCAGTAGGGCTCATCGGGCCGGACTGGATCAAATCCATGCAGCAGGAGCACCCGGTCGGCACTGTTCAGCACCAGTACCCGTCCGGCACGGCGCGGTGCGCGTCCTGGATCAGCCACGGCTGTCAAGATATCGGGTCCGGTGGCCGGTAATCGACGTACGGTACGAAGCATGAGGGATCCCTCGGACTGGCGGGCCGGACAAGATCGCGTGGCAGCGCTCCGGCTGGATGACGAGGAGGAGGCCATGCAAAAGGTAGCCTGACCAAGCCATCAGCCCTGTCCGTCAAAGCGGGGCAACCTCAGGAAGCGCAAGAGACTCGTCGCGGCGGCTAGGGCGTACAAACTCACCGTGCCAGTTCCTGCCGACTGAACTGCTGTGCTGCCTTAGCGGCCCTGGCTCGTCCAGTGAGGCCACTGTGGCTTACCAAGGTCCTTTGCGGACCTAGGCAAGCAGGCATCGCGCTAGACCGCCGACGTCTGTGACCCACTTGACCGGTCGTCAAATAGCGCCGACAGCGAAGTAAGCGCGATTCTGGTCCCCAAAGCGGTCCCCGAAGACCGATCCGAATTTCGAATCAGCCTTCTGACCTGCGTCGGGACGGCGGGATTTGAACCCGCGACCCCTTGACCCCCAGTCACGACCCGGCCGTAGCTGGACGATGGTGGAAGCGGCCGTGCGTGGGCCTGAGCTGCACCGATATTCGCGTGACGTTGCCGGGTGTTGCTGCGGATCTGCGGTCGTTGGCTCCCCGTTTGGCTCCCCGAGAAATTGCGCGAATAGGACTGAACCAGGCGCAGCTCTGAAGGTGGGAACTGGTAATCGGGGTGGACGACTTCGCGATTAGGCGCAGCCGGCACTACGGCACGCTGCTGATCGACTGCGAGACCGGCGCGTCGCTCGAGCTGCTGGAAGGCCGTGACGCCCAGCCGCTCGCGGACTGGCTGGCCGCTCATCCCGGCGTGGAGGTCATCTGCTCTGACCGCTCGGGCGCATACTTCGTCGTGGTTTACGGGCGTCCGCCGTTCAGGCGAACGTGATCTGGTTGACGTCGACGGAGACAAGCAGCGGCTCGCTGAGCGCCTGGCCATCGTCGATTCGCGGGAAGATCCTGCAGCTGGTTGGAATCATGATGCCCGCTTACCAAAGACCCGAGCCGACCTAGGCTCAGGATACCGAGAGTCTTCCCGTGCAGGCCCGCACCAACCGAGACTTGCCAGCCGCCGCTGCGCATCGAGTCCGCCTCGGCGGGCAGGTTCCTGGCGGCAGCGAGGATAAATGCCCAGGTGTGCTCGGTAGTGGGGCAGGAGAAATACCGGGTCCGCACACGGTGATGCCGAGCCCGCGGCAGCAACATCTACAGCGGCGCTAGCCACACCGGTGCTCACGATGAGCCGAAGGTCGGTCAGCCGCTCCAGGACCTCGGCGTGGATCCGCGTGCGTTCCCGCATGGCCACAAGTACGCCGAACCCCGCCAGACGGCGGACAACCTCGTCGGCATCCGCGAACGGCTTGGTGAAGACCTCTGCTTACTGGACAGCCGGCTTTTGCGATGTTCGCGTGCTCGATGAACGCAGCTTCGTCAAGGCCAGGCACCTTCCCGCTCGTGACGAGGGATATCTCGGCGATCGTCGGGACACTATCGACTGGCCTCAAGATGACTGCCGCGTCGGTGTGAACGAATCGGGGGACTCCCGGCGTCGGTAAGGATGTTGGACAGGGCCCTAGAGAAACTGGCTGCGTGCGCAGCTGCGATCAATTGCTCAGGATTTGAACCTGGCCCGCCCTAAAAGCGTGATTTGTAGCCATGCCGTTCCCAGAAAGGTGCCAGATCCGGTAGGAACGGAACGTCACCCTTCCACTCTCCGCTGCCCTTTGAAAAGGGCACACTCTCTCCTCCCAGTTTATTGGGCCGGTTATGCCGCAACACTGCCGTCAGCGCCGCATCACCCCGCGCTCGCCGGCGCCTGTGTGAGTGGCTGGCTGTCACAATTCGCCGCGCTGGTCGACACGTTCTTGTCGTGATCAGGCCGCTTAGACGGCGGCCGGCGCGGCGTATTGCTGACCCGGATAAAAGAACAACTTGTTCTCATCCTGGTGAGAGGAGTACTTTTCCTTTCTTGCTGACTGATTCGGCCTGGGTCACGGCTGCGCCGATATCGTCGAGCGAATACCGGCGTCCTGGCGTGGTTTCGATTACGCCGTCGCGTATGAGCCCGGCGATGGCATCCGTCAACTTGCGACGTGCATCGCTGTCAAGTCGCGGCAGCCAGTAGCCGAGCCAGAAGACTTCTAGTACACGGCGACCGGCCAGGATGTAGCGCGGATCCTCGCCTACGCGGATCGGCTCGCCGGCCAGTGATCCATAGACGAGCATCCTGCCTTCCTCGTGGAGAGCTTTGAACATCTGTGTGCCTGTTTCCCCGGTCACCGGGTCGACCGCGTACCTGACGCCCTCTGGACCGGTAAGACGGCGGACTTGCTCGTCGATCGGGCCGTCGGTAGACACGATGACGGCGTCCGCTCCCAGCTCTTTGAGATCGGCGACGGATTCACGGCGGCGCACGATGTTGATAGTCCTGACCCCGGCACGTTTGGCCAGCCTGATCATCATGCGTCCTATCTGGGAACCGGCTGCCGATTGGAGTAGCCATTCTCCTCGCGGGACGGCCAGCACGTGGTGGAGCATCAGGATGGCCGAGGCTGGATTGACGACAAAGGATGCGGCTTGCTCGTCGGGGACCTCAGCGGGCACCGGGATCAGGTCGCGTGCTGGGACGACGGTGTATTCAGCCCAGTTGCCGCCCTGGAAGTTGGGTACCGATACGCGCTGGCCGCGCGCAACATCTTGGGCTCCTGGGCCGAGGGCGTCCACGATGCCAACTCCCTCGAATCCGGCCGGGGCCGGGAACTGCGGTTGGACCCCGGCATACTCCCCGCGTATGTAGAGCAGGTCGGAGGGGTTGACCGGTGTGGCCAGCATGCGAACCCGCGCTTCGTCCTGCCCGGGATCTGGAACAGGGCGCTCGTCGACCGCAAGAACATCGGCGGGCTCTCCGTATTGTCGGAACCGGATAGATTTCATGATTTTCAGAATCCTTTCTGATCGAGGTCGCGCGTGCCGAGGTCCCGCACTTGTGGGGACTCCACTGGATGCGCCGTGATCGGCTGAGGAGCTCAAGGGCGCTGTACCAGACCGGGGCGGGGTTGAGCCCGTCCGGGTACAGAGTGGTGACCGTCTGTTCGAAGAACTCGCGCGGGCTCGGGCGCTGGCCCAGCAGCCGCTGCGCGTCCAGCTGGTGATCGCGGGTCTGGTCCAAGATGGCCGGATCGTCGGGCAGATCCTTGTTCTTGTGATCTGCGACGACGGCGGCGGGACGCAGCGCTGTCACCTGGTCGAGGGCCTCGAGCCAGGATTCCAGGCCGGTGTCGCCTATTTCCAGCAGCATGAGGTGCACGCCGTTGTAGGCGACGTCACCGGCGACGACCAGGCCGAGGGGGGACATATGCAAGGGTGGTGTCGTCGGTGTCGGTGTGGCCGACTTCGACGGCACGGAACTGGTTGCCCCCAAGTTCGAGGCCCCCGTCCGGAATCGGCCGGGCGAGCACGGTCGTGTGCCGAAGACGAGTACCGCAAACCTGAGCAATCTGATGGCCGACGCGTTCGTTGGTGGCCGCCTGCCGGTCAGAGCCTGCCCGAGACTTGGCGCACAGCATCGGCCCCACGACGTCGCACTGCATGAGCCGGGTCAGCTCGTCCGCCTCCTGCTCGTCGATGCGCGCCTCCTTGCCGGGGGAGCCGGCGTTGTTGACCAGCGCGGTCTGCGGCCCCATTAGCTGATGTGCTCGGTCGAACATCGCGGCGACGTCGTCCTCCGAGGCGACGTCGGCGCGCACGGCCACGGCCCGGCCGCCCTTAGCGTTGATGGCCGATACCACCGCCTCGGCTCCTTCGGCGTCGGCCGCGTAGTTGACGATCACGCCGTAGCCGTCATGGGCCAGCCGCTCGGCGATCGACGCGCCGATGCCTTGGCTGGCGCCGGTGACGATCGCTGGGCCCTTGTCCAGTACAGCCGAAGTCATCCAACCACCCCCGTTGTTCATCGCTTTCCGTGATAAACAGGAGAAAGGGCCGCGATTCACGCGCACCGGATGTAGCCGATGCAAGGCCCGGCAGGCCAGGGCTTCTCAGTTCCGCTGCCGCGACGCTGCTCAGCGCTGACATTCCGGCGAGTTTCCGGTCGATACTTGCCCTACAAAAAGCTACTCGGCTGGTCGCGACCCGGTTCCGCCAGGGGGCGAGGTCCTCATCAGCAGCTCGCCAGGGCGCGGCCCGCCGCCGCCGCGCTGCTTGGCGGGAATGCCGAGGCAGGCGGCGCACCCCACGGGCTCGGCCGAATCCGCGCCATGGGCCCAGCCCGGTCGCCGTGGCCGGCTACCTCGGCCTGACTGCGGTGACTGCCACGTCCCTCGGCAACGCCTGGGCTGTGAGCAACGATGCCACGATTGAGCACTGGAACGGCACGAGGTGGAGGGTGGTGCCTGGCGCGGGCCTGCAGGGGACAGCCCTAAGCGGTGTGAGCGCGATCTCGGCCCGCGATGTCTGGGCTGTGGGCACCGCGCCTTCCGCCTTCACCGAGCACTGGAACGGCACCAGATGGAGGCAGTCGCCCAGCCCGAGCCTAGGCCTAGGATCCGGAGTGACAGCACCGTTGTACGCTGTCGCAGCGTCCTCCACCGGTGGACGTGTCTGGGCGATGGGGAACATCGTGAATAATAATTAGTGCACTGAGAGAACGCTGGCCCTATACCACTGCTGACCCCGGCTGCCGGACCTGTCGGCACTCGCAACCGCTTCGTGCTGAGGCGGAGCCGCGATCCTGCTGATGTCTGCACCGAGCCGCCGGACTAACTGCAGCACCCGACCGTCCGGCACTCTCGACCAGTCCGAGGGGGCAGTGGGAGCCAAAGTGGGAGCGCGGATTCCAGCGATCGTCGCAACACAGTGACTGATGCTGGTGGATGGTAGTGGTTCAGCGCACTACGACGCGGGTTAGGTCGCGGACCGGCGTGTCGGTGCTGGCGGCCCAGGTCTGGGTGGCGGCGGCGAAAGTGCAGGAAGGCCGCGTCTCTCACCGTGAGGTTACTGGCAGTCGCAGCGGCTCGCTGCGCCCTAGTGAGTGCCGTTGCGCTGGCTGGATCTGTTCTGCGAGTCCTACTGGGGCGCCGTGCGCAATCCAGGTAGGGAGCAACGCCAGGGAGAAGAGTTCGTCGCATGCCATGTAGGCAGCGCCGATCAGGCCGCTGCGCTTTCCGAGCATTGACCGGGTTACTCGCAGGTCGCGTGTGGCCAGGGGGAGTGCGCGCCGGTATGTCGCTTCACGGATGTTGGCCATGAGCAGGTCGCCGGACTCCGCCACCCCACCGCCGACCAGGATCAGCGACGGGTTGAAGAAGCTGACGATGCTGGCCAGTGTTTCGCCGATCAGGGTGCCGGCCCGGGACAGCAGGTCGTAGCTCGCGCGATCTCCGGACTGCGCGCCGGCTGCGACGTCGCGAGCGGTGAGGCTTCCGTTTTGCTCGAGGAGGCCTGCAAGGAACGGGCTGCTGCCTTCTCGCGCGGCGCGTTCGGCTTCGCGGCCGAGTGCTGCCCCGCCGGCTAGGGCTTCGAGGCAGCCTCGATTACCGCAGCGGCAGATGAGCGAGTCGTCGTCAATGACGGCGAGATGGCCCAGGTCTCCGGCGCAGCCCTGGGCACCGCGATGAAGCTTGCCGTTGGAGATCAGGCCAGCTCCAATGCCGGTGCCGATCTTGACGTACAGAGCATGCAGCTCGCTGGCAGCCAGTCCGGCGCGCAACTCTCCGAGGGCCATGACGTTGACCTCGTTGTCCACCCAGACTGGTACGTCGTAGCGCTCGCGCAGGCGCTCCCGGACCGGGTATCCGTCCCAGCCGGGCATGATTGGCGGAGCGATCGGCCGACCGGTCGCGAACTCCACGGGGCCCGGCAGGCCGACGCCGATTCCCCACAGCGGTGGCCTCGGGCTTCCACTCTGGCTAACGAGCTCGTCGAAGAGCCGCTCCAGTTGGCCAAGGCAAACCTCTGGACCGGCAGCAACGTCCATCGGCTCTTCGCGTTCCAGGCGCGTGCGGCACGCCAGATCCGACAGCGCGACGCTGATGCTCGTCGCACCTAGTTCCGCAGCGAGGATCGTGCCGGCGTCCGCGCGGATGCGCACCTCGCGTGCTGGCCTACCACCGGTGGAAGCCGCAGCGTCGCCGTCCTCGACTATGCCAAGGTCGATCAGCTCGCCGACGCGCTGCGTCACCACCGCGCGGCCGAGGCTGGCGCGCCTCACCAGCTCTGGCCGGGTGATCGGCCCGTGGGCTCGTATCAGGTCGATGACGACCCCGAACACGTCGAGCTGGTCGCCGCTCAACTCGATGCGCTCAGCGTCAGCCGTCACGTGTACCTCCTCGGGTCCTGAATTGCCGCACTAATGCCGGAGACCTATTGACTTACGTTCGTAGGATGCTTAAGTTAGCACGCGAACGACCAATAAAGGTAGATCCAAAGCGGAGATAGAGGCGGATGTGACAGATCGACTCCGTGCGGGGATCATCGGCGCCGGCTTCATGGGACGAGTGCATGCGCACGCGGCGCGCGTGGCCGGCGCCGACGTTGTCGCCGTCGCCAGCTCCTCGCCCGAAGCTGCCACGACCGGCGCTGCGGCGCTCGGTGCTGAGCGCGCGGCAAGTACCCCGCAGGAGCTCATCGACTCGACCGACATCGACGTGGTGCATGTCTGCACTCCCAACAATGCGCACCGAGACCTCGCGGCTGCGGCGCTGGCAAGCGGCAAGCACGTTATCTGCGAGAAGCCGCTGGCGACTACTGTCGCAGATGCGGAACTGCTCGCGGAACAGGCGCGCAGCGCTGGGCTGGTGGCCTCGGTTCCCTTTGTCTACCGCTACTATCCGCTCGTTCGCGAGGCAAGAGCCCGCATCGCGGCGGACGAGGCCGGTCGGCTCCACTTGCTGCACGGCTCCTACATGCAGGATTGGCTGGCCGGCAGCGAGGACACAAACTGGCGCCTCGACCCAGTTGCCGGCGGCTCGTCACGCGCGTTCGGCGATATCGGTGTGCACTGGTGCGACCTGATGGAGTTCGTCACTGGTCACCGGATCACGCGCCTGTTCGCTCACACCAGGACGGTCTTGCCGGCACGCCGCGGCCCGGTCGGCTGGCAGCAGGTGGAGACCGAGGACGTTGCGATGGTGTTGTTCGAGACCGACAGGGACGCTGTCGGATCGGTGGTACTGAGCCAGGCGACTCTCGGGGCAAAGAACCAGCTCCGCTTCTCCTTCGACGGCACAGAGGCGTCGTACGCCTTCGATCAGGAATCGCCTGACGTACTGATCGTGGGGGGCAGGGCGGCGAGCACCATCGTCCCGCGTGACCCGGTACTGCTCTCGTCGGCTGCTCGGCCGTATGTAACTGTGCCGGCCGGGCACCCGCAGGGCTACCAGGACAGCTTCAACCTGTACGTCGGCGATGTGTATGCCCTGATCGGCGGTGAGGCGCGCGACGGGCTGGCGAGTTTCGCCGATGGCCTGCGCGCTGCCGTACTGACTGCCGGAGTTCTTGAATCCGCGCGGACGCGCGCATGGGTGGAGGTGGCTCGATGAAGCTGGGGTTCCTCACTGCCTGCCTGCCCGCATTGGACCTTGCGCAGATCGCGCAGTGGGCCACGGAGCAGGGTTATGAGGCACTGGAAGTGGCGGCTTGGCCGAAGCAGGGTGATCGCCCGTTTACCGCGACGCACCTCGACGTGGACGACTTCACCGCCGCCGACGCGGACGGTGTCCGCAAGCTCTTCGCGCGGCACGACCTGACGCTGTCCTCGATCGCCTACTACGACAACAACCTCCATCCTGAACCCGCCGAGCGCGAGGCCATCAACAACCACGTGCTGGCCTGCATCGACGCCGCGGCGCTCCTGGGCTGCCCGTCAGTAGGAACGTTCGTCGGCCGGGACCCGCACGCCACCGTCGCCGAGAACCTGGCGCAGGCGGAGCGGGTGTTCGAGCCGATAGTGGCGCACGCCGGCGAGCGCGGCGTGCGAGTGATCATCGAGAACTGCGTCATGGAGGGCTGGCATCCGGACGGCTATCCCGGAAACCTGGCCTACTCCCCGGAGCTGTGGGAGTGGATGTTCTCCCTGGGCCTCTACCTCAACTACGACCCGTCGCACCTGGTGTGGATGGGCATCGACCCCATCGAGGCGGTCCGGCCCTACGTGGACCGCGTCGAGCACGCGCAGGCCAAGGACATTCAGCTGTTCCAACACCTGCGCAACAGGTACGGCTATCCGGGCAAGGCTGTGCGCCGGGACAACCCCTGGGATGTCGGCTGGTGGCGCTACCGCGTGCCAGGACTTGGCGAAGTCGACTGGCGCCGCCTCGTCGACGTCCTGTATGAGGGCGGCTTCGACGGGGTGCTGTCCGTCGAGCACGAGGACCCGGTCTGGGGCGGTGACGAGGCGCGCATCAAGGTCGGCCTCCAGGTCGCCTACCAGACGCTCAAGCCACTGCTTGTCGCCTAGGAGCCGGCGATGCGGTTTTTCCTGCGGAGGATCGGCTTCTACCTGGTAACCGCCTGGCTGGCGATCACGCTGAACTTCATCATCCCGCGCCTGATGCCAGGCAACCCCGTCCAGGCCATGTTCGCCCGGACCAAGCAGGTCGCGAACCCGCAGAGCGAGGCCGCGATGGAGGCAGCCTTCGGCATCAACACGCACGCCTCGCTAATCGCGCAGTACGTCAGCTACCTCGGGAATATCCTGCACGGCCAGCTAGGCACCTCGATCAGCTACTTTCCGGCGAGCGTCTCCAATGTCATCGCCTCGGCCCTGCCGTGGACGCTGCTCTTGGTGGGCACGGCAACGGTAATCGCCTTCGTACTCGGTACCTTGCTCGGCATCGTCAGCGCGTGGCGGCGGGGAACCTGGATCGACCACCTGCTGCCCGTCACCGCGTTCCTTTCCGCCATGCCGTACTTCTGGCTAGGCGCAGTCGCGATCTTCGTGTTCGCCAGCAAACTCGGCTGGTTCCCGCTGAGCGGCGCCTACAACACGAGCCTGCCGACGGGGCCGAACCTGAATTTCGTGCTGTCAGTCCTGGACTACGG
>Ga0126381_100009249_pt1 | contig 11058 bp, 3 predicted proteins | sample PanSoiMetPlot_28_FD_96465 | JGI IMG/M metagenome (GOLD analysis project Ga0126381, IMG submission 96465) | Tropical forest soil microbial communities from Panama - MetaG Plot_28 | ecosystem: Environmental > Terrestrial > Soil > Tropical forest > Bulk soil | place: Panama | collected 2016-02-17
GGATTTTTGACGCGCGCCTTACGGGACTCGTGGCAGGTGCAGCAGGCAAAGTATTACTCACGGCTTGTTTTTCCTCCATTGAAGCGGGGGAGAGAGATGAATTCGGTTGAACTTCTTGAATAACAGCGGCTGAGGGTTCAGCGATGGGTTCTGCTGTCTTCGCCTCCAGCCAATAGCGTTTGCGTTCAAAGGGATAAGTCGGCAACGAGATGCGCTGGCGCTGTTCGCCTTTGTGCAACTCGGTCCACCGGGGTTGCACTCCTGCAGTCCACAGTGCGCCCAAGGCGTTCATCAAACTGGCTGCATCGCCCTCGCCGGAATATCCGTCGGACAGGGAAGACACGATCAATTGTTCGGCGGAGAACCCGCTATGCTGCCGCGTAAGTTGGGCCAAAATGTTTCCAGGGCCGACTTCCAACAAGACAGCCGCGGGATTCTTTCTCAGTTCGATCACGCCCTTGGAGAAGTGCACCGGCTGCCGGAAGTGGCGGGCCCAGTACTCCGGGTCCGTCGCTTGTTCGTTAGTGATCCAGGTACCCGTGACGCTGGAGATATAAGGAATCTTCGGGGTGCGCAGCGAAATTCCCTTCACGCACTCGGTGAACGGCTGCAAAATCGGATCCATCATCGCCGAGTGGAAGGCGTGCGAAGTGACCAAGCGGCGGCAAACTGCGCCCTCCGTGTTGAGCTTCTTCTCGAAGGCATCGAGCGCGTCGAACGGGCCCGCGACGACGCACAGCGCCGGCGAATTCAGTGCTGCGATGGAAAGTTTTTCATTGAGCCGGGCGCGGACTTGGTCTTCCGGCAAACGTACCGAGAGCATTCCCCCGGCAGGCAGATCTTGCATCAACCTGCCGCGAGTTGCGACAAGACGGAGCGCCTCTTCGAGCGAGAACACACCCGCCACGCACGCGGCAACAAATTCACCAATACTGTGGCCAAGCATTGCCTGTGGGCGGATTCCCCAGCTCATCCAAAGTTGGGACAGAGCGTACTCGATGGTGAAAATGGCGGGCTGGGCGATGATCGTATCGGTAACTCGTCGCTTAGCTTCGTCCGAGACACCGTCCGGCGGATACAGTAACGTGCGCAAATCCGCGCCCAGAAGGGGCAACAGGATCTCGGCACAACGATCTACCGCGGATTGGAAGATGGGCTCGCTGTTATAGATCTCTCGCGCCATGTTCGCGTGCTGCGAACCTTGACCAGGGAAGAGGAATGAAATGACTGGCTTCTCGATCGGGCGCAGCCGCGTCTGGACTCTGTTTCGATCACGTTGGGAAAGAGCGGCTACCGCCTCTTCTACGTTGCTGGCAACTACGCTGCGGCGGCAATTGAAATTTCGGCGGCCGGCCTGCAGTGTCCAAGCCGCGTCGGCCAGATTCAAGTCCTTCGCAGACTTGAGGTGCTCGGCCAGGTTCTCCGTGGCGCGGTTCAGTGCTGTTTCGGAGCGCGCGGAGATCACTAGTAACTGCGCCGGCTTTGTCGATGGTGCCGAGGGGCGATCCGGTGCTTGCTCAACGATGACGTGAGCGTTCGTCCCGCCTACCCCAAAAGCGCTGACGCCGGCGCGACGCGGCTTTCCATCGGAGTTCCATTTTGTGCGGTTGGCGTTGACATAAAACGGACTGTTTTCGAGATCAAACTTTGGATTAGGGGTCCTGAAATTCAGTGTTGGAGGAAACTCGCCGTGTCGGACGACGTGAGTGGCGTGAATGAGTCCGGTCACGCCGGCGGCCACGTCCAAGTGCCCGATATTCGTCTTCACCGTGCCGATTGCACAGAATTTCTTGCGCGTGGAGCGTGAGCGAAAAGCCTGGTTCAGCGCCGAAAGCTCGATCGGATCTCCAAGGGGAGTGCCGGTGCCGTGTGCTTCGACGTAGCCAATCGTATCGGGATGCACGCCCGCGGTTTCCTGCGCCAGAGCGATGACGCGTGCCTGTCCCTCAACACTAGGAGCGGTATAGCCCACTTTGGCAGAGCCGTCGTTGTTGAGTGCAAAGCCCCGAATCACTGCATAGATCTGATCGCCGTCGCGGACTGCGTCTTCCACTCGCTTGAGCAGAACCACGCCGACTCCACTGCCAAAGACTGTTCCCTGCGCGTTGGCGTCGAAGGTGCGGCAGTGCCCGTCGGCCGATCCCATGCCGCCTTCCTGGTAGTTGTATCCCCGCTTCTGCGGGAAGGTGATCGAGACGCCACCGGCCAGCGCCATGTCGCTCTGATACGTCAGTAGCGATTGGCAAGCCTGAGAAACCGCAACTAGGGAAGTGGAGCAGCCTGAAACCAGCCCAAATGCCGGGCCGCGCAGATTCAACTTGTACGAAACGCGGGTAGCTAGAAAATCCAGCTGGTTCCCCATCATCTCCGCAAAGTTTTCGATCTGGTATCCGCCGGTGAACTTTCGAATGAATGGGGGATCGGTGCAGAGTTGCGAAAGGAAATAGGTCGCGTGACTTGTGCCGCCGAACACGCCGATCGCGCCTGCATAAGCAAACGGATCATAGCCGCCATCTTCAAGGGCCACCCAGCAGCTCTCCAGAAACAGCCGGTGCTGGGGATCCATTAACTCCGCTTCGCGCGGATAAATGCCGAAGAACTCGGGATCGAACAGGTCTGCATCCTCGAGGACAGAGTGCGCGCGGACGTAGTTTGGACTGCTGGATGCCGCAGCCGCGTTGGGAATTTCCAGTTCGTCAACGGTGAAGTGCGAAATCGCCTCAACGCCGTTGAGCTGGTTTCTCCAGAACTCGGCCACGCTCTGCGCGCTGGGGAAGCGCCCCGCCATGCCGATAATCGCGATGCCTTCAAGTAAGGAATTTTGAGTCTCTTGCGAACTCATAGTGAAGAGCCTCCCCTGCGCTCACGTTGGCGCGCGAAAGCTTCGCGCTGGCGCTGTGCCTGGAGCTGCATTTCTGAAAATGACGGACCCTTCTTTTCCTCCGCCAGGTGGTTGGTGAGTGTCCGGATCGTGGTGAACTCAAACAGGTCCGTAACCGGAATCTCGCGTTGGAGCGCTTTCTGCAAGTTGGAGTGCACGCTCACGATCGTCAGTGAATCAGCACCGAGGTCGAAGAAGTTGTCATCGAGTCCGATCTGCGAGACTTGCAGTGCGCGCCGCCACAAGGTTTTCAGCGTCTCTTCAAGTGGGGAGGATGTGCAATCCGCGAGTTTCGCATCTTCCGTGCCGACCGTCGGTGCCGGAAGTGCGCCTCGATCGACTTTGCCGTTCGGTGAAAGTGGCATCGTCGCGAGGGGGACGAAAAACGCGGGAACCATGTAGTGCGGAAGTTTCTGGGCCAGATAGCTCTTTAGTTCAGCGGCTGAGACGCCAGGGTTGTGCGAGGCAACATAATAGGCAACCAGTCGTTTCGATCCGGTCGCATCGCTGTTTGTAATCACGCATACCTGCTGAACATCCGCGTGTTGCGCGAGGACCGTCTCGATTTCTCCGGGCTCGATGCGATGTCCGAGAATCTTGACTTGGTTGTCGGCACGTCCACGAAATTCGATCGTGCCATCCGGAGACCAGCGACCCAGGTCGCCCGTGCGGTACATCTTCCCGTGCGGGTCGTCGACGAACGGATTCGAAACGAATTTCTTAGCAGTTGCACTCGGGTTGTTCAGATAGCCTCGGGCCAGACCATCACCGGCGCAATAGAGCTCGCCGATTTCGCCTATCGCCGCTGGCTGCATCTGGTCATTCAGGATGTAGACCTGCGTGTTCGCGATCGGATGTCCTAGTGGAACTGAATCCGGCACAACGTCGCCCGCTTGCATGGAGTGGCAGCACGTAAACGTGGTGTTCTCAGTCGGTCCGTAGCCATTGATCAAACGGCATTGCGGAAGATTTTCGATGACCATGCGAACATGGCGTGCCGAGAGGACATCTCCGCCAGCCAGCAGTTGCCGGACTCCTTGAAGGTCAGTGAGGTGCTGTTCCACCATCAAGTTGAAGAGCGCAGACGTCAGCCACAACGTGGTAACGACTTGTTCCCGGATTGTCCGAGCAAGATCTGGAAGGGAAGAAGTCTGAGGTTGCATTACCACGAGGCGCCCGCCATTCAGCAATGCTCCCCAGATTTCGAGGGTTGATGCGTCGAAAGAGATAGGAGCGAAGAGAAGATGGGTATGCTCAGGGCCGAACTCACAGTAGTTGGTGTTTCGCACCAGTCGCACAATCGAGCGATTCTCAATCAGCACGCCCTTCGGCCGTCCGGTCGAGCCGGAGGTGAACATTACGTACGCCAGACTGCTGGGCCCTGCTGTGGGCTCAGGATTCAAATCGTCGGAAGGAGCCGCCGCTGGAAGTCTTTCGTCTGCCAGCACAGAGATCAGATTGCGTCCAGCTAGTACCGTCGAGGCAAGGGAGCGAGTCGTGAGCACAATTGAAATGCGCGTCTCTTCGAGCAATAGATCAAAGCGCTCTCTGGGGTACGCGGGATCGAGCGGTACGTACGCTCCACCTGCTTTCAAGATGGCGATCAGGGCGACGATCAATTCTGGGGATCGATCGATGCAGCACCCGACCATCGTTTCTGGTCCAACACCAATGCGGCGCAGGTGGTGAGCCAGTCGATTCGCCAGCGTGTTCAGTTTCTGATAGCTGAGCTGTTTTTCACCAAACACTAAGGCGACTGCATCTGGATGTGCGGTTACAGTCTCCTCGAATAATTGCGCAACACTTTTGTCGCGAGGATAGTCGGTGGTTGTCCCGCTCCAACTCTGAAAGGGTTCGGGCAACACAGGCATTGCGATCTCTGCTTGGTCTAGCATCGCGATTTGATTCGATTCGTAAGTCATGTCAGTCAAGCTCGTAAAGTTCGCCTCTAGGAAAGAAAAATCTCTCGCTCGCCAAACAGTCGCTCGGCGGGAATACCGCGTGCACGGCACGTATCTAAAAGTCGCGTTGATTGAATGATTGGGTTGGACTTTTCGGTGTATTTGATGCTGGAAATAAATGTGAGCCAGGGTTCTTGCCCCATGGCGTAGACGTAGACCTGCTTGCAATTAAAGCGGTTGACAATGTCGATCGCGCGATCGAAGTTTGATCCCGCGAGGCGCCGCGAATGGTCTTTGTTTCGCTCAAGACGCTGCGTCAGCAGTGGGCCATAGATCCAGGAAACGGGAGCACCATCGCATTCCATTCCAACGAAGAGGGCATCGACGTCGCCAAGTTCCCGATGGATATGCTCGTACATCTTCGGAGAAATGTTGCAGGAGTCGGCAGCGAACATCAGCGTATGGCCGTTGACCCGCAACAGGTATGCGGATTTGGTCAAAACGTTCAGGTCGCCATGCTCGCCGAGGAACGGAACCGCCGTGATCGATCCACGATCAAATGAAATCTCTTCCATCTCTGAAAGCTCGATTACGCTCTCAAAGCCGCATTGCTGCAGCAGCAACCTCAGCGAAGGATCCTGGAGAGCACCTCCGCCGCTGCGCGGCACGACGACGTGGCGAATCCGGTGGCGCAGTTGCAGCAGTGTCTCGAACAGGATGTGGTCCTGATGGTTGTGAGTGATGAGCGCATAGTCGATCATGTCCGGGAGGTCTTCGTAGGTGTAGCGAGAGACGTCGCTCTCGTAGGTGTAGCTGAGTACCGGATCGAGAAGAACGCTCACACCTCGCGTCTCAATCAGAATGCAGGCATGACCGAAGTAGCGCCAGCGCGCTCCATCGCCGTCATATTTCGGATATGGTTTCGGCTGCTCAGTAGTGAGAAAAGAGCGGAACAATTGTTCGTCCTCAGTGCTGAGTTCCAGAGTCTCGCGGAGAGCCGCCAGTGTGGTGGGCTCGTGCTTCATGCGCGCCAGGGCATCCACTTTTTCGCTGGCGAACGGAATTTGTAGATGGACTGCATCGCCGCGATCAAGCCGCGGTGTGCTGAAGACGAATGGCCGATCGTCTCCCTTGATCTCGGAAAGCATTACACTCTGCAACGACGGGTCATAGAACTTGCTCTTGTAAAGAAGCGGCTCGATCAAACGGAACGAGGGATGATTGTTCAAGTCGTAAACGAGTTCGACATATCCCTGCAGGCACTCCGGCACTTCGGCGTACAGCGCTTCTAGACTGAAGCCTGTGCCTTTCTCGCGGAGCATTGCATCGAGTTGCTCGATCGCGGACGACAGTTCAACGAGATCTTTCCTTTGAGACATGGTTCGATCGCGGAGCTCATTTACTTCATCCACGCGATTGCCATCGAGGTCCATAAAAGGACCGCCCAGGAGAGCTGGATTCTTTACGGCGGCCTGGTGAGTCTCTGGGGACTCGATGTAGGAGTTCATGATTCGCAAATGACGCCCAGTCAAATTCCGCGCCGCGGTTGCTGGCGGAATCAGATGGGCCCAGGCATACCACCCATCAACAAGCGGCTCGATCACAACATTTGGCTTTAGATACACGAATTCCTCTTCACGCTGAGGTACCAGGGAGGAGGGTGTTGGGATACTGCTAGTCAGTGCAGCCGGCATACCAAATGCTCCGTTGTTAGTTATTAGTTTTCAATGGGTTACGGGATTTGTCGACGGTACTTTTGAGCTATGTGCAGCCTTTTGCACAGTCGCGCCTGAGATGGGAAAGATTAGAGAACAGTTGAGGTTACTTTTGAGCTATATCGCTTCTTCACGTCGTTCCCAAAGCCGGAAGTGCTAGGCCTCCGAGGGCGTCTTGTGTACTTCCGAGTGTGAATGGAACATCGTCCGTGCGTTACCTTCCGAAGTGCAGCTTTCGCTTCTATCGTGAAAACTGCGCCTCAAAGAAAACAAAAAGCCCATGAACCCCTTCCCCCATTCGGCTCGACCTCTCCGTCTCTTTGGTTCAATTCTTCTAATAACCCTGCTAGCGATATGTGCGGGCTGTGGTTTTTCGACTGGCGCATCAAGCGCGCCCGCTCATCTAGCGTTTACCAACGGCTCGCTTCCCACGGGTGCGGTTGGATCCGCCTATTCTCAAGCCGTTCCCGTTGCAGGCGGCACGAGTCCTTATTCCTTTACGGTTAAGTCTGGTACGTTGCCGACGGGTTTGAACTTGAGCAGCACCACGGGCGTGATTTCCGGAACACCTTCCGCTTCGGGAGAGTCCACTTTCATCATTGGGGTAGGGGATTCGAATTCTCCGCAGCAGACTGCACAGCAGTCGTTCACTATTAGCATCTCTGCGCGTACCGCTTTGAGCATCACCACAAATTCCTTGCCGAATGGAGTTAGCCAGAACTCATATTCAAGTACGTTGGCGGCTACTGGTGGCGTGGCTCCTTATTCCTGGAGTATTTCGTCTGGAAGCTTGCCTACAGGCTTAACCTTGAGCAGTCGAGGCGTGATTTCCGGAGTACCGGCTGCGGCTGGTTCATCCACGTTCACTGTCAAAGTTCAGGACTCATCTTCTCCAAAGCTGACTGCGACCAAGGCATTCACGATTGCGATCACGGCTTCAGTCCGGCCGGTTTCGATTGCCACTTCATCGCTCGCGAACGGAATGACCGGCACGGCTTACGCTGCCACGTTGAGCGCGACGGGTGGTGTGACGCCATATTCATGGAGCGTCTTCTCAGGTACGTTGCCTACGGGTTTGAACTTGATTAGTGGAGGCATCCTTTCCGGTACACCCACTACGGTCGGATCGTTCACTTTCACCCTAAAGGTTGTGGATTCGTCCTCACCGCAATTGTCGGATTCGAAGTCGTTCACGATCACGGTCTCAGGATCAGTTCAACCTCTGGTCATCACAACGACTTCGTTGCCTAACGGTACGAAGGGCACGCCGTACTCATCGCCGATCTCGGTTTCCGGTGGCAAAACCCCATACACATGGACGGTTTCCTCAGGAACATTGCCGGCGGGCTTGAGTCTCAGCAAGGGAACGGTTTCAGGTACTCCTACCGGAACTGGAAAATCGACATTTACTGTCCAGGTCTCCGATTCTTCGTCGCCGGTGCTGAAAGCGTCGCAGTCGTATACGGTGACGATTGCTCCCGCCACCCTGACTATCACAACGTCCACGCTAAGCAACGGAACAGTGGGTGTCGCGTACGCGGAAACCGTTGCGACTACGGGAGGAACGCCCGCATTTACCTGGTCGATTCCAACGGGTAAGTTGCCGGCGGGTCTTACGTTGGCTGCCACGACCGGCACGATCTCCGGAACTCCCACCCAGACTGGTACGTACAACTTTACGCTCAAGGTTGTGGATTCCGGTTCGCCGCAGCAGAACGTAAGCAAATCGTTCACCGTCGTCATCAGCAATTCGATTTTTGATCAGTACGGTGGTTTGACGACGATGCCGTCTTCCAAACAGCCCACCACCTACTTCCGAACTGAAAAGTTTGGTAACAAGTGGATGTTCGTCGATCCTGCCAACAACGGCTTCTTCATGATCGGAATGTATGTGCTGGACCAGGACACATCGGTCGACGACATGGGGAGCAGCTACTACAACCGGACGAACGCGAAGTACGGTGATACGGGCCCGACTTGGGGCCCGGCGCAATTGCAACGCATTCAAGCATGGGGATTCAATTCGGTCGGTACCTACGCATCCGCTTACGTACTGCCCGTCACAACTGATCCGCGCTGGCCCGGAGATCAGAGCAATCCTGTCAAAGTGCCGTTCGTCGGTATGTTGCGGCCTGCCTATTACGGCATGGTGAACCAGAGCAATTGGGCACCTCAACCCATTAAGAACATGATGTACAGCATTAGCCCGTACTACAACGGTTATGACCCAAGCAACGGAGTTGCCGATTATTACGACACTAATCTCACAACCTTCTTCACCAACGAACTGAAGAATGACTCGTTTACCCAATCCATCGCGTCGTCCCCGCACAAGCAGTACATGATTGGCATGAACATCGATGACGGCGATGAAATGTATGGCTTCGGCAAGGGCCCGGACTTCGGTGGAGGGTACAACAACTCGCACCTCGGCTGGATCGTCCTCACGATGTCCCCGGTGCAGACGGCCAATCCCAACAAGGGATTCGTCTACAGCGATACGACCATCTATTCCAAGCAAGCGCTGCAAACTCAGTTGACGTCGAAGTACGGAACGATCACCGCACTCAACTCGGCGTGGGGATCGAACTACACCACCTTTGGTTCTTCCGGGAAAACCATCACTGCCGAGGCAGTTGATACTGGCGATGGTTCCACGCTGACCTTCAGCAAGACTCTGGCTGGAGCTACCGTGAGTAAATACAGTCTCCAGATCCTGGTTGCCGGAAAGCCGGTTGGTGGAGACACCGGTAATGGCAGCCTGTGGGGACCGAACTTCAGTGGCAGCATCAACTACACCACAGGAGCCTTGAGCATCAAGTTTGGCAGCGGGCACGCTCCGGCCAGCGGCGCGGCGATCACAGCGAACTATGTCCAAAATGGCTGGGGCATCGGCACAGGACTGATGGATGAAGATGCCCGGTCGTCTCACCGCGGTTGGGTGGGTATCGATTTCACCTTCATGACGGACGTCGACGCCACGACGAAGGCGGACTTGGACAGCTTCTTGTATCAGATCGCCGGCCACTACTTCTCCATGTGCAAATCGGGGATTCAGTCTTGGTTGCCCGGAGTCATATATCTCGGCCCTGACACCCTGGGTACCTGGGGTGCTCCGTCGAACCGCAACGTGTTGAAAGCGGCAGCGCAATACATCGACGTGATGGCCATTGGCGGCGGCACGCCGATGACTCAGCCGATGATCGATTTCATCTACAGCTACTATGGCGATAAGCCTTTCTACGTCGGCGAATTCCGGACTGCTAATGTGGATTCGGCGTTCTTCCGCTACAGCGCTTCCGTTCCGCAGACTGATTTCGCGACTCAGAGTGCGCGAGGAACCAATTACTCCAACGCGGTGACGACCTACCCCAACCTGGCTTATACCGCTACTGGCAGCCGGCCTTACATCGGCATCGTCTGGTGGCAGTACCTTGACAACTGGGGCGAGAAAGACGATTGGGGAATCGTCAGTCTTTCTGATAACGCCTATGACGGCAAGGAAGCGGTGAAGGGCACAGGCGGCGTCGGCGTCCGTTCCGTACCTTGCTCGGCGCCGATTGGACAATACCTCTGCGGCGGCGAAGAGCGTAATTACGGCAATGTGATTACGCCGATCACAAACGCGCATCAACAGATCCAACAGGCTGTTCAACACTAAAGGGACTTTGGAGTTCGCGATCTGACGCGGGCTCCAAAGCTTCAGCTTTCTTCGCCAGGTTGCGTTTGAGCGGGCGCGGCTGACTTACTCTGCGCCCGTCATGCATTCCTTCCCGCAGATCACGCAACGGTTCAAGCGATCCGCGTCGCAGCGAGGCGAATGCGGCTACGATGCCGTATCCGAGGTTTAACCAGGCGAAGCACAATCGATTGAACCCACCCGAGTGCCAATTTCGATAGTAAAGATAATGGTTCGATTTCGCCTCACGGCTGGTCCAGTGCTTCTGCGAACGGCCAGTGAGCGACTGATTGTGTACCAACCGAGCTTTTGGCGTGATCAGCAGAAGTGAGCGCGGCTTCAGATGTGCGCAGAAGTCGACGTCCTCGCCGTCAGAGACTCCGCTCAGGTTTTCATCGAACTGAATGCCGCGGACGGCATCAGCTCGAAAGCTCATCAAGCCTCCGCCGAAGCGACTGACTTGCACCGGGGCAGATGCGCGAACGCGAGACGCATTCCAGTAAACAGGCTGGCGATCGTCATGAAACGGTCCGCGCACGAAGAGATTGCGCCACGCGAGCGCTGCCCGAGGCGGAAAACTGTAATTTGTAACGACCCCTGATACGCCAGTTGCTGTCGGAAACCGGTGGTATGTAGCCAGCAGTTGTTCGATGAAATCGGGTTCCAGACATACGTCATCATCCAAGAAGAGCCAGACGGCACAATCGGCAAGCTGCATGGCGCGATTGCGGGCTTGTGCTCCGCCGGTAATCGAGGTGTTGTGAATGTAGTTCAACCTGACGCGATCGCGTGTGCCTTGAGGAGCCTCAGTGAAGAGGTTGAGGACCTCATGCCGACTCTCGTCCTCTGCGCTTTGGTCGACGATGATCAGTTGATCAGGCA
>Ga0126381_100009250_pt1 | contig 11058 bp, 7 predicted proteins | sample PanSoiMetPlot_28_FD_96465 | JGI IMG/M metagenome (GOLD analysis project Ga0126381, IMG submission 96465) | Tropical forest soil microbial communities from Panama - MetaG Plot_28 | ecosystem: Environmental > Terrestrial > Soil > Tropical forest > Bulk soil | place: Panama | collected 2016-02-17
ACAGCCCCAAGATTTGTCCTTTTTCCGAAAGCGGTCTTTAGTCGATTTGACCACATTCTGGGCGGTTGTTTCGCACGGCTCAAGACATGTGCTACGATTCTTTTAAATGTATGTTGATTCGCATGCCCACATCGAGATGGGTGATTTCGATCAAGACCGGGAGCAGGTGATCCAGCGAGCGCTCGACGCGGGCGTCGATCTGATCGTCGATATCGGTGACGGCGATGTGTCGCGTGATTCTCACAGCGCAGCATTCAAGGTCGCCGAACAGTATCCATTTATATTCACGACAGTGGGCGTTCATCCGCATGAAGCCCGGCTTCTCGATGAGCGTCTCTATTCACGGCTCGACGAGATGGCCGAGCACCCAAAGGTGATCGCCGTTGGTGAGATCGGGCTCGATTATCATTACGATCACTCGCCCAGAGAAGTGCAGCGAGAGGCGTTTCGGAAGCAGCTCGGACTCGCTTGGGAGCGAGAGCTTCCAGTCGTCATTCATACCCGTGAAGCCGAGGCGGACACTATCGAGATAATTCGCGAGCAGTGGAGCGGATCGGCGCGGCCGGGCATCATACATTGTTTCACCGGGAGCCGGTGGCTTGCAGATGAAGCCGTCAGGTTGGGGTTTTACATATCGTTCTCGGGAGTCCTGACGTTCAAGAAAGCCGGTGATTTGCGTGAAACGGCTTCGGCGCTACCGCTGGACCGGATCTTGATCGAGACCGACTCCCCGTTCCTGGCTCCAGAGCCGTATCGCGGCAAGCGTAACGAGCCCGCTTATGTTGTCGAAACCGCGGGCCGCCTGGCTGAACTGAGAGGAGTGACTCCGGAGGAGATAGGCCGCATCACATCCGAGAACTTCATGCGCGCTTTCGCGCTGGAGGGAAAGGTGGACGAGAAAACGCTGGCCACTTTGAGGTAGTTTCGTCACTGCTCGAGGCAGGGGGTAGACTGGTATACGCACCTTTGGAGTCCCCCGGCCAGGCAGCGGCAGCGCAGAGATAGTGTGGAGAAGAGATCCGAGGAAGCTACAGAATAGCTCGGTCAAATCAGGCCGGAAGAAAAACCGTTGAAACGGTTGGGAGAGTCGCGTCGGTCGCTCGGGGCCACCCGGTTAAAACCGGGTGCTAATGAGATCGGGAACGTAGGAAGATCGGAGTGAATTACAGGTGACTATAACGTTATCACATCGCGAACTCAGCCTGGCCCTGTTTGCGCTGGAGGGTGGGAATCTGCCAGCGTCAGTTGATGACCCCTGCTCGCCTGACGAACACGCATGCCCGGTGGCGGATTCCCTGGAAGAGATGTTCGGGGCACGGAGCATGACGCCGGAAAAGAAGCTCGCCCGTCATCTGACGCAACATCTGCAACAGGGTTGGCTGGAGTGCGGATTGATGGGCATGGGTGCAGCCGGGGAGCCTGCTCCTGGAGAGGTGGCTTCGGGTGAGCACGTTTCTCGAGAGCAGCAAGTCTCGGCCAGGAGGATGGCCGACAATATGAAGAAATGGACCTGCGCAATAGAACTTGCGCCGGAGGAGCGGCGGCTGTTGTCAGAAGCGATTGGCCGGCTTCCGCGTTCGGCCTGGATCTCGATGCCCCGTACAATGTGGCGGCTGCGCAAGAAGCTCTAAGGGTCTGGCATATTATTATCCGGCGTTCCGCGGTTTGCAGGACAAGTCCATTAGGCCTGAGCGGGAGAAGAGCAGGCTGGAAGCCTGCGATCCCAGGGAAGAAGAAGCAGGCTGGAGAAGCCTGCGATCCCAGGAAGAATTACTTGAGTTGGCGGGTGGTGCCTTCGGTCACCGACGGCAGGGATGATGAGCGCGGCGATGGAGGATCGCTTTCCAGGGAACCGGTCGACAATGCCGCTGAGATGATCCCTTTTGCAGCAGACTGTGAGGTATCCAATGCCCTGACTGGAACGGTAAACCAACGGGCGTTGATTATCAGGCCAAGTCCCACGAGGAATGCCACGAGTCCGCCGCCTGCGGCAATCAGGGTCAACATATGTTCCTTAGCGGTGTTAGTGAACGTGCCAAGCAGGAAGAACGAGAGTATTACCGCCAAACCAACGGCGGCGCTAATTACTCCCTCTCGGAATTGCCTCATCCGTCGTTCTTCAGGCGACTCTAGGAATTTTTCGACCTTAGGGAGCACATCCTCGACCACATGCCTGAGGTCGCCGTCTTTCTTGATCTCTCGAATACGGTCGGCGATGGCGCGGCCGATTTCTTCGCGAGCACTGGCGGCCGAAGTGGTGATGGAGTCAGGGCGCTGCACCGCGGTCCGGACAAGATGCAGCTCTCCTCCACAAGAACGGCAGAACTGGCTGTGATCGCGATCTTCGGCGGCACAGTAAGGACAGAACATAAGTCACCTTCAACCTCACAGTCTAATACGCTTCAAAGACCATCTCAAGTTTCCCGGGCGTGGTGCTGACCGGGCCGGTTAGGTTGAAAGCAAAGGACTGCGGGTTCGCACCCGCAGCTTTGGGGATGGTTAACCCACAGCTATTCGTAGCGCAGTGTGATCATCGGGTCGACTCGAGTCGCTCTGCGCGCTGGTATGTAACAGGCCAGAAGGCCGGTCAGAAGCAGGAGGACGGGCGCCCCAAAGAAGACAAATCCATCGCTCGAAGTGACGCCAAACAGCAAGCTCGAAAGCAACCGCGTTAAGGCCAGGGACGCACCAAGCCCAATCGCGGCGCCCGCCCCAGCGAGAATCATGCCCTGGCCGATTACCATTCCGAGGACGTTGCGACGTCCGGCGCCCAGAGCCATGCGAATTCCGATCTCATGGCTGCGCCTGGTGACCGAATACGAAATGACGCCGAATATTCCGACCGCCGACAGGGCCAGCGCGGTCACCGCGAAGATTGTCATCAGCAGCATATTGAATTGCTGGGCCGCCATTGACGCCGATATCACGCCAACCATCGGCTCGACCCTGGTCACCGGTATCTTGTTATCGAGTTTCCAGATCTGGGCCTTTACCTGTTGTGCGATTTGCGCCGGGTCCAGACTACTGCGAACGACCAGATACATCCACCGCTTCCATGGCTGGTCCAACTGCGAATAGGAGTAGTAAAAGGCGGGCTCCTCAGGCCGGCCCAATCCGAAATGCCTAACGTCGCCCACAACGCCAACAATCGTCATCCAGTATGGCGGATTCTGGCGCGACCACATTATTCGAGCGCCGATCGGGCTCTGATTCGGGAAGTACTCTCGGACGAAGCTCTCGTTGACGAGTCCGACTATGGGGGTATCGATTTTATCCTGATTGCTGAAGTCTCGGCCCGCGAGCAAAGGGATTCCCATGGTATGGAAGTAATCGCCGCCAATGCTGCGAACATTAAGCTCGGGCGCTTCGCCCGGCGCCAGCGGGGGCCGGCCTTCGATCACGAAGTTGTGAGTAAGGTAATCGCCGCTCAGGGGAAGCTCGCTTATCATTGCTGCCTGAAAACCCGGGGCTGCCTGAAAACCCGGGGCTGCCTGAATGCCGGGGACGGAGTTGAGGTCATCCATCAGGGCTTGCCGGAACTGAATCTGCTTTGGAACCTCTCTGTAGCGCGACTCGGGAAGCTCGACTCGCATAGTCAGTACGTTTTGCGGGTTAAAGCCAGGATTAACGTGTTGCAACGCCCGGAATCCCTTGATCAGAAGACCGGCGCCGATCAGCAGGAGCAGGGCGAGTGACACCTCGCAAACTACCAGCAAACTACGGGTCCGGCGGCCAGCAGGCCCATCGGTTGAGCCTCGTCCTCCTTCTTTGAGGACCTGGTTAGCATCAAGCCGCGCGCCGGCGAGCAACGGCACCGCGCCGAATATGACTCCAATCAGAATGGCGACCCCGAAGGTGAATACCAGGACCCATCCATCGATTGAAATATCAGAGAGCCTGGGCAGGTCCCTGGGTTTGAGCCAGAGCAGCAAGCTGATCCCCAGTCGAGCAAGCACCAGCCCTCCGGCAGCTGACGCGAGCGACAAAAGGAGGCTTTCGGACATCACCTGCCTGACCAGGCGCCAGCGCGAGGCCCCGAGAGCAGACCGGATCACAACCTCGTGGCGGCGTGATGCCGCGCGCCCGAGCAGGAGATTGGCAAAGTTCGCGCAAGCGATCAAAAGGACGAGCAACACCGAGCCGAAAAGAATCAAAAGCGCGGGCCGAATGCCTCCGACAACACGATCGAGCAATGGAATGAGCAGTGTCTGGCGGCCCTTATTCTCGTCAGGATACTGCTGGGCGAGCCATTGGTCTATGCTGGTCATTTCAGACTGGGCCTGGGCGATCGTAGTACCAGGGGCGAGGCGAAAGTAAGTCCGCAGGAAATGAACACCGCGGAACTTCGCCGCCAGCGGGCTGACAACGCGCAGCGGCGCCCACAAATCCACCGGTGTTTCCGGCATCTGAAAGCCTGCGGGCATAACGCCGATGATGGTGTAGCTGTTGCCGCTCAGCGGGATCGACTTTCCGATGACTTCGGCGTCTCCGGCAAGGTGTTGATTCCAGAATTGATGGCTCAAGACAACGACCGGGGCGCCGCCGTATTTGTCTTCCTGATCAGAGATCGTTCGGCCCATTGCGGCCTGGACGCCGAGTGCGCCGAACAAATCGGAATTAACGAGCCCGGCCTGGACCTGCAGGGGCTCGGCCTCGCCCGTAAAGTCGAGCCCTTGCAAATTAATCCCGCCGAACTGGTCAAATGCACGGCTCTGCTGTTTGATATCATCGAGATCCGGGAGGGATTGGTTCGATCTCAACGTAACCAGGCGGCGCGGTTCGGCATAAGGCAGCGGTCCGAGCAGCACAGCGTTTACGACGCTGAAGATTGCAGTGCTCGCACCGATACCGAGAGTAAGGGTCAGGACCGCGATGGCAGAGAAGCCTGGTTTTTTCAGAAGCACCCGGAGAGCGTAGGTAATGTCTTGCCATGTTCTTTCCATGAATGCCTCCCGGCAGTGATATCAGCTATTTTGAGGTTAGTGGTTGGTTCGACCATGAGGTTTCAATTGCGGGGCGAGCAAGAGACCCCGGAGAGGCGGTTTCCGCTTGGGCCGGACCCATTCCTGCGTGCGTTCACGGCGACGGCAGCGCCGGTTGGGTAAGTCAAAGACTTACTCGTGGAAAACGAACATTTCGGGCCGGACGCAACAGCGGCGACGAGTCGCCGCACTCCAAAAGAGTGGCGCGGAACTCGGTCATGGCGCAAGGCCGATCTTTCTGGAGACGGGCGCCGGAGCCGCCAGGGAAGTGCCGACCTTACAACAGGCCAGCCATAGCCGAGGCCATTCGGACTGCATCCTCGTAGACAGTATCGTTACCCAAGATATCGAGTTCTTCGGCAACGAGGTCGCCATCCGGTTTGTCGTCGCAGGCAACAATCCGGCCGGCCTGAGCCTGACCGTCCATTACTACAGACGTCTCGAGGCAAGAGTTCTTGAAAGAGACGGTGAAATTGGTCGGCGACTCACTCTCGCACTCGAACCGAATGCTGTTAATCGCTTTCACGCCTGTCCTGCGAGGCTCGGAGGCATCGACGCCAGCACCGGCGGCGCTAGACAGAACCAACTCGGCGCCTGGAGTCTTTTCAAAGCTGAAAGCAGAGCCCTGCCGTTGTTGGGTGACTGTGGATTTTTGCGGTCCAGTCCAACCCAACCGGCTGGCGAGCCATCCGGCGATCAGTAGCGGTTCGATTGGTACGGATGTCGATATAGCGGAGCCGAATCTATCCGAAGCACTACCTTCCGACGATACGCCGGGGATATAGCTGATCGCTATTCTCTTAAGCCGTGCGAGGCGATCCCGATAAGCGGGCACGTCGTAGAGGCTGGCGAGTGCTGCCCGCCATACACCCAGCCTGGTCCAATCCAGGTCGCCAATTGGCAGCGCGGCGGGTCTTCGCTGGCTGCTCGCTCTTACAAGCTCCAGCAGAGTTCGAAGGTCAGTGGCACCCGATGCTATACGACCAGAGTCCAAAAGGATTTTGTCACAGTGGTTGGCGAGAACGTCGAACGAGTGACCCTGCGGCCAGCCTGCCATGCGCCACCAGAGGAACGTGCGGAGGTCGCTGGTCAATAGAGGGGACACGACTCCGTGGACACCGCCAACCGATGGGCCGTCGGCCCTGATGACAATCTGTTCGGAGCAAATTTGCTGGCGCCTGCCGAACGAGAGGTTGCACCTGGCAGACACCTCGGCGTCGAGGCGGCTCTCGGTTGCTGCTGCGTTGATGGCAACGATGATAGTGCGAGACGGATGGCGGCCTGCAAGTTCCGCGGCAGCATTGCTGGCATCGTTAAGGCCACTTGCATCCGCGAATATGACCAGATTCAAAATCCGGGCGCGCATCACGGGATGAGCCGTGTCAGCCGAAGCCTCGCTCCACATCCGGCGCAGCTCGCGATCGATTGCACTGGGATTGACTTGTCTTGGCGTCTCGATATCAAGGTCGTTTTGCATTGCTTTGTCCTGAGATCAATTATGCCCGAACAAAGGAGGCCAGGAGAAGGAGGCGGAGAGTGTCCTGTGTCCTCCGCGCCGATTCGTCTCCGCAAACCTCGAGAACATGGAGCCCCTAATGGGGCTGGCCGAACTTGCTCGCCGGATTCTACAAACATCAGGGTCCTACGGACCCACAGTGAGTCGGAGAACCACCGCTGCTGCGGGCGGCGGAGCCGCCGGGAGCGCCCGCCCGAATCTTTCACACACCAACGGATACCCACCGAGGACAAGCTGGAAGCTTGTCCTACATTAGGGACGGCGCCAGCGCCTGCCGTCTCGTTCCAACATCTCGTCTGCAGCTTTGGGGCCCCAGGTGCCTGCTTCGTAGTTCGGAAAATCAGGCGGAGGGGTCGCGGCCCAGTCGTCCAGGATGGGCTGGAGGAGCGCCCAGCTTATCTCGACCATGTCTCTCCTGGCGAACAAGGTTGAATCACCCAGCATGGCATCGCGGAGCAAGCGTTCGTACGCTTCCGGGAAATTGGTGGCAAAGGTGGACCCATAAATGAAGTCCATATTGACCTCGTGAATCCGGGTCTCGGGAATCCCGCGGGGGTCTGGCACCTTTGAATTGAAACGCAACGTGATGCCCTCATCAGGCTGGATTCTGAGGATGAGCTGATTGGGCTCGATCTGCTGCTCGGCGGATTTGCCGAACAGGAGATGGGGCACGCTCTTGAATTGAAGAGCGATCTCGGCTTCTCTCTTGGGGAGCCTCTTACCGGACCGTACGTAGAACGGGACCCCGGCCCAGCGCCAGTTATCGATGACGAACTTAACGGCCGCGTATGTTTCGATTGGCGAGTTGGGGTTCACTCCGCGCTCTTGTCGATAGCCGGGGACAGGAGCGCCGTCGACGATCCCTGGCCCGTACTGGCCGCGGACCGCATAGTCCGCCATCTCGCTCTGGTCGAAGGGGCGAATCGCTTTGATCAGTCTGACCTTTTCGTCGCGCACTGAGTTGGCGTCCAGCGAGACGGGCGGATCCATGGCAACAAGCGCCAGCAACTGGAGCATGTGGTTCTGGATCATGTCTCGCAGAACACCTGCCTCTTCGTAATAGCCAGCGCGGCTGCCCACGCCGATCGATTCGGCGGCTGTTATTTGGACGTGGTCGATGTAACGCCGGTTCCAGATGGGTTCGAATATGCCATTCGAGAATCGGAACACCATGATGTTCTGGACGGTGTCTTTTCCGAGGAAGTGATCGACTCGATAAATCTGGTCCTCGTCAAATAGAGCTTCGAGTTTGGTATCGAGTTCTCGCGCTGACTTGAGGTCCCGGCCGAATGGCTTTTCCAATACGATCCTGGCCCAGCCCTGCTCGGGATGCGCCATTTTGAAGTGCCCGATCTGGTCAATGATCGGATCGTAGAGGCTGGGGGGTGTTGACAGATAGTAGATGCGATTGCCGCCCGTGCCTCGTTCGGCTTCCAATTTGGCCATCAGCGAGTTCAGATTGATGAAGGTCTGGTCGTCCTGGGTGGCACCGGAAATGTAGAACAGGCCGGTTGCGAACGACTTCCACTCGGCCTCGTTAAACGCTTCAGGCTCGAATTCGAGGATGGCCTTTCGCATGGCTTCTCGATATTCATCGTGGCTCATCTCAGAGCGCGCGGAGCCGATGACCGAAAAGCCCGGGGCCAACAACTGCTTTTTCCAGAGACTGAATAGCGCGGGTATCAGTTTTCGCCTGGCCAGGTCGCCTGAAGCGCCAAACAGTACAACAATGCAAGGCTCTATCGCGGCCTGCATTCTGAGTTCGTCCCTAAGCGGATTCAGTGGTTTTTGCGCCATGATTTCGAGTACTCGGTCCGATTGTATGGCCCTGATTGAAGTCCAAGGGCTCAGAATCTGTCTGTGCAGTAATGCCGATGATTCATTTATTGAGTCGCCGACGCCGAATTCCTTTAACATTCGATTTCGATTGCAGACTCATTATCGTCTGTCGGGATGAACTAATCAAATGATGGCATGAAGTTTCCTCTCCAGGCAGTAGTTGAGCAGTATCACATCGTGGCGGCTATGGTGAATAGCGGCGCGCTCTATCGATAGGAGACCCCTCTGGGGTCCAGGTGCATCGCAGACTTCGGCTCTATCGATAGGAGACCCCTCTGGGGTCCGGGTGCATTTTGAGAGGATGTTCAATCAGGCTGGTCCTTCACCTTGTAAGATCAAAGTGTTTTCCCAGGGCAGTGAACTAGCAACCTCTAGTCAATATGACCTCTCCTGGCTCGCCAACTGTCAATTTGGGTCATTATGCGTTAGCTTTGATCGCATTTTGGGAGTCAAGCTGTATCATAACGACCATTCATGGTGCTATGCGGTGATCCGCCATTTTCTATATATTGATGCACAAGGGACTTAAGGTCGAGAGGTCACCAAGGCACGGATGTTGCTGCTATTCTCACAACCCATACGGGTGACCTTACCGGGGCTGGGTTTTAAGGACGCAGCCTGGAGGTACCGCTGGCGGGCCGGCAATTCAAGCCCGAGCGAATCGCCCGATTCGAAATGGGTCAGCAGTACCCCTTAGGAATCAGTCAAATTGGGATGTAGCGACTAAGGCAGCACTGGCTGGGGAATGGTTAAGAGACAAATCCGCACCCTACAACACATCAGGCGGCCGGCTTCGCGCGATGAGGCCCCGCCGATCCCTAACTACGCAATCATAACCGAGGCGATTGAACTCTGAATTGCCTCTCTCCTTTAGGAGCCGATATAAAGATGAGGAAACCTGTCAAATACGCTGAGAAAGGTCTTACATATATTGCGGCCGGAATGTGGGCCGTTTTCGAAAGAGTAAACAAGATCAGACAGAATCCAGGATTCATACCCCGATGGTCGGAGAAGCCGCTGCTGAAATCCTATCAGAAGACGAAGCCTCCGCTGGGCTGGCCAAGAACGACTGATTCGCTTTGCCCTAAGTGCGTACCCGAGATTCGCAACCAGGTTCTCGATGGTAAGTTGCCGGTAGATATCCTTCGCAATCAAGAAGTCGGACAGCTCAAGGCGCAAATAATAGAGAATGATGGAAAGATACTGATGGTCAAGGATTGCCCGAAACACGGGCATTTTGAAGATGTGATGGCCATAGATACGGAATTCTTCCGGCACCTGGAGCAGGTATTCCCGGGCCGCGACATCAGAGCGCACAACGACGAGACGCTTCACAATCATGGGAGCAGCACAATCAAGCACGGCCGCGGTTCAGTTCTCACTATAGATCTGACCAACCGGTGCAATATGATGTGCGACCCGTGTTTCATGGATGCTAATCAAGTGGGGTTCGTGCACGAGCTGTCCTGGGCAGAGATAAAGGAGATGCTGGACAACGCGATCTCGATCAAGCCGAGGCGGCAGTTATCGGTACAGTTTTCAGGTGGCGAGCCAACATTATCGCCATATTTCATTGACGCGGTCAGGTATTCGCGTGAAGTCGGGTACAACAGCGTGCAGGCAGCTACCAATGGGATCGAATTCGCCAAGAGTTTCGAGTATTGCAAGCAGGCCGCCGAAGCGGGCCTTCGCTATGCTTATCTGCAGTTTGACGGCATCGGCAATGCCGCTAACGAGCATCGCAAAGTCGGAAACCTTTTTGACGTCAAGCTGAAAGCGATCGAGAACCTGCACAATGCCGGCGTCGAGATTGTTCCGGTTACAACGATCGTGAACGGAATCAACAACGAGCAGGTGGGCCGAATTATCCAATTCGCTTTGGACAATCCGAAAAAGACGTCGTTCCTGGCGTTCCAGCCGGTTTCGTTCACGGGGCGCGATGAGGAGGTGAGCGACGAGCGGCGGATGGCTCAGCGGTACACGCTTTCACACCTGGCACACGACGTGAAGGATCAGACCGGCCTCGGGGTTCCTGCCCGCGACTGGTTCCCGATTTCGTTTATGAGCACGTTTTCGGACTGGGCCGACCTGGTCCATGGGCCGAACACGGACTGGGGCCAGATGAGCTGTGGCTGCCATCCCAATTGCGGAGTGGGCATGGCGATCATGGTAGACAAGGAAACGAAAGAGGCAGTCCCGGTGACCTCGTTCCTGAACGCAGAGCGGCTGGCCACAGACGTAATGAAGGTGAATGACGCGGCGCGAGGCAAATTCCTCTCCGTTTTCGGGATGGCGCTGTCGTTAATGCGAAACTACGATCCATTCAAGGCTCCGACGCATTTCAAACTGATCGACCTTCTGAAGAAGTTTGACAAGTCGTTCGGTGCAACCGGTAAGGACTACGGCAAGGTAACAAAAGACAGGACGATAGAAGACATCGAGAGGCGGCGCAAGGACCGGTGGAACTTCCTGTTCATTGCGGGGATGTGGTTTCAGGACCTGTTCAATTATGACTTCCGGCGCACGGAACAATGCATAATCCCCTACGCCACGCAGGAGGGCGAGATATCGTTCTGTGCGTACAATACCGGAATCGGATGGCGCAACATTGTCGAGAAGATGCACATGACCGCGACGTTGACCAAGTGGTACGAAGAGCATGGCCGTCATGAGATATTCGCCGGGGGAAAGCAGGTACCGCTTAGCGATGTTGAGCACTCG
>Ga0126381_100009251_pt1 | contig 11056 bp, 7 predicted proteins | sample PanSoiMetPlot_28_FD_96465 | JGI IMG/M metagenome (GOLD analysis project Ga0126381, IMG submission 96465) | Tropical forest soil microbial communities from Panama - MetaG Plot_28 | ecosystem: Environmental > Terrestrial > Soil > Tropical forest > Bulk soil | place: Panama | collected 2016-02-17
ACCCGGCGCTGCTGATGGTCGACACCATCTCCTCGCTCGCCTCGACCGACTATCGCCACGAGGAGTGGGGCGTCGACGTCACGGTCGGCGGCGCCCAGAAGGGCCTGATGCTGCCGCCCGGCATGTCGTTCAACGCCATCAGCGACAGGGCGCTCGCCGCGTCGAAGACCTCACAGTGCCCGAAGTCGTTCTGGTCGTGGGAGGACATGCTCACCATGAACAAGATCGGCTTCTTCCCCTACACGCCGGCCACCAACATGGTGCAGGGCCTGGCGGTGGCGATCGACATGCTGCACGAGGAGGGCCTGGAGAACGTGTTCGCCCGCCACGACCGCATGGCCGAGGCGACGCGGCGGGCCGTGAAGGCGTGGGGCCTCGAGATCATGTGCCGCGACCCGAAATACTATTCGCCGACAGTCACCGCCGTGATGGTGCCGGAGGGGGGCGACGCGGATGCGTTCCGCAGCCTCGCGCTCGACCACTTCAACATTTCCTACGGCGCGAGCTTCGGCGCCTACAGCAAGAAATACTTCCGCATCGGCCATCTCGGCGACGTCAACGACGCCACCATCGTGGGCGCGCTCGCCGCGACCGAGATGGCACTGGCGCTCGCCGGCATCCCGCACCGCAAGGGCGGCGTGCAGGCCGCGATGGATTATTTCATCTCCGTGCACGGCAGCGCCGCAAGGGCGGCCGCAGAGTAGCGCGCTCTTTCGGGAGCCCGCCTCCCCATGCGGCAAGCCATCGTTGACTGCAAAGCCATTGTTTACGGCTGTTTATGGTTTACGGCTGTTGATGGTTTACGGCTGTTTATGGCGTAACCCCCACCCGACCCGCTGCCGCGACCTCCCCGTTTCAGGGTGAGGTTAAGAGCAGCTACGCTGCGATCTTCACGTACTCGAAATCGCCCGGCTTGTTATCTATGCCAACGCGCGGCGGAGCGATCCAGCTTGCAAACTTGCCGGGCTCGATTACCTGCTTCATCAAGCTCTGAATGAAATCGCCGTCCGCGGCCGTGGGCAGCCACTTGTCCTGGCCGGCGTTCCAGGCGGCGGCATCGAGAAGGCTTCCCTCGGGCGAGGCCTTGATGTGGCGGAACTCGCCGATGCGGCGGTTGAAGGCGACGTGCGGCAGCGTGAAGCGGAACGGCACGCCGACCTTGTCGATGATCTTGTTCCAGCGGTCGAGGCCGCGCTGGCAGTCGCGCGTGTAGTCGTCGCGCAGGCGCATGTTGATCGCGGTCAGCGCCGGCTCGGCCACCTCCTTGATCGCACCGCCGACGAGCTTGAGCACCGGATAGGTCGCCTGCTCGAGCCGGTGGTCATCGTCGATGCGCCGTTCCTGGAAGCGGCCCTTGAGGCCGCTGCTGAAGGCGTTGGCGGCGTTGGTCGAGACCTCGGCGCCGAACAGGTCGAGGGACAGCGAATAGTGCAGATTGAGCTTGCGCTGCATGGTGGGCAGATCGATGAGGCCGAGCGCGCGCACCCGCTCGACGTCGTAGGGGTCCTCGATGCCGGCCTGTCGCATGGCGTCGCATGTGCGCTGCAGCGTGCGGCCGATGCCGCTCTCGCCCACGAACATGTGGTGCGCTTCCTCTGTCAGCATGAAGCGGCAGGTGCGCGAGAGCGGATCGAACCCCGACTGGGCGAGGCTCTCGAGCTGCATCTTGCCGTCGCGGTCGGTGAAGAAGGTGAACATGTGGAACGACAGCCAGTCGGGCGTCGCCTCGTTGAAGGCCCCGAGCATGCGCGGCTTGTCAGCGCTGCCGGAGCGGCGCTGCAGCAGCGCCTCGGCCTCCTCGCGGCCGTCGCGCCCGAGGTATTTCTGCAGCAGATAGACCATCGCCCACAAATGCCGGGCCTCCTCGACATTGACCTGAAACACATTGCGCATGTCGTAGAGCGATGGCGCGGTCTTGCCGAGATGACGCTGCTGCTCGACGGAGGCCGGCTCGGTGTCGCCTTGTATCACGAGGAGGCGGCGCAGCATGGCGCGATACTCGCCCGGCACCTCCTGCCAAGCGTCCTCGCCATAGTGCCTCCCGAAGGGGATCTTGCGCCCCTCCTCCCTGGGCGCCAGCAGAATGCCCCAGCGATATTCGGGCATGCGCACGTATTCGAACTTCGCCCAGCCAGCGGGGTCGACCGAGACCGCGGTGCGCAGATAGACTTGCATGTCCTGAAAACCATCCGGCCCCATCTGCATCCACCAGTCGATGAAGCCCGGATGCCAGCGCTCGAGCGCGCGCAGTACCTGGCGGTCGGCATTGAGGTCGACATTGTTGGGAATCTTGCTGGAATAGTCGACGGCACCGACGTCGCTCATACCCACCTCCCTCAGACTCGCCGCGTATCGAAGATCGGCTTCTGTCCGCTGCCAAAGCGGCGAAGCGCGCCCTCGGGGCCGACTGCGTTGGGGCGCTGGAAAATCCAATTCTGCCACGCCGTGAGCCGGGCGAAAATTTTTGATTCCATGGTCTCAGGCCCGGCAAAGCGCAGGTTGGCTTCCAGGCCGGTCAAGCCATCCGCCGAAAAGCTCGCGCGCTCTTCGAGGAACACACGCACCTCGTCGTCCCAATCGATGTCGTCGCGCGCGAAGGTAACGAGCCCCATGCGTTCCGCCGTCTCGGCGTCGAACGCCTGGCCGAGCGCAGCGTATGCGGCGTGGAGCTGATCGGGCTCGCCGAGGAAGCGCGTCGCCAGGCGCGAGAGGCCGTTGCTCATCGGCAACTCGCCCGAAAGGTTCGTGTCGCCCAGAATGATGCAGGCCGGCGGACGATTGTCACCCGCGCGGCGGCCAATGAGCATGTAGGAGCGGTCGGCCGCGAATACGAGCTCGGCGAGCGTGCCGGCGAAACAGGAACCGGGCTCGATCAGCGTCACCAGCGAGCGCGAGGTGAGATCGATACGCTTGAGCACGCGCCTCCATAGATTGCGGATTTCCACCGCGAACCAGAACGCGTTCTGCTCCCCCATCGCCCGGTTGTAGTCGAGCACCGCGCGCGGATCGCCGACCGATTTGAACACGATCGTCGCCACGTCGGGCGCGTTGAAGCGGATGTCCAGAATGGCGTCGTCGAGCTCGCGCGCCAGCCGCAGCGGCCAGAACTGCGCGCCTTGCGCCACAATGGCGGCCGCCGATTGCGGCGGCAGCTCATCCGGACCGCGGATGGTGATGATCGCGAGCCGCTGCGCCCGCGTAAGCTCGACAGAGACGGAACTATACTCAACGCCGTTGTCGCTGCGCTTGCGCGCAAGCGGCGTGAGGACGATGCCCTGCGCGGGCCGCGTCGATTTCGCCAGTTCCTCGGCGCGTGCGGCAATCGTCTCCTCGAATTTCGAGCCGGGCACGATCTCGTCGACCAGCCGCCACTCGAGCGCGCGCTTGCCCCTGACGCCTTCCTCGGTGGTGCAGAGGAAATCGGCATGGTCGCGCCGCACCTTGCGCTTGTCGGTGAGGCGCGTGAGGCCGCCGGTGCCCGGCAGCACGGCCAGCAGCGGCAGCTCCGGTAGCGACACCGCCGCGGAGCCGTCGTCGATCAGCATGATGCGGTCGGCGGCAAGCGCCAGCTCATAGCCGCCGCCGGCCGCGGTGCCGTTGATGGCACAGATGGTCTTGAGGCCGGAGGCTGCGCTCGCGTCCTCGATGGCGTTGCGCGTCTCGTTGGTAAACTTGCAGAAGTTCACCTTGTGGGCATGGCTTGCGCCGGCGAGCATGCGGATATTGGCGCCGGCACAGAACACGCGCGGCTTGCCGGAGCGCAACAGGACGACGCGCACCTGCGGGTGCTCGAAGCGCAACCGCTCGAAGGCGTCCGCGAGCTCGATGTCGACCCCCAGATCGTAGGAATTGAGCTTGAGCTCGTAGCCCTCGAACAGCGCACCCTTCTCGTCGACGTCCATCAGCAAGGTCGCAACCGCGCCGTCGAGCGCAAGCTTCCAATGCCGGTAGCGCGACGGATCGGTCTGGAAATCGATCCGGTCGCGGCCATCAGTCAACTTCGGCCCGACATCGGCCATGGGCACACCCTCGGTGTCGCGGGCATCATAGGGAGCAAAGCGTGAAGGAGGGAGTCTGCTCTAAAGCCGCGCCAATGCCTGCCGCGCGGTCCGATGGCCCGACGCAATGGCGCTCTCGACCGAGGGCGTGCCCTCGGTGTGCTGGCCGGCGAACAGGATCGGCCCGAGCGGGCTCGAGACGATGCGCCGCGGCGCCTTGCTGCGATCGAGCCGCCCGTTGGGCTTGCGCACATTGCCGAACACCCAATTCGGCACCGGCATGATCATGCTGTGCCCCCAGCGGTAGAGGAATATCGCGCTCACATCGCGATCGAACTCGAAGCTCGAGGCGCGCATGAGGCGCGACAAGTCGTCCTTGATCGACTCCTCGTAGGCGCTGAACGGCGTCTGCAGAAGCTTTGTGCGCTCGGCCGCAAGCTCCTTCGGCGGCGCACGGTTGCCACTGAAGAATGTCAGCACCGTCGGCCGGTCGGGGTCGTTGCGCCGATTGGTGATCCAGTCGGCGACGCCGAAATTCGCCCAATAGCGGCTGCCCCACCAGGCTTGGCTATAGCCGAGGCCAAGCTCGACGAGCGGCGCGGCGCGGCGCAACGCCACATTGGCGATGACGACCGGAACCGTGTTGAACGAGGCCCACGCCGCCCGTCGCTCGTCGTCGATGAGATGCTCGACCAGATGGCGCGCGCTCTGCGATTGCGCCGCCACGATGACCGTGCTGGCGTTGGCGAGCCGAAAGGTGCCATCCTGAAAATAGGTGACCTGAGCGCCCGATTTCGCCGATCCGCTGACGTCGACCCGCAGCGCCACCGCATTGAGCTCGACGCGCGGCGGCCGCCCCGCTTGACCGGCGGAAAGCCACTGCACGATGCGCAGCGCGAGCTCCGAGCTGCCGCCCACGAATGTGATGAGGCCGGGGACGCATTCGTAGGCCAGGAAGCTCAGCCCACTATGGGCATTCACGTATCGCGTGGTGCCGCCGAGCGCGTCGATGGTATAGAGTGAATAGAATTCGGAGATGATCGGATCGTACCCCCTGACGTTCGTCAGGTAGTGATCAAGCGTCATCTGCGACAGATAATCGTAGCGCTCATTGCTTTCGTCGGGTGGATCGTCGAGGCCGTCCTCGAGCTTCGCCAGCGCGATCAGCTCATTCCGGCTCTTGAGGAGGTCTTTGGCGACATCCTTCTCAAAGGGAGCGCTGCGCGTTCCAGTCAACAAAGTATCCACATTCCAGCCGCGAAAGCCGCGCCGGGCACCCGGCGTGTATTCATCGAAATAATAGCAATCTCCCGGATCGGGGATGGCCTGCTTTTCCCAGTCGATCTTCAGCTTCCGATAAAGCTCGCGCTGCGGCGCGGTGCACGGCTCATAGCAATAGGCCCCGCCGGTGGGGGCGGTCACCGGCAGCGGCGCACCGCTGTCGCGTCCCGCATTGCCGCCCGCATAGGCATTGGCCTCGAGCAACAAGATGCGGGTCGTGGGCCGACGGCGCAGCAGATAGAACGCGGCGGAAAGGCCGGCCAAGCCCGCGCCGACGATGACGACGTCAAACCGCCCTTCGTCGGCAACCGCAAACGTGCCCTCGAACGCGTCACATCCGGCGGCGAGCCGCACGCTGCCGGGCGCAAAACTCAGCCGCCGATCCCGCATCCAATGCGCCACATTGAAATTCGACGGGAGGTTGCCGCCCCGCAGCGCCCGTGGATCATCACCGATGTCGACGTCGCCAAAGGCTTGCCCCGCCAAGGCCCGCAGCGGAACCGATTGACAGACCGCACCACCGCCGGCCGCCAGCAGCAGCCCGTTGAGCACGTCGCGCCGCGAGACGCCCCAGAGACCCAATGCGGACCCGAATTGCTTGGCGGCCCTTGCCATTGCGTCCTTCCGGAAAGAGCAGGACCCACCCGGTCAATTCGTCGCCCCTCCCGGCGTTCCAACGCGTGATATATAGGGTCTCATATATAGGGTCTCGGTCGATAACTAGATCACATAATCTATCAACAATAAGACTAGTGTAACACGACGAGCGGGGCGCGTGACTGCCAAATGACCGCCATCTTCACCTACCACGTCGAGAATCGGCTGAAGGAAGAGTTCTTCGGCCGCGCCGCACGCGGCTTTTTCGTCGATGTCGGCGCCAATGATCCGGTCGACGGGTCGCAGACCTGGCATCTGGAGCAACTCGGCTGGAACGGCGTTCTGGTCGAGCCGCAGCGCGATCTCGCCGAGCAATTGCGCCAGCGACGGAAGGCCAAGGTCTATGCGGTCGCCTGCTCATCGCCGGTGAACGCCGGCAAGACCATGCGGCTCAATCTTGCCGGCATTCAATCATCGCTGAATCCCGATTTCTTTGTTCCCGACATGATCCATGCCGGCATGAGCGAGGTTCCGGTCATGACCCTTGATCAGGTCCTCGCCGACGCGAAGGCTCCCACGCCACTGGACTTGGTTTCGATCGATGTCGAGAGCCATGAGATGGAGGTGCTGAGCGGTTTCGACCTCACGCGCTGGCGACCGCGGCTCATCCTGATCGAGGATCTCGTCCAAAACCTCCGGCTGCACCGCTATCTCATGGGGCAGGGCTACAAATGGGTGCGCCGCACCGGCCTCAACGGCTGGTACGTTCCGATCGATCGGCCTGTTTCGATCACCCTGTTCGGGCAGTTGCAGTTCATCCGCAAATATTATCTGGGCGTGCCCTTCCGCGTCATGCGCGACCGGCTGCGGCCCGCGCGGCACCGCCTGAAGGAGCGCTGGCGTGAACGGCGTGCGGCTTGACCCGCGCAGCCGATAATGCGGCGTGCGGACGATGATCGTCGGCAGCGCCGACTCCCATTCACGCCGTCGCAACTTGACGAGCGTTTTGGCGCCGGCATAGTATTTCTATTGTCACGCGCATTATATCTGGCCGGAGGTATCGATGCACGCAATCTGCAGGCTCTCCTCATCCTACGTGATCATCGCCGCATGCCTCGCCTTGGCAGCCAGCGCGCCGAGAGCGGCGCACAGTCAAGCGGCAGCTCCCGCGGCGAAGCTCGACTACGACTTCTTCAAGAACAAGGTCCAGTCGGTCTTCCTGACCAAGCGGCCCGGCCATGCGCGTTGCGTGATGTGCCACACCGTCAATAACGCGCCGTTCCACCTGGTGCCGCTCTCGCCCGGAGCGACTGCCTGGAACGAGGAGCAGTCACGCCAGAACTTCGAGCTGGTGCAACGGGTGGCGGCGGCGGGCTTCATGGAGAGTCCGTTGATCAAGCATCCGCTCGCGCAGGAAGCGGGCGGCGATCCGCATCACGGCGGCGGCCAGCAATTCGCCTCCCAGTCCGATCCGGACTGGATGACCTTGAAGGCATTCGTGTCAGGAGCAACGGAGAAGAAATAGCGGCCGAAAATCTCCTGATGAACGGAATTAGCTCCGGGCGCCTGCCGCGGAGCGGAATTTGAACGTGGGAGATGACGATGACGAGCAATCAGATACTTCGTAGCGGTCTCGCGGCCCTGGCCGGGATCGTGCTGTGCACTGTTTCATTCGCCGCGGTAGCGGCGCAGCTGCGGATCCTGCAAACCAACTCGGCGGGTGACAACATCAACATCATCGATCCCGCGACCAACAAGGTCGTGGGGGAGATCAAGGGCATCGAGGCCAATCACGGTATCGCGGTGTCGCCGGACGGCAGCCGCATCTATGTGAGCGTCGAGAGCATCGAGAAGGTGCTCTATGTGGTCGACGGGAAGACCTTGCAGGTCATCAAGAAAATCCCGCTGAGCGGGGTCGCCAACCTAATCGATCTGACGCCCGATGGGCGCTGGCTCTATGTGGCGATCGCGCAAGAATGGGATGAGCTCTCGGGCTTCCCGCAGATCAAGGCGCAGGCCAATGGCGGCGTCGACGTGATCGACACCGTTTCGCTGGAGAAGGTCAAGAGCATCGCGCTCAAGGGCGGCGTTCACGACCTCAACGTCACCCCGGACGGCAAGTACGTGATCGCCGGGTCGAGCCGTGGCGCCAAGCCGCCGTCGAACATGATGGATGTGATCGACACCAAGACCAACGACATCGCCTGGAGCCTGCTCATGAGCCCGGCGCCCTCGCCGATGGCGGTGTCGAAGAAGCCCGACGGCTCGACCGACAAGATCTACGGCCAGCTGGGCGGCCCCAACGGGTTTGCGGTGGTGGACTTCGCGACGCAGAAGAAGATCGATGAGGTGAAGCTTCCCGAGCTGCCCGCCGACAAGCAGAACCGCTCCGGGCCGCCGGCGCCCTCGCACGGCATCGCCATTACGGCGGACCAGAAGACGCTGCTGGTCAACAGCCGGCTGAACAGCGCGCTCTACGCCTATTCGTTGCCGGACCTGAAGCTCCTGGGCACCGTCGATCTCGGCGGCAAGGGCGCCGGCTGGCTCACGATCTCGCCCGACGACAGGACCGCTTATGTGGCCAACGAGCACACCAACAACGTCTCGGTCATCGACATCAAGTCGCTGAAGGAGGTCGCGCTCATCCCGGTCGGCTTCGCGCCGGCACGCAACACGCCGTGGATGGCGCCGTAGCTGAAAATGTGAAGATCGCAATACGGGTCGCCGAGCAACCGCGCTCGGCGACCCTTTGTTTTGTCCATTCAACTCTGCCTGTAGAAATCGTTGGCCCAGAGCTGATCGAGCTTGGCAATGCCTTCGGGCGGCAACGGCCCGCGCTCGACCGCAGCAACCGCCTCGTCGAGCTGGTTGAGCTCGGTTATGCCGACGATGCGGCTCGCGAGATTGCGGTTACCGAGCGTGAAGCGCAGCGCGACCTGCGCCGGCGTGCCATAGCCCGACCCGAGCGCAACGCACACCGCCGCAGCCGAACGCACCTCGTTGTCGAGATCGGTGTCCGTGGTCATCACGGCGAGCTTCGCCGGCCGCCGCGGGCTCGCCAGCGGTCCGCCGGCCATGACCCGGATCGCCAGCATCCCCATGTTGCGGCGCCAGCAGGCCGCGATGAGGCCGCAGAAATCCTGGCCTCGCCATTCCGCGATCGTGCGCATCCAGGCGGCACTCGGATTGATGGCATTGTAGTAGATTTGCGCGGCATCGAAGCGGCCGCTCTCGATCACCTCGAGGCAAGCCTCGGTGTTGCCGGTCGCCGTGATGCCGCTCGCCTGGATCAGGCCCTCGTTTTTGAGCTGATCGAACGTATCGGCCACCTGGCCGAGCACCTGCCGGGGCGACAGCGGCAGGCGCTCGCCTACCGCCGTGCCGATCTGATTGTGCAACTGCAGCAGCGCCACGCGGTCGGACTTCAGGCGCTTGAGGCTCTGCTCCAGGCTGTGCCTGATGGCGCCCGCGATGTCGGGCATGTCACCGCGCTCGAGCCGTACCTTGGTCGAGATGTGCGGGCGCGGCGTCAGCGCCGCGAGATGGCGCCCGATGGTTTCCTCCGAGGCACCGTTGCCGTAGACCGGCGCGGTGTCGACCCAATTGATGCCTGCAGCAACCGCCCGCTGCAGCACCGCAGCGCGGGTGGCCTCCATGGCGTTGATCAGGATCCCACCGGTGACGCCGCCCCCGAAGGCGATCTCGGATATCTTTAGGCCAGTGCGCCCAAGGAAGGTCTGCTTCATCCGCGCCCAATTCTCCCCATTCAAGGCCTTCACAGCCCCGGTATTAGGCGCCGGGGCGCCGCAACGCCAGATCGACACCGAAGAAGAACGTTCTTATTATTAGTCCGTCCCGTCCCCGCCCCACGGACGCGCGAGCGCGCTGCAATGCGGGCTCACATTCGCCCTCCGGATGCCGCGCCTTCAGCGCGCAGCTTGAAGCGCTGGATCTTGCCGGTGGCGGTCTTCGGCAGGTCGGAGCGGAACTCGATGAAGCGCGGATACTTGTAGGGGGCGAGCCGCGACTTGCAGTGCTCCTGCAGCGCCGCCGCGAGCGCTGCGCTCGCCTCGCCTGGGGATTTGAGTACGACGTAGGCCTTCGGCTTGATCAGGCCCTCGGTATCCGGCCATGCCACGACGGCGGCTTCCAGGACCTGCGGATGCGTGCAGAGCGCACCTTCAACCTCGAAGGGCGAAACATACATGCCGCTGACCTTCAGCATGTCGTCCTGGCGGCCGCAATAGACCAGATAGCCGTCGGCGTCCTCGCGATATTTGTCGCCTGAGCGCGTCCATTCTCCAAGGAAGGTCGCGCGCGACTGGGCACGGTTGTTCCAGTACATGAGCGCGCTGGTGGGCCCGCGCACCTGCAGCTCGCCCATCTCGCCCTTGCGCACCGTCGCGCCGGCATCGTCCACCAGACGAATGTCGTAACCCGGAACCGGCTTGCCGGTGGTGCCGTATCTCACGTCGCCGGGGCGGTTCGACAGGAAGATGTGCAACATCTCGGTCGAGCCGAGCCCATCGAGGATGTCGATGCCGTAACGCGCCTGCCAGCGGGTGCCGATGTCGCGCGGCAGCGCCTCGCCGGCCGAGACACAGAGCCTGAGCTTCACTTCATCGCGCCCCGGGGCACCCTGGCTCGCCAGGAACGCCGCATAGAAGGTCGGCACTGCATAGAGCACGGTGATGGGATGGCGCCGCAACAGCGCCGCGACCGCCTCAGGCGTCGCCCGCTCGGCCAGCAGGATGATCGTGGCGCCGACCGACAGCGGAAAGGTCAGGGCATTGCCGAGCCCATAGGCAAAGAACAGCTTGGCGGCCGAAAAGCAGACATCCGTCTCGGTGAGGCCAAGAATAGGCGCCCCATAGAGATCGTTGGTGAGCTTGAGATCGGCATGGGCATGAACCGCGCCCTTGGGCTTGCCGGTCGAGCCCGACGTATAGAGCCAGAAGCAGATGTCGTCCGCCGTGGTCGGTGCCGTATAGGCTTCCGGGCTCGCGGCCGCGATCAATTCCTCGAAGCCGCGATGGCCGTGCGACCTTTCACCGGAAACGACGACATGGGCGAGATCAGCGCTCGATCCGATCAGGCGCTCGAATTTCGCATAGATCGCCTCCGACACAACAAGCGCACGCGCCCGGCTGTCGGCCAGCATGAAGCGATAGTCGTCCTCG
>Ga0126381_100009253_pt1 | contig 11055 bp, 6 predicted proteins | sample PanSoiMetPlot_28_FD_96465 | JGI IMG/M metagenome (GOLD analysis project Ga0126381, IMG submission 96465) | Tropical forest soil microbial communities from Panama - MetaG Plot_28 | ecosystem: Environmental > Terrestrial > Soil > Tropical forest > Bulk soil | place: Panama | collected 2016-02-17
GACCGAAAAAAGGAGATCATTATCTCCGGCGGCGAAAACATTTCCTCTATCGAAATCGAGAAAGCTATCGGGTCCCATCCGGCTGTTTTGGAATGCGCGGTGGTGGCCGCGCCGGACGACAGATGGGGCGAAGTCCCCGCGGCCATCGTCGCAAGAAGGCCGGGCGCTACGATCACCGAAGAAGATCTGCGGGTTCATCTGGAGCAGCGCCTGAGCCGCTACAAGCTGCCCCGCATCATCGAATTCCGCAACGAGCCGCTGCCCAAGACAGGTACGGGCAAGATCCGGAAGCTCGATCTGCGCGAGAAATTCTGGAGCGGGAAAGAGAAACGGGTCCAGGGCTAGATGTATTCGGTGCGGCTGTCGCCGGAGCCATCGGACTACGACGGCGTCGTCGCGGAATTGTGGGAAGCGGGCACCGCCGGAATCGTCGAGGGTCCCGGATCCTTGGAAGCCTTCTTCGACGATGCCGAAGCCGCGCGGCGTTTCGGACAACCGCGGCAAGTTCCGGATTCTGATTGGGTCCGCCAAACCCATGATGCCTGGCCGCCGATCCTGGTGGGCGAGAGATTCTTTCTGGTCGCGCCGTGGCGGACGGAGCCAACGCCGCAGGGCCGAATTCGGCTCGAAATGAACCCGGGCATGCAATGCGGGACGGGCCAGCATCCTTGCACGCGGCTCTGCCTGGAGGCAATGGAGCGCGTCGTTCGTCCGGGCGATTCCGTGCTCGATGTCGGCAGCGGATCGGGGATTCTATCGATTGCCGCAAAGTTGTTGGGCGCGGGCCGCGTAATCGCCTGCGATCTTGATCTTGACGCCGCCAAGCCAGTCCCGTTTTTCGTGGGCAGTGCGGATGCGGTTCGCTCCGGCGCTTTCGACGTCGTGGTCGCGAATATCAGCGAAGATGTACTCGGCCCATTGCGCCCCGATCTGGAGCGTGTGGCGCGGAAGCGAATCTTATCCGGTTTCCAGAATGAGTCGGGCGACTGGTCTTGCGTGGTGTTGTAGACCGAAACCCGGCTGCCGCGCCGCGATCGGGATCGTCACGCACCTGATCCGGATCCATGCTGCCATGATATCTTGCAATTCATGCGAACGATACTCTTCACCTTGATAGCGGCCTTTGGCGCGGCCCAGGCGCCCATCTCCACTGCGCAGCCGCCGCGAGTCGTGCGGAAGCAAGTCCAGACTATCGATGGCAAAACCCTCGAAGGCCAGGTGCTAAATGAGGGCTTCGAAGATCTCCAGCTCCGCACGGACGACAAGAAGGTCGTATTGCTTCGCAAAGCCGCGGGGGACCGCTATCGCGTCGCCACGTCCCAAGCGGATTGGCCGACTTACCATGGCGATCCCGGCGGCAATCGCTATAGCAAGATCGCGCAAATCGACAAGAGCAACATAGCGCGCCTGGCGGCCAAATGGATTTTTCCCATTCCCAACGTCACGCAGATCGAAAACACGCCTTTGGTGGTCGACGGCGTCATGTATATCTCGAGCGCGAATGAATGTTGGGCATTGGATGCGGGCAGCGGCCGCGCTATTTGGCACTATCGCCGTCCGCGGACTTCCGGACTCTCAGGCAACGCCGCCGCCGGGTTCAATCGCGGCGTCGCCTGGATGGGCGACCGCATCTTCATGCTCACCGACAATGCGCACTTGATCGCGCTCAATCGATTCAATGGCGAGCTTCTCTGGGAAGCCGAGATGGCGGATTGGCGCCAGAACTACAACGGAACCTCCGCGCCGCTCACCGTGGGAAATTTGGTCATCTCAGGGACGGCGGGCGGCGATGAGGGTGTGCGTGGTTTTGTCGCCGCCTATGATCAGTCGAGCGGCAAAGAAGTATGGCGATTCTGGACGGTGCCGCTGCCCGGCGAGCCGGGATCGGAGACCTGGAAAGGCAAGGACGTGGAGCATCGCTCCGGAGCCACGTGGATGACCGGCGCCTACGATCCGCAGCTCGATATTGTCTACTGGCCTGTTGGAAATCCTGGGCCGGATTTCGATGGTGACGACCGGCAGGGCGACAATCTGTACACTGATTCGATTCTGGCGCTCGACGCCAAAACTGGCAAGCTCAAATGGCATTATCAGTTCACGCCTCACGACGTTCACGATTGGGACGCGCAGGAGCCGCCCGTGCTGATTGATGCGAATTGGCAAGGACAGCCTCGCAAGCTGCTGATCGAGGCCAATCGCAATGGCTTCTTTTATGTGCTGGATCGCAGCAGCGGTCAATTGCTGCTGGCCAAGCCGTTCCTTAAGAAACTGAATTGGGCGGAAGGCATTGGTAAGGACGGCCGTCCCATCCTGAAGGCGCTGCCCGAACAGCCCAACGGCGACACTTACGTCTGCCCCGGATTCCAGGGCGGAACGAACTGGTTTTCCACCTCGTTCAACCCCGCCACGGGTTTGTATTATTTCAATGCGCTAGAGCGCTGCAACGTATTTTCGAAATCTCATGGCGAATGGCAGCCGGGCAAGAGCTACATGGGCGGCGCTGCTCGCCCTGCCCCCGGCGAGACGTTTGAGAAATTTCTCCGCGCCGTCAATATTCAAACCGGAGAGATCGCCTGGGAGGTCCCGCAAGTTAGCGGGCAGACCACCGCTTCCGCGGGGGTGCTCTCCACCGCCTCAGGCTTAGTGTTTTTCGGGGAAAACAGCGGAACGTTCATGGCTGTCGATGCGAGCAACGGCAAGCCTCTATGGCAGTTTCAAACCAACTCCGTCTGGAAAGCTTCGCCGATGACCTATATGTTCGACAACAAGCAATACGTGGTCATCGCGGCGGGTCAGGAGATTCTTGCATTCGCGCTGCCGGACTGAGTGGCGGGAGAACCGCGAACGTGAGCAGAATCAAACCAAGCGAGTGTCCATAGGTGTAATCGAAAAAACCCGCCGCCAAAAATCCGGTGAGAGCCAGAAGGGCCGTGCGGCAGACGAACAGTTCATCGCGATGGACGGCTCGTTTGTGTTCCTTCCGCAGATCCCACAATAGGACTACGACGAAGATTGTGGCGGCAGCCGCGGTGGGAAGGCCGAACTCGGCGGCCAACTCCGCCAAATTGTTATGGAGATGGCCGCGGTAAGCGGGCACTGCATCCCCGGAGGAGAGGTAATTCGTATACAAAGCCTCCACGCGGCCCGGTCCAATGCCCGTAATAGGATTCGCGCGAATCACTTTCCAGCCGACCTTCAACATCTGGACGCGCTCGGCATTCGAATAATAGTCCGGACGAGAGGACTCGATGATGCGGGAGCGGACTGGACCCGGCGCCAGAAGGAATAACACAAACGGCGCTGCTGGGACCGCCCAGGTCCAGCGAGAGCGACGCCAGGCGAGATGCAGCGCCAGCAATAGGAGCGAGCAAATCCAGAGCATGCGTGTCAGGCTTAACACAATGGCCGCCACGTTCACGAGCAGCGCGGGCGCCAGCCACCAGCGTTCCTCCGGATAGTAATGAAGCAACTCCAATAAGGCGGCAAAGACCACGACCTCAACAGTTGCATAGACCATCCAGTGATGGAGCAATCCTCCGCCACGAAGGTAAATTACTGGATTCGTCTCGGCGCCGTGGAAAAACAATCGAAAGAAAAAATGCCCGATGAGGAACAGAGAACTGAGCGTTGCCGCTGCGATCACGCCTCGCCAAACGGCCACACGTTGCGCGGGGCGGCTGAGAGCAGGTAAGACCAGAAACATGAAAACGAGCAGGAGCAAATGCCGTATCTCGCCCAGACCAGCGCGGAGGTCTGGAGATTGAAACCACGCCACGAGTTCCAATGCCGCCCAAGCAAGCCAAAATCCTAGGATGCGAGGAAAGTACAGTTGCTCGCGTCTGCGAGCGAGCGCGAAGACGCGGAATAGCAACGCGCCTCCCAGTAGCGACTCGGAGATCGCGACCGAGATGGGCACGCATGAGATTCCCAAGCCAAAAAGGAGAGCGTCGGGATTCCAGCTTCGGAGGCCTCGCCATGCCTCTGCGGCGCCGCTGGCCGGCGGGGCTATATCGAGCCGGTCGTAAGCGGGTTGGGAGTTCGCGGACATGTCGCCCGATTTGGCATTCCTATCAATCAGACCAGCGATGACCCGTAACGGGAACGTCACGTAGAATTTACGACCGTGGCCGGAGGCGCCCCTCCGCCCGGTACAATGGTCTTTTTCTGGCCGCCCCAACGGAGATTTCTATGACCCATTGGCGCCCTGCGCTCCTGATCCTCTGCGTTTCTGTTCTTTGTTCACAGCCCTCCGGCCGCGAGCAGGTGGGCAAATTGCCCGACGGCAGCTTTTTGCTTGCGACCGGCTGGCGGATCAAGCCTGCTGGGCGGCAGATCCCGCTGGACACGCTGCCGATGTCCACGGCGCTCTCGAAGGACGGGAAATACCTGCTCGTGCTGAACGGCGGGTATCGTCCGCCGTCGATCAGCGTGATCGCAGTGGATGGAATGAAGGAGACGACACGGGTTCCCGTGGCCGACGGCTGGCTGGGTTTGACCTTCTCGCCCGATGGCGGCAAAGTGTACGTTGGTGGCGGCTCGAAATATGGCGTGTTCGAATTCTCGTTCTCTCCGGCAGGGGAGTTAAAGCCAGTTCGCCAGATCGAGATCGCGCCTGGCGCAAAGCCTGGTCAATTCGATTTCATCGGCGACGTCGAGGTTTCGCCGGATGGCCGCGTTCTCTACGCGGCGGAGCTGTATCACGATTCAATCGCGGTGATTGATGCGCAGACGGGACGCGTGTCGGCGCATTATAAGACCGGCCGGCGTCCATACAAGATCCTCTTGAATCCCGACGGCAAGTCGTATTTCGTCTCGAGCTGGGCGGACGGCGCGGTATATCAACACGAGGCGAAGACGGGTTTGGAGATGTCGCGCATTCGCCTCGGCCCACATACGACGGACATGGTGTTGAGCGACCGCAAGGTTTCGGATGATTCAAAAGGATTCCGCATATTCGTTGCCGCCTCCAACACCAATGCGGTATTCGTCGTGAGCGTGGACAACGCCAACAACATGAAGGTTGCGGAGACGCTGAACGTGGGCATGACTTCGCGGCAACCGGCCGGCATGACTCCAAGCGGCCTGGCGCTCAGCCCGGATCAGATGCGGCTGTTCGTGGCATGCTCGGACGCGAATGTGGCGGCGGTGGCCGATATTTCCGAAGAGCGCAGCCGAGTGGAAGGGTTCATCCCCGCGGGATGGTATCCGACGGCCGTCCGCATGCTGCCCGATAGCCGCATGCTGATTCTGAATGGCCGCGGCGGCGGAAGCTATCCCAATCCGCATTTCCCCGGCCCGATGAGCGCGGCGCTGGAGGAGAGGCAAGGCGACGGCCGCCGCGAATACGTCGCGTCGATGCAGACGGGAACCATGTCGGTGGTCGATCCCCTAACTGAAGAGAACCTCCAGACTTACACGCGCTCGGCCATGGAGCTCTCGCCGTATCGCGATGCACAGCTCGACGCGGCGAATGTGCCGGCGGACAGCGTGATCTATTCGAGACCCGATAAGCCCTCGCCCATCCAGCACGTCGTTTACATCATCAAAGAAAACCGAACCTACGATCAGGTCTTCGGAAAGATCGGCAAGGGCAACGGCGATCCCTCGTTGACGCTTTTCGACGAATCGGCCGCGCCGAATCACTACAAACTGGCGCGGGAATTCGCGCTGTTCGATAACTATTACTCGAACGCAGACGTGAGCGCGGACGGACACAACTGGGCGACAGCCGCCATCGCGCCCGATTATACGCAGAAAACCTGGCCAAGCGAGTACGCGCACAGGCTGCCGTATTACGGCTACGAAGGCGGCGAACCGGCCAACACCCCGCCCGCGGGCTACATTTGGTCCAACGCATTATCGGCCGGCCTCTCGGTTCGCGATTATGGCGAGTTCGTCGAAAACAAGAAGCAGGCTGGGGCGGATGGAGTGCAAGTGGCGAAGGTGAGCGATCCTGCCCTACAGGGCATCGTCAACATGCGTTATCGCAGCTTCGATCTGGATTATCCCGACGTCGAGCGCGCCCGTGTATTTCTGGACGACATGAAGCAGTTCGAAAGTAGCGGAAACATGCCGCGGCTGACGATCGTGCGGTTGGGGAACGACCACACTAATGGGACCACGCCCGGCAAACTCGCGCCCCTTTCGCTCTTCGCAGATAACGACTACGCGTTGGGGCTGATCGTGGAAGGAATCTCGAAGAGCCGCTTCTGGCCCACGACGGCGATTTTCTCGATTGAGGATGACGCGCAGAATGGGCCGGACCACGTGGATTCGCATCGCTCGGTGATGCTGGCGATTTCGCCTTACACGCGTCGCGGCATCGTGGATAGCACCATGTACAACCAATCCTCGGTGATGCGCACGATGGAGCTGATTTTGGGCCTTCGGCCGATGACCCAATTCGACGCGGCGGCGCGCCCCCTGACCGCGGCCTTCGCCGCGACTGCGAATCCCGCGCCTTATGCCATCGAGAACCCGCGAATTTCGCTGACCCAACGTAACCCGGCTGCATCGGCCACCGCGGCGCGGTCGCGGAAGATGAATTTCCGTGAGGCTGATGACATCGACGACGACGAGCTGAACGACATTCTGTATTTGGCGATCAAGGGCGAGCACGCACCGCCGCCAGTGAGGAGTTACTTCGTCCGGCCGTGACCACTCTCTGTTTTCTCTGGCACATGCACCAGCCGTTCTACAAGAATTTGTGGACCGGCGAATACAAGCTCCCCTGGACGCGCCTTCATGCGCTGAAGGATTACGCGGGGATGGTGGAAATCCTCGCGGAATTTCCACATATCCGCCAGACGTTCAATCTGGTTCCATCGATGCTGGTCCAGATTGAAGACTACGCTGGCGGCCAAGCCTCCGATCCGTTTTTCGACTGCGCTGTGCTTCCCGCTGAGGATCTGACTGCGGCCCAGCGCGCCTTCGTCGTCAAATACTTCTTTCAGGTGAGCACGCGCGTACTGGATCGCTATCCGCGCTACCGCGAGTTGTTTAACCGGCGGCCGGAACTATCGACCTCCGACATTCGAGATTTGCAGGCGCTGAATCAACTGGCATGGTTCGACGAAGACCTACTGGCTCGCGACGCGGATCTTCGGGAACTGGCGCGCAAGGGCCGCGGCTATACGCGAGAAGACCAGGCGCTGCTCGAGGGGAAGCAGCGTGAGGCGCTAAAGCGCGTTCTGCCCGTGTATCGCGAATTCGCGGCTCATGGGCAGATTGAGATTTCCACCACGCCGTTTTATCACCCGATTCTGCCGTTGCTGTGCGATTCTCAAATCGCGGAGAGCGCCCATCCGGGCGTCCCGTTGCCTCTGCGGTTCCAGTATCCGCAAGACGCGAGGGAGCAGTTGCAGCGCGCTCACTCTTACATGCGGGAAAAGCTGGGTGTGACGGTAGCGGGTTTATGGCCCTCGGAGGGATCGGTGTCGGATGAAGCGCTGGCCATCGCATCGGAGTGCGGATTTGCCTGGGCGGCGACGGACAACGGCGTGCTCGCCAGGACGCTGGGACGGGATGCGGGCGTTGAAGAAACCTACCGCGCTTATGTGTGGCGCCAACAGGGCCGCGAGATGCGGATGCTTTTCCGCGACCATTATTTGAGCGACTTGATCGGATTCGAGTATCAGCATATGACGCCTGCCGGCGCGGCGGAACATTTTCTTTCGCGAATTCGCGTGAATACGCAAGGCCGCGACATGTTGGTTCCGATTATCCTGGATGGCGAAAACGCTTGGGACTGGTATGAGGCGAACGGCCGGCCGTTTTTGCGCGAGCTCTATCATCGCATTTCGGACACGCCCAACCTGGAGGCGATGACGATTTCCGAAGCGCTTTCGCATCATGAAGCGCGGCCGCTGGACCATATTTTTCCCGGTTCTTGGATCAACGCGAATTTCGACGTCTGGATCGGCGCCGAGGAAGATAACCAGGCTTGGGAACGGCTGCTGGAAGCGCGTCGGGCCTACGATCGCAAGCAAGGCTCGGTTTCCGAACACGCGCGCAACCTCGCATTCGAGGAAGTTCTGATCGCGGAAGGCAGCGACTGGTGCTGGTGGTATGGGCCGGAGCATTCCACCGATAATCGAGCCGAATTCGACGAGCTGTACCGCGATCATCTGTCGAACGTTTATCGCGCTTTGGGTGAAGCGCCTCCAACAAACCTGTCCTACCCGATTTTGAGAGAGCAGCCGGGAGCGATTCACCAGCCTCCTATGAACGCGCTGAAGGTGACGCTGGATGGCGAAATCACGTCGCCGTTTGAGTGGATGGGCGCCGGCCACTACCGGCCCGACTTACGCTCGGGCTCCATGCATTCGGGCGAGCCGCCGCTGCGAGACGTCTATTACGGGTCGGACGGCGAGAAACTGTTTGTCCGCGTGGACGGAGCAGGCCCGGCCGCGGTGGGAATCGAGTTTGAGGACGGACCGGCAGAGGTGAGAATCGCTCGCAGACACATTGTGGAGATGGAAACCCCACGCGCGCGGGGCCGGTTCCGCATAGTGGTGAATCGAGACGGACTGCCGCCGGCGACGTTTCCGCCCGAAGGTTGGCTGGAGGCGGCCTAATACGACGACAGACCGGCGGAAGCAAGCCGGGCAGGTTAACAACGCAACCCTCCTAGAGATTCCTATGAAGCCAAAGCTTCCATGAGCGTTCCGAAGCCTGTTGAGACGTTTTATGAGCGGATCTGGAATGACGGGGATCTTGAGGCGATATCAGATCTGCTTACCGAGGACTTCAAGTTTCGCGGTTCGCTCGGCATGGAATTGCAAGGGCGGGCGGCGTTCAGGGATTACGTGCTTTCGGTGCGCGCTGCACTCGCCGATTATCGCTGCGAGATCTTGGCCTGTGTCAGTGAGGGCCCGCATGCGTTCGCCAAAATGCGCTTCGCCGGCACTCATGTCGGTCCGTTTCGCGGCTTTGCGCCTACAGGCAAGCCCGTTTACTGGCTGGGCGCCGCGCTGTTCACGTTGGCCGGCGATATCATTTCTGGCTTGTGGGTTTTGGGCGACCTGGCCGGGCTCGACGCGGTCCTAAAGATCAACCAGAACGCTGCACTCTGACCGGTATCGCATCCGTATGGGACTTACACTGCCGCTAGCTCGGCGATCTCTTGTCGTCCCTCGCTCAGCGGTTCGAAGCGGACGCTGACGAGCTTGGAGATGCCCGGCTCCTGCATGGTGACGCCATATAGCGCCTGCGCGGCTTCCATGGTGCGCTTGGCGTGCGTGATCACGATGAATTGCGTCTCGCGGGACATTTCCTTGATGAGATGCGTCATCCGCTGGATGTTCAGCTCATCTAGCGCCGCGTCCACTTCGTCGAGTACGCAGAAGGGGCTCGGAGTATAGCGGAAGATCGCCATCAGCAGCGCCATTGCGGTGAGCGACTTTTCGCCGCCGGAAAGCAGCGCGACATTTTGTAGACGCTTGCCCGGCGGGGACGCCATGATGTCGATGCCGCTCTCGGCCAGGTTGGATTCGTCGGTGAGGCGCATTTCGCCCTGCCCTCCGCCGAAGAGCGTGCGGAACTTATCGCGGAAATGGCCGTTGATCGCCTCGAAAGCTTCCTTGAAGCGGCGCCGCGATTCGGCGTCCAGATCCTGAATCGCCTTTTCGGTATCGCGGATGGAATCGAGCAGGTCTTGGCGTTGAACGTTCAGGAAATCGTAGCGCTGCTGGGCTTCCTGGTACTCTTCCAGCGCTTGCGGATTGACGGGGCCCAAGGCGTCGATTTTGGCTCGCACCTCACGGTAGCGCTGTTCCGCCTCCTCGACGGCTTCCTGGATGTTAGGAGCATCCTCGACACCCGAAGCGACCTCGGATGCGGGCGCATTCAACTCCTTCTGGCTGGTCTCGTCCAGATATTTCAACTCGCTTTGTTTCTTGACCAATTCGAGCTCGACGGCGGCGCGCCGCTCCTGGGCCGCTTGAGCTTCGGCGCGCAGCGTCTTGAGCGCCTCGTCAAGCTCGGCGAGAGAGGCTCTGCCGCTGGTCTCCTCGGCCGACAAGCGCTCGACTTCAGCCGCTGCCGCGCTGGCGGCTTCGGCCAAGCCGGCCGCTTTGCGGTCCAGCTCGATATTGTTCGCGAGCAGGCGAGCGCGCTCCACGCCCATGCGCTCCAAATCCTTCGATAGCTCTTCGCGCCGCGCGATCACTTGGCGAATCTGCGCTTCCAGCCTGGCAGAGGCGGCCTTTTCCGACCGCAGCCGCTCCTCGCGCGCAGCCAAATCCGCGCGAAGAATAGCATGCTCTTCGGCCGCGGCGTGCGCGCGCGCTTGCAAGCCTTGAAATTCCGCCCGCGCGGTCTCCATAGCCTGCTCTTGATCCAGCCGAGCCTGATCTTTCTCCACGGCCAGTTTCAAGCTCTCTTCGCGCTGGGCCCGCACGCGGTCGCCTTCGCGGCTGAGCCGCTCCAGATCAAGACGCGATACCGAGAGACGTGAAGCGGCGCGAGCATGCTCTTCGGCGAGTTTGCGCTGCTCATGGTCGAGCGCCAGCGCGTCTTTCTCCTCCGACTGCTGGCGGTGGCGGACGTGCTCTAACTCTTGGGCGAGCTGTGCGGCGCCACGCTCGAGGTCCCCGATTTCCGCGGACAGGGCGTCTGCGTCGCGCTGGCGATGTTCGACTTGAGACATGAGCTCGCGCAGCTCGCGTTTCAGCGCCAGAGGACCGCCGCCGGTCTTGCGCCCACCGCTCACGGCATAGCCGTGATAACTGACGCCGTCGGGCAACAGGAAGTAGGAATCGGGGTGTTCGATGGCAAGCCGCTGCGCGGACTCCCGATCTGCGACTAGGAAGCAACGAGCCAGTCGCGGCAGCAATCCTTCGGGTGCAGCAGCCAGACCGTTGGTGAAGCGAACGACGTCCGAAAGCCGCCCGGACGTTCCATCAGGCGCGGCATTCTGTCCCCTGTCCCCAGTTTTCTGTCCCCTGGGATGAACCAGGAACGTGGCCCGTCCGTCCGACTCAGCGTACATCAACTCAACGCCGCGCTCGGCCTGACGCCAATCGTCCACCACCACAAACTCGAGCTCTTCGTGCA
>Ga0126381_100009254_pt1 | contig 11055 bp, 9 predicted proteins | sample PanSoiMetPlot_28_FD_96465 | JGI IMG/M metagenome (GOLD analysis project Ga0126381, IMG submission 96465) | Tropical forest soil microbial communities from Panama - MetaG Plot_28 | ecosystem: Environmental > Terrestrial > Soil > Tropical forest > Bulk soil | place: Panama | collected 2016-02-17
GTCCCTCCGCCACCCCCGCCGCCGATCCCGGTCGCCGCACCCGCTGCGCCGCCGCCGGGACCGGCACAGGTTTTCCTCATATTCTTCGATTGGGACCGCGCCGACATCACGCCCGCCGGTATGGACATCGTGCGGCAGGCGGCAAATGCGTACAAGGCGGGTGGCTCGGTCCGCATCCAGGTCAACGGGTACACAGATCTGTCCGGTTCGTCGGGTTACAACCAACGGCTCTCCTTGAGGCGCGCCAACAATGTCGCCAATGCGTTGGCGAAATCCGGCGTTGCGCGCAGCGACATGGCGGTCAGCGGCCGTGGCGAGAACGACCCGCGGGTCCCAACCGCCCAGGGCGTGCGCGAACCGCAAAACCGGCGCGTCGAAATTGTACTTCCATAGCACCGACGGTGCGCCTCTGCGGTCCACCTGGGGATGATGCGGGTGAGCACGGCGAAGAATTGCAGGCGTTCGTCGCAATGCGACTGATCCCGCGAGGTTCGGTCGCATCGCAATTGTGACGAAAGGACCGTAGGTTAAGCTGCGACCTGGGCATCTCGGGCCTCCAGAGACAGTTCAGGCTTGCTCGGACCGAAAGGCTGCCGATGCCGCAAAGATCCGTCTTCCAGGTCGCAAACGCGTTGGCGGAAACGGTTGCGCCTTCGCGCGCGCCGCTCAGCGCCGATGAGCTGATGGCATCCGCACGGCGCCGCACGGGTTTCTCAGAGTTTGGCGATACCTCCTTCATCGGCCCGCTGCAAAATTTTCTGCGCGCTTGTTTCGAGGAAGCAGATTTGAGCTTCTCCGGTCGGATCGCGACCCGCTGGGACGTCGTGCGGTTCCTGTCGAACCTGCTGAGGCTCCGCGAGGAGGAGCGGAAAGCGCCCGAAATTTTGGATCAGCCAGTTGCTCGGCCGATCTTTATCTCGGGGTTGCCGCGCTCTGGAACGACCTTTCTGCACAGTCTCTTGACCGAGGATCCCGCCAATCTCGTGCCGCGAGTCTGGCAGCTGATCCATCCCTATCCATCGGAGGGGCTCGGTCCGGATTTCCGGCGATTGAGGGTAGCCCGTCAACTGCGGCTATTTGGCCTGCTCGCGCCGGATTTTCGCCGCATGCACCCGATCGATGCAAATTCACCGCAGGAATGCTCAGAGATAACCGCACACGTGTTCGCCAGTCTGCGGTTCGACTCGACCTACCGAATCCCGAGCTATCGGCGATGGCTCGACGATACCGGCCATGTCGAGGCTTATCGGTTTCATAAACGGTTTCTGCAGCATCTTCAGCACCAGGCCGGCGGCAATCGACGCTGGGTGCTCAAATGTCCCGACCACGTTTTCGCCCTTGCCGCGATCCGCTCGGTATATCCCGATGCGCGGCTGGTGTTCGTTCATCGGGATCCGCTGGCGGTGCTGCTGTCGGTCGCCCGATTGACCGAGACGCTCAGACGGCCCTTTACCCGCAGCATCGATAAGGCCGAGATTGGCCGTCAGGACAGCGAGCGCTGGCTCGCCGCGACCGAGCTGATGATCTCCGCGGCGCAGGAGCAGCACTTCGAGGAGCCGATCTTCCATGTCCACTACCTCGATTTGGTGAGCGATCCGGTCGGCACGGTGGCGGCACTTTACCAACATTTTGGAGAGACCCTAACGCCCTATACGGCAGCTCGAATAGGCCGGCTGGTGGAAGCAAAGCCCAACGGCGGCTATCGCGCGCACGGGTCTCGCCTCGAGGAGTACGGTCTTGACGCGGCGCTCGAGCGGGAGCGCTACGCCAGATACATGGCACATTTCGGCATTCGGCCCGAACCTCGCAGGAAATTGGTCCGATCGGCGAAATCCTCGCCGCTGCTAAATTCCCGGCGATCCGCCAAGCCCGTCGAGTGAACCTTACCCGACGGCCGCCGCTACCGGGGTTCGCTTTCCCGAGCTGAGTGGCACATGACCCGCTTTTGCTCCGGACTCGGGACTGCCGCTAGGAGCGCCGGTATGAAGACGAGGCTCCCCACCAGAGTGCAGCCGAGGCTGATCAGCAACAACGTCCCCATGCTGGCCGTCCCGGGATGGCGAGAGAGTGCAAGCGAGCCGAAAGCAGTGCCCGTCGTCAATGCCGAGAAAAGTATGGCTCGGGCTGTGGCTGATCCCAGCATCGAGGTCTGCCCGGCCCGCCAATTCATTACAAAGTAGATGTTGAAAGAGACGCCGACACCGAGCAGCAGCGGCAGCGCGATGATGTTCGCATAATTCAGCATCAATCCTATGAGCACAATGACGACAACGGTCATTAGCGAAGACAGCAACAGCGGCGCCAGCACCAGCGACATGTCGAGGACGCGGCGCAACGCGATGTAGAGAATGACCGCAATCGATATGACAGCGGCGATTGCCGCGGAGCGGAAGGCGCCCACGATCGTGGCGCTGGTGGCCTCTATCGTGACCGCGGAGCCGCCCGCATCGGGCGCGACGGTGCTCACTTCGGCGACGAAATCGGCAAGCCCCTTGCTGTTCCTTGCCTCGGCTTTTGGCAACACCTGCACCCGTGCACGTCCATCCGGCAGCATCCAATCGCGCGCCAGATCCGCCGGGATCTTCTGTAACGTGACGGGCTCGACCTCGAGCGAGGTGCGCAGCAGATCGAGCTGCGCCGGCAAAAAGCGGATCAACGCCCCCGCAGCCGCGGTCACCACCGCGTCGGGCGCAACCGCGAGCTTGGCCAAATCGCCGGAAATCTCCGTCAAGACGTGATTGTCGGGCAGTTTTGACAACGCTGGAGTGATGTTCTGTTCCGCATTCTTCGCGGCCGCACGGATTTCACCCGCAGTCGGCGGCGGGGGCGGATCCCGCGAGAGCAGGCTTGGGCCGATCAGGGTCGCGGCATCCGCGACCAGCGCCAGCTTTGTCTGCTGGTCGTCCGGCACAAAGCTGTTGATTGATACCACTCCCGAGACCAGCGGCAATTTCCCGAGTTTTTCCGCCAGAGCCGCGGCTTCGGTGGCGTTGCGCGTCAAAATGTCGATCGTGAACGGGTTCGTGAGCGGCGAATCCCCGAGATCGTAGAGCGTCTGCATCGCCTCGGTGTGCGGGTTTTTGGTGTGCAGCGGGTCCGCGTCGAAGCCGATCCTCGGCAGCAGGCTGATCCCCAGCGCCGCCAAGGCGCCGAACAGAACCAGCATCGGGCGGCGGTGGCGACGGACAACCTCATCTAACGGTCGAGCCCATCGGAAGCCAACCTCCGCGCTTTCGCCGGGCGGTCGCAACAGCGTTATAGCAGCCGGTAGAAAAGTGATTGTGCAGACAAAGGCTATCAACATGCCTGCGCCGGCGATCAGCCCGAGCTCCGCGACCCCCCGGAAGTCTGTCGGGACGAACGCCAGGAAACCGGCGGCGGTCGCGGTCGCGGCCACCAATATCTGACCACCGACACGCCGGCCGGTCTCGGCCAAAGCGCCGGCCGGTTCGGGATTTGCCAGCCGCATCTCGCGATAACGCACCGAAAACTGGATCGCGAAGTCGACGGCGATGCCGACAAATAAAATACCGAAGCCGACCGAGACCAAGTTCAACGTCCCGACCGCAGCGGCGGCAAACAAGAGGGTCAGCATCAGGCCGAGGCCGAGCGTCAGCAGGATCGGGACGATCAGTCGCCAGGTGTGGACCGCCAGAAGCAACCACAGCGAAATCAACAGCACGCTGCCGATCATTCCGGCTACCGCACCCTCCGCGACCGAGGCGAACTCTTCATCTGCGAGCGCCACGCTGCCGGTGATGCGCACCCGGGCATCGCCCGATCTGACGAATTCGAGCTGGCTTGCAGCATCGCGGATTGCCTGAGTTGCCGCCCCGCCCGGTTGGAGCTGAGAGTGGTCGAGCCTGGGCTGGACCAGCACAAACTTGTACTTGCCGCCGAGATCCGCGAGCTCGCCGCCCAGCAGCCGTTCCCAGGATAGCGGATGCGGATGACCAGCCAACACATCTGCCATAACCTTGTGAAACCCTTCGAGCGCCGTCTGGTAGGGCGAGAGATTGACTTGGCCCTGCTCCACGCCGGTACCGAGAAGGGAAAGCGCATCGAACAGCCCGCGTGCGCTTGGATCCTTCGCAAGCTCGCCGAGAAAGGGTTGCGCATCGATCATGCGTTCGACCAGCGCCTCGAGCTGCTTGGTCCCGAGAAACAAGAGCCCCTCTTTCTTCAGAAAAGGCGACGCGTCGGGACGTCGAACGCTGAGGAAATGCTTGTCGTCCGCGGCCAAGCTCGCAGCCAGTGCGGCAGCGGTCTCTTCCGCCTCCTCCGGCTCTCTGGCATCGATCACGGCCACCAGCAGATCCTGAAACTGCGGGAACAGCCTTTTGAAAGCCTCGGCGCGCTGCCGCCAAGGCAGGCTCGCGGAGAACATCGCGTCTGTGTCGGTCGTGATGCTGAGATGACCCGCCGCGTATGATCCGGCGAAAATTGCCAGAAGCGCGCCGGTCAAAACTACGGGCAGAGCGTTGCGCCGGCAAAAATCAACCAGGTCGGCGAGCAGACGTTGGAAAAGCATCACGAACCGGAGCGGTGTCGCATAAGGGCGGTCGACAGGCGGCCGTCTCGGCTCGCGCGGGGTTGATCCAGCCGCTGCGGCATGCTCCCGTACTCGGCTGCCCACAGGTGATAATCGGTTCGCGCGGGCAGCGCTACTGCAAAATGCCTCCGGATAATTCGGCAGTCTTCTGCCGCAGGCTGACTAGCAGACCGGCGCCGCCGCCACCGGCTAGGACGGAGCGCATCTCCGAGCGTTGCGCCGCCACCCGGCTGATCGAGCCCTCCGCCAACACATCCACCACCTTCCACGCGCTGCCTTCCTGCCGCATCAGATAATCCAGGGAGTGAACCTTCTCAGACGCCGAAGTGATCCGCGTCTCGACAACGCGGTCGCCGCCCACCGCTCTGACAACCGGCGTCACCTCGAAACGTTCACCGGAATAGCTCGCAAAATTGGCCACATAGGAGGCAATCGTAAAGCGCGTAAAGGCGTCCATAAGCGCCGCCTGCTCGCTCGAAGGCAGCGATCCCCAGCGCGGGCCAATGGCCTGATGCAGAATCCTGTCGAGATCAAATGTGCGTGTGATGATCGGCGCGATCATATCGTACCGTTCGCGAAAGGACTTTGTTTTTCCGGCCTTCATGATCGCGATCAAGCCGGCATGGAGCTGTTCGACCGGTACAATCGCCTCGGAAGCGGCAACAGCGCGCGCGCATCCGAGGGCCAGACTGGCTGCGCCGAGTGCGAGCCGCAGAACGCTGCGGCGATCGAGCGAAGTAACTGACATCCGGCGGTTCCCTTTTGGGCGGCTGAGAGAGGCGCACAATTTAACCGCGGGAAGTACCCGATCCGTTAACGGCGCGTGCAAGCTCGGGTATGCGACACCGTTTTTGCGCGCAAAATCTGACGCCCACTCGGGCGGTCGCCACGGCGCTGCTGCACCTGCGGGCTATCGGGAGCCGAATCCCCGAAATATCGACGCGGCGCCCGACGTGAACAGGCGACAATCTGCCACACTGCCAGCAGGGATGATTCCGATGGACCTCGCGGAATAAACCCGATCGGGAGCAGTCTTAGTCATGGGTGTGCTCGTCTCGCTCCTTGGCAAGCCTCGATTGAGAATGCGAGAAAGGGAGATCCGCCACTAAGGATGGGCAATGCATGATCATTCCCAACCCGCAGCCGATGAGACCTTCCCGGCACCTCGACGAAAAGCAAGGAGCCGGGAAATTCGAACCCGTCGCGATGGGTAAGATCCGGGCCGGCCTTGTCCTGCCGCCGGCAGATACAAAGCGGTGGTCATGTCGCCGAAAGGCGGCCGTCGTCATGGCGATACGCGCCTGCGTCCTCACACGCGAGAAAGCATGTGAGCGCTATCTGCTTTCCGAAGAGGAGCTGGATCTTTGGGAAGCGGCATTTGACCGGAGCGGCGTTTCCGGCTTGCGAATTTCGAGCCTCCGCTATGACCGGCCAGCGACCCAACGGCGAGGAACGGCAGCGCTCGCTCAGCGATAACGGCAAGCGGAATCCGGACGAAGCAGACTGTCTTCTTTTTCCGTGTTCGCGGTGTCCGTCTGTTGCAATCTGAGCAGATGAGATTTCGCCAAGGGAGGACACCCCGTGAAACTTGTCAGCTTTACGGCAGCCGGACGCAACTCGTATGGCGCAATCGTCGGCGACGGCATTGTCGATTTGGGACGCCGGCTCGGCGATCGATATCCCACTTTGCGCTCTGCTATTGCCGGCGGCGCGCTTGCCCGAGCCGCTGATGAAGTAACGGTCGCGTCCCCTGACATAGCGCTCTCGCAAGTCATCTTGCTGCCGCCGATCACCGACCCGGACAAAATCATCTGCGCCGGGCGGAACTATCGCGCTCATGCCGCAGAGGCCGGCGGCCCGCCACCGGAGAACCCGCAGGTCTTTTTGCGGCTCGCAACACCCTTGTCGCTCACAACCAGCCGATGGTGTGCCCGAGAATTTCCGGCGATTTCGATTATGAAGGCGAGCTGGCGCTGGTCATCGGCAAGCCCGGCCGCCACATTGCCAAGGCCGACGCGTTGAGCCACATCTTTGGCTATACCTGCTTCAACGACGGTTCGATCCGGGACATCCAGTTCAAACATTCGATCGCGGCCGGCAAAAATTTTCATGCAACCGGCGGGTTCGGCCCCTGGATTGTCACTGCGGACGAGATCCCCGATCCGACGCGCCTCCATCTGGTAACGCGGCTCAACGGCCAGCAGGTTCAGCATACCGGGATCGACGATCTGATCTTCGACATTCCGACGCTCGTCTCGTACTGTTCGGATTGGACTCCGCTGACCGCTGGCGATGTCATCTCGACCGGCACACCCGAAGGGGTCGGCTTTGCTCGCAAACCGCCCCTATGGATGAAACCGGGCGATGTCGTCGAGGTCGAAATCGATGGCGGGATCGGTGTTTTACGCAATCGGATAATCGCCGAGAGCTGATCTTCCGTTGCAGGACTCGACTCTGCGATCAGACGGCGCGGAGTTTTGGCGCCGCTTCCGAGAACAGCGGCAGCACGTCGCGAGCAAAGCGGCGCAGGCTTTCGCGGCCGCGGGCGCCGCCGCCTGAACCGCCGCCGTTGATCAGGATGTAACCGACCCCGGCATCGCGCAGCGCCTCGAGCCGGTGCGCGATCTCGTCGGGCTTCCCGTACATCGCGCTGTTCACGTTGAGCAGGCGCGGATCGCCGGTCGCCCGGTCCGGCCCGCCATGGACCGTCCCGTCCGGCCGTGTCGCCAATTTCAGCTGGCGCATGTGGTTTTGCAGCGGCGTTCCAACGCCCCCTGTTTCTCGGCCTCGCTGTCGGTGACGAAGAAAGCTCGCGTCACGCCGACCTGCATCGGATCGAAACGCCTTCCGCGAGCCTCGGCCGCGTCGTGGTACACCGCAATCGAGCGTGCAACGTCTTCGGGGGAGGCATATTGGCCGAGCAGTAGATTATAACCCTGTTCCGCAACCCGGCGGATCGAACGCTCGCCTCCGGCCCCCATCCAGATCGGCGGGTGCGGCTTTTGCGCGGCCGGTGGTTCGACGACAATGTTGTCGAATTGCCAATATTTGCCGCGATGAGAAAACGGCTGGTCGGCGGTCCATGCTTCTATGATGACGTCGAGCGCTTCATCGAACCGCGCGTCGGCTTCCTCCATCGGTACGCAAAATCCGGCGAATTCATTGTAGCGATAGCCCTTGCCGATGCCGAAATCGAGCCGGCCGCCCGACAAAGATCAAGCGTTGCCGCCTGCTCCGCCAGCAGCACCGGATTGTGCCATGGCAGCACGATCACCGCGGTGCCCAACCGTAGCCTGCGCGTACGCGCGCCGAGCCAGGTCAGCAGATTGAGGGTGGCCGAAACTTAGCCATAGCCGGTGAAATGATGCTCGACGACGAAAGTGCTGTGAAAGCCGAGCGCCTCGGCCTCGATATTGTATTCGATGAAATCGCGGAAGCCTTCTGCGCTGTCGAATTCTGGACCGCCGCGCCGCACCGTAGCGCTGCCAAACAGGCCAAACTGCTCCAGTTTCCCTTGCAGTGCGGGATATGCGAGCGACACTACGCGCCGGCAGGGTGATGTTCAAAATACCGTCTTTTGATCATCGGCATAGCGAACCGGCATGGATAAGCTCGGCCCGCTATGCCCATGACTTTCTCCCGCGCTGCGGCAGGCTCGTAAGTGACGGTAAGTTTAAACCGCCGGCTTCCAGCCGAGCCAATCGCAGACCGCTTGTCCCATCACGAGCTCCTTGTCGCGGCCTTGGAGCCAGGGCAGCTCTTCGGTGAACATCGTGACGCATTGCCGGTAGGAGCACGGCATACGGGTAATGTCGGTCCCCCAAAAACAGCGTTGCGGGCCGAAGGCATCGAAGATCTGGCGGATGTATTTGTGGATGTTGCGATAAGGGTAGGGCTCGCTCGAATAGCTTGGCGCGCCGGAGAGCTTGACGGCGACGTTCGGGAGTTTGGCGAGCGCCAGCATCTCGTCGAGATCGGCAAACGCGGCGTCGTCCTTCGCGGGGTTGGCCCCGCCGCTGCGCCCGTGATGATCGATGTGCAGTTTCAGCCCGGGATGGCTCTCGGCAATTTTGCGAAAGGCCGCATTATGCCCGCCGGCGAGCAACCCGACCGGCGGTCCCTCCCTCTCACAGGCGTCCCAAAACCAATCGAGCGAGCCGTCGGTCCACCAGCTCTGCTGGTGCGGCTGGTTGAATGTAAAACGGAAGCCGACCATGCCCGGCCGCTGCCGCCAATTTTTGACGATGGTCTCGCGCTCCGGGCTCTGCAGGTCGAAATGCCCGAGAATGCAGAATTTGTCCGGGTGCTGGCGCACCGCTTCGACGGCCAGCACATTGACCTTCTCGCCGAGCGTGCTCGGCGGATGGATGACGGCAGCGTCGACCCCGGCCTCTGCCATCTCCTTCAACGCGTCGTCTTTGGAGTAGGTCGGAATCTGCCGGTGTTGCGGCGACATCCGGTCATTTTCCCAAATGTGAATCTGTGAATCGACGATCAGCATTGCGTTTCCCCTTTCTCGTTAGGCATCTGCCGGGACTCGTTTTTTCACGCGCGGCTGCAAATCGGCTGCCTCCGTGGGATCCCCAAGCTGCGGCCGAAACTTGCCCTGCGCATCGATGTCGCCGATGACCTGCGCGACGACCTCAGCCACCGCCTCCCGCGCCGAGGAGGTGCTGCGGTTCGCTGCGACACCGAGGGCGAGGGTGCGAAATACGCCCTCGGGCGTGATGCGATGCGCCTCGGCGAGCCCGCGCAGGCACTCGCGGTAAACCGAAGAATGCGGGAGTATCGACGCGCCGACACCCTGCTGCACCATCAGCCGGATTGTCTCGTGATCGTTGAGCTCGGTCTCGACCTGGAGCTCGACGCCGCGGCCGGCGAGAAGCGTCTCCATCGCTGCCCGCAACCCATCGCCGAGAATGAGCGGAATGCGGCTCAGCTCCACCAACGAGACGATCTGCCTCGGCCAGCCGCCGGGTTTGGTGACCAGCACCATCTCCTCTTCGACAAGCCGCGTCGACACGATTAAGCGGCTGCGCGAAATCTCGGCCAAGAGACCGATATCGACGCGTCCGTCGATAACGAATTCCTCGAGCCGGATCGTACCGGCGTGCACGACCTTCAGCTCGATCATCGGGTATTGCCGCCGCATTCGAGCGAACAGCTCCGGTACGACGACCGGGCACAGAGTCGGTGTGACCCCGAGCACGATCTTGCCGCTGGGATGCGTCTTGTGCGCGCGGATTTCGTCACCGGCCCGCTCTACATCCCGCAGGATGCGTTGGGCGCTTTCGAGCAGTTTGTGACCGGCCTCGGTCAGACGCACGCCGCGGTTCGCGCGGGTGAATAATGGCGTATCGAGTTCGTCCTCGAGGCGCTGTACATGCCGGGTCAGCGCCGGCTGAGCGATCTGCAAATGCGCCGCGGCGCGCGTGATGCTGCCGAGCTCGGCAATGCGGACGAAATACTGCAGGCTGCGCAGCTCCATAGCACACCGATTTCGCGCGCCACCGCGCCCGTCGTCAATCGGAAAAGCTGGTCTGCTGCAATGCCGAAACGGCATCGCCGCGATCAGAATTAGGTATTTGCTTGATGAGCGCAGCAAAATTACGGTCGCAGCGCAGCATCCCGACGGAGAAAATTTCCATGGAGATCGGCGTCTACCATGAATTCCATTGCCGGCCAGATCAGACCCCGGCAGCGGCTTTCGAGGAGGCGCTGGCGCAGATCGAATCGGCGGATCGGTGGGGGCTCGATGCCATTTGGCTCGCCGAAATCCATCAGCAGCCGCGCCGCTCGGTATTGACCGCGCCGCTGACGGTGGCGAGCGCCATCGCCGCCCGCACGCGGCGCATCAAGATCGGCACTGGCGTCCAGGTCCTGCCGCTCTGCCATCCACTGCGGCTTGCCGAAGAGACCGCGACGATCGATCAGATCAGCAAAGGAAGACTGCTCTTCGGCGTCGGGCGCAGCGGCAATCCGCGATCCTACGTTGCGTACGGAGTGCCTTATTCGGAAAGCCGGGAGCGCTTTCTCGAGACCCTCGAAATCGTCAAGCGCGCGTGGGCGGAACCGAGTTTTTCTTATGAGGGCAAGTATTACAGCTTCCACAATGCCTCTGCCGTTCCGCAACCTTATCAAAAGCCTTTCCCGCCGATCCGGGTTGCCGCTGCCAGCGAAGAGACATTCCCCTCTTTAGGGGAGGCCGGATACCCGATTTTTGTTGCGGTCCGCAGCGGGTCGCTTTCGGGCTTGGCGTCGGATCTGGCGGCATATCGCCGGGTCTATAAAGAAGCCGGTCATCCCGGCGAGGGGGAGGTTTATCTGCGGCTGACCTTGCACATCGCCGACACCAACCGGCAGGCGCGCAATGAAGCCGAAGAGAGCATCATGGTCGGCTACCGGACATTGAGCACGCGACTCGAAGGTTCGCCCAACCGGCGCCGGGCCGCGGAGGCGCAGGCCGTCCGAACGATCTCATATGAGGAGGTCATGCGCGACAA